>Ga0209690_1000736_pt1 | contig 17718 bp, 20 predicted proteins | sample GraSoiAngelo_150_FD_186164 | JGI IMG/M metagenome (GOLD analysis project Ga0209690, IMG submission 186164) | Grasslands soil microbial communities from the Angelo Coastal Reserve, California, USA - 14_1009_09_40cm (SPAdes) (version 2) | ecosystem: Environmental > Terrestrial > Soil > Grasslands ...
CGGCGCCACTGAAACGGGTGAGGGCGGTGGCGCACCGAGTGGCGCTCGTCACGCTGACGGCGACGTTCGTGCTGATCCTCTTCGGGGGGCTCGTCACGAACACGGGCTCGGCCCTGGCGGTGCCGGACTGGCCGAGCACGTTCGGCGACAACCTCTTTGTGTTTCCGTGGTCCCAAATGGTTGGCGGGATCTTCTACGAGCATGGCCACCGGCTCATCGGCGCTCTCGTGGGGCTCTTGACACTCGGCCTGGCCGCGACGCTCTGGCGCACGGGTGGGCGGCTCCGCTGGCTCGGCCTGGCCGCCGTCGCGGCCGTCGTGGCCCAGGGCGTGCTCGGCGGGCTCCGCGTGGTGCTCCTGGCAGACACGCTCGCGATCGTCCACGGGAGCCTGGCCCAGGCGTTCTTCGGATTGCTCTCGGCGATCGCGCTCCTCACCTCGCGCGCGGCGGAGCGCCCACCGGGGGACGTGGACCCGTCGCTGCGCTCACTGACGCTCGGCGCCGCCGGCCTCGTGTACCTTCAGATCGTGCTCGGCGCCCTCTTGACGCACGCGGGCTGGCTCGCGCTCCATCTCGCGGGGGCCGTGGCCGTCTTCGCGGTCGTGCCGACCGTGACCGCTCGGCTCCGGCGGAGCGCTGATACCGTTGCCGCCCCCGTCGCCCGGACGCTCCTTGCGCTGCTGGGCGTCCAGCTGTTCCTCGGCGTCGGGAGCTACCTCGCGCGATTCTCGCCGATCGGGATCCCGGGCGGGCAGACGACGATGCTCGTTCTGCCGGTCGCCCATCGCCTCGTCGGAAGCCTCATCTTCGGCGCCACGGTGGTGCTCGCCGTGCGTGTCGGCTCGCGGGTCCCGGAGGTGACGGTGGGACGGGAGCGGGGCCGGGTCGCGCCTCCCGTGAGCGCGACATGAAGAACGGAGCCGGGGCGCGCCTCGACGGCGGCCTCGCGGTGTCGGCTCCCACGGTCATGGCCGCCTCGATCGCGCGCGAGCGACGCCGGGTCCTCGCCGACCTGGTCGCCCTCGCCAAGCCGCGGGTCGTTCTCATGATCCTCGTGACGGCGGCCGTGGGCTATTACGTCGGGCTGGCGGGCGCGCCGGACTACGCGCGACTGCTGCACCTCCTGGTCGGCACGCTCCTGGCGGCGGGCGGATCGCTCGCGCTGAATCAGTACTGGGAGCGTGACGTCGACGCGCGCATGGAGCGCACCCGGGCCCGGCCTCTGCCCGACGGCCGGCTCGCGCCGCTCGAGGCGCTCCTGTTCGGGAGCGCCCTCACGGCCCTGGGCCTCGTCTACACCGCCGTGTTCATCGGCGGGCTCGCGCTCGGCGTCACCGCCGCGACCGCGGCGCTCTACCTGTTCGTGTACACGCCGCTGAAGCTCAGGACGCCGCTCTGCACGCTCATCGGCGCCGTGCCCGGGGCGCTCCCGCCCGTGACGGGCTGGGTGGCGGCCCGTGAGGACCTGGGCGTGGGCGCCTGGGTCCTGTTCGGGATCCTCTTCCTCTGGCAGCTCCCGCACACGCTCGCGATCGCGCGGCTCTATCGTGACGACTACGCCCGCGCCGGCGTCCGTCTGCTGCCGGTCGTGGACGCCGAGGGAAGCAGCACCGAGCGGCAGATCGTGACGGGGTGTCTCGCGCTCCTCGTCGTGAGCCTCCTGCCGACGCTGATCGGGCTCGCGGGCGCGGTCTACTTCGTCGGGGCGTTCCTGATGGGAGCAGCGTTCGCCGCGCTGGGCACCTGGCAGGCGTTCGTGCCCTCGACCGGCTCGGCGCGCCGCGTGCTCCTCGCGTCGCTCCTCTACCTGCCAGCGCTCCTGGCGCTCCTGGCGTTCGACAAGGCATGACGACGCTCATGGACCCCCGTTGGAATGAAGAGCGACACGAAGAGCGGAGCCGGGTCGCACCTCGTCTCGGGCCACCCACCGACCGCACCGGGCTCGCGGACCCCGCTACAACAGCCCGCCAGACACTCCGGGTCCTGCTCATGATCATCGCGGCGCTCGTCGTCGCGTCGTTCCTCGTGGGGATCCGCTGGTGACGCAGGGGCTCCTCGAGGCGCCGCCCAAGCGCGGGCCGGTCACGGACCGGCCGAACGGGCCCGTCGGGCCACCACCCCCGCCGACGGGCGGCGGCGACGGGCCGGACCGCGAGCCGTCGCCGCGGCGACCCGTGCTCGACAATATACAGTTGGCCGTGCTCTTCCTGATCGGCGGCGAGGTGATGTTCTTCGCCGCGTTGATCGCGGCGCTCTTCGTCACGCGGCTCGGTCAGCCCCTCTGGCCGCCGCCGCACCAGCCGCGGCTCCCCGTGGGCGTCACCGGCGTCAACACGCTCGTGCTCCTCGCCTCGAGCGTCATGATGGCGCGCGCCGTCGGTGCGCTCGCGCGCGGCGAGGAGAGCCGTCTGGTGAAGCGGCTCGCCGCCACGGCTGGCCTCGGCGCGCTCTTCCTGCTGGTCCAGGGCTACGAGTGGGCACGCCTGATCGGCTTCGGGCTGACGGTCTCGGCCGGCACCTACGGCGCCACCTTCTACACGCTGATCGGCGCTCACGCCGCGCACGTCTTCGGGGCCCTGGTCTGGCTCTCGGTGACGCTGGTGCTCGCCTCCCACGGCCGCTTTGCGCACGGCCGGACGGCGCCGGTGAAGGCGTGCGCGATGTTCTGGCACTTCGTGGTCGGGCTGTGGCCGATCCTCTACGTCGCGGTCTACCTGCTCTGAGCGCTGCCGTGAGCCCGGCGCGCAAGGACCACGACACGCTCAAGGAGACGATATGAGCCCGTCAGCCTCCGTTCACTCGGCCATCGAGCCGGCCGAGACACCGCTCACACCCGAGAGCTGGGGCAAGCTCGGCATGTGGATCTTCCTGGCCGGCGACGCCGTCGGCTTCGGCGTCCTGCTGGCGTCCTACGGCGGGATGCGGGCGACGAGCGCCGACTGGCCGAACCCGTACGACGTCCTCGGGATCAACCTGACCGCCGCGATGACCTTCCTTCTGATCTGCTCGAGCGTCACGATGGTCAAGGCGCTCGAGTGGCTGGGCGGGGGCGACCGGACCAAGTGCCGGATGTTCCTCTTCTTCACCGCGCTCGGCGGCGCGATCTTCGTGTGCTGCCAGGCCTACGAGTGGTCGAAGCTCATCCACGAGGGGCTCCACATCAACGGCAACCCGTGGGGCGCGTCGCTCTTCGGCACGTCCTTCTTCCTCATCACGGGGTTCCACGGCCTGCACGTCACCGGCGGCGTCATCTACCTCGTCTCGATCATCCGGTACGTCACGAACCGCCCGTCGCCGGCGGCCAGCTACAACGCCGTCGAGATCACCGGGCTCTACTGGCACTTCGTCGACCTCGTGTGGATCATGGTGTTCACCTTCATGTATCTCATCTAGGGGGCCGAGGCGATGGCGGGCGCAGAGCACAAGCACCCCAACTACATGGCGATCTTCTGGTACCTCGCGATCCTCACGGCGATCGAGATCGCGGTGATCTACGCGCCCCTGCCGAAGGTGACGATCGTCGTCCTCCTGTGCGGGCTCGCGCTCGGCAAGGCCGCGCTCGTGGCGATGTACTTCATGCACCTCCGGTTCGAGACGCGCACGCTGGGCCTGGTCGCGATCACCCCGCTCATGATCGCGACGCTCCTGGTGTTCCTGCTCCTCCCGGACGGCCTGGCCGTCGCGAAGCGCACGGTGGGCGTGAAGGCCGCCGTGAGCGCGCCCGCCAAGCACTGAGTGGCGGGGGCGCGGAGCTCCGAGGTGCGGCATGGCGCGCGAGCGTCGAGCGGTCCGCGTGCGGCGGGCCTTCGGGCGGGCGGCGCGCCTCCTGTGTCCCCGGTGCGGCGCGGCCCCGATGTTCCGAGGCTGGTTCCGGATGGCGCCCGTCTGCTCGGCCTGTGGTCTCCGCTTCGAGCGGGCGCAGGGCTACTTCGTCGGCGCGATCTACCTCAACTACGCGGTGACGACGTTCCTCGTGATCGGAGGTTACGTCCTGCTCTGGGCGTTCACGGAGCTCACGACCGCGGCGCAGCTCGCCCTGTGGCTCCCCGTGGTCGTCGTGTTTCCCCTGTGGTTCTTCCGCTACAGCCGGAGCTTCTGGCTCGCCCTCGAGTACGCCGTCAACCCCGAGTCCTAGCGGCGGTCCTCCTGGCGGCGCAGGCGCTCGGCGCGCCGGGCGTCGGCGCGGCGTACGAAGTCGTCGGCGTGGCGGACGGTGGCGCCGTGACCGGGACCCTGAAGTTCATCGGCACGCCACCCAAGCTCGAGCCGATCCCCGTCAACAAGAACCGGGACGTCTGCGGCGAGTCGAAGCCGCCCGAGGCGCTCGTGCTCGGCCCGGACCACGGCGTCAAGGGCGGTGTCGTGATGCTCGAGGGTGTCGCCCGCGGCAAGAAGGGAAGCGGCGACGTGCTCCTCGACAACCACAAGTGCCTGTTCGTCGCCCACGTCACGGCGGTGAGCCTCGGCGGGCGCGTCCACGTGAAGAACTCCGACCCGGTCCTCCACAACACTCACGGGTTCATGGGCAAGCCGACGGTCTTCAACGTGGCCCTGCCGAACAAGGACCAGCTGATCGATGTCACGCGGCGGCTCGCGAAGCCCGGCGTCGTCCACGTCCTGTGCGACGCCCACACGCACATGGCCGCGTGGATCCTCGTCCACGACAGCCCCTACGTCGCCGTCACGGACGAGCGCGGGGTCTTTCGGATCGCCGACGTCCCCCCGGGGACCTACAAGGTCACGATGTGGCACGAGGGCTTCCGGGGGAGGGGCGTCGACAAGGACGGCCGGCCGGTGTACGAGGAGCCGCAGACGGTCACGAGAGAGGTGACGATCGCGCCCCGCGCGGTGGCGACGGTCGACTTCGAGCTGCGATAGGGAGGGCCCATGTTCAAGCACATCTGCGTTCCGGTGGACAACTCGGACTACTCGAACCGGGCGATCGAGCTCGCCGTCGAGTTGGGCCGGACCTGCGGCGCCAAGCTCACCGGCGTCCACGTGTACGCGGCGCAGCTCCACGACTATCGGTTCAAGCAGATGGAGTACACCCTGCCGGACGAGTACAAGGACGAGCACGAACTCGAGCGACAGCGAAAGATCCACGACTCGCTGATCGCCATGGGCCTGCAGCTCATCTCCGACTCCTACCTCGACGTGATGGCCCGGCGTGCCGAGACGGCGGGGCTCGCCTTCGAGCGGAAGCTGATCGACGGCAAGCACTACAAGGTCCTGATCGAGGACTGCCTCGCCTCCGACTACGACCTGGTCGTCATGGGCGCCCTCGGCATGGGCGCCGTGAAGGACAGCCAGCTCGGCTCGGTGACCGAGCGCTTCGTCCGGAAGGTCCCGAAGGACACGCTGGTCGTCAGGAACGCCGATCGACTCTCGGATTCGCAGGGCGCCATCGTCGTGGGCCTCGACGGCTCGCCCCAGTCCTTCAACGGCCTCAGGCTCGGCATCGGCCTCGCCAAGGCCCTGGGCCGCCCGCTCCAGGCGGTCGCGGTCTACGATCCGTACCTCCACTATGCGATGTTCAACGGGATCGTCGGCGTGCTGAGCGAGAAGGCGTCGAAGATCTTTCGATTCAAGGAGCAGGAGCAGCTCCACGAGGAGATCATCGATACAGGATTGGCCAAGATCTACCAGTCGCACCTTGAGATCGGTCGCAAGCTCGCCGCCGAGGACGGCGTCGACCTGGCGATCACCCTGCTCGACGGGAAGTGTTTCGAAAAGGTTCTCACGTTCGCCCGCAAGGCGCAGCCGTGGCTCTTGATCCTGGGGCGGGTCGGGGTCCACTCGGACGAGCACGAGGTAGACCTCGGCTCGAACACCGAGAACCTCCTGCGGCTCCTGCCCTGCAACGTGCTCCTGACGGGCGGCAAGTTCTACCCACCGCTCGACGTCCGGGCCGAGGAGATCATCTCCTGGACCGAGGAGGCCGAGGCGCGCATGGAGCGCGTGCCGCCCCAGGTGAAGGGCGTGGCGCGCACGGCGCTGCTCCGGTACGCGATCGAGCAGGGCCACACGGTCATCACGAACAAGGTCATCGACGAGGCGATGGCGATCTTCATGCCGGCCCGGATGGCCGAGAAGATGCAGATCCTCGCGGAGGATCTCGCCGTGGCGAAGCTCCGCGCCGAGGCGCAGGTCGCGACGGCGATCTGTTCGGTGTGCGGCTACACGGTCAAGGGGCCGAACCCGGTCGTCACGTGCCCGGTCTGCAAGGCGTCCGCCGACAAGTTCCAGGTGATCTCCCGGGAGGCGGTCGAGACGATCGCCACCCAGGAGGGCGGCATCGAGGAGGAGGAGTCGATGCCGGGCGTGCGGGTGAAGTGGTCGGCCGACGCGCGCGACGCGCTCCGCGAGGTGACGGACGCGTACCTCCGCCGGCGCGCCAAGGCGCGGATCGAGAAGTACGCGCGCTCGCGGAAGATCCCCGTCATCACGTGTCAGCTCGCGCTGCCGATGATCGAGGAGACGGTGGGCCGCGAGAAGCTGGGGGCGGGCTGGGACACGCTCCTGGCGAGGACGCGGTTCGAGCCCGCCCAGGCGCCGGCGGTGGAGGGGAGCGGCTTCGTCTGGACCGAGGAGGCCACCGCGCGGCTCGGCCGTGTGCCCGCCGGGTTCATGCGCGACATGACGCGCGAGGAGGTCGAGCGCGTCGCGACCGAGAAGGGCGCGACGACGATCGACCTCGCGCTCTGCGAGGAGGGCATCGGGCACGCGCGGCAGACGATGAACGAGGTGATCGCGGGGTACGTCTCGAGCAAGAAACCTCGCTAGTCGGGCTGTGGGCATGGGGGGCTCCGCCGGAATCCGACTGCGCTCCGTGCGCACGTCCGACGTTCTCTGCACGAGGCGAGGGCAACGCTGACGACAACGGATTCCGCCGGAGCCCCCCACACCCCCAGCGGGAGCGGCATGTCTCTGCCTGCGAGGCCCACCCCTTCCACTCCTCCGCCATCGCCACCGCCGTCGTCCACATCCCCGCCGACCGGCGCGGTCAGTCCGTACACGGCGTACAGCGTGTCGTGGAACCTGACACAGCGGTGCAACCTCGAGTGCGCGCACTGCTACATGTCGGCGTTCGCGGGCGCCGACACGCGAGGGGAGCTCACCACCGGCGAGTGCCGTCGCGTGCTGGACGAGATCGCCCAGGTCAACCCGAACGTGTTCTTGATCCTCACCGGTGGCGAGCCGCTCCTGCGGCGCGACATCTGGGAGATCGCCGCCTACGCCGCCGAGAAGCGGTTCACGACGGTCCTCGGCACCAACGGCGTGCTGCTGGGCGAGCGCGAGGCGCGACGCATGCGCGAGCACGGGGTGCTGGGCGCGTCGATCAGCCTCGACTCCACCGACCGCGTCAAGCACGACGCGTTCCGCCACCTGCCGGGCGCCTGGGACGGCGCCGTGCGCGCCACGCGGGTGCTCGGCGATGCGGGCCTCGACTTCTCGCTGCACATGTCGGTGACGGACTGGAACGTCGGCGAGATCCCCGCGATGATCGACCTCGCGAAGGCGCTCGGGGCGAAGGTCCTGAACTTCTTCTTCCTCGTGCGGACGGGCCGGGGGCGGGACCTCACCGACGTCGACGCGACCGCCTACGAGCGGATCCTGACGTACCTGGCAAAGGCTCAGAGCGTCGGCGGCACGGCCGCCGGGAGGTTCGAGGATCCGTGGTCGGCGCCGGTGGGCCGCGCGGACGGCCTGCTCATCCGCGCCAAGTGCGCCCCGCACTTCAGGCGAATCCTCTGGCAGCAGAACCCGTCGTCACCGCTCCTCCAGAACTACGCCCACGGCTCGTGCCCCGCGGGGAAGTACTACTGCCGCATCACGCCCGAGGGCGACGTGACGCCGTGCCCCTACATGCCGGTGGCGGCGGGGAACCTCAGGACCGCGAGCTTCGCCGAGCTCTGGCGCGGGGCGCCGGTCTTCGACAACCTGCGCGACCCGAAGCTCGGCGGCCGCTGCGGGGCGTGCGAGTTCTCGAAGATCTGTGGCGGCTGCCGGTGCCGCGCTTACGCGACGTACGGCGACTACCTCGCGGAGGATCCCGCGTGCGGCTACGCGCCCGGGGCCCACGGCGGAGCGGTCATCGAGCTGCCCGCGACGGTCACGTTCGGACTGCCGGTGGCGTGGGAGCTCGCGTGGGATGCGGACGCGCGCGAGCGGCTCCAGGCGATCCCGTCCTTCGCCCGCGGGATGGTCGTCAAGGCGGTCGAGGCGTATGCGCGCGGGCGCGGAGACGCCGTCGTCACGCGGGAGCTCTTGGCCGAGGTCCGGGCGAAGTGGGGCGGCCGGTTCCGGCCGTCGCGCCCGTGACCACGGTCGAGCGACGATTCCGCCAGGCCGCGTGGACGTACCTCGGCTACGGCATCGTGTACTGGGTCACCGCGCTCTATCTGCAGCTCGCGGTCTTCCCGGTGCGCGGCCGGCCGCTCTTCTGGTTCGGCGTCGGCGCGCTGATCGCCGTGGGCGTCCCCCCGCTCCTCTACCGCCCGCGCCGGTGGTTCGAGCGCTGGGTGCTCTCGCGGCGCGACCTCGCCCGGATCCTGGCGGTCCTGGTCGCGGTTCGCGCGCTCTTCGTCGCGCGCCTCGCGCTCGTCGGCGCCGAGTCGATGCGCATGCCGACCTTCGGGGGCGCGGTGCCGCCGAGCCCGGCCGCCGCCTGGCTGATGGCGCTCGTCGCCGCCGTGACCGCCGCGATGCTGGCGCGCGCGGCGTGGTCCTCCGAAGGCGCCGCATGAAGAAGTACAAGGACATCGCGGGAGACGGCGGCTCGAACATCGTCGCCCAGGTCGAGGCCCAGCAGCGGAGGCTCAGGGCGCGTCTCGCCACCGTCCGCGCCGTCGTCGCGATCGTGTCGGGTAAGGGCGGCGTCGGCAAGTCGTCGCTCACCGCGAACCTCGCCTGCTGCCTGGCGCAGGCCGGCCTCCGGGTCGGCGTCCTCGACGCAGACCTCAACGGGCCCACGATGGCGAAGATGCTCGGCGTGCGCGGCCAGCGCCTCGTCCTGGCGTCGGGTGGCGTCGAGCCGCCGCGGACGTCGCTCGGCGTCAAGGTGATGTCCATGGACCTGCTGCTGCCGTCGGACTCGGCCCCCCTCCAGTGGAACGCGGTGACCCAGGACGAGGCCCATACCTGGCGCGGCTCGATGGAGGCGAGCGCGCTCCGCGAGTTCCTCACGGACACCAACTGGGGCGAGCTCGACCTGCTGCTGCTCGACCTGCCGCCGGGCACGGACCGGCTCCTCACCATCGCCGCGCTGGTGGAGCGCCTGGCGGGGACCGTCGTCGTCACGATCCCGTCGGATGTCTCGCACCTCGTCGTGAGGAAGGCCATCACGGTGGCGAGCCAGGTGAAGGCGCCCGTCCTCGGCCTCGTCGAGAACATGGCCGGGCTCTTGTCCGGCCCCGATGCCGCGCTGCTCGCCCGCGACGCGGGCATCCCCCTCCTCGGGCGCGTGCCCTTCGACCCGGCGCTCGCCGCCGCGGCGGATCGCGGCGAGCCCTTCGTCGCGGTCGCGCCGGAGAGCGCCGCCGCCCGCGCGCTCGTGGCGGTGGCGGCCGAGATCCAGGCGAGGATCACGGCGCCCGCGGCGTGAGCTCCGCGTCTGCCTGGTGGTGACATCGACGCCGAAGTTCTGCAGCGCCTGCGGCGGCCGGCTCGCGGTCGTGCGCGAGGAGGGACGCACGCGGCGGCGCTGCCGGCGCTGCGGCTTCACCGTCTACGGCAACCCCGTCCCGACGGCCGTCGCCCTCATCATGCGGGGCGGACGCGTCCTCTTGACCCGCCGGGCGCGCCCGCCCTACGCGGGGACCTGGGACGTGCCCGGTGGATTCCTCGAGGCGGGGGAGCATCCCGAGGCGTGCCTGCGTCGAGAGCTGCGAGAGGAGCTGGGGATGAGGGTCCGTCAGGCCCGGCTCCTCGATTTCGCCCTCGACCGCTACGGGCCGAAAGGGTTTCCGCTGCTCACGCTCGTCTACCGGGTGACGCCGGCGCCTGGTCGCCTCACACCCGGGGACGACGTGAGCGAAGCGCGATGGTTCCCGCGGAAGGCGATCCCGTACCACGCGATCGCGTTCCGAGGGCTGCGCCGCCTCCTGCGGCGCCGGATCAGCGGCAGGTGACGCCGGGCTCCAGCCGGTAGTTGGCGATCTGGAAGGTCTTGACGAAATCGTCCTCCCACCCGGAGACGCTCAGGCGCCCGAGAGCGGTTTTCCCGTCGAAGCCAAGGACGGTCGCGCGGCTCGCGAGGTCGCTGGCTCTTGCGCGCCCGGCGAGGTAGTCGGCGACGACCGACCGCTCGATGAAGGCCGCGATCGTTTCGTTCACCGGCTGTGCGCCTGCCTCGATGGTCGGCTTCAGCCAATGAACGATGACCGTGAAGCCATCGACCATCGGATCGGTGATGAGCTCCGCGCGCTGAGTCATGCGTCGCAGCATGGGACCGACGTAACGGGAGAACATCGCGGCGGCGCGCCCGTCCATCTTCAGTGAGGCGAACTGGGGCGACGTCTCCTGGTCGACGTAGATCCGGAGCGAGAGATACCGGTCGTCTTTGGACGGGACGAGGTGCTTCGGCCGGAAGAAACCGATCGACTCCTTGGGAACCTCCAGCCAGGGCAGGCAGTGATAGATCCCCGCGTTGAGGTCGCGCAGCGCGGGCGCGTACTTCCGCGCGAGCGTGCGCGCCTTCTCGGACGTGTACTGGTCGACGGAGAGGATGCGGTCGTCGGGCGGCGCAGCGACGGCACGTCCGACGACGCCGAGGCCGAGCGCCAGGGCTGCCGTGAGCAGCCTAACGCTCAAGAATCTGGTCCTGTCTCACCGTGATGGGCCGACCCCACCAGTTCGCCGCGCGTGCCGCGTCGAGGTCCGCGCGCGTCACCTGCGGGCTCGTGCCCGGGCGGTTTGCGCAATCAGCCGACAGAAGGAGCGCCGTCCCGTGTCACCCTCCTCCGCGCTCGAATGCGGCCATGCTACCGTCGTCGTCGCGTCCGGTCAATCCGTGGTTCGTGCTAGACTCGACACCGAGCTCGTCGAGGAGATTCGCAATGCTCACGATCCACGCGTTGCCCGACGGCCGGCGCCGGCCCATCCTCATCATGGCGTTCAGCGGCTGGAACGACGCGGCAGAGGCCGCGACGACCGCCGCGCGCTACCTGGCCACCGCCTTCCGCGCCGAGAAGTTCGCCGAGATCGATCCCGAGGAGTTCTACCACTTCGGCCTCTCCCGCCCCTACGTCCGCTTCAAGGCGGGCTCGGAGACGGACCGAGAGATCGTCTGGCCCGCGACCGAGTTCTCGATCGCCCAGGTGCCCGACCTCGCGCGCGACCTGATCGTCGGCGTCGCGGCCGAGCCGCACCTCAAGTGGAAGACCTACTGCGCGACCGTGCTCGAGCTCGCGCGCCGGTGCGAGGCGACGGTGGTGCTGACGCTCGGCGCTCTCCTCGCCGAGGTCCCCCACACCCGCCCGGTCCGCCTGGTCGGCGGCGCGACCGACGCCGAGCTGGCCGCCCGGCTCGGCATCCGGCCCACCAGGTACGAAGGGCCCACGGGCATCGTCGGGGCGCTGAGCACGATCTGCCGCGACCAGGGGTTCACGACCGCGAGCCTCTGGGCGAACGTGCCCCATTACATCTCGGGGATCGAGAACCCGAAGGCGACGCTCGCCCTCGTTCGACGCGTGCTCCCGCTGCTCGGCGCTACCCTGGACCTCGTCGACCTCGAGGACGCGGGCAGGCAGTTCGACCAGAACCTGACCGAGATCGTCCGGCAGAACGCGAAGATCGCAAACTACGTCAAGAAGCTCGAATCGCGCGACACCGAAGAGCCGTCCGCGGAGCCCAGCCGGGGGAGTGACCTGCCGCCCGCCTCAGAGCTCGTCGCCGAGATCGAGCAGTTCCTGCGGCAGCAGCGGCCGGAGTGAGCGGGGTCGCGCGCGCGGGTGTCCTCGCCGGCTGTGTGGTTGCTGGCGCGCTGGCCGGGGGCGCTCTCGCGGGCGAGCGGGCCGACGTCGTCTGGCATCCGACGCATCCGCGCGTCGGTGACGTCGCGTGGCTCCACGTGCGAAACGTGCCGGAGGCGGCACGGGTCGAGGGCTCCGTTGATGGGAGGCCGCTGACCTTCTTTCCCTACGCGGGCGGTCACGCCGCCCTCCTGGGGATCGACCTCGAGGCCAAGCCCGGGGCACGACCGTGGGGGGTCGCCGTCCTCGAGCCCGAGCGGGAGCCGCGGACGGCGCGTGGCACGGTGCGGTTCGTGCCGCGGCGGTTTCCGGTGGAGCGCCTCACGCTCCCGCGACCGATGGTGGAGCTCGACCCCGACACCGAACGCCGCGCGGTGGCGGAGGCCCAGCGGCTCACCGCGGTGTTCAGAGCCATCACTGCCGACCGCCTCTGGCGCGGCCGGTTCACACGCCCCGTCGGCGGGACGCTGCCCGGCACCGGCTTCGGCGCCCGGCGGATCATCAACGGCGCACCGCGGTCGCCGCACGGCGGGATCGATTACTCGATGCCCCTCGGCACTCCGGTCGTCGCGGCCAACACGGGCCGCGTGGCCCTCGTCGACGAATTCTTCTTCCCCGGGCGCCTGGTCGTGCTCGACCACGGCCTCGGTCTCTACACGCTCTACTTCCACCTCGACTCGGTGACCGTCAGCGAGGGCGAGCGTGTCGAGCGCGGTCAGACCCTCGGGTCGGTCGGGGCCAGCGGTCGGGCGACCGGCCCGCACCTGCACTTCGGGGCCCAGGTCGGCACCGCGCGGGTGGACCCGGCGGCCCTCCTGGGCCTCGCCCTCGGCGACTAGAACATGGGGGGCCCCGACATGGCCCCCCAACCCCCCCAACGCTCGGAGCACCCCGGCGAAGCCGTGGCGCTCCTCGATGGCGAAGCCCGCGCTCGAACGGCGGTTACTCCAGCCGCGCCGATTGCGCCGGCGGAGCCGGCGCTCGAACCCGGTCAGTCCAACACGTCCCTAGCGACGCCGCCGAGCCTTCGCCTTGCCCCGGGCCTTCCTCGACTTTCCCGTAGTCTTCCGCCGCGCGGCCGCCTTCTTCTTCGCCTTGGGCCTCGGCTTTGCCTTCGCCTTGGGCTTGGCCGCCTTCGCAGGCGGGCGCGGGGCCGAAGGCATGCTCGGCGCGGGCGACGTCATGGGCGGGGGCGGGGCAGGTGCGGGCATCCAGGGCTGGGGCTCACCGAACGTTCGTTCCATCGTCTCCTCCCTGTGCGGCAGCAGTTGGCTGGCGCTGGCCCTACCCTGCCGTCCGCACTCGACGAGCGCAAGAGGGAAATTAGAGCGTGATTCTCCGCCGGAGGCGCGCGGCGTCGGCGCCGAGCGCGGTGTCGGACCAGACGGTGAGCGCCGAGCGAGTGAGCAGCGCGCGCACGGTCGCTCGAGGAATCTTGATCGGCGCCGTGACAGCGAGCGGATCCGGGTGCGCGGCGAGCGCGGCGAGGGTCGCGAGGCCGATCAGGAGGGGCCACGCGCACGCGAGCCGCATCCGCCACTCGCGCCGCGGGATCGCGAGCGTGTAGCGACACGCGACATCGTAGTGAGCGAGCGCGGTCGCGAGAAGCCGCCGGTAGAGTGGGCGCACGCGCGCGCCGGCCCCGGGCTCGAGGAGGTCCTTCGGGACCAGGCCGAGGGCCCCGAGGTCGGCCGCGGGCAGGTAGCAGCGGCCGTGTCGGAGATCGCTCGGGATGTCACGGAGCACGTTCGTCATCTGGAGGGCCTTGCCGAAGCTCACGCCCTCCTGACTCTTCTCGCGTAGGTCCCAGCGCCGGAGGCGTGGGCGGTGGGCGGCGTGCAGAGCCGTCCAGAAGGGGCCGACGCAGCCGGCGACGAGGTACGTGTAACGGTCGAGCTCGTCGAGCGTGTCGAGGGCGGCCAGGCTCGCGGCATCCTCCCCGGGGAAGCGGGCGAGGTCGAAGAGCATGCCGGTCGTCAGCGTGGCGAGGACCGCGCGGACTTCGGCGCGGTCCGCGGCCGGGAGCGCGTCGAGGCGCGCGAGCGCCTCGTCCAGGCGTTCGAGAAGCCGCCGCTCCGCGGCGTGGGCCTGGTGCGGCGCGCAGGCGCGTGCGACCGCGGCGACGTCGGACGCGGCGCCGGTGCAGGCGTGCCGGAGCGTCTCGACGTGTCGGACGCGCTCCTCCCGCGCGATGAGGCGCGTGTCGGCGACGGTGTCGGCCGCGCGCGCGAGCAGGTACGCGAGGCCGACCGGCTCACGGAGCGGGCGCGGGAGGATCGCGAGCGAGAGGTAGAAGCTCCGGCTGACCTGCCGCAGGAGGTCGCGCAGCAGGTCGTCGGCCATCCTACTCGTAGTCGAAGGGGCGCTTCGGCGGGTCGGGCGAGTCCTTCGCCTTCTTGAGGCCCTCCTGGAACTTTCGGTCGAGGACTTTGCCCTTCTGCCCTTCCGCCTCGACGCCCTGGCGGAAGCGCTCCTCGATCTGGGCCGAGCGCGAGCGCAGCTTGTCGAGCGCTCCGCCGAGGTCGGCGACCGTGCGCGTCGGAGGGGGCGGCTCGTGCGCGATCACGGCCCGGAGCTCCGGGTCCAGCGTGAGCTTGGCCTTGCAGCACGGGCACTCGATCCTGAAGGACTTCTCCGCCACGCGCTCACCGTAGCAGCGCCTCCGGGGACCGTCAAGCGGGGGCCGCACCGGGGGTCTTGACCGGGCCGGAGACGCCGTTAAACTCGCGCCGCTCCACACCCACTCCACCCCGAAGGAGTAACGAGCATGCTGAGAGTCCTGGCGACCCTCCTGATCTCGCTCACACTCGCGGCGGCCGCATCCGCCCAGCTCATGGACAAGAAGGCCCTCACCCTCGACGGCGCCAAGAAGCTCGCGGCGGCCGCCGAAGCCGAGGCGACGAAGAACAACTGGCGCGTGGTCATCGTCATCGTCGACGACGGCGGCCATCTCGTCTACCTCGAGCGGATCGACGACACGCAGACGGGCAGCATTGACGTCGCCATCGCGAAGGCGCGAGGCGCGGTGGCCTACAAGCGTCCCACGAAGGTCTTCGAAGACGCGGTCACCGGCGGCCGGAACGTCATCATGGCGCTGCCCCACGCGATGCCGGTCGAGGGCGGGCTGCCGCTCGTCGTGGACGGCAAGCTCGTCGGCGGCATCGGCGTCAGCGGCGTCACCTCGCAGCAGGACGGGCAGATCGCCAAGGCGGGCGCGGACGCGCTGCCGAAGCTGCTCGGCAGGTAGGCGCGCGGCGGCTCCGTCGCCATGCGACAATGCCGGCGATGGCGGAGCTCACCAACGACTTCTCCTGGTCGCGGAGCCGCGACAACGCCTTCCAGGAGTGCAAGCGCAGATACTACTATCACTATTACGGGGCGTGGGGAGGCTGGGACGCCGCGGCGCCCGAGGAAGTCCGACGGCTCTACGTCCTGAAGCAGCTCGCCTCCCGCCAGCAGTGGGCGGGGCGCGTCGTGCACGACGCGATCGAGATGGCCCTGCACGCCTTCGCGCAGGGCCGGGACATCCCCGTCGAGCCCTTCATCGCCGACGTCATCGAGCGGATGCGGGGCGAGTGGCGCTCCTCGAGGGCGGGCCACTACCGAGACACTCCGAAGTCGACCGCGCTCTTCGAGCACGAGTACCGGGTCGAGCTCCAGCCGGAGGCGTGGCAGGCGCTCAGCCGCAACGTCGCCGTGTGCCTCCGGAACTTCTTCCACCTTCCGCTCACAGCCGAGATCCGCACGACGGTGCCCGAGCACTGGTCGATCGAGCACTGGTCGAAGGTCTTCGACTTCGAGGGCACGGCCGTGTGGGTCGCGCCCGACTTCGGCTTCTGGACGCGCGACGGTCGCCTCGCCCTCGTCGACTGGAAGACGGGCGGTACCTCCCCGGACGGCGCGGCCTTCCAGCTGGGCTGCTACGCCCTGTACGCCCGCGACGTCCTCGGCGTCGAGCCCGCGCGTGTGGACCTCTTCGAGGCGAACCTCCGCGGGCCGGACGTGACGCGCATCCACTGGAGCGACGAGCGGCTCGAGGCGATCCGCGAGCAGCTCCGCCTCTCGATCCGGTCGATGAAAGCCTATCTCGTGGACCCGGCGGCGAACGTCGCGGTCGTCGCCGACTTCGAGAAGACCGAAGACCTGAGAATCTGTCGCTGGTGCAACTTCCGCGCGGTCTGCCGCCCCGAGCTCAACGCCTGAGGGGGAGGAGAGGGACGTGAGAGAGAACACGCTGAGGACGATCTGGGCGCGGGGCGAAGCCGTCGTGAACGGCTGGCTGTCGATTCCGAGCGGGTTCTCGGCGGAGGTCATGGCCCACCAGGGCTTCGACTCGCTCACCGTGGACATGCAGCACGGCGTCGTCGACTACCAGGTGGCCGTGACGATGCTCCAGGCGATCTCGACGACACCCGTGATCCCGTTGGCGCGCGTGCCCTGGAACGATCCGGCGCGCCTCATGAAGATCCTCGACGCCGGCGTGTACGGCGTCATCTGCCCGATGATCAACTCGCGCGCCCAGGCCGAGGCGCTCGTCGCCGCGTGCAAGTACGCGCCACGCGGCTACCGGAGCTGGGGCCCGGTGCGAGCGTCGATCTACGCAGGCGGCGACTACGGCGACCACGCCAACGACGACTTGATCGTCATGCCGATGGTCGAGACGGCCGAGGCCGTGAAGAACATCGACGAGATCCTGAGTGTGCCAGGGGTGGACGCGGTCTATGTCGGTCCGTCGGATCTCAGCCTGACGCTCGGCTGCAAGCCGCGCCTGGACCAGACCGACCCGCCCGTGGTGGAAGCCCAGCAGAGGATCGTCGAGGCGTGCAAGCGCCACGGCGTGGTCGCGGGCATCCACAACGCGACCGCGGCCTACGCGCTTCAGATGATCGCCGCGGGCTACCAGTTCGTCACGCTGGCCAGCGACAGCCGCTTCCTCGCCGCCAAGGCCGCCGAGGAGGTCGCCGCCGTGCGGAAGACCGGTGTCAGGGCTGGGAAGCTGCCGGCGTACTGACGCGTGACGGATCCGCCGCCTCTTCGCCTCGACGACGCGTTGCGCGCGCGGGCGCGCGCCAACCTCGCCGCCTTCGAGCGGAGGTCGCTCGCGCGCGACGGCCGCCGCCCGGCGGCGGTCGCCCTCGTGCTGCTGGACGACGACGAGGGACGCGCGTGCTTCCTCCTGACCCGTCGCGCTGCATCGCTCCGCGCCCACGCGCGACAGTGGGCGCTGCCCGGAGGCCGGATCGACCCGGGCGAGAGCGCCGAGCGCGCGGCGCTCCGCGAGCTCCGGGAGGAGGTCGGGCTCGAGCGCGACGAGCCCACGGTCCTCGGGCTGCTCGACGACTACGGCACGCGCTCGGGCTTCATCATCACCCCCGTGGTCGTCTGGGGCGGTTCGGGCGCGGCGCTCGTCGCGAATCCCGCCGAGGTCGCGAGCGTCCATCGGGTGCCGCTCGCCGACCTCGATCGCCCCGACGTCCCGCGCCTGGTCACGATCCCCGAGAGCGACCGGCCCGTCATCCAGGTGCCGCTGCTCTCCACGCTGGTGCACGCGCCGACGGCGGCCGTGCTCTATCAGGTGCGCGAGGTCGTCGTCCATGGCCGCCCGACCCGGGTCGCCCACTTCGAGCAGCCGGTCTGGGCCTGGTGATGAGGTGATGAGAGGAGGGCGGACTCACGGCGGCTGGACGCGACGGCGGGAGAAGAACGGAGCCGGGTGGCACCTGGCTCAGGCGACCCACGGGGTGTG
>Ga0209690_1000737_pt1 | contig 17706 bp, 8 predicted proteins | sample GraSoiAngelo_150_FD_186164 | JGI IMG/M metagenome (GOLD analysis project Ga0209690, IMG submission 186164) | Grasslands soil microbial communities from the Angelo Coastal Reserve, California, USA - 14_1009_09_40cm (SPAdes) (version 2) | ecosystem: Environmental > Terrestrial > Soil > Grasslands ...
GGGCTCAGTCTCGGCGATCACCCGCCGGATCGTCGGCACCAGCTCGGCCGGTGAGCCGCTCGTGCGGATGGCGAGCTTCATCGGCATATAGGGGAAGAACGACTGGCGGAGGGGGTGGTAGATGCTCGCGCGCGCATCACGCAGGTCGCGGTAGCGCGTGTCCGGGACGACACCGACCACGGTGGCCGTCCGCTGGAAGTTCTCCCCCATCCGCAGACGCTTACCGATGGGGTCATCGCTCCCCCAGTAGTGCCGCGCGGCGGACTCACTGAGCACCACGACCGGCGGCGCGCCCTCGCGGTCGGCGTCCGTGAAGACCCGCCCGCGGCGCACAACAATGCCGAGGGTCTCGAAGTAATCGGGGGTTACGACCTCCATGTTGAGCATCGGGTTGGCGTCAGTCTCCTCCTTGGACTGGCCTTCGGCCGCTGGCTTGCCGTCCCACCCGCCGGAGCCTGAGAATGGGACCGCCACGACGGGCGAGGCGCCGCGCACACCCGGGATTGCCCGCACTTGTGACAACAGTCTCTCGAGCAGCGCGCGTTGTTTCGCCGGAGTGTCGAACTGATCGTAGCGAAGCGTCAAGTCGCCGATCAACACGTGTGACGGCTCGAAGGAGAGCTCTGCGCGCTCGAGCTTGATGAGGCTTCTGGCGATCAGTCCTGCGGCCGAGAGTACGAGCAACGCGAGCGCGAGCTGTCCCGCGACCAGGGCTTCCGTCGCCCGTCGGGAGCGCCGACCGGCGCTATGCCGCGGGTCCGACCGGAGCGCCCGCTCCAACTCGACGCGCGACGTAATGACCGCCGGCGCGAGGGCAAAGATCAGCATAGCGATGCTCGTGATCGCCACGGCGCCGACCAGCACGGTCGCGTTCACTTGAATCTCGTCCAAGCGCGGGACGCCAGCCGGCGCGAACGCGACGAAGCTGCGGACGGCGCCAGCCGCCACTGCCAGCCCGAGTGCGCCGCCGGCGAGCGCGAGGAGCGCATTCTCGGTCAGCAGCTGGACGATGACCTGTCCACGGCCCGCGCCGAGCGCTGATCGCACAGCGATCTCGCGCACGCGCGCGAGGCCGCGGACGAGGAGCAGATTGGCGACGTTGATGCACGTGATCAAGAGCAGGAGTCCGGCGGCGGCGGCGAACACGATCAGTGCCGGTCTCGTGTCGCCGAGGATGAGCCGCGGCAGCGTGTGTACGACGCCGCGCAGATCGCGCCCCCATCGCGAGCCGCCGGGACGCCGGAAGACAGCGGTCAGCTCGTCCTGCGCGTCGGCGGCCGTTCGTCCAGCCGCGATCCGCCCGATGACGTACAAGTCCTTCGGAACCGTCGAGGGGACGACCGGCGCCCAGCAGTCGGTCCCTCTCGGATAGTCCAGCCCTTGCGGCATCACGCCGACGATCGTGTACGCCACGCCATCGTCGTAGGTCAGCACCTGGCGCCCGAGTACGTGGGGGTCGCCGCCGAACCTCCGCTGCCAAGCACCATAGCTCAGCACCAGCACCGGCGCCGCGCCGCTCACGTCATCTGTTGCGCCCAGCGCTCGGCCGAGCACGGGTCGCGCGCCGAGCACGTCGAAGAACTCGCCCGACACGAGCGCGCGGCGGAGCAGCGAGATCTGGTCGCCGTCGCGAATCGGCTTCGGCCCGGCGCCATAGTAGGAGAAGAACGCGACTCCCTCGAGCGACCTGGTTTGCCGCGCGAACTCCCGGGCGTCGTCCAGTCCCAACGGATAGGCGAATTCTCGGTCGGGCTTCCGGCCCCAGAGCACGACCAGGCGGTCCTGATCGCGCACGGGAAGCCGGCGCAGCAGCAGCGCGTCGGCCACCGTGAACACGGCGGTCGCGAGCCCGATCCCGAGCGCGAGGGTGAGGATCGCGGTCAGGGCGAAGCCGGGGCTCGTGCGCAGGGTGCGGAAGGCGTAGCGGACGTCATTCATAACGAAGAGCAACCATCGGATCGACCTTCGTCGCCCGGCGCGCCGGGACCCACGTCGCCACGAGCGCCACGGCGACGAGCAGCAGGGACGTCGCGGCGAACGTGGCCGCGTCGCGCGGCGTCACCTCGAAGAGCATCGCCGTCAGCGCTCGGGTGACGCCCCACGCGCCGACGAGCCCCAGCCCCACGCCCGCCGCCACGCGGCGCAGGCTCTCCTTCATCAGGAGTGCCACCACGTCCCCACCGCGCGCCCCCAGGGCCATCCGGATGCCGAGCTCCCTGGTCCGCTGGGTCACGGCGTACGCGGTGACGCCGTAGATGCCGACCAGCGCGAGCCCGACCGCGAGCAGGGCGAAGATGGTGAGCAGGGTCGTGTTGAACCGTCGCGCCACGGTCTGGCGGCCGATCAGCTGCTCTAGGCTCACGATCTCTCCGATCGACTGGTCTGGATCGCCGCGGCGCACGGCCTCGCGGATCGCGCCCGCAAGCTGGATCGGGCGGCCGTTGTTCGCGCGGACCACCAACCACATCTCCTGCATCTCCGACTGTTGCGACGCCGGCCGGTAGATCTCCGGTTGGGGGGCGGCGTCGAGCGAGGCCGAGCGCAGGTTGTCGATCACACCGACGATGGTGACGGGCCCCGCTGGTTGCCCCGGCCCACGGATGGTGGGCTGCTTGCCGATCGGGTCCTGTCCGGGCCAGAGCTGATCCGCCGTCGTGCGGTTGATAATCGCAACAGACGGCGCGCCGGCACGATCCTCGACGGTGAACCCGCGACCTCGCTGGATCGGAATGCGGAACGTCGTGAAGTAGCTCCGCGACACACTGGACGACCGGAGCACCATGATCGGCTCGGGGTAGTCCGGACGCACGGTGCGGGGATCAAACACGACCATGAACATCTGGCCGCTCAACGGCAGCGTGCTCGCGAGACTCGCCGACTGTACGCCCGCATGAGATTCGACCGCGGCGAGCATGTCCTCGAAGAACAGCTTCTGCTGAGCGCCCGAGGGAAAGCGCGCCGGCGTGAGCCGGATGCGGGCCGCGAGCACGTCGCGCGTATCGAACCCGGGGTTCACGTTGGTGAGGCGAATGATGCTGCGCACCAGCAACCCGGCCCCCACGAGCAGCACCAGGGCGAGTGTCACCTCGCCCACCACGAGCACGTTCTGTAGGCGGCGCCTTCCACCGATCGCGCCCGGGGCATCCTCGCGCAGCGATTGCTCGATGCCGGGCGCCGAAGCGCGCCACGCGGGCAGGATACCGAACACCACGCCCGTCAGGACTGCCAGCCCCAGGCCGAACGCGAGGACCGGGCCGTCGAGTCCGATTTCGGTTGCCCGCGGAAGCGCGCGCGGCCAGACAGCGAGCAGGGCGTTGAGTCCCGACGCGGATAGCACGACACCGACGGCGCCCGCGGCGAGCGCGAGCAGTGTGCTCTCCGTGAGCAGCTGGCGGACGAGCCGTCCGCGTCCCGCGCCCAGGGCGCGCCGGACCGCCAGCTCACGGCGTCGCGCGGTGGCGCGCGCGAGCAGGAGATTGGCCGCGTTGGCGCAGGCGATCAGCAGCACCAGGGCGACGGCACCCGCCAGTATAAGGAGGCGCTGGCTGACGTCGCCGATCGCCGCCTCCCGGAGCAGTTGGACATCGAAGCCGCTGTCGAGGATCGATCGCCCGCTGGCGGAGGGGGCGGGAGGGCCACGACCGGGACCGGCTTGCTCCGCCACAATCCGCTGTCGCCCACCACTACCGCCCGAGTCCGCGGCACTGAGACGCGCCCCGAGCAGCTTGACGTCAGCCACCACACGCTCCAGGGCGGCCCCGGGCGCGAGGCGCGCCACGGCGGTAAGGAAGTGCATCCCGCGGTTCGTCTCGGCTTGGGGATTCTGCGCGAGGAACTCGCCGATCGGCGTCCACACCTGCACGTCTGCGTTGGGGAACTCAAACCCCGCCGGCATGACGCCGATCACGGTGAAGCTGCGGCCGTCGAGCGAGATCGACCTGCCCAGGATGCCGGGATCGCGCCCGAAGCTCGTGACCCAGAGCCCGTGGCTTAACAGCGCAAGGGGCGTGCGTTCGTCGGCGGCCGTAAAGGCGTGCCCGATCTCTGGGCGTACCTGCAGTGCGTCGCACAGATCGGCCGTGGCGGCGGCCACCTGGACCTCTCGCGCATCACCCGCGCCAGTCAGGTTGTAGCGCCGAGACACCACGGCTGCGACTCCCGTGAAATCCCGCGACAGCGCGCGCAGGTCGCGGAGATCCGGGAAGGACACGCCGAACCGCACGCCCCGGAATCCGGTAGACATGATCTGGACCAGACGATCCGATCCCGGGTACGGCAGCGGCTTGAGCAGCACCGTATTGACCGCGCTGAAGATCGCCGTATTGGCGCCGATGCCGAGGGCCAGTGTGAGCACGGCGACGCCCGTGAAGCCGGGGCTCTTCGCGAGCGTGCGCACAGCGTAGCGAAGGTCTTGCAGCAGCGTGTCCATCATTCATACCTCAGGGCAACCATCGGATCGACCCGCGCCGCGCGGCGCGAGGGGATGAAGCTTGCCACCACGGTCACACCGAGTAGCGCGACGGTGACGAACCCGAAGACGAGGGGATCGTGCGGGGATTCCTGGAACAGGAGGGGGCCCAGCCAGTTGCCCGCCGCGAGCGCGATTACGACGCCGATCACGATGCCGGCGGCCCCGAGCGTCAAGCCTTCGTTGACGACGAGTTTCACCAAATCACGCTGCTGTGCCCCGAGCGCCGCACGGACGCCCAGCTCCTGAGTGCGCTGCGACACGTTGTAGGCCATCACGCTGTAGAGGCCGATCGCCGCGAGCGCGAGCGCCAGCGCGCCGAAGGCGAGGAACATCGTCGCGCCCAGCTGCCACGAGCGCGTCCGCTCGCCCAGGATCTCGCGCAGCGGTGTGACCGTGACATACGATGCACCGGGCATGAGCTGCTGCAGCCGGCGACGGATCGGCTCGGCGTATGGCGCGGCCTGCCCGCGGGTCCGGATGAAGAGACCGCCCTGCTCGGGATGCCACTGCGCCTCGGAGACGTAATAGAACAGCCCGGGGTCGTCGCCCAGGTGCTGGTACTTGATGTTCTCAGCGACGCCCACCACGTAGCTGCACGGCAGGGTGTCGGCGCCCACTTTGACGCACTGACCGATCGGATCCCGCCCGGGCCAGAGCGTCTTCGCCATGGCGTCGCTCACCACGATCGCGCGGGGCGCGTTTTTCGCGTCCTGGATGGCGATGCCGCGGCCGCGCAGGATGCGCGTGCCGAGCGTGGCGAAATACTCCGGGGTCACCGCGTTCAAGGCGAACTCGCCCAGTCGGTGCACCGAGTCGATGCCGGCGACATGGAGCTCCATGGTCGAAGTGCTCCAGAACGGCACCGTGAGTTGGCGCGAGGCGTGCATGACCTCTGGAATCGCCTGCGCCGTCTCGAGCAGATCGCGGCGCAGCGCGACCCCATGGGCGCTGTCGAGCTGCACGCCACGCATATTCAAGTCCACGAGGAGCACGGGGTCGACGTCGTAGCCCAGCGGCACGGCCCGCACGTGGCGCAGGCTGCGCACGAACAGCCCCGCGCCGATGAGCAGCACGACGCAGAGCGCGCCCTGCAGCACGAGCAACGCGAGGCGAGCGCGTGACCGCTGGAACGTGCCCTCGCGCGCGCCGGCCTTGAGATCGCCGGCGAAGTCGGCGCGCCGCGTCTGCAACGCGGGGGCGAGCGCGGTGAGGAGGCCGGCGACCAGCGCCGCCGCGCCGCCGAACAGCAGGGTGCGTGCGTCGCCCATCACGCTCACCTGGGATGACCTGGCCAGGAATTGCCCGCGCAGCACCGCACCGCCCCACTCCGCGACGAGGAGGCCTGCGACGCCCCCCAGCAGCGCGAGGATCACGCTCTCAGCGAACAACTGCGACAGCAGTCGCGCGCGACTGACGCCCAGCGCCAGCCGGATGGCGATCTCCTGGCGGCGTCGCAGCGCGCGGGCGAGCAGCAGGTTGGCGACGTTCGCGCAGGCGATGAGCAGGACGATCACCGCGACGCCGGCTACCCAGGTCGCGACCCTCGCGAAGCTCGACTCGTTCGGCCCGCGCTCACTCAGCACCGATGCGGCGAGGGCGTGCGGCCGCGCGATCTCCGCCGGAGCCAGGCCGGGGCTTTCCATCCGCTGGGCGGCGTAGCTGCGGAGGAAGGCGTTGGTGAGATCGGTATTGGCGGCCGCGACGCTCACCCCCGGCTTCCGCTGCACCAGCATGGACGCCCACATCCAATGGTACGTGGTCCACCACGTGTCCCGGGGCGGTCGGTGGGCGCTGGCGTGGCTCGTGATGGGGATGAACGCCACCGGTTGCTGCACCGGCCACAGTCCCGCGAATCCTTCGGGTGCGACGCCGATGATCGTGTAGACCGTGGGGCCGATCTGGAGGGTGGAGCCGAGTGCCTCCGAGCGACCGCCGTAGCGGGTTTTCCAGAAGGCGTACGAGAGCACCGCGACCGCCGTCCCATCGGGAGGACTGTCCTCGGCCGCCGTGAAGTAGCGGCCCAGCGCTGGTGGCGCATCGAAGAAGCCGAAGAAGCTCGCGCTCACGATGCCGACGCGCATTTCCCGCGCCTCGGCGCCGACCCCGACGGCAAGGTCGTGTTCGGTAAACGCGGCGGTACGGGCAAAGGCGCTCGTCCAGCTCGTAAGATCGACGTATCGCGCGTACTGCAGGTACCCGGACGCCTGCTCCTTGCCGCGATAGGTCTGTGCGAGATAGATGCGATGCGTCACTGCGGGATCACGCAGCAAGGGCGGAGGCCGAAACAGCATCCGGTCCACCACCGAGAACATGGCGACGTTCGCCCCGATGCCGAGCGCCAGCGTCAGGACGACGCCGAGCGTGAAGCCGGGGCTGTTCGCGAGTGTGCGCAGCGCGTAGCGGAGGTCCTGGAGCAGCGTGTCGATCATTTCACCACCCAGCCATCCCGCAACTGAATCACCCGCTTGCCGTATCCCGCATTCGTCTCCGAGTGGGTCACCTGCACGATCGTCGTCCCCCCACGGTTCAGCTCCGTGAACAGCTCCATGATCTCCTTCCCCTGGCTCGAGTGGAGATTCCCGGTCGGCTCGTCGGCGAGGATCAAGGACGGCGTGTGGATCAGTGCGCGCGCCACGGCGACGAGCTGCTGCTGGCCGCCCGAGAGCTGCCGCGGGAAGAGATCTTTCTTCGGTCCAGCGTGTCGGCAACCAGCGAGTCGCGCTCGCTCTTCTTGATGTTGCGGTACGACAGCGGGACATCGAGGTTCTCGGCGACCGTAAGGTCGTCGAGCAGGTGGTACTGCTGAAACACGAAGCCGATGTGCTGCTTGTTGAGCGCGATCCGGTCCTTGGGCTTCATCTGGTGCACGCCGTGGTCGAGGAAGCGGTATTCACCGGTCCAGTCGCCGTCGAGCATGCCGAGGACGGCGAGCAGCGTGGACTTCCCCGCCCCGGATGGGCCCATGATGGAGATGAACTCGCCTCGGGCGATGTCGACCGAGACTTGCCGCAGAATGAAGAGGCGGCCGTTGCCCTGGGAGACGGACTTGTCGAGGTTGCGCAGCTGGATCATTCGTACCTCAGGGCCACCAGCGGATTGAGCTTCGCCGCCCGGCGCGCGGGGAGATAGCTCGCAGTCAGCGAGACGAGCGTGAGCAGGGCCACGACGCCCACGAACGTCGGGGGATCGCTCGCGCCGACCCCGTACAGCAGCGCCGCGAGCAGACGAGTGACGGCCAGCGCAATCACGACGCCGAGTCCGATCCCCGCTCCGGCGAGCCGCATCCCGCTGCCGACGACCAGGTGCAGCACGGCTCCGCCGCTCGCCCCGAGTGCCAATCGGATGCCGATTTCACGCCGCCGTTGGGCGACAGCGTAGGCCAGGAGGCCGTAGATGCCTATGCCCGCGAGGAGTAATGCTGAAGCGGCGAAGCTGCCCAGGAGCCATGCGTCGAACTGCCGCGACGCGAGGCCCCCAGTGATACCGAGCGTGCCCACGGCAGACATGCTGCCGGTGCTGCCGGTCAATGTCATCGGAATATCCGGATCGACCTGGCGGACGGCCCGGCTCAGCGCCGGGAGGAACCCCGCAGGATTCACCGCCGTCCGCACGACGAGACTCATGTGCCCCCAGACGTTGCGGGTGAAGGGAACGTAGACCTGGGGCTCGGGCGGCGTGTCGAGACCGAAGTGATGCACGTCTCCCACGACGCCGACCACCGTGCCGGGGAGCGGCTCGCCGAAGTCGGGGCGGCCCTGGACCGCTTTGTGAAGCGTCACCTGGCGACCGATCGGATCGAGGCCTGGCCAGAAAGCGCGGGCGAACGCTTCATTCACCACGACGGCCGAGCCGGGGGCGAGGTCGGCTTCGCTGAATTCGCGTCCCGCGCGAACCGGGATGCGCATCGTGCGGAAATAGCCCGGGGAGACGGTCATAAACCACACCTGTGGATCGTGCAGGGGGTCCGAGGCGCGCCCCGGGATCTCGACGGGAGACGGTAATCCACCGGCCGAGAGGGGCGTGAAATTCGTGAGGGCGACACTCGTCACGCCCGGGAGCTGCCGCGCCGCGTCCTCGACCTGCGTGTACAGGGCCGCCAGCCTTGCCGGGTCCTTCGCACGCAGCGGCGGCGGCGAGATGTAGAACGTCACAAGACTTTGGGGGTCGAATCCCGGATTCACCGCCCGTAGCTGCCACAGGCTCCTGACCAACAGCCCGGCGCCCACGACGAGGATCACCGCCAGGGCGATCTCGCTGATAACGAGCGCGGCGCGCAGGCGCTGTCGCGCGTGTCCGGTGCCCGCTCCGGAGGTGCCTTCCTTCAGTGAGTCTGTCAGATCGGGGCGTGCCGCTCGGAGGGCGGGTAAGAGCCCTGTGGCCACCGCCGTGACGATCGTGACGCCGAGCGCGAACGCGAGCACCCAGCCGTCGACCTCCACCGTCTCGAGCCGGGGCAGTACCGATGGCGCGGCGCGCTGGAGCACCGCAATCGCCCCGTACGCCCCGGCCACCCCCAGCGCCGCTCCCACGGACGCGAGCACCACGCTTTCGGTGACGAGCTGTCTCACCACCCGCCCTCGTCCCGCTCCCAAGGCCGCGCGAATGGCGAGCTCCCGTCCGCGCGCGCCGGCGCGCGCCAGGGTCAGGTTCGCGACGTTGACACAGCCGATCATGAGAACGAGGCCGACAGCCACGACGAGAACGACGAGTTGTGGCGTCGTGTTGAAGAGGATCTCGTCGCGCAGCGGAAACAGCGCGACTCTAGTCCAGTCGGCGTTGAACCCAGGGTAGCTAGCCGCCTCGCGCTGAGCCACGCCGTCGAGATCGGCCTTTGCCTGCTCGCGCGTGACACCCGGCTTGAGCCGCCCGATGATGCGACAGTCGGCATGGAATCCCCGTTGGGTGAGCGCACGGTCGGTCGCGGCGACCGTCGCGATCGGCATGTATAGCTGCTCGCTCGCCCAGGGGGGATAGGCCACGTCATGGGGAAGCACGCCGATGACCGTGAACACACCGTCGCTGAGGGACAGCACCTTCCCGAGGATGTGCGGGTCTCCCCCGAAGCCCGCCTGCCACAACGCGTACGAGAGGACTGCCACGTGTGCGCCCGAGCGCTCTTCATCCGGTGTGAACAGCCGCCCGAGCTGCGGCCGCTCGCCGAGCGTCGCGAAGAATCCGGTCGAGACGAATGAACCGACCAGGCTCTGGACCCCGTCGGGACCGGCGAGCCGCTGGCCGCCACCGCGGACGTAGGCGAGGTCGGCGAACGCTGAGCTCTGAGCCCGCCAATCGAGGAAGGTCGGGTAGGATGGCGGCCGGAACGCTCCCTGGCGGCTCTGCTCGGCCAGCATGAACAGCCGATCTTGCTCGGCGAACGGCAGTGGGCGGAGCAGCACGCCGTTCACCACGCTGAACACGGCGGTGTTGGAGCCGATGGCGAGTGCCAAGGTGAGGATCGCGGCGGCCGCGAATCCGGGACTCTTGCGGAGCGTTCGCGCTGCGTAACGGAGGTCGGCGAGCAGGGTGTCCATCATTCGGACCTCAGCGCGACCATCGGATCGACCTGCGTGGCCCGACGGGCGGGAATGAGGCACCCCACCAGGGCCACCACCCCGAGCAGCGCGGTCCCCGCGACGAACGCCCACGGGTCGTAGATGCTCACCCCGAACAGCATGTGGCGCAGAAGCCTGACGGCAGCGAACGAGCCGCCAAGGCCGATTAGCACGCCGAGGACAGCGAGCCACATTCCTTGCTCCACTACTAGCCGCACCAGCCGCAGCGGCTCGGCGCCAAGTGCGAGGCGGATGCCGATCTCCCGCGTGCGGTCCGCGACCAGATACGCCAGCACGCCGTACAGGCCCACCGCGGCGAGCGTGGCCGCGAGGAGCCCGAAAATCGCGAGCAGCACGAAGCTGAACCGCCGCGGCGCCACGGCGTCCGAGAGGACCTGCTCCATCGTGGTGCCGCTCGGCGCGGGCAGACCGGCATCCATGGAGCGCACGGCCTCGCGCACCGCTTGCTGAAGAGCGATCGGATCGCTGGGCGTGCGAATCAACAGGGTCGTGCGGGTGCCGAGTCCGGCTTGGTCGGCGGGGACGAACACCGCGGGGCGCGCCACCGCCTCCAGCTCGCGCTGCGGCACGTCCTTCACCACACCGACGATCGTCGCCCCTCGCCCGCTGTCATTGGGCAGGCCGATGCGCCGCCCGACTGCGCCTACGCCGGAGTACAGAAGGTGTGCCAAGGTCGCGTTGATCATGGCGACACGCGGCCCGCGGGCGCGGTCCTCAAGGCCGAAGTCGCGGCCGGTGAGCACCGGCGTCCCAGTGGTCGCGAAATAGCCTGGGCTCACGGCGATGACGTCGACGACAGGCGTCTGCCTACCGTCTTGGTCGCGTGTCGAGACGCTCATGCGCGCGCCGCCGAGGGGCGCCACATCTGCGAGCGCTGCGGCCTCGACCCCTGGGAAGGTCCGCACCCGCTCGAGGAGCTCGGTGAAAAAGCGAGCCGCTGACTCGTTGGAGTAGCGAGTGTTCTGCAGGCTGATGTCCTCCACCAGAACGCCCTCGGGGCGGAACCCGTAGTCGATGGCCATCACGCGGGCGAAGCTGTGTGTCAACAGGCCGGCGCAGGTGAGGAGCACGAGCGTCGTGGCCAGCTCGAAAACGATCAGTGCCCGCCCGACTGAGTGCTGCCGCGCGCTGCCTGTGGCGCGGAGGCTCCCCGAGAGCGCGTGGCCCAGGTCGGCGCGTCCGGCCTCAAGCGCCGGTATTAGCCCGAAGATCACGCCCGCCATGACGGCGACTGCGAAGGTGAAGCCCAGCACGGTCGCATCCACCTCAATTCCCTCCACCCGCGCGACGGTAGCCGGGGCGATTCGCACGAACGGGCTGACGGCCAGGAAGGCAACGAACAGCCCGAGCACGCCCCCGCTCAGCGACAACGCGACGCTCTCCACCAGCAGGTAGCGGATGAGCCGCCAGCGACTCGCACCGAGCGCGAGGCGCACCGCGAACTCCTTCCGGCGGCGGGCGCCGCGTGCCAACAGCAGGTTGCAAACGTTGGCGCAGGCGATGAGCAACACCACCCCCACCGCGCCGAGGAGGATAAGGAGAGCTGGCCGGGTGTCGCCGTGGCGGCGCTCGTGGAGCGTCATCACCACCGGCGTGCGGCCACGCTGGTCGGCCGAACGCTCGGCGTCGAGCCGGCGGGCAAGCGCCGCCAGCTCGGCGCGGGGGGAATCGATTGAGGCATCCGGACGGAGCCGTGCGAGGACGTAGTAATAGAACGTGGTCCCGGTGGGCGGCGCCGGATCGAGGCGCATCGGCATCCAGTACTGGGAGCCGCGCGTCGTAGTGAACGACGGCGGCATGATGCCAATCACCGTCTGGGGCTTGCCGTCGAACAGTGCCGTGCGCCCGATGAGCGCCGAGTCGGCAGCGAACATGCGCCGCCAGAGCTGGTCGCTGAGCACCACCACCGCTGGCCCGCCGGGCCGGTCCTCGTCGGCGGTGAAGGCGCGTCCGCGTGCCGGGCTCACCGCCATCACGGTGAAGTAACTGGCGGTCGCGAGGAGGCCATCCACCAGCTCGGGCTCCTCGGCGCCGCGGACGAGCGCTCTGGTTGGTGCGTACGCCGCCAGCGCGGAGAGCGAGCGCGCCGAGCGTAACCACTCGGCATACGTCGGGCCCGACACCACCGAGATGTCCACGCCCTTGTCGCTCTCGGAGAGCGAGAGCAGACGCTCCGCGTGCGGGTATGGGAGCGGGCGGAGTATCACAGCGTTTACGATTGTGAATAGCGCGCTGTTGGCACCGATCCCGAGCGCGAGCGTGAGCACCGCGACCCCGGTGAATCCCGAGCTCTTGGCGAGCTGGCGGAGCGCGTAGCGCAGGTCTTGGAGCATGCTATTCATACCGCAAAGCCACCATCGGATCGACCTTCGTCGCCCGCCGCGCCGGGAGGTAGCTCGCCACCGCCGCGACCGCGCCGAGAATCACGATCACAACCGAGAGCACCAACGGATCATGCGGCGTGACACCGTAGAGCAGCGAGGCGATCGCACGACCCGCCGCCAGCGCACCCGCAACCCCAAGCACGACACCCCACACCGTGACACGCAGTGCCTGCCCCATGACGAGCTCGAGGATCTCGCGCCGCCCGGCTCCGAGCGCAATCCGGATGCCCATCTCCTGGATGCGCTGAGAGACGACGTAGCTCAACACGCCGTACAGGCCGATCGCCGCCAGGAGCAGGCCCAACGCTCCGAACAGGCTCAGAAATGCCGACCCCACGCGCCAGTGACGCAACTGCGACGCGAACATGCGCGGCATTGGGTCGACGGTCGGATAGGGAAGCTCGGCAGACGTCGCCTGAATCTCCCGACGCACCGGCCCAAGCAAATCGTCGGCGTCACGGCCCGTGCGCACGAGCAGCGCCGTGATCGGCCAGTTGACGACAGAGTCCGCTTGGGCAAGCGGTATGAAATACTGTACGACGACCTCCTCAGTCACGCTCCCGCGTCGCGCGTCCTCGACAACGCCGATCACCTCGCTGCACGGACGCGCTGAACCGCCGACTCTCAAGCACTTGCCAATGGGGTCCGCACCGGGCCAATAGAGCTGGGCCATTGTCTCGTTCACGACCGCGACCCGCTGCGCGCCCGCTTTGTCGGTTGAGGCAAGAGCGCGGCCGCGGCGTACTGCAGTGCCCATCGTGTGGAAATATTCGGGCGTCACGGCCGCGACATACGGGCCGCCGCTGGTGACACTCGGGAGAGAGTCCAAACCCGGCACTGACAGGCTGACCGCATAGCTCCACCTGAAGGGCATTCCCATCGATAGGCTCGCGGACGTAACCCCGGGCAGCGCTCGGACGCGCTCCCGCATCTGTCCGTAGAGGGCGTTGATCGCGGCGCGTTTGTAGCCGAGTGCCTCAAGGTCCACCGAAACCACAATGAGACGGTCGGCATCGAATCCCAAACGAAGGCCCTCCACTCGATGCAGGCTGGTGACGAACAGCCCGGCACCCGTCAGCAGCACCACTGTGAGCGCGACTTGACTGACGAGAAGGCAGGTGCGAGCCGCTGATCTCCGGATCCTGCCTTCGCGCTCTCCGGACTTGAGCGCCGAGGAAAGGTCGGGAGCGCTCGCCTCGTACGCCGGAGCCAAGCCGGCGAGCACCGCTGTACCGAGAACCACCAGCGAGGTGAACAGGAGGACCCGGATGTCGAGCACGGAACCCGCTGCGGCCTGGGGCAGCAAAGCCGCACGTAGCACCGGCCCAACCCAAAGTGTGACGAGCAGAGCGGCCCCGCTGCCCAGCACCGTGAGCACCGCGCTCTCTGCCAGGAGCTGGCGGGCCAAGCGGCCCCGGCTCGCGCCGAGCGCCACCCGGACCGCGATCTCCCGCTTGCGCCGCACCGCGCGGGCGAGCAGGAGATTGGCGACGTTGGCGCAGGCGATGAGTAGCACGAGCCCGCACATCGCGGCGAGCCAAACCGAGAGCGTGACGTCGCTATTTCTCCCAGATCCCGCGGTGTCGTGAACGGAGCCTAGAGAGACAACCCCGGTCGAGTCACCGGTTTGCTGGAATCGCGTGCGGTAGATCGCCGTGCCTTCGGCAGTTACTTGTGCCGGATTGACGCCGGGGCGGAGCCGAGCGATGACGCCTCTCAGCCAGAAGTTGTGTTGGGTCAGCGCGTCGGGACCGTGGAGCTCTGGCGCCGCCGCGGTCAGCGGCACCCACACGTCCGGCACGTCGAAGTCGATGCCGGCAAAGTCTTGCGGTGCGACGCCGATCACGGTGTAGCCGCTCCGTCCCAGTTGGAGCGTGCTGCCGAGCACGGCTCGGTCCTCGCGGAATCGACGCTTCCAGAACTCTCGGCTGATTACGGCGACATGGGCGGGATTCCCCAAGCTGTCCTCGTCGGCGCCGAAGAAGCGCCCCAGCAACGGGCGGACGCCGAGGAGGGAGAAGAAGGACGCCGTGACCAGCTTACCCTTGATCCGCTCCGCCTGCGGGCCGAGCCCGAGACTGAAACTGCCGTCCCCATACGCGGCGACGGCCGCCAAGCTGCGCGCGTGGTCGCGGAAGTCGGCGTAACGAGGATAGGTCCCGATCACCGTAGTGAAGGTTCCGTATCGCTCCCTGGTCGTCACGTTAATTCGCACGACTCGATCCGGATCGGCCACGTGCGCCGGCGGCCGGAAGAACAGCCGGTCCACCACGCCGAACATCGCGGTGTTCGCCCCGATGCCGAGCCCCAGCGTCAGCACGGCCGCGAGCGTTAGACCTGGACTCCGAGCCAGCGTCCGCATTGCGTAGCGCAGGTCTTGGAGAACGGTGCTCATTATTCGTATCTCAGCGCCAACACCGGATCCACCTTCGCCGCCCGCCGCGCCGGCACGTAGCTGGCGATGGCGGCAACGACGAGCGGAATCACCGCGGCGCCGAGCAGCACCAGCGGATCACGTGGGGACACACCGTACAACAACGAGTTCAGCACGCGGCCGCCGGCGAGCGCTGCCACCGCGCCGATGCCGGCCCCGAGCGCCGCGATCTTGACTCCCTGCCCCACCATGAGACCCAGCACGTTGCTGCGCCTCGCGCCCATGGCCATCCGGATCCCGATCTCGTGGCTCCGCTGGCCCACGGTGTACGACAACACGCTGTACAACCCGACCGCAGCGAGGACCAGAGCCAGTCCCGCGAACAGCCCGAACATCGTGGTCCCGAGTCGCCACGGCCGGATCGAAGGGGCGACGAGATCGGCGAGCGGAGTCACCGCGGCGTACGGCAAATTCGCAGCCGTCTGCTGCATCGCGGCGCGCACCGGCGCGACCAAATCTTGCGGCCGGCCGCGGGCGCGCACCACGAGCGCGGTAATGAACTCACTCGAGTCGGGGGTAAACGGGACATAGAAGTGCATCGACGCGTCTTCTACGGCATTGAACCGGCGCGCATCGGGCACGACGCCGACGATCTCGGCGCACCGCTTGTCCCTGCCCACGAAGCACTTCCCGATGGCAGTCTCGCCGGGCCAGAGCAGCCGAGCCATCGTCTCGTTGACGATCGCGACCGGCGCGCCGCGGTCGGCCGGTGTGAATGCGCGCCCGCGCACCGGCGTGCCCATGGCGGCGAAATACTCGGGGGTCACCCGCTGGCAGTACGGTCCCCCGGCCTTGAGCTGCGGGATGGAGTCGCGGCCGGGCACGGAGACGCTGCAGCCCGTGGCCCAGCCGAACGGATGCCCGATGGTCGCGGCCGCCGCCTCGACCCCTGGAAGGACTTGGAGCCGGGCGAGCATCTGCAGGTTCAACTGGTTGATCTCGACAGGGCGGTACCCGGCGGCGCGCAGGTCCATCGTCGCGAGCAGCGTATGCGTCGGGTCGAAGCCGAAGTCCTGGCCCTGTACATTGCGTAAGCTCCGCACGAACAGCCCCGCGCCCACGATCAGCGTGACCGTCAACGCCACTTGACCCACGAGCAACGCCGAGCGCAGCCGCGATCGGCGATAGCGACCCTCGCGCGCACCCGCCTTGAGCGCCGGCGTCAGGTCCGCTCGGCCGACTTGAAGCGCCGGCACGCAGCCGGCGAGGAATCCCGTGAGCAGGGCCACCCCGCCGGTGAACAACAGCACGCGGCCATCCACCGCCGATGCGACGGCCGGTATATCAGGGAGCAGAAAGGCGCGAATCACGGGACCCGCCCACAGTGACACGAGCAGGGCAGCGACTCCTCCGGCGAGCGCGAGCAGCACGCTCTCGGTCACGAGCTGGCGAGCCAGACGAAGCCGGGCAGCCCCGAGCGCCAGCCGGACGGCGATCTCACGTTGGCGCTGCAACGCGCGCGCAAGCAGGAGATTGGCGACGTTGGCACAGGCGACGAGCAGTACGATTACCGAAACGGCGCTGAGCCACAGCGAGACCCGGGCGTTCTGCGACATCTCAGGGCCGCGCGCATGCTGCACCGGTCCAAGCAGGGCCACCGCGTTGGAATCGACACCCGCGTAGACCTCCTCGGCGCGGAACGCGAGGGTAGCCTCGCGCTCCGCGGGCTCCCTGCCGCCGGGTCCGAGCCGCCCGATGATCTGGAGGAAGTACGACCCGCGGTTGAGCGAGCCGGGGCCCATCAGCTCGGGTGTGGAGGCGGTGAGCGGCACCCAGGCGTCCACGTTTTCGAGGTTCACGCCCGTGAACCGTTCCGGCGCTACTCCGACCACGGTGTACGAGCTACGCCCGAGCTGGAGCTGTCGCCCGAGGATGCCGGAGTCGCCGTGGAAGGCCGCGCGCCAGAAGCGGTAACCCAGCACGACGACCGAGGGGCCGCCCAAACGGTCTTCGTCCGCCGAGTAGAAGCGCCCCAGTGCCGGCCGCACACCGAGCAGCGGGAAGTAGCTCGCCGAGGCGAGCACCAGGTGGACGCGGCGCGCGTCCACGCCGCGCCCTAAGCTCGCGTTCTGGGAGTAGGTGAACGCGGCGAGCGCGTCGAAGGACCGCGCTGACTGCCGGATCAGCGTGTACAGCGGATAGCCGGTGATGCTCGACGTATTCGTGCCGAAGGCAGGATAGTGCCGCCGAAAGTAGAGCCGGACCACGCGCTCCGGGTCCTGCACATGCGGCGGCGGCCGAAACAGCAGCGTGTCGACCACGCCGAAGATCGTGGCGTTGGCGCCGATCCCGAGCGCGAGGCAGACGACCGCGGCCGCGATGAGCGCGGGAGTGCGGGCGAACGTGCGCAGCGCGTAGCGGAGGTCGTTCATCGGTGGTCGGGGATCGGGGATCGGGGATCAGGGGCGTACCGAGGAGAGCGCCACGCGGTCGAAAGCTGCCGAACGCTCTGACCCCTATTCATACCGCAGCGCCACCATCGGATCGACCTTCGTCGCCCGCCGCGCCGGCAGGTAGCTCGCCACCGCCGCGACCGCAGCGAGAATCACGATCACCAGGAGGAGCACCAGCGGATCATGCGGCGTAACGCCGTAGAGTAGTGAGGCAATCGCACGACCCGCCGCCAGCGCACCAACAACTCCCAACGCGACGCCCCACGCCGTGACACGCAGCGCCTGCCCCATCACGAGCTCGAGGATGTCGCGTCTTGCGGCGCCGAGCGAGATTCGGATGCCCAGTTCCTGCGTGCGCTGGGATACCACGTAGCTCAGGACGCCATACAGGCCGATCGCGGCGAGCGCCAGACCGAGCAACCCAAACAGGGTCAGCAGCACCGCGCCGAGG
>Ga0209690_1000740_pt1 | contig 17691 bp, 13 predicted proteins | sample GraSoiAngelo_150_FD_186164 | JGI IMG/M metagenome (GOLD analysis project Ga0209690, IMG submission 186164) | Grasslands soil microbial communities from the Angelo Coastal Reserve, California, USA - 14_1009_09_40cm (SPAdes) (version 2) | ecosystem: Environmental > Terrestrial > Soil > Grasslands ...
TATCTGGATCCCGATGCACCGGCGCATTGGCGGCAAAGAATCGAGATCAGCGGACTCAACACTCTCACGCTCGGCATTTACGTGGAAGTATTGCAACGCTGGCTCGGTGATATCACCGGCGTCTTCGCGCGCGGCAAAATCATTCATCCAATCCGCCAGGGCTACGAAGTGATCATTCCCGATTTACTTACTGTCCTTTGCAGTTTCGAAAATGGAGCCGAAGGCGTGCTCGAGTTCGGCGGAATCAATGCAATGACGCCGAGCGATCGGCTGGAAATTTACGGCAACGTAGGGACCCTCACTTACGATTTTGGTTCCGATGTCGTGCAGGCGGGCAAGCTCAGCGATCGCGCTTTGCATCTTGTCGATCTTCCGCCCGAGCTGGCAAGAGATTGGCGCGTGGAAGAAGATTTTCTCGCCGCTGTTAAATCAAAGGGCCGTATACGGGCACATCCGAATTTCGAGGAAGGCGTGCGCTACATGCGCGTCGTCCAAGCGGCGGCCGATTCGCGCGCACGCAACGAATGGGTGGCGATTAAGAAGTAGCCATTGAAATTCCGTCTATAACTCGGATAGATGGAATAATTCAGTATAAACCTTGTTAGGTCCTATGCGACCCGTCCTCCTTTTTTGCGCGGTGGTGCTGCTTTCCTAGGCATCAAGAAATGACGCACTCACGCGCGGAGGTTGTTGCATCCGTCGAAGCGACTTTTCCAAAAGAGAGTTGGGCGTGCGTGCTGGAGTTACTCGACAGCTATGGCATTGAATCATACGAGCGAGAACGCGAGCGGGTGCAGCTCGACATCCTGAAGCTCAGCGCCGGCAAGGAAGAGAAAGTGCGCGAGTACGTGGCCGTGGCAAAACGCGATTATCGCGACGTGCTGTTTTGGGCGGAGTATCCCGAAGAATCCAGATTAGACACGCCAGAGAAAAGGCAACGGGTGAGAAAAATGTTCGAGAAATTCGGCATCGAACCACCGAGCGATCTTTGATCTGAAGATTGCCCGAGATCAGAGCGCCGCTGCCGCGCGTGCGAGCACATAACCGATGAGGCCGCTTGCCGGCAGAGTGAAAAGCCAGGCCCAGATAATTCGCTCGACCACTGTCCATTTCATGCCGCTAAAACGTTTCACCGCGCCGACGCCCATGATCGAAGTAGAGATCACATGTGTGGTTGAGAGGGGAATACCGTAGTAGCTCGCGCTTTGAATGATTATCGCGGCGGTGGTCTCCGCCGCGAAGCCATGCACCGGCTGCAACTTCACCATCCGATGGCCGAGTGTGCGAATGATGCGCCAACCGCCGGCTGCCGTTCCCACCGCCATTGTCACAGCGCAGAGAACGATGACCCATTTGGGTAGCACGAAGACTGGCGTCTTCAGAAAATCTAACCAGGCTGGGAGATGATCGAAACGGCCGGCTTTCGTACCGGTAAACAGCGCAAGTGTGATAATACCCATCGTTTTCTGCGCATCATTTGTCCCGTGACTATGCGCCATCCAGGCCGCGCTAAAGATTTGCAGTTTGCCAAAAAGAGACTGGACAAAGTGTGGCGTAAAACGATGAAGGGCGAGAAAAAGTAAAAACATCAGTAGCCCGCCAAAAATAAAACCTGCCAAAGGTGAGGTGATCATCGGCACAACAACTTTTGGCCACACCCCGGCATTCCATTTTATCACCGACCAATCGCCGCGCGCGGCAGCGAGCGCTGCACCACAAAGGCCTCCAATGAGCGCGTGACTCGAACTGGAGGGCAGACCAAACCACCAAGTAGTGACGTTCCAGACAAATGCGGCGATCACCGCGCAAAGCACTGTCGTCATTGTGACGATGTTGGTGTCCACGAGTCCCTTGCCAATTGTCGAAGCAACTGCGCCCCCAAACAATGCGCCGGTGAGATTGAAGAAGGCAGCCATGGCAATCGCCTTGCGCGGTGTCAGGACTCGCGTCGAAACCACGGTGGCAATGGCATTCGCCGCATCATGGAAGCCGTTGCTGTATTCGAAAATGATGGCCGCGACGACGACGGAAAAGAACGTGAACACGCGAACAGCTTGCTACGAATACTTGAGCGCCACCTGCAGGATGATATTTCCCGCGTCCCGGCAACGGTCGATCACTTTCTCCAACAAGCCGTAAAGATCGCGCAGAAAAACGATCTGCTTGGGATCATAATTGCCTTGGAAAAGATCCCGCACGCGATCCAGTTCCAGCTCGTCGGCCTCGCCTTCGATGGCCTGCAATTTTGCGTTCATCTCGCGCGCCGTGCGGACATCAATTCCTTTCCGCAATTGCTTCACCATCGCGAATACTGTCTCGGCCGCCTGATCAAGCAGTTCGACTTGCTTCTGAAAACTGTGCCCGCGCAGATCCTCAGGGCAGATCAAAATGCGCTCACCGATTTTCTCCACCGTCTTCGGTATTTTATAAAGAGCAGCGGCCAATTCCTGGATGTCTTCCCGCTCCAGAGGGGTCACGAAAGTTTTAGAGAGCTGCTCAGTCAATTCCTGCGTGATGCGCTTGTCCTCACGCCGGCTATGCGCGAATTCCTCTAAATTCTCCGGCGTCTCATTCTGTTGGAGTTTTTCCAGCAGCCCCACCAGATGATGCACGCTCGTGTCCGCCTGCTGCGCGCTCGCCTCTAGGAGATCGTAAAACTTCCCATCATGTCCGAGAATTTTCTGGATCGACAACATAAGCGTTTTCTTCTTGTAGCTGAGAGCGTTGACCCCGGCAATCCTAGAACTGGTTGTGCACACCCCTTACAGCATGGCACCGCGCATGATGAGCAATGCAATACTAAAGTAGATAATCAACCCTGTGACATCGACCAGGGTTGCGACGAACGGCGCGGAAGACGTCGCAGGATCTGCCCCGACCCGTCGCAAAACAAATGGCAACATCGAGCCAGAGAGCGAGCCCCACAAGACCACGCCTACGAGGGCAAGACCCACGGTCATGGCCACCAGCGGCCAGTGCGGGCCGTACAGTTCGCGATGAAAATATTTCTCGCCAACGATCGACCAGAGCGCCACCCGCAACGTGCCGATCGTGCCCAGAATTGCGCCGAGCGAGAGGCCAGCCTGAATTTCTCGTCCCGCCACGCGCCACCAATCCCTCAGGGTCACTTCGCCTAATGCCATTGCGCGAACAATCAAGGTCGATGCTTGTGAGCCGGAATTGCCGCCGCTGGAAATGATCAGCGGTAAAAACAACGCCAGTACGACGGCCCTTGCGATTTCGTCCTGATAATTTGCCATCGCAGTCGCGGTCAACATTTCACCAAGGAACAAGATCACCAGCCAGCCCGCGCGTTTGCGCACCATTCGCCAAAACGAGATGCGCATGTACGGCTCGTCCAATGCTTCCATGCCGCCGAACTTCTGGATGTCTTCGGTCGCTTCTGCTTCGGCGACGTCGAGCATGTCGTCGATGGTGACGATGCCAACGAGCACGCCGCTCGAATCAATGACCGGCAGGGCGGTGCGATCATATTTACGGAAAACATTAAGTGCCTCCTGCTGGGAATCGGTCACATTCAAGGCTACAAAAGTTTTTTGCATCAGATCGCGTACCGGTGAGGTGAGCGGCTTGAGCAAAAACTCCCGCATCCGGATGTCATCGATCAGTTTTCCGCGCTCATCGACGACATAGATAACATTAAGCGTTTCACTGTCCTGCCCATGCTCGCGAATGTAATCGAGCACTTGTTGCACCGTCCAATTTTCGTACACCGCGATAAAGTCCGGCGTCATCAACCGGCCGACGCTGCCCTCGGGATAGCCGAGCAATGCTTGCGCAATCCGCCGTTCCTCCGGCGTGAGCAGCCGGATCAATTGGCGCGCCGCAGCGCTCGGCAATTCCTCCAGCAGCGCGGTGCGATCGTCAGGCGACATTTCGTTCAGAATGGCTACGACCTGCTCATGCGCCATGGCACGCAGCAACTTCTGCTGCGCGTCGAAATCGAGATATTCAAAAACGTCCGCCGCCAGCGCGTGCGGCAGAACTCGAAAGACGATTACCTGTTCGTCTTCCGGCACATCGAGAATCACTTCGGCGACGTCGGCCGGTGGCCACTCGCGAAACACTTCGCGCAATGCCCCGAAATTGCGGGCATCGATTAGGCTCTTGATTTCTGGCTCTAAGATTTTGCCGACCACGTGGCGTTTCTAGCACTCGCGCCTGACACACGCAATGGTAGGGTCATCGCGCTGCGATGACCGAACGCCGCATCGCGACGTCCTACCTCTCCGCTTGGCATTTGACGGAAACGTTCGAAAATGATGGTAATGCCGGCGGTTGCTACAGCTCCCATGATTCGGCGCGAGATCGGCGACGATTACATTTGCCTGCTCACGTTCGATCGCCGCGAATCTGGCGCGAACATTTTCGACGCGGTAACTCTCGCTGAGCTAAATGAACATCTCGATTTTGTAGAGAACGAGAGTTCACTGCGGGGGCTGATCATCGCGTCGGCCAAAAAATCGATCTTCATCGCCGGCGCGGATCTAAGAACCCTGTTGCAAGGCGCGCGAAGTGGCGAAATGCGCGCATTCATTGCGCAGGGGCAAAAGGTCTTCAATCGGCTGGCCGAACTGAAAATCCCGACTGTTGCCGCAATCCACGGCGCGTCTGCTGGCGGTGGTTACGAAGTGACGCTGGCGTGCGATTATCGTGTCGCATCGGATGATCCGGCGACACGGGTCGGACTTCCCGAAACGACACTGGGGCTCATTCCCGCCTGGGGAGGTTGCACGCGTCTGCCGCGTTTAATTGGCGCCGAAAAAGCCGCGGAGGTGATTTTGAAGGGGAGACTTTATTCTGCTCAGGAAGCCTTGAAGCTCGGGCTCATCGATGAAATTGCGCGGCGCGATCGACTTGTCGATCTTGCGCGAAGAAAGTTGCGCGACGGGAAACGCAAACCATCGGCGGCTCCAAAACTTGATCAGGAAATTCCCGTGCCGCGCAATCACAACCGGGCGCCGGCGCGTGCGCTGGAGGTGATCAGGAAAGGCCTTTTTGCTTCCACGCAACAATCGCTGGCGTTTGAGCTGGACGCGATTGTCGATCTTGGCAAGGCCGAGGTGACACAGAACTTGATCCGCAATTTTTTTCTCGCTGAGAAATACAAGAAAGGAACTTCGAAAACGCCACGGGAAAGAGTGGTGCATGCCGCTGTCATCGGCGCCGGCGTGATGGGCTCGGGCATCGCACAATGGCTCAGTTCCCATGGCGTGTCGGTGATTCTGCGCGACATCGCACGGGAGCAAATCGATCGCGGCCTGGCGAACATCGAGAAAATGTACGGCGACGCGGTAAAGCGCGGATTGATGACGGAGGAAAAAGCGAAGGAGGGACGCGCCCGGATTGTGGCCTCCACTGCGCCGATGGAATTGCGCGATGTGCAAATTGTCATCGAAGCCGCCTCCGAAAAGATGAATGTGAAGAGAGAAGTCTTCCGCGAACTCGCGATGGAAGCCGGCTCGAAAACCATCATTGCCACAAATACCTCAGCGCTTCCGATCGGCGAGTTGGCCGACGTCACCGTCTCGCCGGAACACGTTATCGGTCTCCATTTTTTTAATCCCGTTAGGCGGATGAAACTGGTGGAAGTGGTCGTTGCGAAGGAAACATCAGAGGAGACGCGCGAGCGGAGTCTCGCTTTTGTGCGACAAATCGGAAAACTCCCGGTCGTTGTGCGCGACAGCCCAGGTTTCCTCGTCAACCGAGTCTTGTTCCCTTATCTGCTTGATGCCGCTGAACTGTTTGAAAGCGGTCTGCATGCAGAGAAGATCGACAACGCGCTGCTGCAATGGGGCATGCCGATGGGCCCGCTGCGATTGATCGATGAAATCGGCGTCGATATCGCTGTGGATATTGGCAATACACTCGAAAAAGCTTACGGACGGCGCGATCATGTTTCCGCTGTTCTGCTCTGGTTGCGCGACCGGCAGATGCTCGGCCGCAAAACGGGCGCAGGTTTTTATAAATACGATGGTAAAGTGCAGACGCCTAACGACTCGTTGACGCGGTGGCGGCGTGCGTTGCATGGCGAGCCAGAAGGCGCCGACGGCCCGAATCCGGCCGCTGCCGGACCGGACTGGCATCGCGATCCGCGTTTGCGGTCAAACGAAGAGGAGCTGACCCACCGGCTGATCTTTCTGATGGTGAACGAAGCCGCGGACTGTGTGGAAGAGAGAGTTGTCGATTCCCCTGAGGACGCCGATTACGGAATGATTTTAGGAACTGGTTTCGCGCCGTTCCGCGGCGGACCGTTGCGTTTCGCCGAACATTTTGGACTAAAGAAGATTGTCGAGGCAATGGGCCGACTGGCGCAAAGCGAAGAGAAATTTTCGCCCTGCGATATTTTGAGAAAGCACGCGCGAGACGCAACGAAATTTTATGCAGACTGAAATCGCGCGCTCGAACTTCCATCGTTGTCATGTCGAGCGAAGTCGAGACATCTTTTATGTTTCTCTGTGGGAGATCCTCGACTCCGGCTCGGAATGACAGATTGACATGAAATCGCCGCTCGAAACGCCGGAAAAGCAGATAGCTGAAGAAACCAGCGCGACATCCGGTCGCCGCGGCGACACGGACTCGTCCCGTGGCGAGCCGGAAAAACCTGTGCCCGCCGTCATCGACACATCGAAGATGGCGAAAGGCCAGCGCGAAGCACTCGAGCTGGCCGAGGCCGCGCGCGATCCGCTCGAGGATCGCGGCACTTTCGCCAGCAATCTTTTTATCGGACGCTATGATTTTGATCGGATTTACCCGTATCCCGCGCAGAGCGCGGAAGATCGCGCGGCTGGCGAAAATTTTTTGCGCAAGCTGGAAAATTATCTACGGGAGCATGTCGATCCGGACGAGATCGATCGCACCGGTGAAATTCCACCGGAAAATTTCAAGGGACTTGCCGAAATCGGCGCATTTGGAATCAAAGTGCCGAAGAAATATGGCGGGCTCGGTTTGTCGCAATGCAATTATGGACGCGCCGCGGTTTTGCTTGGCAGTTGGGATGGAAACGTGGCCGCGCTTGTCTCTGCGCATCAATCAATCGGTGTCGCGCAACCGTTGCTCCTATTTGGCACGGAAGAGCAAAAACAAAAATATCTGCCGCGCGTCGCAGGCGGCGAGATTTCTGCGTTCGCGCTAACCGAAGTCCATGCGGGATCCGACCCGGCAACGCTGAGCTTGAAGGCTGAGCCAACGGCGGACGGCTCCGAGTTCGTGCTTAACGGCGAAAAACTTTGGTGCACCAACGGTGTGAAAGCCGGTGTGCTGGTAGTCATGGCGCGCACGCCGTCGAAACTGGTGGGCGGGAAGGAACGTAAGCAAATCACGGCGTTCATTGTCGATGTGGACACGCCGGGGCTGGAGATCACCTATCGCTGCCGGTTCATGGGACTGCGCGCCCTTTACAACGCAGTGGTGAAATTTACTAACGTGCATATCCCCCGGGAAAACATCATTTTCAAGGAAGGCGCTGGATTAAAGGTAGCGCTTACCACGTTGAACGCTGGGCGGCTTACACTTCCCGCCGCGTGCGTCGGCCTTTCTAAGCGGCTGCTTGAAATCTCGCGAAAATGGGCAGGCGAACGCATTCAATGGGGCGTACCGATCGGCAAGCACGCTGCCATCGCCGGCAAAATCGCAGAGATGGCCGGTAACGTTTTCGCCATGGAAGCGATGACTTTCCTCACCTCATCACTGCTCGACCGCAAAGCGGGCGACCTGCGCATCGAAACCGCTATGTGCAAAATGTGGGCGACGGAAATGACGTGGAGAATTGCCGACGACGCGATGCAAGTGCGCGGCGGCCGGGGTTATGAGACTGCGCAATCGCTTGCCGGCAGAGGCGAACCACCGATCGCGGTGGAAAGGTTCCTGCGCGATTGCCGCGTAAACACAATCTTCGAAGGTTCGAGCGAAATCATGCGGCTCTTTATTGCCCGCGAGGCGCTCGATCCGCACTTGAAAGTCGGCGGCGCGATATTCAATACGCAGTTGCCGATGTCCGAGCGTGCGAAGGCTGTGTTTACCTCTGGGAAATTTTATGCCGGCTGGTATCCGCGGCAGTGGATGCCAAACGGCGCGCGCAAGATCGACAATTTGCACGAAATATTGCGCAGCCACGTCGATTACGCGGCGCGGACAAGCAAACGGCTGGCGCGCGGCCTGTTTCATGCCATGGCACGATTCGGGCCGAAACTCGATCGCGAACAACTGCTACTCTCGCGCTTTGTCGGAATTGCCACGGAACTGTTTGCCATCAGCGCGACGTGTTCTTACGCGCAATGGTTGCTTGGCCAGGACAAACCAGCCGATGAAGTTCTTGCCCTTGCTGATTATTTTTGCCGCTCCTCGCGCATGCGAATCAATAATCACTTTGCCGGCGCACATCGCAACGTGGACAGGCGCGGTTATCAGCTCACGCAAGATTTGCTCGCGAGCAAGCACGCGATGTTGCGCGACGGCATCGTGTAGTCACGCACGTTTCGCGCGAAGTCGTGATTGGGAAATCTCGCGTGCTAGTTCCAGCGGGTCGCCGCCAGCGTGGCGAAGCATAGGGTCCAATTTCTGGTTTTTGTTGAGGTTCAGGCTTGATTTCGGCGTGAGTTCTTGATTCGATCGCGATCTGCCCGGCCATGGCGGGCTTCGCTGGGTGTGAGTGGCTTTTATGAAAAGCTTCAAACTCCTTTCAGGTTCTGTTTCAACGGTAATTCTCATCAGCACCCTGGCCCACGCAGATGTAGTCACAGACTGGAACAACTCCGCACTCAACGCGATCCGCGCTGGCAGCACGGCGCCACCGATTGCTTCCCGCAGTCTTGCCATTCTTCACGCCTCAATCTACGATGCGGTCAACGGCATCGCCCGCACGTACGAACCTTACCTGGTGCAAAGCGCAGTGCCGGCCGGCGCTTCGCGTGAGGCAGCTGCCAGCGCCGCGGCGCACGAAGCGCTCGTCAATTTGTTTCCGGCTGCCGCATCCAGCTTCGATGCGCTTCATGCCGCGATTCTCGCTGGAATCCCCAATGGGCCCCAAAAGGTCGCAGGTATCGTGTGAGGTGAATTCGTCGCGAATCAAATCCTTGCCGCGCGTGCCAACGATGGTTGGAACGCCACCGTGCTGCCGCCGGGCGGCAGCGGTCCTGGTGTGTGGGTGTCGACTCCTCCGGCGTTTCTTCCCTATGCGCTGCCGCAATGGGGATTTGTCACCCCGTTTACAATGAACAGCAGCTCCCAGTTCCGTCCGTCGGGCCCGCCGTCCCTCGACAGCGCGCAGTACGCAGCGGATTACAATGAGGTCAAGGCACTCGGCGCGGCCGTCGGCTCGACGCGCACGGAAGAGCAAACTCAAATCGCCTTGTTCTGGGCCGATGGCGCCGGTACCGAGACGCCTCCAGGCCACTGGAACAGTATTGCGCAGATTATCGCCGATGTGCGGGGTAACACGCTGGAACAAAATGCCCGACTGTTCGCCTTGTTGAACCTCGCCATGGCCGACGGCGCCATTTGCGCCTGGGATGCGAAGTACACATTCCATAACTGGCGCCCCGTAACGGCGATTCGCAACGCCGACACCGATGGCAATCCTGCCACAGACCCCGATACAGCCTGGGATTCCTTCATCGTGACGCCGCCCTTCCCTGATTACGTCTCCGGCCACAGCACGTTCAGCGCCGCCGCCGCGACCGTTCTCGGCCTGTTTTACGGCACGGAGAATCTGCTCTTCACAACCGGTTCAGATTTTCTGCCCGGAGTGTACCGCAGCTTTCCAACACCTCTGGCTGCGGCTGGCGAAGCGGCGGACAGCCGTGTGTATGGTGGCATTCATTTCCGCACGGCGAGCGAAGATGGTTTGCAAGCTGGCATCAGCATCGGCGAATGGACCGCGACTCATTACTTGCAGCCTACGAGCAATCGCTCGCGCCACTGAACACGTACGCATTTAAGGTGTCGATGTTGTGTAACGGCATCGTTTAGGTGGGGGCGGTTCACCCGAACCGCCCTGGGCGATTGAGGTCAATCGTCCCTACGTCGGTTGACCAACCGTTTCGAGACAGCTAATCTCAACGGATGAGTATGCCGCCCGTGCTCACGGAAGCGGCTTCACCTCGAAGCCGCCCCCCAAAGAGCGAAAAACCAAAAACGATAGCGCCGACAAGTGTTCTCGAAACGATCGAGCAACACGTTTTGCTCGATGGTTTCAAGGTCGTCGTCGATCTCGACAAAAGTCGCGGCTCCTATTTGCACAACGCCGTGTCTGGCAAACGGCTCATCGATCTCTACGGATTCTTCGGCTCGATGCCAGTCGGATTTAATCATCCGCACTTCGACCAACCCGAAGTTCAACGCGATCTTTTGCGTGCGGCGAAAGTCAAAATCGCGAACTCGGATGTTTACTCGGAAGGCTACGCGGAATTTGTGCGCACGTTTGAGCGCGTGGTCGGTTTAGCACCCCTGGAGCGTTATCTCTTTATCGAGGGCGGCGCGCTTGCGGTTGAGAATTGTTTGAAGGCAGCGATGGACTGGAAGGTGCGCAAGAACTTGGCTGCGGGTCATGGCGAACGCGGCACGCAGGTTTTGCATTTCCGGCGCGCATTTCACGGTCGCAGCGGCTATACGATGAGCCTGACGAACACGGATCCGCGCAAGACGGATCTGTTTGCGAAATTCGATTGGCCGCGCGTCTCCTGTCCGTGCATCGATTTTTCATTGCCGGAATCGGAGCGTGAAACCGATGTGATCGAGCGCGAAGCGAAGGCGGAGCGCGAGATTCACGATTTCATCGACAAACGAAAGATCGATATCTGCGCCGTTATCATCGAGCCCATCCAGGGGGAGGGCGGCGACAACCATTTCCGTGGCGAATGGCTGCAAAAGCTGCGACAAATTTGCGATGAAAACGATATCCTTCTCATTTTCGACGAGGTGCAATGCGGCATGGGCGCGACAGGCCGCAACTGGTGCTGCGAACACTTCGACGTGGTGCCCGACCTGCTCGCGTTTGGGAAAAAGACGCAGGTGTGCGGGGTAATGGCCGGCCCGCGTCTCGATGAAGTCAAAGACAATGCGTTTCGTTTGTCGAGTCGGCTGAACTCCACCTGGGGCGGTAACTTCACCGACATGGTGCGCTGCACGCATTATCTGCGAATCATCGATGAAGAACATCTAGTCGAGAACGCCGCGAAAGTGGGCGCCTATTTTCTGGATCAACTCCGCGATTTGCAACGCGAAGAGCCGCTGATTTCCGCTGCGCGCGGCCGGGGATTGTTTCTCGCCTTCGATCTGCCCGACCCAAAAACGCGTGAGGAATTCTGGAAAGGCTTCTTCGATCTCGGAGTTTTGACTCTTCGTTCTGGCGAAACCTCGATCCGTTTCCGTCCTCCGCTCGATATTACAGCGGAAGTGATCGATGAAGCGATGGATGCGATGCGCAGGTACTGCCGACAACGCCGCAGATAATATGCAGACGGTTCTCGGTAAACTCGGCTTGAGCGACGAAAACCCCGGTGTTTTCGATGGTGAATGGCGCGGAGCCGGTGCGAAGATCGATAAGATTTCGCCGATTGATGGGCGACGACTCGCCACTGTGTGCTCGGCATCAGAGGACGATTACCAAAAAGCAATCGCGTACGCGCAGGAAGCGTTTTTGAAATGGCGCAAGACACCAGGCCCGGTTCGCGGCGAAACCGTTCGTCGCCTCGGTAATGCACTGCGCGAACTGAAACACGAGCTCGGTCAGCTCGTCACTCTGGAGACAGGCAAAATCATCGCTGAAGGCGAAGGCGAAGTGCAGGAGATGATCGACATCTGCGATTTTGCAGTTGGCCAATCGCGCATGCTATATGGGCTGACGATTCAATCGGAGCGACCGAGTCACCGGCTGATGGAGCAATGGCATCCGTTAGGCGTGGTAGCCGTGATTACCGCATTCAATTTTCCAGTCGCAGTCTGGTCGTGGAACGCGGCGCTCGCTGCCGTCTGTGGCGACGCTACGGTTTGGAAACCTTCGGAAAAAACGCCGCTCACCGCAATTGCTGTGACAAAAATTTGCGAGCGCGTTTGTCGTGAAACTGGGGCTGATCCGGCGATATTCACACTGCTGATCGGTGATCGTAAAACCGTTGGTCAAAAATTGGCTGATGACGCGCGGATTCCATTGGTCTCGGCTACGGGCTCGGTCAACATGGGCTTGCACGTTGCGAAAACTGTTCATGGCCGCCTGGGGAAAACGATCATGGAACTTGGCGGCAACAACGCGCTCATCGTCGCGCCGAGCGCGGACATCGATATGGCGACGCAATCGATCTTCTTCGGCGCCGTAGGCACTGCGGGCCAACGCTGCACATCCACGCGGCGCGTGATCGTGCACGAATCGGTTGCGTCCAAAGTTCGCCGCAAACTTTTGACTGCATACAAATCTTTGGCGATCGGGAATCCACTCGATCGCAAGACCGTGATGGGCCCGCTCATCGACAAGAACGCGGTCGATCTAGTCCAGCACTCGATTCAGCGATTGAAAGATGAAGGCGGCGAAATTCTTTATGGCGGGGAGCGGCTCACTGTTCCCGGAGACTGTTACATGAAGCCGTGCCTGGCAACCGCCAAACCGGACTTTGAGATCGTGAAGCACGAAACGTTTGGGCCACTGCTCTATTTGACGACGTATCGCGATTTCGATGAAGCAATCGCGATCCACAATGATGTGCCGCAAGGACTGACCTCGTCGATCTTCACAAATGACGTCCGCGAGGCTGAGAAATTCGTAAGCACGATCGGAAGTGATTGTGGTATCGCGAACGTGAACACCGGCACGAGCGGCGCCGAGATCGGCGGCGCGTTCGGCGGCGAAAAAAATACCGGCGGCGGACGCGAGAGCGGAAGCGATTGCTGGAAGAACTACATGCGCCGGCAAACGAACACGATCAATTTTTCAAGCGAACTTCCGTTAGCTCAGGGAATCCAGTTTGGAGCAGGCGAGGGAAGCGGGACGGCGTAACGGAAGTCAGGCTGCCTAGCCGGACTCGGCCGATAGGCAGCTTGCCTGTCATTTCGTTGGACTCACCAGAATAGCAGGCTAGCAGCCTGCTTGCCGAGACCGGCTGGCAGCCGGTCATCCGTGGCGGCTAGCGAGCTGTCGTCAGCTCGAGAAGTTCATTTACCTTCTCCGCGCTATCGAGATTCATGATGAACTTCTGCAACTTCTTGCATCGATCTTTGCCGATGACGTCGCCGCCGAGCGCCGTGAATTTCACCGCGATTTCGTCCTCGGTCATTGGGTCGCGCGGATCACCCTTGGGCACATCGACGCGCGTGGAATATGACTTGCCATCATTGGTCGTGATCGTCACGCGACTCGGCTGAAACTTGGGAAACAGCGCTTCGAACTCTTCGTTAGCGACCACTTTTACTTTGTCCATGATTGGAATCAGCGATTGATCACGCACCCGTTCGTCGCGGAATTGCAGTGGCGTCACCATGCCGTCCACTAATCCGACAGCCATGCAATAGGGCAGGGAATGATCAGCGGTTTCCTTGGAGTCTGGTCGATACTTGTGTGGATCGCCGAGGATGTCGGCGGCGCGCGCGATGACTTCGACTTTGATTTCCTTCACGTTATCCGCCTTGATGTTGTTTTCCTTAATAGTCTTCATCATCGCGGTGAGCGGCGCGTGACTCAGCGCTTCAATCGGGAAACTTTTCATCCCGCAATCGAGAATTCGATAGTGCGACGTCGGTGACATTGGCAGGTCTTTGACCAACGCTTCGCCGTCGAAACTCGCCGGTCGTCCTTTGTATTGGATATGCCCAAACACGGCGAACAGGCCTTCCTTGCCGTCGATGATGTGTTCGGGGCCGGAAAATCCTTCGCGCGCAAGCAGCGCGCTTTCGGCGCCCATGCGACCGGCCCACGGATCGACCGTGTTCTTCATGTTGGTCAATTTGCCGGCGGTGACCGCGCCTGGACAAAATGTTCGCGACGCGCTGATGCCGATTGCGGAAACCATTTGCTCCGGTGTGAGATTCAGCACGCGACCGACCGCGACGGGCGCGGCGAACGCGCTCAAAGTCGCGTGATGCCACCCATATTCGCGCACGCCGGGGCGGCCGATTTCGCAAAGGCGCATTTCAATTTCGTAGGCGATGATCGTAGCGAGAATCAAATCTTTGCCGCTCAGCCCCTCGCTTTCACAGAGCGCCAGCGGGGCGGCGATTAGGTCGCTCGGGTGACATGGATCGGCTTTCCAATAAATGTCGTTGTAATCCATCGCGCGGATCATGTGGCCATTCAAAAACGCTGCGTCGACAGGATTCGTCTTGAAGCCAGACACAAACGCCGTCGCTTTGCCGTTACCACCGCCAATCGTGCGGTAATGTTTCAGCAAAATTTTCGCGTCCTCTTGCTGACTGCCACCGAGCGCACAGCCTATCGAGTCGAACCAAAATAATTTCGCCGCCTGGATCGCTTCCGGCGAAAGATGTTCATACTTTAGAGCGCACGCCCACTCGGCGATTGTCTGCGAAAGCAGACGTTTCGATTGAGTTGCTTGTTCCATAACGATCTAATCGGTCATGATTTTCGCCCACGAAACACACGAATCACACTAAAACAAATTAAAGCTATCTGATCGGAGAGATTCGTGTCATTCGCGTGATTCGCGGGCAACAGAATTCAGCGGAATTAGAACAATGCGGGTTTGCTCATAGGCTGTCGCTGTGGCAAAACCTACGCCATGAATCCAAAAGGATTCTTCGGGGAACTAAAGCGGCGCAACGTTTACAAGGTGGCGATCACCTATGCAGTTGTTGCGTGGCTGCTTATTCAGGCCGCATCGATTTTGTTGCCCACATTCGAAGCGCCGACCTGGGTGATGAAGGCCTTTGTCGTCCTTCTGGCACTCGGATTTGTCATGTCGGTCATGATTTCATGGGCCTTCGAAGCCACTCCGGAGGGTTTAAAACGCACCGCGGATATTCCCGATCACCCGGCGCTTCCAACTTGGACTCGGCGGAAGTATGCCACTTTTATTGTTGTCGTCGCAGCGGTGGCCGCCGGATTGTTCGCCTATCAATTCTTTCGAACGCGAAGCACGCCGGTGCCTCAACAGAGCGAGGCGGCTACAGGATTAATTCCCCAGAAGTCAATCGCAGTACTGCCACTGCTTAACGAAAGCGGTGATCCGCGCGACGAATATTTTTCGGACGGATTGTCGGAGGAATTGATCGCAGCGTTGGGTCAAATCAAAGAGCTCAAGGTCATCGGTCGCAGCTCTTCGTTTCGTTTCAAGGACAGGAAAGAGGAAAGCAAAACTATCGGCGAGAAACTCGGCGTGAGCACGCTCCTGGAGGGCACGGTGCGCAAACAGGGAGAGCGAGTGCGTATTGTGGCCGAACTGGTGAACGCCGCGGACGGTATTGAGCTGTGGGCGCGAACGTTCGACCGCGAACTTAAGGACATCTTCGCAGTTCAGGAGGAAATAGCCAGGGCGGTCGCCGAATCACTCAGGGTGACTTTGCTCGGCTCGCAGGACAAGTCGACCCAAATGGCCACAAATAGCGTGGAAGCACACAATGCTTACCTGCAGGGCCATTTCCATTCACAGCGCCGTAACGCCGAGGATTATCGCAAAGCCATTACTTACTTCGATCGTGCAATCGAGCTCGATCCTAATTATGCCTTGGCTTACGCAGAGCGTTCTGAAACGTGGACTATTATTGGTGACCTCACGGGCGAGCGCCCGACGGCGTACCCAAAGGCGCGGAGCGATGCTGAGAAAGCCGTCGCGATCGCGCCTGCGCTGGCAGAAGCGCACGCTGCCCTCGGCTGGGTTCGGGCTTTTGCCGAGTGGAAGTTCGCCGAAGGCTTGAACGAATTACAGCGCGCAAAAGAACTTTCTCCGGCAAATCCTACTGCGAATGATCTGCTGGCGCGAGTGATCGTTTACGGTGGCCGAATCGAGAATGCCGAACGTCAGGCGCGGCAGGCGGTGGAACTCGATCCTTTGTCTGCTGCCACGCAATTCAGCCTTGGTCGGGTTCTTTTCTATGCGGGAAAGCTTGACGAGGCAGACGCGGCTGGGCGCAAAATGGCAGAGCTGCAGCCGTCCGCGTCTTCCAGTCATCGATGGCAGGTGCTCGTCGCCGTCCAACGCGGCGACGGTGAGACGGCTTTGCGCGAAGCGCAGCTCGAGCCCGACGAGCGCTTTCGCCGTTTCTTACTCGCACTCGCCTACTATGTTCGTGGAGATCATACAGCTTCGGACGCTGCTCTAGCCGACCTCACGGCGCATGATCGGTATGGCTTGGCCTACCAAATCGCCGAGGTTTACGCCGTGCGACACGAGGCAGACAAAGCTTTCGAGTGGTTGCAAATCGCGTTCGATAATCACGACGGCGGCATTCCGAGTCTTTTAGTTGATCCGTTGTTGCGTGGCTTGCGCGACGATCCCCGCTACAAGAACTTGCTCGGCAAACTCGGTTTGCCCGCGGCGTCATGAGCGAACCACGTTGGCTGTTTGCCACGGAGACGGTCTCAAAATAGCGTTGACGGCAAATTAGAAACTGATCTTGATCAGCCGCATGAAAACAAAACTGATTCTGTCTGGTTGCGCTGCACTGTTTGCATTAACGGTCGCCGGCACGGTTTCAGCGGCCGATACAAAGAGCGCTATCGAGAAAGCTCTTCGCGATCTTGACGCCAAATGGTCCGCAGCCGCGGGAGCCAAGGACGTCGATAAAACAGTTTCTTATTACGCCGCCGACGCCATTGTGATGCCTCCGAACGCTTCGAGTGCAACGACGAAGGAAGCAATTCGGAGCGCATGGAAAGAAATGCTGACGAGTCCTGGCGCTGCCATCAGTTGGAAGGCGACCAAGGTAGAAGTCGCGAACTCCGGAGATCTCGCCTGCGTGAGCGGCACCTACGAACAGTTGATGACTGACGCCAGCGGTAAGCCGGCCAAAGACCGCGGCAAGTACGTCGAGATCTTTAAAAAACAGACTGACGGGACATGGAAGGTGATTGTCGATATTTGGAATTCAGACCTGCCCGCACCCGCCTCATCTGAGAAAAAGTAGGAGTCTTCCAACATCTGACAAAAAGGAGAACATATGCCGATCACTGCCTTCAACAGTTTCACCGATGGCATCGAGCCGAATCGAAGGAGCCGCGAATACTTCATTACCAACACCAAACTAGAGGATGACCGGCTCTGGGTTCCTTACGCGAATGGTGTCTGGTTCCAGCCCTGCTGCTTTAATGTTACATCTGGTGGGTTCAGCGTCGTTCTAAAAGGTCTCCCCGGCGCTATGGTGGGAACCCACTACCACGTTGGCACCGTTCATGGCTATACGATGCGTGGTTACTGGCGATACCTTGAGCACGACTGGATCGCAAAGCCCGGAACATACATCTACGAACCCGCAGGCGAGGCTCACACGCTAGTGATTACCGACGACTCACCAGAGCCGATGGTAACGCTGTTCGTGGTTGGAGGCGGCCTCATCTACCTGGACAAACCGGTGAATGGTGACTTTGCCGCGTACGAGGATGGATTCACGCTTCTCGAGCTGACGCGGAAGCACTATCGTGAGGCCGGTCTGGATGCGCGCCAGCTTGACCTGCTCGTGCGCTGATCGGCGGTTAGGATAAAGCTCGCCGAGTTACCGATTTTGCAAAAC
>Ga0209690_1000745_pt1 | contig 17627 bp, 22 predicted proteins | sample GraSoiAngelo_150_FD_186164 | JGI IMG/M metagenome (GOLD analysis project Ga0209690, IMG submission 186164) | Grasslands soil microbial communities from the Angelo Coastal Reserve, California, USA - 14_1009_09_40cm (SPAdes) (version 2) | ecosystem: Environmental > Terrestrial > Soil > Grasslands ...
TTCCATGTGGTATTGCTTTCATCCTCAACAATTGAGTGTTTCCGGTGAGATGCACCGCGGATGCCAGTCCGATTCAAGATTTTTTGTCACATCGTTGGGATTGATTTCCGGCATTCGCTTTTTGTCTCTCCACCTCGGCACCGTGGCGGACGTTTTGCAAGATTGTACGGTGCTGGATCCGATGCGACCTGGATCGTAGTGCCTTGCCTGGTTGCATGCTGTTGAGATATCTATGAGGCTTCTTTGTAGCATCATTTAATATGATTCGTGTTGTTCTCCCACCTCATCTACGCACGCTCGCGCGCGTTGACGGCGAAGTGGAGCTCGAGGTTAAGACTCCCGTGACCCAGCGTTCAGTGCTCGATGCGCTCGAAGCGCAATATCCGATGTTGCGGGGAACAATACGCGATCATGTCACGCGACTCCGGCGGCCAATGGTGCGGTTCTTTGCCTGCGGAGAGGATTTGTCTCACGAACCGCCAGATGTTCCGCTGCCCGACGTGATTGCAAAGGGATCGGAGCCCTTTCTCATCATTGGAGCTATCGCTGGTGGCTAATCGTGAAGACCCTAAACAAAACGTTTGCATCCCCATGAACCGAATCTAAAGGAGAAAGAATGAATACAGAAGAAGTTGGAAAGAAACTGGTGGACTATTGCCGCAGAGGCGAATGGATGAAGGCGCTCGATGATCTCTATGCGAAAGACATTATCAGCGTGGAGGCGCGCGAGATGGAAAACATGCCGGCGGAAATGCGCGGCATTGATCAAGTGCGCGGGAAAACCGAGTGGTGGGAGAAGAACATGGAGGTGCATAGTGCGAAAGTCAGTGGACCATTTGTGGCTCGCGATACCTTTGTTGTGCAGTTCGATATCGATGTAACCGAGAAAGCTTCCAAGAAGCGCATGCAGATGTCGGAGGTGGGAATCTATAAAGTGAAAGACGGCAAAGTTGTGCGCGAGGAATTCCTGCCGCTTGCCCAGCGAAAAGAGTAGGTACAGCTAATACGCAAAGTACCGCAAGCGTCGACGCTGGCGGAATGTCCACAGGGCGCAGGCGAAACGCTTACGTCACATTAGGCGAGCGTGATCGCGTGATTGCATGGCGGAGATGCGCTCCATATGCTCGCGCGCATGTCGGGAAAGGCAGAACGAACGCGCCAGACCAAAAGCGCCCCGCATTTTGTAGAGGTCGTACGCGGTGAATTTGCGCTGCTAATCGGTTTGGGAACCGCGGCGATTTTTTTTGCAGCTGGAGGTCAGTTGGTCGAAATCGTTGCGCACCCAGTCGCGGTGATCGTTGTCTTTCTGTGGCTTTTTGCCGTTATCCTTTGGTCGGCAATTTGTGTGGTGCGCCATGCCGACTGTCTCGCCATCAAATGGGGCGAACCCTATGGAACTTTAATCCTGACGCTTTCGGCGATCAGCATCGAGGTGGTGATGATATCTACGGCAATGTTGCACGGCGCAAACAATCCAACGCTCGGACGGGATGCGATCTTTGCCGTAATTATGATCGCGCTTAACGGTTTGGTGGGGCTCTCTCTGTTAAGGGGAGGACTGCGTCACCGTGAGCAGCATTATAATCTGCAAGGTGTAAACTCGTATCTCAATGTGATCATGGCGCTGGCTGTGCTCGGTCTGGTGTTGCCGGTCTTCACCACTTCAACCAGCGGGCCAACGTTCTCCACCGAGCAGGCAGTCTTTCTGATTGTGGTGTCACTCTTGCTTTACGCGATTTTTCTGCTCATCCAGACCGTGCGACACCGACATTATTTTAAGGAGTCAAAAGAGATCGCGCTGGCAGCGGGTTCTTCTCATCGGCCCCTCCAGATTCGCTCAACGGCTTTTCATTCGGCGATGCTGCTCGTTTACCTGTTTACCGTAATTTTGCTCGCGGAAAAGTTCGCCATTCCGTTAGATAACAGTATTGAGCGATTTCATATGCCGCAGGCATTTGGCGGCGCGATTATCGCTGCGTTGGTGCTGTCTCCCGAAGGGCTGGGTGCCATCCGCGCGAGCCTCCAAAACCAGCTCCAGCGTTCAATAAACATTCTGCTCGGGTCAGTGCTGGCGACCATTGGGCTAACCATTCCCGCTGTGCTGACGATCGGGCTGATCACGAAACGATCAGTCACACTTGGCGTGCAAGGCGGGAATCTCCCACTCCTCCTGCTCACATTAGCCGTGAGCGTGGTTACCTTCACCAGCGGCAGGACGAACGTTTTGCAGGGTTGCGTTCATTTGTTGTTGTTCGCTGTCTTTGTGCTTTTGATTTTTGCGCCCTGAGCTTTTCAGCACTCTTTAGGCTTCTCTGTGCATCACGACGGCGCCGGGCTTTTTTTCAATAACCTTGAATCCGAATCGCTCGTAAAGCCGCAACACAGGTTTGCCTGCTACGAACCTGAGCGAGATTGTTGACTGCTCTGGATTCGCGCGAACCAATTGCGTTAGCAGCGCCGTACCGATGCCATGCCCGCGGTGCTCCGGTTTCACGGCAAGAGCCAGTTGCGGCGGCGTGTGTGTTTTGCCAATCGGCCGTCGCAGCCAAACCGCGCCTAGCAGCGACCCATCTTTTTTGTCATGCGCGACAAATCCTGTGTCGCCAGCACGGCCCCAGCCTGCAACGTACCGTGAGAACTCTGGCCGGTGCACGATCTCGCGCGACGGCCGCTCCTGTTCGGCGAGTGAGGACAGGCCGTGATACAACATCTCCCAAAGAATGGATTCATCTTCAGCCACGAGCGGACGAATTACGTAATCCATGGCAATTGATATCGCGTCCTCGTAACGGTCGTCGATTACGAGCGAAATACCAGCGCCAGCTCGAGGTGCAACTATCGAGGTTAACCATTCTAACCCGCTATCCGGTCATAGCTAAACAGGAAGTGTTTGCATTCCGGTCTAGGTCCTAGGCTTCAAGAGGACGCGTAGACCAGATGACCTCAGACCCGCAGGTTTTGACCTAGTATCCTTCTGGCTCTCTCCTCATCTTCTTCATGAATAAATATCTCGATGGAATTGTATCGGCGACGCCGTGTCGCTCTAGGCGTTGCGGCGACAAACGACTGCGGATCTATTTGAAACCGAAGATCTGCCTCTCCGAAGCGCTTCAAAAGTCGCTTCGCGTCAAAAGGATCGAAACGCCCGAAGCTCCGATATTGCTCGTCGAAGCCTTCGCCTGACTCAGGTCTCGTTACCCATCGTTAATGAAATCGCTTACAACGAACGGGTACGATTGGAGGTCGGTACCGTCATTGCGATGGTCAGCTCTGTGATTTTCCTCTACCGGTTGAAATGAATAGAATGGGTCAGAATTGAGCGCAACTATCGCGTGGTAATCTCGCCGCAATCGGCGACGGTGACCGTATGTCAACGGATCGCGATTACATTCTCGGCACGCATGAGGAAGAAATTTCCCGGCTCGGCCTGCAACACGACGTCTGGCGCCCGGTCGCGCTGGATTGCTGGAAACGAGCCGGCATCACTGCTGGCAAACGCGTTCTCGATATCGGCGCCGGTCCCGGCTACGCCACTGTCGATCTTGCTGAAATTGTTGGGCAACGTGGCGGAGTGGTCGCGCTCGAGCGGTCGAAAAATTTCGCAAATGCGCTCCGAGAAATGATTCACGTGCGCTCCCTTAGCAACGTTCAGATTCACGAGATCGATTTGATGACTGATGAGTTGCCGCCGGGCGATTACGACTTCGCCTGGGGCCGCTGGGTGGTCTCTTTCGTTAATGATCCATCGCTGCTCATTCAAAAACTTGCCCGCGTCATGCCGAAAGGCAGTTTGTCCATCTTCCACGAGTATGGGCATTACGAGACCTGGCGCTTTTTCCCGCGACTGGCGATGCAGGAACGTTTCCGCGAACACGTGATTGCGACCTGGCGCGAATCCGGCGGTGACCCCGACGGCGCGGCCAGGTTGCCGGAGCTGCTTGCGGGCAGCGGTTTTGTGATTCGTTCAGCTCGGCCACACGTGTTCTGCCTGCGGCCGAACGATTATATGTGGCAATGGCCTGCTACGTTCATCGAAATTTATCTTCCCCGGCTCATTGAGATGGGACGAATCGATCAGAAGTTCGCCGACAAAGTTCGTGCCGACCTGGCAAGTGCAGTGAGCAATCGCAACGCCCTTATGCTCACGCCACTGGTACTGGAGATTATTGCGGAAAAATAATTTGAGTGATTCACTGCAATGGTGGCCGCAAGTACATCGTGCCAGAGACGAAATCGAAAACGGCACGATTTATTGCTAAGTACTCGCCTCCTATCAATCCAGCGATTTTGGAGCTCGGTTCGAACCTTTCCGGATCGTGCCGGCGATTGAGGACGGCGGCGCCGTTAATGTTGGTATACCCTCAAATTAGCGTGCGTAAGCCAAAATCGCTTGGAAGGTGGCGGAGCGCCGCGTATAACATAGCCGCCACGAAACCAACCGTCGTCATTTACACCAATGACCAGCAGATGGTCGCCGCGCTGGTCGGCGCGCACTCGCTTAAGTCCAGATCCAACAGCCCGCACCTGTTCGATGTCCGCCTGCTCCGGCTGGAAGAGACCCCGCATCTGTACAAGCGACACAATCAGACATTCTTCTGGTGGGACGGCAGCGCGCCGTCTGTCTGGCGCCGGCGCGATCTGCAAGCGTTCGCCCCACTCCGCCGCATGGTCCCAACCCTCCTTGGCTTCCAAGGCCGGGCGCTCGTTATCGATCCCGACGTCTTCGCGATCGACGACGTGTATGAGCTGCTCAGTCGGGACATGCGCGGCAAGGCCATCCTGTGCCGCGAGAGAGTGCTGCAGGGCCGGCGCCTGTATTCTTCCGCCGTCATGCTGCTCGATTGCAGCAAGTTGACGCACTGGCAGTGGGAGCGTGAGATCGATGATATCTTTAGAGGCCGGTTAAAGATGGGCCCGTGGCTCCACTTGCTGGATGAGTCGCCAGAGCGAATCGGGCTTTTCGAGGAAGAATGGAACCACTTCGACACGCTGACCGAGAAGACGAAGCTCCTGCACAATACAGAGATCCCGACGCAGCCGTGGAAGACCGGCTTGCCGCTCGTTTACCACGAATACGCGCCAAGAGGCCCCGTCTGGCTGAAGGCGCTGAAGCGGGTCGCTCGCCGGATAGTCTCCGCCATAGGGGACCGGACGGTCCGCTACCAAACCCACCCAGATCCACGCCAAGAACAGTTGTTCTTCGCGTTACTGAGAGAGTGCGTGGAACAGGGCAGCATCACGACCCGATTCCTTCGCAAAGCCATTCGCAAGAACTATCTCCGCAAGGATGCGATCGACCTGCTCGCGAAAGGGAAGTCGTGACGTTATGGATAAGCATTGGAAGATCACTCGCACTAAACCTGATTTCAAAAGAGTCCTGCTGTTCGCAACCACGACGGAGAAAATAATAGCTGCCGACCTTGCCGTTGGTATTAGCGCATCACTAACACTGATTCAACGTCGCAACCGAAATGCTCGCGGTAAACCGACGCTCGCAAGCGTTGCTTCCGTGCAGAAGCGAATCCGAACGCATTGATGCTTACGCCGGTGGTCCTGGAAATTATCGCTGAAAAGCTGTAGAGGCAGACGTGTCGTCTACTTCGTTAATCACAGGGCTTATGGAGATGGAACGTCAGCGGCGAAGAAGCTTGAATGCGAAATCGCGTCCAAGCGGAGTCGTAAAGGCGAGATGAATCCAGAGCATCGCTACCGGCTCGAGCAGGCGCGCGATGTCGATCTTGCCGACATCAACCATCTCAAAGCCGATATCTTCGCCAAGCTTCATCACCATTTTCTTTGCATTGTTATCGTCGCCGCACAAGAACATTACTGGCCGATCGCCTCCGTAGTTTGGGTCTTCCATGTTATTCGCGCCGGTGGTGTTAAAACATTTCACTAGCCGCGCACCTTTTGCCCAAGAAGCGACCTGCTCGGCGGCCGATGTCGTGTGACCAATGGCAAGTCCTCTCAGGTCAGATTTCAGCGGATTTCTGCAATCGATCACGATTTTCCCGCTCAAATCTCCTGCACCTTCGATCGCAGTTTGTGTCGCTGGCCATGGGGTCGCGATCGTCACCACTTCACCAAACGCAGCCGCTTCGGCGACGGAAACCGCACTGGTGTTCGGACCGCACTTCTTTACAAGGTCGACAATTTCTGATTTGCGAGGATCGCGTAAACCAAACTTAATGCTATGGCCCGCAGCGGCCCAGCATCTCCCAAGCGCGCCACCTACGTTTCCAGCTCCGACGATGCCGATGTTCATAACTACTAGGTGGCAAAAAGTTATCCAAAAACAAGCTCGGACGATCAATTAACTTGCGATCTAGCAAGACCCAGTCGCTCCGCGTCAGACTTAAGCGCAGCGATAACTTCCATGATGACTTCGTCGAGTGGCATACCCAGTTCTTGCGCTCCGCGGATGATGTCATCACGATTCACAGCGCGGGCGAAGGCCTTATCCTTCATTTTCTTTTTCACGGCTCGCACATCGACATCGTGAATACTCTTCGTCGGGCGAACAAGCGCGACGGCGACGACGAAGCTGCTTAGTTCATCTACCGCGTAGAGAGTTTTCTCTAGAGGCGTCTTGCGCGGGATGTTTGCGTAATCCGCGTGCGAAAGAATCGCGCGGCAAATTTCTTCGCTCCAACCGTTCTCCCGCAACCACGCTACACCTACGAACGGATGCCCTTCATTTGGGCTGTGTTCCAGATTCGGATGACGCTCATAATCCATGTCGTGTAACAGTGCCACCGCTTCCCAAAGATCGACATCTTCGCCGCGCAATTGGGCAAAATGTTTCATCGAATCCGCGACCGCATAGCAATGTTTCCGCAGGCTTTCTGATTGGACCCACTCGTGCAGGGTCTTTAGCGCGCGAGCAGCGAGCGTTTCACTCATCATTGAAGCCTAGTGGATGGAGACGTTGTCGCCCGGCTTTATTTTTGTTGCGAGCCGTACTACATTCCAATTGGCGAGACGAATGCAACCGTGGCTCGCAGCGCGACCGATCGAATCGGGGCTGTTGGTGCCGTGAATGCCGATGCCCTTTTTGTTGAGCGCTATCCACATCACACCGACTGGGTTGCGCGGCCCCGGCGGAAGCAAATGAAAATTGCCGCTTCGCCTGCCGTGTTGAAGCATTTCCTTATCCCACCGGAAAGTAGGCATCTTCGTGATGCGGCTTACTTTCCATTCACCGATAGGCGAGGCCGTATGCGCGGAGCCAATTGTGACGGGATACGTGGCGACGAGCTTGTCTCCTTCAAATACCCCAAGCATGTTCGTTTTGCTGTCGATCTTTATGGCGACCGGCGCTGATGCGGCTTCGCCTTTCTTCATCTGTTTGTTCTCGTCTGTACTTTCACTTTGTGCGTCGGACTGATATTCAATGTCGTTTGCGGGCTGTCTATTGCGGTCGCTACCTGGCTTGATCTCCTTCACCGAAGCGAGCTCAAATGGTTCGACGTTGGGAACCGTGAGCTGATCGCCGGCTTTGATTGTTTTCATTTTGCCTGGATTAAGTTGCTCCAGCAAATGCACATCGCTGTGGAACTTCTCGGCGATGGCGTCGGCTGCATCGCGATAAGGAAGAAATTTTAATTTGGCCTGCGCGGAAACGCTGCTCGGCAACGGGCCGACGCTCGCAAGATCGGCATCCGTGACAGTGTAGGAAATGAACACGGGCCCTATGCCGTCGAGGTTAAGGCCGGTCACATCTGGCGCAATATCTGATTTGGTTTTGCCCTGTGGAGGAGGGATTTGCAGTTGTTCTCCGCGCGATTCGCGATAGAGCGCTAGCGCTTTCCAGGTGAATTCGTTGTGGCGACCATCGAGTTTACCGGGACTGAAGTTGTTTCGATCAAGAAAAATCTGGAGACGAGTAGCTGCTTCGATGTGCGCCTTATTTGGAGTGGGCTCGCGCGCTGGCTTTCTTCGCGCCGTCGCCGGGAGAACGCCGCTCGAGATCAAGACGGCGATGATTGCAAAACGTAAAATAACCTTCACGCAATTTGATCGCTGATTAAAGACTGTGCGGTCGTTTTGGAAATAACGGTAGACTTCCGCCAGTTCGCAAACCCTGGGCTCCAGTGGAGACATGGGCTCATAAACAAAACGCGCCTGCACTGTTCCGCCATTTAAGGCAGAACAGTAAGGCGCGATGGAGACAAACGAGACTAGGTCTCAATCCTCCTCGAGGATCAGGCGATCAACCGTCATGTCGGGAGCTGTCCCGGTGTAATGGACGCGGACGGGAACGCCTACTTTGATCCTTGTTCTCACCGTATCCTCGTCTAACACTCTGCCGCTTCGGGTCACATACGTGACGGTCTTGCCGAAGCGATAGCGCACCGGACCAGTGCTTTCCCTAAGGACGATCGCGCTCCCCGGAGTGTACTCCGTGATTGTCCCATTGGCCTCGGTTGTGGTCGTCGTGGTGGTTGTGGTTTGCTGTTGTGGCTGCTGCGGCAACTGTCGCGTCTGCATAGGCGGCTGCCGCGAGGTCTGCCCCAACGCAAACGATGCCACACATGCCAAGGCAATGCTCAAGAGCACTTTCTTCATGATTTCCCCTTTCTTGTTTTAGTTGCGACGGCAATAGACCTCCCTCTTCCGGTCAATTTTGCGCCGGCGGAAAGAGCTTACCGCCATATTAAATTCGGATGCGCCCTGCACGGCGGATGTCGCCAAATTCATTAATCGCGCTTGAAGCATCCACTTGCTCAGAGAATTTTGGAACTCAATCCCTTGCATGAAATTCTGGATCGGCACCTCGGGTTTTCAATACGCGGAATGGAAGGGGAATTTTTACCCGGAAGATTTGCCGGCGGCGAAGATGCTGCCGTTTTACGCCGAGCGATTTTCTACCACCGAAATCAATTACACTTTTCGCCGAATCCCGGCGCCAAAGACGATTGAAAATTGGAAAACGCTGACGCCGGAAAATTTCCGGTTCGCGCTTAAAGCGCCGCAGAAAATCACGCATTGGTCAAAGTTGCGCGATTGTGCGGACACACTGGAGTATTTTTTGAAAGTCGTAGGCGACCTCGGCGAACGACTTGGCCCGGTTTTGTTTCAATTACCACCAACTTTCAAAAAAGATGCGGATGTCTTGAACTCATTTCTTCGCGAACTGCCCTCGATACGCGCCGCGTTCGAGTTCCGTCACGAATCATGGTTCGACGACGAAATCTTCGAGCTGCTCAAGTTACGCAACATCGCGCTTTGCATTGCTGACACAGACACGCTCGCGACGCCGAAAAAAATCACCGCCGACTACGGTTATCTCCGCCTCCGCCGCGAAGACTATCAAAAGACTGACGTCGAACACTGGGCCGAATTTGTGCGCGAACAAAAATCACATTGGCGCGACGCCTTCGTCTATTTCAAACACGAAGAAAGCGGCATCGGCCCGAAACTCGCGAAGCAAATGTTGGAATTGCTTTGTCACATTTGACTACAAGCGATGTGATAATGTCGTTCTGAGTGGAGCGAAGAATCTCGGATCAGTTTGGACCAATCCCCAACTGCAAATAAACCAGAGATGTTTCGCTTCGCTTAACATGACAGCGCCGTTTACCAGACGAGTTCTAGGCTTCTCTACTTGGCTTGATCTGGGCATGCCCCACTGCGGCAGGAGGCTCTGCCGGGACCGACCGACCCCGCCCGAAGACTAAACTGCTATCTGCCGGCCACGCGAATTACGACGGCCGAAATGTCTTTTATGTCGACAAAGGCGTCGAAAAATTCCGCGCCGGTCAAATTGGAAAGATGGACGACGTTGTCAGTGACTTCTGCGACCTTGCCTCCCATTTTTTCTCCAGATCTCAAATGCAGCTCGACAGTTTTGCCGGCGCTGCCCTGAAGGATGCTGAGGACGGTGGCATTAGGTTGCAGGACGGCTTTTTCTTGGGCGAGCAAACTGGAACAGCTGACCGCCGCAACCATGATTCCGAGAAGAAGTGAATAGCGTTTCATGATTAACTCGTTCTGCCTGGTTGCTGAGCGATTTGCGAGCAAATAATGATGATCGAACGCAATATCCAGCGGTTTCGGAACAGCCGGAATTCATTAGAATCCTAGTCGATGGATATCGCTGAAAATGTTGCGTGCGTGCGGGAACAGATCGCGCAGGCTGCCGCGAAGGCGCGGCGCGCAGTTGATGAGATCGAACTCGTTGCGATCACCAAGACGCATCCGGCTGAGAAAGTGCGCGAGGCGATTGAGGCTGGACAGACTTTGTTTGGCGAAAGTCGTGTTCAGGAAGCGCGTGCGAAGATTCCGGAACTGCCGTCGAACCTGCGCTGGCATTTTGTGGGACACCTCCAGAAAAACAAAATCCGGCATGCGCTGCCGCTCTTCGAGTTAATTCACAGCGTTGATTCGCTCGCCCTTGCTGAAGACATCAATCGGATTGCGGAGGAAGAAGGATTGCATCCGCGCGTTCTGCTCGAAGTAAATGTGGCAGGCGAGGGGAGTAAGTTTGGATTTTCACCCGAGAAGCTCCGCGACCAAATGGAAGGCCTGCTCGCGCTGCCGCGATTGTCGATCTTGGGCCTAATGACAATTCCACCGCTTGCTGAAGAAGCGGAAGCGTCACGGAAATATTTTGTTCAATTGCGTGAGCTGCGCGATCGTCTACAAACGGAGTTTCGCGTCGATCTCGCGCAACTCTCGATGGGCATGACGCAAGATTTTCCGGTCGCAATCGAGGAAGGCGCCACGCTGGTCCGCGTAGGGACGGCAATCTTTGGTGAAAGGTTAAAGCCACGCAGAGACTAGCCGCAGATGAACAGACAGTTTCAGAGATTTCTGGTTCTTGGATCCTCATCTCTATCTGTGTTTCATCCGTGTCCGTCTGTGGCCAAATATTCTCGATTAATTTAAATGCGTTTAGAGCCTACCAACATCCAGCAAATCGGCGACGAGCTAGCGATTGCTTGGAACGATGGCACGGAATCGTATTTCAAACTCGAAATGCTGCGGCGCGCATGCCCGTGTGCAGCGTGTGGCGGCGAACCAGACGCCTTGGGCAATGTCTCGCGCCCACACGTGAGTTATGCTGACAAAAGTTTTCGGCTGACCGGCTTCGATTTGGTAGGCGGTTACGCGCTGCAGCCGCGCTGGGCGGATGGTCACAGCACCGGCATTTACAGCTTTACTTACCTGCGGCGCTTAGGAGAAGCTTTTGTATAAGAGGGCAGCCCTGAACTCCGAAAGCTTTCGCGAGCAGGATTTTCGGGGGTTGGAACTAATCCGTGAGCTTGATGACGAAGATCGCGATCGTTTTCCTCTGCTTCTCGTTGTGCGGAGCGGGCACTTTCATTGTCTCGGCCGCGCACAAAGAGAGCGAGCCGCGAAGGATGAACGTGATTCCGGTCAAAAACCGCGAGATTGCACGGCCCGTTTGGGTTGTGACCTGATTCGGAATTGAAGGTAGCGGCGGTTCACCCAAACCGGTGGGCGTGTGATCTGCGGCTGAGGAGGGCTGGAATTGTGACACGCAAAAGAGTTGTTCGCGCGTCGAGCGGCTTCACCTTGCGGTCCGGCAACGAAGCTGGAACCACAAAAAATTCTCCGGGTAAAAGATCAACATCGCCGGAGCGAAGCGCGCCGCTCAGACAACAAATGATTGCGAATTCGCCGAGCGGCGCGATCTCGCGCGGCTGATCGAGATTCCATTTTTGGACCTCAAACAATTTATGCCTAATAAGAAGCTCACCTTGTGGCTCGACTAATTTCGGGCCGACATCCTTGAAGTCGATGCATTGAAGCGCTTGTTCAATATGTAACTGTCGTGGCTTGCCGGTCGCGGGGTCGACACGGTTCCAATCGAATACCCGATACGTGGTGTCGCTGTTTTGCTGGATTTCGACCAGCAGATTGCCCGCGCCGATTCCGTGAAAACGTCCCGCCGGAAGGAACACAGCGTCGCCCGCCTTGACGCGAATTTTATGAATATGCTCGGCCGCCGATCCTTCGCGTAATACTTTTTCGAATTGATCCCGCGTTGTCGATTCACGGAATCCGAGAAAAAGTTCAGCCCCCGGCTCCGCGGCGGCTACGTACCAGAATTCGGTTTTTGGTTCGCTTCCCAATTTCGCGGCGATTTTCTCCGGCGGATGCACTTGCAGCGAAAGTTTCTCCTGCGCGTCGAGCATTTTGATCAGCAGCGGGAAGCGGGCCGCTTCTGATACTTCGCCGAAGATTTCTTTTCGACTTCCCATCCAAAGTTCGTGCAGCGTTTTGCCTTTGAGCGGCCCGCTCGCGACGACGCTTTGTGCCTCGGGGCGATCAACGATTTCCCACGATTCCCCAATTTTGCGGTTGGGCGACAACTTCTTGCCGAATTGGGATTCGAGCCGGCGGCCTCCCCAGATTCGTTCCATGAAAATCGGCTCGAAAGTGAGGGGAGTCCCCGCTGGACGGGCCTTTATTGCGGATGGCCCGCCGCGGCGGGCGAACTTATTGCGGATTGCGGATTTCAGATCGGCAAATTTGTAGGGCGTTTCTGTGAAACGCCATTTATTTAATTGACGTGGGATGCAGTCCTGCCAAACGAATGCAACGCTTTCTCAGATATTGGCTGCCGGTTTTGATCTGGCTCGGAGTCATGTTTGTCGGATCCACAGGCCTCTTATCGGCTGAACAAACCTCGCGGTTTCTCGTACCACTTCTGCGGTGGCTAAAGCCGGATATTTCAGCCGAAGCGTTGGCCCAGATTCATTTTGTTGTGCGCAAGCTCGGGCACATTTTTGAGTATGCGCTCCTGGCGATGCTCCTGTGGCGCGCGATGCGCGGCGGAACGAATCTGCGGATACGCATGTCGTTCGTGTTCGCAGCGGTTTGGCTGACGTGTGGAGTTTTCGCAGTGAGCGATGAATTTCACCAATCATTTATGCCATCGCGTACGGCGGCATCGAGCGATGTTTTGATCGACATCTGCGGCGCCACGATCGGGTTAGCAATCTGTTTGATGTCTCGCGCAAGCACAGTTCGGCGGCACCGATAAATCTGGGTTGAATCTCATTTGATGAAAGGAGCTTTCACTTGAGCTCTCGATCGTTGCCAAGCATCCGGTTGCGCACCAATTTGCAAGCGCGGTACAGCGGCGGAAATAGTTTCACGACCGCGACAAACTTCGTCCGCATGAGAATCCGAAGCCGCGGTTTCGCGCAATAGGGTTGGGTGTACCACTCGCCAACAAAAGGGTCGCGGCTTATCTTCCGAAAAATGTCCGTGCGTTTGAAACGCGCCACCAACGCCCACCGTCCCTGTTCTGTTTCAAGAAAGTCGCGCAAGGTCCGCACCGATTTGAGCTGCGTGTCATCAACGATAACACATCCGTTAACCACAAGCCTTTTCGCAGTGAAGAACCAGTCGAGAAAGGGTGCGGGAAAGGCATGCCAGCCATCAATTACTACCACGTCCAGTGGCTCTGGATCCAGAGCGGGCAGCAGTTCCTCGGATCGCGCGAGCTTGAAGCCCAAGTTCGACATGTCAATCCCGTTGGCTTCGCACCACTGTCGAATGCGCTGGTGTTCCTCGAATATTGGCGAGATCACCGTGTGTCGCGCTCCCTTCAGGGCGAAAATAATTGTGCTGTAGCCACAGCCCGTTTCCAACGTTCGTTGATTGCGCCGAACGTTCTTATCCAGCCAGTGCAAAACATCATCAGCTAGTTTCCAATTCCGTATCGCACTCGTCCGACCGTGGAAACTTGGTCTTTCCGTGAACAACCTTTTTTTCAGCAGCTCCTCGTCCATAGTAATCTCAGTATTTAGATTCCAATGGTGCGATTTCTTTCACATTGGGTCTACGGCAATCCAGTTCTCGGACAAGTGCGCCTAAGATTTGGCAGGATACTGATAGAGCTAGTCGGCTGGAGTTTCACGGCTAGGTAGATCCTGCCAGAATCAGGTCGGCGGCTCGCCATGCGATAGCCATGACTGGACCGTTCGTATTGCCGGAAACGACCTGCGGCATGATCGAGCAATCGATAACGCGCAGCGCCGAGACACCGCGAACGCGAAGCGCCGCGTCCACTACCGCCATCGGATCTTGCCCCATCCGGCAAGTACCAGCGAAATGGGAGCCCGGCGACCCGGACAGCTGGCACGTGTTGATGATCTCTTCCGCAGTCTCACAGTCAGGGCCGGGAAAGGTCTCCTCGCCCAAGAACTTTCGAAGAGGCGCCTGACGAAGGAGGCGACGCGCGTAGCGAACCATATGGACCGTAAGCTGTCGATCATACTCGGCGGAGAGGAAGTTTGCATGGATCGCTGGAGGAGCGCTCGGGTCGGCTGAGCGAATCACAACGGATCCCTGGCTTTCAGGTCGAAGCGAACGGACGGCGCATTGCAGTGTCGAGAGGGACGCAATCTGCCCGGTGCCCGGGATGTCGATTGAGAGTTCGGCATCCGGGCGAGAAGCGCCCGGTATAGCCCTGACGAACGCACCGACTTTGGAAGCAGCAGTGGAGAGAACGCCGGTTCGAGAGATCAGATACTGAAGGGCGCTCATCCACAACCTGAGGCGTCTGAGCCGCGGGTTGTAACCCGAGGCTCTAAGAACCGGGTAATGCAGACGCAGTCCAAAGTGATCGCGCAGATTCGCGCCCACACCTGGGCTGTCGCAGATTACAGGAATTTTGAGCGAGCGCAGGTGATCGGCGCGCCCAATGCCGGATAGTTGAAGGATTTTCGGTGACTGGAGCGCTCCTGCGCACAGCATCACTTCCCTCTCTCCGCGGAATTCTCGCAAGGTATCGTTCACGGCGCACGCAACGCCAACGGCACGGGTCCCCTTGAAGAGAATCCGCGTCACAGTAGCGTCGGTGAGGATAGTCAGATTTGGTCGCCGCTTGATCGGTGTTAGGAACGCCCGGGCAGCGCTGACGCGTCGACCGTGCTTGATGGTCGTGGGGAAATAGCCGATACCCTCCTGGTCAATCCCATTAAGATCGTCTCGCCGCGGTAGTCCGAGGGCGACGCCGGCTTGAATGACGGCCTCGCACACCGGGCCTCCATCTCGCAAGCACGAGATGTGTAATGGACCCCTGACCCCGCGCGTGCCGCTCTCGCCGAGCTCGTGGTCCTCAATATTTTTGAAGCAGGGGGCAATATCCCACCAGCTCCAGCCTGGGGCGCCCGCAGCGGCCCAGTCGTCATAGTCATGTGGCTGCCCACGGATGTAGAGCATGGCGTTGATGGAGCTCGTGCCACCAAGAACCTTGCCGCCCATAAAGGTCCCGCCCCATTCACCCCGATCACCCTCCGCACAGACGGGGAAGCGCCAGACCAATCGCGGATCGCGATGGGTTTTGAGATACCCCCTAGGCATATGGACCAACCAGCTATTGTCCTGGGGACCTGCCTCAATTAGGAGGACTGACGTCTCCGGGGTTGCGGAGAGACGGTATGCGAGCACGCATCCGGCGGAACCGGCGCCGATGATTATGTAGTCGTAGGTGTCGGCCGCCATCGATCGGAGCAACAAATGAAACAATACCGCGGCGTTCAGGGCAAGCGAGGAATGCGGGCTTCGAAGACGCAGTTGACATTTACTCCTTCGGTTGGGGACTTTTTTGTGAGTTCGGCGCGCATTCGATACGGCGCACAGAAGCGGGTTGAGGTGATGCCCGGGCGACTGGATAGTGGACTTAGCTAGGCATCGGGGCGTATGAGAGAAGTAATCGCCGGCACATGAAGCGTGAACGATGAGAGTCAAGCGCACATTTCCCGCGAGGATTCAGCACCGGATCCGCGTGGGCCGACTGAACAAGAGATCAGGCATCCAAATCGATCCTTCCACGTATATTGCTAGGAGCGCGAGGATCCAAATCGACGCCGATGGTTTCGTGCTGGGCGGGCGTGTCCTGGTCTCGGAATGGGTCACCATCTCGGACGGTGTCATCATTGCTCCTTATGGCGGCAGCGTCGAGATCGGGGCGCACGCCTACATCGGCCCGTACTGTGTCCTCTACGGGCATGGAGGTCTTGTGATTGGTCGGAATGCGATGATCGGCGCTCATACGATCATCGTCCCCGCAAATCACGGCATTACGCGACTCGATGTGCCTATGGGGGCGCAGCCGCTGACGAAGAAGGGCATTGCCATTGCCGAGGACGTTTGGATCGGTGCCGGTTGCAAGGTACTGGACGGAGTTCACATAGGAAGCGGTGCAGTCATTGGGGCTGGGTCCGTGGTCACCAAAGATATTGGCGCTTACGTCATCGCCGTAGGCGCTCCTGCCAAGGCTGTTGACAGCCGCCAAAAGTCTAGTGGGGCGGGGTCAGAACAAACGACGGATGCGGTGCCACCAGGGTTGCTTCGTGAGCGTGAACGCTCGCATCCGCATCCGCTGTAACCAGCGATACTCGTCGGCCGTGAGCGGCCCCTTGGAAACGCTTTCTACGTTGCGCTTGATCCACTCGACTTTCCTCATGCCGATGATGACGCGATCAACGTCGCGCTGAAACAACGAGAACCGTAGCATCAAGTCCGCCACGATCGGCCGCAGACTCTCGACGTCTCCGTATCCACGCGCCCATGCCGCGGCGATCATCTTGTCGAGTTCCCATCCACGTCTGAATGGGGAAGTGGCGACTGTTTCCCATCCCGCCAATTTGCAGGCCGCGAAGGTGGGAGCAGCCTCATCAGTTGTGATGTTGAACGGTCGGATTGCGAATCGAAATGGATTGCCATGTTGAAATCGTTCGATTGCGCTCGGATCTTGAATCCAGAGTCCCAAGGAGCGCACGTAGTCTTTTCTTTGCCACTCGATCAATAGCTCGACCTGTCGTTGGTTTTCCTCAGGATCGTCTAACGGGATCGCGACGAGGCAGTCCACATGATCTGTGTGAAGCTGCTCGAGAATGAGGTCGATGTGATTAGGGCGGTAGTACTCTGGTCGTGTAGGTTGATCCTGGGGCGAGAAATCTGTAAAGAAGTTCCAAGCCATGATCGTCGCTTCGTTCCGTCTGCCGAGACTGTGCAGCACGTTCCCGAGGGCAATACGCTCGGGTTGATAAGTGGTGTCGAACCATCGAATGCTATGGTCTAGGCATGATTCAACGATCCCACACTGATCTCGCTCAGAAACAGACGGATCGTTGCCCAGCTGACTGATGAACGAATGCCCTCCGAGAATGAGCGGCATCTCGGTCACTTTGCCCATCTCCATTCCTTGGCTGTCCGCCATTGTGTCTGGCATCGCTTTGAGCCCGATTCGCCGGATTTTCAAAGAAGCATTGAAATTCGGCAGGTGGATCTCATGGAATGGTGTTTACGACCGCTTGAGCTGGATCGAAAAGGTTGAAATCCATTTGAGCAGGTGTATGTCGAACGTCCAATATTTCCAACTCCCCCGCGCAATCTCGGCATACCAATCTCGACTAGTGTGGTTTAAGCTTGAGTCGCCAGATGGTTGGCACAAGAATTTGCATTGATATCATGAGTCCAATTCTCTCCCAAAGCTATCGGGTCAATCCTTCACATTGATTTGTAACATCAGTTGTGACTAGTGCCATGCCGCAGTCGCCATTCATGAAGGAGCGTTTGCGCGACGAGCTTGAGATGGAGCTGCGTCGCCTCATGCATATTTGGTTTCCACGCACGATTGA
>Ga0209690_1000747_pt1 | contig 17605 bp, 9 predicted proteins | sample GraSoiAngelo_150_FD_186164 | JGI IMG/M metagenome (GOLD analysis project Ga0209690, IMG submission 186164) | Grasslands soil microbial communities from the Angelo Coastal Reserve, California, USA - 14_1009_09_40cm (SPAdes) (version 2) | ecosystem: Environmental > Terrestrial > Soil > Grasslands ...
GCGTAGCGTCGCCGTAGAACGCCGGCTCGCCCCGGCCGCGCGCCTGCTGCACGGTCTGCGAGTTGAGCTCCACGATGAGGTAGGGCGCGCGGATGGTGCGCAGCGCCGCCGCCAGGTTGCGGCCGTTCAGGCCGTACCCGGCGATGATGACGTGGTCCGTGAGCGGCTGCTCCCCGGCGGCGATTCCGCGGGGCCGGAACCCCGGCAGCAGGCGATCCAAGGGCACCACCCGTTCGACGCGGTCCACCAGCGCGGGCCCCGCCTCGAGCAGGAACGGCGTCACCAGCATCGTGAACACGGCCACCGCCAGGAACGTCTGGTACGGCCCTTCCGCGAGCAGTCCGGCGGCACGGCCCTCCCGGGCCAGCACGAAGGAGAACTCGCCGATCTGCGACACGGCCAGGCCCGCGAGGAGCGCGACGCGCCCCGAGTAGCCCAGCAGGGCCGGCCCGACGGCCGCAGTGACGGTCTTGCCTCCCATGATCACGCCGACGCCCCCCAGGGCGAGCAGGGGGTGGTCGCGGATGAACTGCACCTGCACGAGCATGCCGACGGCGACGAAGAACAACGAGATGAACACGTCGCGAAACGGCAGCAGCTCCGCCATCGCCTGGTGGCCGTAGTCCGATTCGGAGATCACGAGCCCCGCGAGAAAGGCGCCCAGCGCGAGCGAGGCGCCGGCGGCCGCGGTGCCGAGGGCCGTGAGGGTGCCGAGCAGGATGATCGCGATCAGGAACAGCTCGCGGCTTCGCGTCTTCAAGATCTCGGCGAGCGCGCGGGGCACGACGGTGCGCGCCACGACGAGCACGCCGATCACGACGAGCACCGCCTTCCCGAGCGCGAGCAGGAGACCGCTCGGTCCCCCGGCGGCGCGCCCCGCGAGGAAGGGCAGCGCCAGCATCATGGGGACGACGCACAGGTCCTGGAAGATCAGGACTCCCGTCGCGAGCCGGCCGTGCGGCGCGTCGATCTCCCCGATGTCAGTGAGCCCCTTCAAGACGAGCGCCGTACTCGACAGGGCCACCAGGAAGCCGAGCAGCAAGGCGATCTGCCAGGAGGTTCCGGACGCCCTCGCCACGAGGGCGCTCGCGGCCACCGTCAGGCCGACCTGCGAGAGCCCGCCCACCACCACCTGCCGGCCCATCTCGCGCAGCCGCCCGAGCGAGAACTCGATCCCGATGGTGAAGAGCAGCAGGATGACACCGACTTCGGCCAGGCTCTCGACCTGGTGTACGTCAGACACCAGGCCCAGCGCGTTGGGGCCAAGCAGCACGCCTGCCACGATGAATCCCGGCAAGGCCGGCAGCTTGAGGCGGTGGAACAAGAGGATGACGAGGAGGGATACGGCGAAGATGACCGCCAGGTCCCGGAGGATCAGGTACTGGGTCATGGGGCTCGGTGATATCTCATTGCGGCGTCTCCACTTGGTGTCGTGTCCGTGACCCAGCACACCACCGCGGCGTGGGCGTGATAATGGAAAAAACGGAACGACTGTGCAAGGTTGCGTCGCCCTTTCAGGTCGTGAAACCGCTCGTGAGCACCAACCGCTTCCGGCTGTTGCGCCCCGACGACGACCGCGACGCTCGCACGTCGCGGACGGAGGAGCAGCTGCGCGCCACCGCGCGCCAGCAGGAGGCGGTGGCGCACCTGGGCCAGCAGGCGCTCGCCGGCGTGCCCGTCGAGGACCTGGAGCAGGCGGCGGTGGCCCTCGTGGCGCGCATCCTGGACGTCGAGTTTGCGAGCGTGCTCGAGTTCCGGCCGGAAAGCCGCACGCTCCTACTGCGCGCGGGAGTGGGGTGGGGCGAGGGGAGCGTCGGTCGCGCGGTGGTGCCGGCGGACGCCGACTCGCACGCGGGCTACGTGTTGCGCTCGTCCGGGGCGGTGGTGGTGGAGGACCTCGCGAGCGACACGCGGTTCGGGAGCGCCCCGCTGCTGGCGCAGCACGGCGTCGCGTCCAGTCTCAGCGTCGTGGTGCATGGGAAGGAGCGGCCCTTCGGCGTGCTGGGCGTTCACACGGCGCGGCGCCGCGAGTTCACGATCCACGACACGCACTTCCTCCAGGCGGTGGCGAACGTGCTCGCCACCACCGTCGATCGCGCGCGCACCGAAGCGGCGCTGCGCCGGAGCGAGGAGCACTTCCGCTCCCTCATCGAGAACGCGTCGGACATCGTGACGATCGTTGGGGAAAACGGGGTGTTCCGCTACGCCAGCCCGTCGGTCGAGCGCGTGCTCGGCTACAAGCCCGGCGACCTGCTGGAGCGCAATGCCTTCGACTTCGTCCACCCGGACGACATCCCCGCCGTCGCGGAGGCGCTGTCGCGCGCCATCCACCGTCCCGGGAGTCCCCAGGCCGCGCAGCTCCGGTTCCGGGCGAACGACGGCGCGTGGCGGCTGCTCGAGACCGTCGGCCAGGCCCGCTTGACCGACGCGGGCACCGCCCAGCTGATCGTGAACGCGCGCGACGTCACCGAGCGGCGGCGTCAGGAGCGCGCCTTGCGGGAGAACAAGGCACGTCTGCGCACCGTGATCGCCGGTGCGCCGCTGGTGCTGTTCGCGCTGGACCACGAGGCGGTGTTCACGATGGTCGAAGGGAAGGGGCTCGACGCGCTCGGCGTGCGCCCGGCCCAGCTCGTCGGGCGGCCGGTCTCCGAGCTGTACGCCGACGTGCCGCAGGCGGAGGCGGACGTGAGCCGCGCGCTCGCCGGGGACACGTTCTCCTCGACGGTCGAGGTCTACGGGGTGGTGTTCGACATCTGGTACACCCCGATCCGGGAGGCGAACGGCGAGGTGTCGGGCGTGATCGGGGTGGCGAACGACATCACCGAGCGCCGCCGCTTCGAGGAGGCGTTGCGGCGGTCGGAGGAAAGCAGCCGCGCCCTCGTGCAGCACGCGACCTACGGGATCTACCGCTCCACCCTCGACGGGCGGCTGCTCGCGGTCAATCCGGCGCTCGTCCGGATGCTGGGCTACGACTCGGAGGAGCAGCTGCTGGCCGTGAACCTGGCGCGTGACGTGTACGCCGACACGGCGGAGCGGGAGCGCATCCTCGCGCAGTTCGACGGCGCGGACGCTGTGGAAGGCGTGGAGGTGATGTGGAAGCGTCGCGACGGGCGGCGCATCCTGGTGCGGCTGGCGGGGCGGGCGGTGCGCCGGCCCGACGGGGGGGGCCGCATCGAATGCTTCGAGACGCTCGCCGAAGACGTGACGGAGCGGCGGGCGCTGGAGGAGCAGCTGCGGCAGTCGCAGAAGATGGAGGCGGTCGGGCAGCTCACCGGTGGGATCGCGCACGACTTCAATAACCTGCTCACGATCATCCTCGCCAACGCGCAGCTGATCGCCAAAGCGCTGCCGCCGGAGCAGGCCGACGCCCACACCGACCTGCGCGACGTGATGGCGGCGGCGCTGCGCGGCCGCGTGATGGTGAAGGAGCTGCTCGGCTTCGCCCGACGCTCGAGCCTCGACCTCCAGCCCGTGCATCTCGGTGACCTGGTGGCCGATCTCCAGAGCTTCTTGCGCCGCATCCTCCCCGCCGACGTCGAGATCGTGATCGCGGGTGCGGGCGACCTCCCCGAGGTGCGCGCCGACATCCACGCCGCCGAACAGATCCTGTTCAACCTCGCCACCAACGCGCGCGACGCGATGCCCGACGGGGGCGTGCTGCGGATCGAGACCCAACGTGTTCAGCTGGACGAAGAGCGGTGCCAGGCGTGCGGAGTACCGCGCGCCGGCGACTACGTCTGCCTGGCGGTGGGCGATACCGGGACGGGGATGGATGAGGAGACGCGCCGCCGCATGTTCGAGCCGTTCTTCACCACCAAGCCCCCCGGCCGGGGCACCGGCCTCGGGCTCGCGACGGTGTACGGTTTGGCGAAGCAGCACGGCGCTGGCATCGAGGTGGAGAGCGAGCCGGGGAAGGGGACGCGGTTCCGCATGTACTTCCCCGTCGTGGACGCCGAGGTGGCGGCCGCGGCGCGGGACGTGGCGCTGCCGGCGGACGCCCCGCGCGGGTGGGAGACCATTCTCGTCGTGGAGGACGACGACCAGCTGCGCCGCTCGGCGAAGCGCATCCTCGAGGACGCGGGCTATCAGGTCCTCACCGCTGCCGACGGGCTCGAGGCGCTCGACGTGCTGCGGCAGGGCGCGGCGGTAAGGCTCGTGTTCTCCGACCTGGTGATGCCGCGACTGGGCGGGCGGGCCCTGTACGACGCGGCGCGCCGCGACGGCCACACGCTACCCTTCCTGTTCGCGAGCGGCTACTCGGATCCCAGCGGCCGCGGTGCGGCGGCGCTCGACCCCTCCGTGCCGCTGCTGCACAAACCCTGGACCGGGCCGGACCTGCTGGGCCGGGTGCGGCAGCTCCTCGACCGGCCGTAGCCGGTCACGCGTCCAGCACTTCCCTCACCTTTCGCGCCAGCGTCTCCGGCACGAAGGGCTTCTGCAGGAATGCCACGCCGGCGGTGAGCACGCCCTGCCGTACCATGGCGTCGTCGGTGTACCCGGACGTGTAGAGCACCTTCATACGCGGCCGCTCGGGAGCGAGCCGCTCGGCAAGCTCGCGGCCGCTCATCCCCGGCATGACGACATCGGTTACGAGCACATCGATCCCCCCGCGATGGCGGGCGGCCAGGTCGAGGGCCGCGGCGCCGTCGGCCGCGTCGAGCACCGTGTACCCGCGGGCTTCGAGGCTGCGGCGGGCGAGTGAGCGCACCGGCGCGGCGTCTTCGACGAGCAGCACGGTCTCGGGGCCGCCGCGCGCCTCGGAGGGCTCCGCCGCGGGGGCGGAGCGCGACGGCGCGACCTCGTCCACGGGGACGCGCGGCAGATACACCTTGACTGTCGTACCGTGGCCCACCTCGCTGTACACCCAGATGTAGCCGCCGCTCTGCTTCACGATCCCGTACACCGTCGCGAGGCCGAGCCCGGTCCCCCGGCCGACTTCCTTGGTCGTGAAGAACGGCTCGAACAGATGCGCCTGGGTCGCCTCGTCCATCCCGCTGCCGCTATCGGTCACGGCCAGGCACGCGTAGTCGCCCGGCGGCAGCCGGTGGCGCCGCTCGGCGAGCTCCGACGTGGATGTGACGCGGATCGTTTCGATGTTGAGCCGGCCGCCGGTGGGCATGGCGTCGCGGGCGTTCACCGCGAGGTTCAAGAGCACCTGCTCCAGCTGGCCGGGATCGGCGTTCACCCATCCGGCCTCGGGCGCGAGCGTGACGGAGAGCTCGATGTCCTCGCCCAGCAGCCGCCGCAGCATCTTCTGCATGTGGGCCACGACGGCGTTGAGGCCGAGCACCTTGGGCGCGAGCACCTGCCGGCGGCTGAACGCCAGGAGCTGGCGCGTGAGCTCGGCCGCCCGGACCCCGGCGTTCTTGATCTCGACCGCGTCCTCGTGGCGGGGATCGTCCGGCGGCGTGGCCTGGAGCAACAGCTGCGTCGACCCCAGAATCGCCGTGAGCAGATTGTTGAAGTCGTGGGCGATGCCGCCGGCGAGCTGTCCCACGGCTTCCATCTTCTGCGACTGGCGCAACTGCTCCTCGAGTGTCCGCTGGGCGGTGACGTCGCGGGCCAGCACCAGGCGGGCCCGTCGCCCGGCGAACTCGATGGGTCGGGCGACGAGGTCCACCTCCAGCACCCGCCCGTCCTTGGTGCAATGCCGGATCCCCGTCCGCTCGGCACCCTCGTCGGGGCGGGCCTTCAGCTCCTCTTCCAGCCGGGCCTGGTCCTGCGCGTGGCGGATGTCGCGAATCGTGAGGGCCAGGAACTCCTGCTCCGAGTACCCATAGCGCGCGACCGCCGCCTGGTTGACGGCCAGGATGCGCAATGTCTCGAAGTCGTAGACGAGCATCGCCTCCGGGCTCGTCTCGAACAGCAGGCGGTACTTGCGCTCGCTCGCCAGGAGCTGCTCCTCCGCGCGCTTGCGCTCGATCGCCATGGCGACCTGGGTGGACACGAACTGCAGGATCTGCTTCTCGGTCTCGCCGTAGCGGACGCCGGGGGTGTAGGTCTGGGCCACGAGCACGCCGAGGGGGCGATCGCCGATCCGGAGGGGCACGCCCAGCCAGTCGATGGACGGCGCCCCGATGAGCTCCACCTCGCCCCGCCGCTCCAGCTCGGCGTGCACCTCGGGCGTGACCAGCGCCGGCTGGCCGGTGCGCAGCACGTATTCGGTGAGGCCCTTGCCGAGCTTCTTGGCCGGAAAGTCGGTGTCGTATTCGTCGACGAAATACGGGAAGCTGAGCATGCCGCTGGCGGCGTCGTACAGCGCGATGTAGAAGTTCTTGGCCGGCATCAGCTCGCCGACGATGCGGTGGATCGCCCCGAACAGCTCCTGCAGGTTCCGCGCCGCCTGCGCCGCCTCCGAGATGCGAAAGGTGGCGAGCTGGATCTGGTCGGCGCGCCGGCGCTCGGTCACGTCGCGGAAGCCCCACACGCGGCCCACGCTCTTGCCGCCGATGCGCTGGGGCTGGGAGTAGCGCTCGAAGATCCGGCCGTCCTTGAAGGTGAGGATGTCGAAGCTCGAGGCCTCGGGTCGGGCGTAGAGGTCACGCACCTTGGCGCGGAAGCCCTCCGGGTCGGCGAGCTGCTCCAGCACGAACGCGATCGTCTGCGCGTCGTCCCGCGCCTCGAGGACCGAGTCCGGGATGCGCCACAGCTCGGCGAACTTGCGGTTGAAGCTCACGATCCGCCCGTCCAGGTCCACCACCAGGATGCCGTCCGCCGTCGACTCGAAGGTCGCGTTGAGCAGGGAGAGCGTGTGGTGCAGGTCCTGCTCGGTGCGCTTGCGCTCCGTGATGTCCCGGTAATTGACGACGATCGCCCCGATCGCCGGGTCGCTCAGCCGGTTCACCCCCACCGTCTCGAGGACGCGCCAGCTCCCATCCTTGTGCAGGGCCCGCAGCTCGACGCGCACGACGTGCCCGGGACGCTGGAGCAGCTCGCCGAACAGCTCCAGCGCCCGGAGCCGGTCGTCGGGATGAATCAGCTCGAAGGCGTCGCGACCGAGGTTCTCGGTGCCCGAATAGCCGAGCACCAGATGAGTGGACGCGCTGGAGTAGCGGATCGTCCCGTCCGTGTCGAGCAGCGCGATGACGTCGGTCGAGTGCTCGACCAGGGAGCGAAAGCGCTGCTCGCTGGCGCGCAGGGCCTCCGCGCCGCGGCGACGCTCGGTGACGTCGCGCGCGACCAGCACCACGCGGTCCGCGTCCATCGGGGAGATGGCGGCGGCGAACCACACCTCCTCCCCGCCGATCGTGAGGCGGTATTCGGCATGCACCGTCTGGCGCCAGGCGAGGGCCCGTTCGATGAGGCCGAGGAATTCGTCCGCCTGCGCCTTGGGAAACACGTCGTGGAGCGTCCGGCCGAGCAGGTCGGGGGCGGGGCGGTACGGGGGGGCGGCGTTGGTCGGCGCGATCTTGACGTAGCGGCCCTCGGCGTCGAGCACGAGGATCACGTCGCTCATTGCGGCGAACAGCGCCTGGAGCTCGGCGTCGGATTCGCGCCGAGCCGGCGCGGCGTTCGGGAGGGTCATGGCGGCGGCACAATACTCACCGCCGGGGTGCCCCGAAGCAACTCCCCGGCGGACGCGGGCGAACAGGTGTGACGCAGGTTACAGCCTACTGCGCCATGCTGCTCACCTGCCGCTTACGACGCGGCGGCGGCGGGCGGTGGCTCGTTCAAGACTAGCCAGTAGAGCCCGAGCTGGCGCACCGCCTCCACGAACTGGCCGAAGTCCACCGGTTTGCGGATGTAGCTGTTGGCCCCGAGGCCGTAGCCGTTGACGACGTCCTTCTCCTCCTTGGACGAGGTGAGAATGACGACGGGCAGCAGCCTGGTGCGGGCGTCGGCCCGGATGCGCCGTAACACCTCGAGGCCGTCGATCTTGGGCAGCTTGAGGTCGAGCAGGACGACCACGGGAGCCACCGGGTCGTTCTTGAACGATCCCGTCCCGAAGACGCAGTCGAGCGCCTCGACCCCGTCGTGCGCCACGACGATGGTGTTCTGGATGTTGTTCTTCGCCAGGGCACGCCGCGTCAGCGCCTCGTCGTCGGCGTTGTCCTCCACCAGTAGGATGACCTTGTCCTTCATCTACCCGTCCTTGGTTCGGGGTGGCTACACCGTAAAGTAGAACGTGGCGCCCTGGTCGACCGCGCTTTCCGCCCACACGCGGCCGCCGTGCCGATGGATGATGCGCTGCACCGTCGCCAGGCCGATCCCGGTGCCCTCGAATTCCTTCGCGCTGTGGAGCCGCTGGAACGCGCCGAACAGCTTGTCGGCGTAGCTCATGTCGAAACCCGCCCCGTTGTCCCGCACGAAGTAGGCGGTCGCGCCGTCCTGCTGGGAAACGCCGAACTCGATCCGGGCGGGGCGGCGCTGCGCGGTGAACTTCCAGGCGTTGCCGAGCAGGTTCTCGAGCAAGACGCGCAATAGCGCGGGGTCTCCACGCACCCGTGCCTGGTCCACGCAGACGAACTCGACGGCGCGCCGGGGCTCGCGCTGGCGTAGCTCGGCGACGACGCCCTGCGCCACCGCGGAGAGATCGACCGGCGCGCTCCGCAGCTCGGCCCGGCTCACGCGGGCGAGGTGCAGCAGGTCGTCGATGAGGTGGGCCATCCGCTGAGTCGCGGCGCGGACGCGGCGCAAGTGGCTCCGGCCTTCCTCGTCGAGCCGGGCGGTGTAGTCCTCCTGGAGCGCCTGGCTGAAGCCGTCGATGCTGCGCAGCGGGGCCCGCAGGTCGTGCGACACCGAATACGAGAAGGCCTCGAGCTCCTTGTTGGCTGCTTCGAGCTGGGCGGTGCGTGCTCGGATCTCGGCTTCGGCGCGCCGTCGTTCGGTGATGTCGCGCAGGACCCCCGTGAACGCGACCTCCGACCCCCGCTTCCAGCTCGCCAGCGACAGTTCCAGGGGAAACTCCCTCCCATCCTTGGTCCGGCCTGCCAGCTCGACCGTCTTCCCGACGACATGTGCCTCCCCCGTCGCCAGGTAGCGCGCCAGCCCTGCGCGATGCGCCTCCTGGAACCGGTCTGGCATGAGGACCGTGAGCGGCTGCCCGATCACGTCGGTCGCGGTATAGCCGAAGAGCCGCTCCGCTCCCGGGTTGACGTAGGTGATGCATCCGCGGCTGTCGGCGGAAACGATGGCGTCGTTCGCGCTGGCCGCCAGCGCCCGGAACTGCTCCTCGCTGGCACGCAGGGCTTGCTCGGCGCGCTGGCGCTCCGTGATGTCCTGCGCGAGGACGAGCTCGGCTCGCCGGCCGCCGTACATCAGCGGGTGCGCCGTGATGTCGACCTCGATCACGGTGCCGTCTTTCTTCCGGTGTCGCCAGGTACCGCCTGCGGCGCCGCCCCCCGCGACAGTCCGGGCGACGGCGGCGCGGAGCGCCGCCACGTCCTCGGGGGGACGGATGTCATCGATCGTCATCGTGAGGAATTCTTCGCCGCTGTAGCCGTACGAGCTCACCGCGGCGTCGTTGACCGCGAGGAACTTCAGGGTCTCCAGGTCGAACACCCATGCCGGCAGGGGATTCCGCTCGAACAGCAGCCGGTGGCGCTCCTCGGACTCCCGCAGCACTTGCTGGGCGCGCTGGTGCTCGGTGATGTCCATCCAAGCGCCGACCACTTCGCGCGGCGTACCACCGGCGTCCCGCAGCAGCCGGCACTCATCGCGCACCCAGCGGTACGATCCGTCCGCGTGGCGAAACCGGTACTCGGTGGTCAGCCGGTCCTGACTGAACAGCGCGGGGACCTCGGCCAGCACGCGCGCCCGGTCGTCCGGATGCAGGTGCTCCAGCCACCACGCCGGGTCCATCGCCGCCGCTACGTCGTAGCCGGTCAGCCGAGTGACGTTCTCGCTCACCCAGTTGGGGGAGAACGAGCTGCCGGTGACCTCGTTGCCGTAGATGACGACGGTGCTCGAGGCTACCACGTGCTCGAGGCGGGCCTGCGTCGGTCGCAGCGCCGCTTCGGCATGGCGGCGGCGCGCCCGCTCGCGTCCGACCAGCACGCTGGCGACGACGGCCAGGCCGAGCGTCAGTAGCGTTCCCCCGGCGACGGCGATACGCACCTCGCGCGTGCGGGCCGCGAGCGTCGCGGAGCGGCGCGCCAGCAACCGTGCCTCCTCGTCCCGCATGCGCGCGATCAGTTCGCGGATGCGGTCCGTGAGGACCTTGCCCTGGCCGGTCACGATCGCCCGTCCCGCGGCGACTGCGCCTTCAGTGCGGCGCGTGTCGATGCTGCGCTGGAGGCGTTCGAAGCGGAGGGGAATGAGCCTCTTCAGGGAGTCCAGCCGAGCCTGCTGCGCCGCATTGTCGCTCGTCAGCGTGCCGAGCTGCGCGAGGAGCGGGCGCAGGGTGGCCCGAGCGGAGTCGTACGGCACGAGGTAGGCGGAGTCGCCCGCGATGACATAGCCACGGACCCCCGTCTCCGCGTCGATCACAGCGGCGAAGGCGGCCTCGAGGTCCGCGCGCACCTGCAGCGTATGAGCCACCCCGCCGGCACTCTCGACCGTCGCGGTTGTGCTACGGAGCGCCGCTGCGCCGACCACGAGGACGATGGCGAGGGCCAGGCCGAACCCCACCTGGATCTTCCGCTCCAGCGGGAGTGTCATGCCGCGTCCAGCACCTCGCGCACCTTGCGGGCGATGCCTTCGGGGGTGAACGGCTTCTGCACGTAGGCGAGCCCGGGCTCGAGCACGCCGTGGCGGGTGATGGCATCGTCGGTGTAGCCCGACATGTAGATGACACGCACGTTCGGGCGGAGCGCCACGAGCTGCTTGGCCAGGTCGTGACCGCTCAGCCCCGGCATGACGACGTCGGTCAGGAGGACGTGAATGTCGCCAGAGTAGCGCTGGGCCAGGTCGAGCGCCGCCTCGGCGCTCGGGGCCTCGAGCACGTTGTAGCCGTGCCGCTCGAGGACCTGGCGCGCCACGGCGCGCACGGGGGCCTCGTCCTCCGCGAGGAGCACCGTTTCCGTGCCGCGCTTGGCGCCTGCCCCGGCCGTCGCCTCGCGCGGCTGGACTGACGCGTCGACGCGCGGCAGGTAGACCTTGAAGGTGGAGCCGTGGCTCGGCTCCGTGTACACCCAGATGAACCCGCCGCTCTGCTTCACGATCCCGTACACGGTGGCGAGCCCCAGGCCCGTGCCTTTCCCCCGCTCCTTGGTGGTGAAGAACGGCTCGAACAGATGGGCCTGCACTTCCGGCGTCATGCCGACCCCGGTGTCGCTGACGGCGAGCAGGACGTACCGCCCCGGCGTCGCCGGGAAGTGCTCGCGCGCATAGCTCTCGTCCAGTTCGGCGTTTGCGGTCTCGATCGTGAGCTTGCCGCCTTGCGGCATCGCGTCCCGCGCGTTGACGGCGAGGTTCATGATCACCTGCTCGAGCTGCCCCGGGTCGGCCTTCACGGCGCCGAGCGCCGGATCGAGCCGCGTCGCGAGGTCGATGTCTTCGCCCAGCAGGCGGCGCAGCATCTTCTCGATGTCGGTGACGAGCCCATTCAGACCGACGACGCGCGGCTGCAGGATCTGCTGGCGGCTGAACGCGAGCAACTGCCGTGTGAGCCCCGCCGCCCGATCGGCCGCGGTGCGGATCTCTTGCGCATCGTGGCGGCGCGCGTCACCGGAGGGAAGGTCCTCGAGCAACAGGTCCACGTAGCCCGTGATCGCGGTGAGGATGTTGTTGAAGTCGTGCGCGATGCCGCCGGCGAGCCGGCCCACGGCCTCCATTTTCTGGGCCTGGCGCAGCTGCTGCTCGAGCAGCACGCGCTCGGTCGCGTCGCGGCCGATGCCGAGGATACCGACGAGCGTGCCGTCGCGCAGCTGCGCGCTCGCGCTGAACTCGACGACGCGCGCGTCTCCCTGCCGCGTCCGCACGCGGAACTGGCTGGCCGGACGCGGCTCGCCGCGCAGCACTCGCCCGAACAGCTCTAAGGCTTCGTGCACGTCGGCGGGATGCACCAGGCCCTCGAACGGCTTGCCCAGCCACTCGTCGCGCGACCAACCGGTGATAGCCTCGAACGCCGGGTTGAGCGCCGCGATGGCGCCGTCGGGAGTCAGCGCGAAGATCACATCGCGCACCCCTTCGACGAGCGTGCGGTACTGCTCTTCGCTGTGGCGCCGCGCGTCCTCGGCGCGGGCGTGCTCCGTGCGCGCCCGCGTGAGATCGAGTGCGCGGGCGACGGCCGACGGCAGGCGCTCGAGGTGGTGCTTAACGATGTAGTCGGCGGCGCCGGCCTTGAGGTATTCCACGGCCGTCTCCTCGTCGAGGCTGCCGGTCACGATGATGACGGGCGCCTCGGAGCGTGCTTCCTGCGCGATGCGCAGCGCGTCGGCCGCGGTGAATTGCGGCATCGAGTGATCGGTCAGGATCACGTCCGGCACGAACTGCTGCAGGGCCTGCCGGAAGGCGGCTTCGGATTCCACCCGACGGGTCGTGATCGCGAGTCCGGCGCGCCGCAGCTCCTGCTCCATCAGCGCGGCGTCATCCGGGACGTCCTCGGCGAGGAGGATGCGCAGCGGGGCCGCCATCAGTGCGGCGGCTCGTTCAGCAACACCCAGTACAGCCCCAGCTCCGACACCGCCCGCGAGAACGCCTCGAAGTCGACCGGCTTCACGATGTAGCTGTTCGCGCCCAGCCGGTACGCCGCCGCGATGTCCGGCTCCTCGCGCGACGCGGTCAGCACGATCACCGGCAGCGAGCGCGTGCGCTCGTCGGCCTTGAGGCGCCGCAGCACCTCGAGGCCGCCCACCTTGGGAAGGTTGAGGTCCAGCAGAATGACCTTCGGCGCGATCCCGATCTCATGCCACGGATGCGAGCCGTCGCCGAAGAAAAAGTCCAAGGCCTCCGCGCCGTCGCGCGCCACGAATACCTGGTTCGCGAGGTTGCGGGCCTGGAACGCCCGCAGCGTCAGAGCCGCGTCGTTCGGGTCGTCCTCGACGAGCAGGATCTCGACGTCGTGCTGCGAGTTCACGTGGTCGTCCGCTCCATCGGGAAGTGTCCCTCCTCGAGCGCAGGCGTTACTGGAGCACAGCATAACGACTTATGCCGGGCCGCGGGAGCGGGGGTGAGAGCGTTACTGCGGCACGCCCCGTCACGCTGTCGGCCCCAGCCCCTCGAGCTGGGGCTGCACGTGCTTCTTGTAGCAGTCCGGGCAGATGCCGTGGCTGAAGTGGGCGGCGGAGCGCTTCTCGACGTAGCGCTCGATCGATTGCCATTGCTCGGCCGGATCGCGGATCCGCTTGCAGTAGGAGCAAATCGGGAGCAGTCCTTCGAGCTGCTGCACGTGCCTCCGTAGACTAAGGATCCGGTCGGCCACTTTGAGGCGCGCGTGCAGCTCGTCGATATCCACGGGCTTGGTGATGAAATCATCCGCCCCCGCCTCCATCCCCTCGAGGTAGCGCTCCTTCCCGCCGGTCGAGGTGACGAGAATAAAGTACGTGTAGCGGTCACTCGGTCGGGCGCGGATGCGCCGACACAACTCGGCTCCGTCCATCTCGGGCATGGACCAGTCGGAAATGACGACCGCGGACTGGAGGGTCCGGAACACGCTCCAGGCCTCCGCGCCGTTGGTCGTGGCCGTCACGTCGTACCCGAGCCCCTTGAGCGCCGCGTTCAGGTACAGGCCGGCGACCGGGTCGTCTTCAACCAGGAGAACGTGCATGGGAGGCTCCGCTGTTACTCAGGTAGTCGAGGACCGCCGCCACCTCGCGTTCCAGCGCCGGGAGTTCCCGCTGGACGTGCTCGAGCATGCTCTCCCGGGCGGCGCTCTCGATTTCCGCGAGCAGCAATGCGAGCCCGCGCGCGCCGATGGTGCCCGCCGCCGACTTGAACGCGTGCGCGGCGCGCCCGACCGACTCGGGATCCCCCGACCGAGCGGCCGTCTGGAGCGCCGCGAGGCGCTCGGGCGCGGTCTGGGCGAACACCCGCACGATCCCGTCCACCGCTTCTTCGGCTCCAGCCTCACGCATGGTGCTGCGGAAGCCCTCCAGGTCGATGGGCGGCGCCGGCGGCGTCGGACCGTCCGAGCTCCCTTCGACGAGCGCGAACAGCTCGTGCGCCTTGAACGGCTTGGCGAGGTACCCGCTCATGCCGGCGGTGAGACAGCGCTCCCGCTCGCCGCTCAGGGCGTGCGCGGTGAGGGCGATGATCGGGAGCGCCCGGCCCTGAGGCAGGGCGCGGATCCCGTCCGCGGCGGCGAAGCCGTCCATCTCGGGCATCTGGATGTCCATGAGGACCACGTCGTAGCGGCGGGCGCGGATTGCGTCCACCGCTTCCCGGCCGTTGCTTACCACGTCCACCTGGTGCCCGCGCTTCAGGAGCATCGCCGTCGCCACCTGCTGGTTCACGGGGTTGTCCTCCGCCAGCAGGATCCGCAGGGCGTGACGCGACTCGGCGATCGAGTGGCGGGTGACGAGGTCGGCCCCGCCACCGGCCGAAGGCGTCCCCGCGAGCACGGTGCCCACCGCTTCGATCAGGTCCGCCCGCGCGATGGGCTTGGTGAGATACGCCTGGATGCCCAGCTGCCGGCAGCGCTCGCCGTCGCCCCGCTGGCCGGCCGAGGTGAGGATGAGGAGCCGCGTTGGCGCGAGGTCGGGATCGCCGCGGATGGTGGTGGCGAGTGCGAAACCATCACGCTCGGGCATCTGCGCGTCGAGGATGGCGAGGTCGAAGGGCGTGCCGGCCCCCGCGGCGCGGCGCAGCGCCGCGAGGCCGGCATCCGCGCGCGCTGCCTCGTGCACGGCCACGCCTTCGGCGCCCAGCATGTCGCGCACGATGCGCCGATTGGTCTCGTTGTCGTCCACGACGAGCAGGCGCCGGCCGCCGAGCGACGCCGCCTGCCTCGGAGCCACGGCGGTGGGAGTCTCGATCGGGAATGGCAAGGTGAAGCTGAACTCGCTGCCGCGCCCGACCTCGCTCGTGACCGTCAGCTCGCCCCCCATCAGCGCCACCAACCGTCGGGAAATCGCGAGGCCGAGCCCCGTGCCGCCGTAGCGGCGCGTCATGGACGCATCGGCCTGGGTGAACTCCTGGAAGATGGTGGCCAGCTGCTCCGGCGGGATGCCGATTCCCGTGTCGCGCACGCGGAAGTGGACGGACGCGTCGGCAGCGCCGCAGCGGACCACCGCGGCGGACACGTCGACCTCGCCCTGCTCGGTGAACTTGATCGCGTTCCCGATCAGGTTCATGAGGACCTGGCGCACCCGGGTGGGGTCTCCCCGCACCATGTGCGGGACGTCGGGCGGCACGTCCACGGTGAGCTCGAGATGCTTTTCACGCGCCCGCACCGCGAGCAGCGTGGCGGTGGCGTGCACGACCTTGGGCAAATCGAAGGGGATCGCTTCGAGCTCGAGATGCTCGGCTTCGATCTTCGAATAGTCGAGGATGTCGTTGAGGATGGTGAGCAGTGCTTCGGACGACGAGCGCACCAGCTCCAGAGCGCGGCGCTGCTCCGGCGCGAGCTCGGTGTCCAGTACGAGCTCGACGAAGCCGAGCACCGCGTTCATGGGCGTGCGGATCTCGTGGCTCATGTTGGCGAGGAACGCGCTCCGCGCCTGGGCCACGCGCTCCGCCAGGTCCCGCGCCGCGCGCATCGCCGTTTCGGCCGCCTTGCGATCGCTGATGTCCTCGTACAGCGCGACGAGCGCGCCTTCGGCGGCAGCCTTCACCGCGGCTGCCGAGAGGCGGACCGGGATATGCCGGCCGTCCTTGTGGGCGCGCTCCACTTCCACGCGAACGATCTCGCCCCGCCGCGCCCGCGCCTCGAGGTCCCTCGCTTCCGCACCGAGGCCTGTGGGCACGATCAGCCGGTCGATGTTGGACCCGAGGGCCTCGGCCGCGGAATACCCGAACAGGGCCTCGAAGGCTGGATTCACGCTGCGGATGAGTCGCTCGCCATCCAGCACCGCGATGGCCACGGGCGTGCTCGCGATCAGCGCGTCGAGGTAGGCGTGCTGTCGCGCCAGCTCCTGCGTCGATGCCTCGAGCAGGACGGCGCCCCGCACCCGTTCCGCGAAGGTGTGATATGCGCGCCGGTGCACGCGGTCCATCCCCCAGGCGAACAGCGCGATCAGCAGCGTCGCGATGACCTGCGGCCGGGAGTGCCCCTGCAACAGGATGCCGATGGGGAGCGGGGTCAGCACGGTGATCAGCAGGTAGCGGAAGCTGCGGCGGTCGCCGACCAGCGAGCTCGTGGCCCCAGCGACGATCCCCGCGAGCACGACCAGGGTCAGGGCGGCTTCGTCGAGGCCCAGCGCCGGGATCGCGGCGGCGGCGCCGAACCCCCACGCCAGCCCGACGCCGGCCACCGTGAGGCGGACGCCCCGGAGGGCCTGTTCGGGGGACGGCGCCCGCTGAGCCAGTTGCAACCGCCACCACGTCCGCAGCCCGGCGGCCGCGGTGACCGCCCCGACCCATCCGATCGTAAGCGCCAGCGGAAGGGAGTTCCACACCAGCGCGGCGACGACCAGCACCAGCACGACGTGCAACGCCTCGGCGAGCGGCCCGCCCTTGAGCAGCTGACTGAGCGCGGCGCGCTGCACTTCGGCCTCCACACGCGGCTCGTGCTCGGTGCCGCGCGCCACCGGATCCACGGTCATGGGTCTATATGGGCTCGTGCCGGGTGCCGGTGCAACATTGCAGGGCTCGGGATCCGGAGATAGGGTGTTTTTGCGGCACGGAGGGGTGACTTTGCGGCAGAAAAGACTGCGGCCTGGGGCCGTCCGCAAATGAGGTGGGCGTGCGGTCCCACCATCGTGACCTTCTGCGGACACCCCAGGCCGACTGGCCATACGGTGGGGCATGACCCTATGGTCCGGCAATCGGGGAAAACCCCGAACTTTGGCGGTGAACCTCCGGTGACTCGGCTTAGGACTCGGGGCTGACCACTCCGGCGCGGATCGCCCAGCGCACCAGACCCGCCACGTCGTGGATGTCGAGCCGGTGCATGATCTCGCTGCGGTGCGTCTCGACGGTCTTCACGGTGAGGTGGAGCCGCTGGGCGATCTCCTTACTGGAGAGGCCCTCGGCCACGAGCTGCAGGATCTCCCGCTGGCGCGGGGTGAGGAGGTCGAGCACGCCCGGCTCGCCCACCCGTCGCAAGTACTCGTCCACGACGTGCTTCGAGACCGTGGGCGTCAGGTACGTTTCGCCCCGCGCCACCGCCTTGAGGGCGAGCTCGAACTCGGGGACGTCGGCCCCCTTGAGGAGATAGCCCGCGGCGCCGGCACGTAGGGCCTGCGCCACGTACTCCTCGGTGGCGTGCATCGAGAGGATCAAGACGCGCGTGCGGGGGGACTCTTTGGTGATGCGGGCGGTCGCCTCGAGGCCGTTGAGACCCGGCATGGCGATGTCCATGACGACGACATCGGGGCCGTGGAGGCGTGCCAGCTCGAGGGCTTCGCGCCCGTCCGCCGCCTCCGCGATCACGTCGATCCAGCCGACCTGGCGCAGCACTGCGCGGATGCCCTTACGAACCAGGGTGTGGTCCTCGGCGAGCAGGACACGCAGGGGAGTGGCGGTCATGGCTCGGTCAGGGGAAACCGGGCCCACACCGTCGTCCCGGTCCCGGGTTGGGAGTCGATCCGGAAGTCGCCGCCCAGCAGCCGCACCCGCTCCTCCA
>Ga0209690_1000756_pt1 | contig 17517 bp, 16 predicted proteins | sample GraSoiAngelo_150_FD_186164 | JGI IMG/M metagenome (GOLD analysis project Ga0209690, IMG submission 186164) | Grasslands soil microbial communities from the Angelo Coastal Reserve, California, USA - 14_1009_09_40cm (SPAdes) (version 2) | ecosystem: Environmental > Terrestrial > Soil > Grasslands ...
GGCGACGAGCACCGGCCGTGGCTGGAGATGCTGAAGGCGATCGGCGCGTCTCCGCATGGCCTTCGCCTTCCGGACGGCGCGGAGCTTTCTTCGATCTTCGCGCGGCTCGCCATCGATCAGGCGGACGCCGCCGAGATCATCGCGGCTTGGCCAACGCCGACGAAGGATCCGGACATCTGGTGGCTGCTCGAGCGCGCGTACCACGCACTCGTGAGCGACCTCGGCGGGATCGAGCCACTCCGATGGCCCAACTTACCACCGGCGTTCGGCACGACAGGCCGCTTCTTCTACGTGTACCTCTTCCTCGCGGCGCTCGGCGACGTGCGCGACTGGCACGAACGGCGGGGTATACCGGACGATGTCTCCTGGACGACCCTCGCCGATCTCGGACGCAATCTCACACGCGACCGGTGCCTGCTCGGCGACGGCGGACTTCGGACAAGTGCGTGGCTGACGTTGCACTTCCGCGGAGTGATCTACGCGCTCGGCCGGCTCCAGTTCAATCTCTCGCGATTCCAGGGAAGTCCCGCGCTCGGCATCCACATCCCCGAAACTGGTCCGCTGTCGCCGGAGGCGTGTGATGCGTCGCTCAGCTGGGCACGGGAATTCTTTCCGGCGCATTTTCCCGAAACCCCATGGCGAGTCGGCGTGTGCTACTCATGGCTCCTCGACGATCAGCTCGCGGAGTACCTCGACGCGGGCTCCAACATCGTGCGCTTCCAGCGACGCTTTCAGATCGTCGGCGACGACTCCGACGGTGACGCGGACATTCTGCGATTCGTGTTCAAGCGGATCGCGCCGGACATCGACGAGCTCCCGCAGCGAACCACGTTGGAGCGCGCGATCGTCGCGCACCTGCGCGCCGGAAGGCACTGGCGCAATCGCACCGGCTGGCTCCGGCTGTAAGGAGCCGCAGTCACATCTTGTCGGGGGAATTGACTCCGAGCAGTCCGAGCGTCTGACGGAGCGCGACCTGGACGGCCTGCACGAGACGTAGGCGCGCCTTCGAACGCGGCGCGTCCGCCTCGTCTACGACGCGGTGATCGCGGTAGAAGCCATGGAACGCGCCGGCCAGCTCGAGCGCGTACGTGGTGAGCTGATGGACACCATAGTGCTGGCGGATGTCGTCGACGAGCTCCGGCAGGCGGAGCGCCAACCGCACGAGGTCGAGCTCACCCTTCTCGGTCAGGAGCGCAACGTCACCGCCGTCGGAAGTGATGCCGCGCTCCGCGGCGGTGCGTAGGATGCTTGCGATCCGCGCGTGCGCGTACTGGACGTAATAGACCGGGTTCTCATTTGATTGCTGGACGGCCAGCTCCAGGTCGAAGTCGAGCTGGCGATCGGCGCTCGACTGCAGGAAGAAGTAGCGGGTCGCGTCCTTGCCGACGGCCTCGATGACATCCTCGAGCAGGAGAAACTGGCCGGAGCGCTTGGCCATGCGCTTCAGGACGCCCTCGTGCAGGAAGCGCACGTACTGGTAGAGAACGACCTCGAACTTGTCGAGCAGCCCCAGTGCCTTCATCGCGGCACGCATCTGGATCAGGTGGTAGTGGGTGTTCGAGCCCCAGATGTCGATCTTCTTGTCGAAGCCGCGCTCGCGTAGGGACTCCACGTGGTACGCGATGTCCTTGCCGAGGTAACCGGGGTCGCCGTTCGACCGAACGAGGACCCACCCTTCCTTGTCGTCGACCGCCTCGGTCGCCTGAAGCCAGACCGCGCCGTCCTTCTCATACACCTTTCCAAGCTTCCGCAGCTCGGCGAGCGTCTTCTCGAAATAGCCCGACCGCATCATCTCGGCCTGCGAGAACCAGGTGTCGTAGTGAATGCCAAGCATTGCGGTCACGCGCCGGGCCTCGCGCAGGACCCACTCGACACCCTCGGGGGCGAAACGCTTCGCCTGTGCCTCGAGCGGGAGCTTCATCCACTTGTCGCCGTCGCGCGCCTTGATCTCCGCGGCGATGTCCTTCACGTACTCCGCCGGGTAGGCGTCCTCGGGAACTTCGATGTCTTCGCCGTGAAGCTGCCGGTAGCGGATCGCGATGGACCGCCCGAACGTGTCGAACTGCGTCCCGGTGTCCTCGACGTAGTACTCGCGCTCGACCGCCGCGCCCACGAACTCGAGCACCGACGAGAGCACGTCACCGAGCGGCCCGCCGCGAGCGTTCGCGACCGTGAGAGGTCCGGTCGGATTCGCGGATACGAACTCGACCTGCATGCGCTTGCCGGCGAGCGCCTTCGAACGGCCGAACTCCGCCCCGGCTCGCGCGATTTCGTCGACCTGAGCGGCCAGCCATTTCTCGTCGAGCCGCACGTTCACGAAGCCGCTCAGGTCTTCGACCGCGGCGATCGGGGGAGCGACGCGCACCCGCTCGCGGATCGCCTTGGCGATATCGCGCGGGGACATCCGCGCCTGTCTCGCCAGCCTCAGCGCGATGTTCGAGGCGTAGTCGCCGTGCTCCGGATTGCCGGGACGCACCACCTCGATCGGTACGCCATCGACCTTGGGCCACCCGAGCTCGGTCGAAGCGCGGGCAAGGCCATCTTTGATCGCGGCGGCGATGTCGTCGCGGAGGAGCGTGGTCACGGGCCCGAGTCTGGGACTGCGAGCGGCATCACGCGAATGTCACGCCACGGTCAACGTCACCACTCGGCGCGTGCCGCGCGAACAGCCGCCAGGTGAGGAGCGCCGCGAAACCGTATGCGACCACGAGCGTGACGATGTTCGCCGTGAAGCCTCCCGGGCCGAGCTGCGCCCGGATCGCGCCCGAAAGGATCGCGCCGACGGCGTTCGCGGCGCTCCAGGCGAGCGCGAAGACCGCGTTCGCCCCCGCGCGCTCCGCCGGCGTGAACGACGAGAGTTGGAAGGCATTCACGGTCCCGCTCGCGCCGAACATGAGAAAGTGCCGCGCCGCGAGAGCGGCGACCGCGATGGGAAGCGCGCCGGTGAAGGCCGCGACGAGCGCGAAGGGTAATGACAGCGTCTCCACGAGAACGACGGACGGGATCGCGCCAATGCGCGCGGCCACGAATCGCCCGTGGAGGAGCGCCCCGATGCTGCCGGCCACCGCCAGCACCCCGAGCAACAGCCCGAGGGCCGAGAACGGAACGCCGTAACGGTCAGCGAAGAACAGGTTGAGAAACGGAAGGAAGCTACCTGCGCCAAAGCCGAAGAGCACCTCGATGATGATGAAGCGGCGGACGAGATCGTTGCGCGTCGGCGCCTCGAGCGTGTGCCGACCGACGGGGATCGCGCGGATCGCGAGGACCGGAGCGATCGAAGCGGCAGCGATGATGCCGCCGCTCGCGACGAGGGCTCGCAGCACGAGCGCGTCATCCGGTCGGGCGCCGAGCAGCGCGGACACCGGCGTCGCGAGAGCACCAGCGATCACGCTCGAAAGGAACGCGGCCGTGGTGCCGAGCGCGATCTGCTGACCGAAGCGCGTGGCACGCCGCGCGGCCACGGTCGCGTCCGCGAGGAGGGCGGCACCCGACGAGCTTGCGATGATCCCGCCGAAGCCGACGAGCATCGCGGACCCCAAGAGCGGGAAGAGGGCGCTTGAGACGAGGATCCCAAAGATTCCGACGCCGGTGACGGTGCCCCCCAGGAGGATCGCGGCACGGCGCGAACGCCCCCGCGTGAAGACCGCGGCTGGGAGTGCCCCAGCAACGACGCCGATCGCCTGCGCTCCAGCGAGCAGGCCGATCGCGAACTCGTCGAAGCCCAGGGCCCGGTAGAGAAAGTTCAGATAGAAGGAGGCGACGCCGAGCCCAAAGCTGCCCAGCGCCGCCGCGACCAGATAGAGGACGGCGTCGCGCCGCCCCAGCGCTGCCGCTTGGCCTCGCCCCATCAGGGGCCCCTATCCCTGGGGCTGGCCGAGCGTCACATCTACGGCCTGCTCTCTGCCGTCGCGAATCAGTGCGAGCTTGACCTTGTCGCCGGGCCGGAACTTCACCATGAGGCTCTGGAGCGGATGCTGCGGGTCGATCAGCTGGTCGTTGACCTTGGTGATGATGTCATTGACCCGAATCCCCGCCTGCGTCGCGGGCGAGCCGGGTACGACCTGCGTCACGATGATCCCGGTCGTCCCGGCCGGCAGTCCGACCTGTGCCGCCTGGCGCGCCGAGAGCTGCGTGTACTGGACCCCGATGAAGCCGCGGACGACTTTGCCGTTCTTGATGAGCTCGTCCGCGATCTGCCGCACGGTGTTGCTGGAGATCGCGAAGCCAAGGCCACTCGCGTTGCTCGCGACCAGCGTGTTCACGCCGATGACCTGATGCGTCGCGGCCCAGATGAGCGGCCCTCCCGAGTTACCTTCGTTGATGGCGGCGTCTGTTTGCACAAGGTCCTCGAGGAAGATGGACTGCGTTTCAGCGACGCGTCGGCCCTTCGCCGAGACGATCCCCGCGGTCACGGTGTTCTGGAACTCGCCAAGCGGGCTTCCGATGGCGACGACCGTCGATCCCACCGGCACCGTGTCGCTGTCGCCAAGCATCGCGGCCTTGAGATTTTGCGCGCTGACTTGCAGGACCGCGAGGTCCGTCAGCTGATCGCGTCCGACGAGCTTCGCGTCCACCTTACGGTTGTCGGAGAAGACGACATCGAAGGCCGCGCCTGGACCCGCGTCGCGGACGTTCTCGACGACGTGGTTGTTGGTGACGATGTAGCCGCGGCTCGCGTCGACGATGAACCCCGAGCCGCTCGACTGAGGTTGGCCGTTCGAAAGCTTGTTGATGACCGTGACGACCGAGGGCAGCAGATCCTGGACGACCGCGACGACCGGGTCAACGTTTGCGCCGATACCAAGTGCGCTCGTCGAAGGGGATGGCAGTGGAAGCGCGCTCGCCAGCGGGGCCGGGGTCGGTGACTCGGCGGCTTGAGGGATGACGCAGGAGGCGGCGGCGAAGGCGAGGAGAAAAGTGGCGACAACGGTGCGGACGCTCACGCCGCGGTTACCTCCGCGGCACGCGTGTTGTTTCCACCGCCGCGCCGGCCGCCGCCTTGCGACGCCGCGCCGTCGGCCGCACCGCCTCGGGCTCGACCATCTGTCCGACCGCGGTGGCGCGGATCTCGAGGTCGACGTGCGCGTCCGGCTCGATCGTCACGTTCCAGCTCGATGCGATCTCGAGCTCCTGATAGACGCGCTCGAAGCCCTGTTCCGAGTTCGTGATCGAGTAGATCGGGCGCGTGGTGATCTCGCAAGGCGGATCGATCGCAAATGCGATGTCGAAGTGCTTGGACTCCGAGTGCACGGCGATCTCGGTCACATGCCGCACATCGATCGGCTTGCCCGCCGTGGTCTTTCGCGTCCCGACCGTGATCACGTCGGCGGAGTTTTGCTCCGACAGGAGTCCCACGTTCGTCGCGCTCGTGAATTGCAGAGAGATCGCCTGTTCGCCGTCGTTGCGCAACCGATAGCGCACTCCCGCGGCGAGTCCCTCGTCCGCGATCCGTATGTCTTTGCGGATGCCGAACCCGGGCACGCTCGTCAGCGCGCGCGCCGGCGGCTCGAGGATGAGGCTCACGGTCCTGGCTTCGCGCTGTGGTGTGAGCTGGTAGTGGTAGCCGTGCAGGATGACCGGCTCGGCCTTCCCGACGCGGAAGCTGTCCTGGAAGAACGCGCGTCGCGCTACGTCGTACTCGAGGAGCTTCGAGAGCCCACGCTCTCGAGCGCGCACAGTGTCGTGGCCTTCTCGGCGCGGCGAAGGGCCTCGTGCTCGGCCTCGGGACGGCGCGCGAGCGTATCCACGAGATTCGTCGCCGATGCGTAGATGTCCCATTCGACCACCGCGCCGCCCTGGACATGAACGAACACCGCTCCTGCGTTGCCGCGGAAGATGTACTCGTCGTAGCCGTCGACGTCGTAATCGCGCTGCTCCCCCGCCGCGGTGCGGCGCTCGGAGAGGATCCGCTCCGCCTTCAGGAGTGACGCGTAGGCGTCCGCGCGCAGGTGCGGGAAGTAGATGCCGCCGAAGACGCCGTGCCAGTACACGTCGTTGGCCTGCGCGCGCCAGAGGTTTTGTTGTGCTTGGCGAACCTCTTGCGACGCGTCGAGGATGCTGCGCCGCGCGAGCTCCTCGCTGACGATCAGCATCCGCTTGTGCAAGCCGTTCGACTCGGGATACTTCGCGAAGAAGTTTCGCCAGAGTGGTGCGGTCACGAGTCCCGCAAGTTCGTCACCGAGCTTGTTGCGCGCCTGCTGATAGCGGCGCGCGGCGTTCGCCTCGAGCGCCCACTCCGCCATCTCGGGGTACGAGCCGCCAGGGATGTAGATGCGGCGAGCGGGCTTTTGAAAGATCCACGCGTCCTCGAGCGTGACGGTCTGCAGGAAATCGGCCTGGGCGATCGCGGTGAAGAATTGTTCGAGCCACCCGTCCTTGTGCACGCGCTGGTAGGTGCCAGGCCACGCGCCGAACTTCTCGCCGTCATCCGCGTACACGACGAGGCGCGCGCCCTCGTCGGCCCGCGCGCGCAGCTCCTTCATCGTCTGCCCGACGTCGCGGAACGGGATCAGGTAGCGGAGCTTCATGCTGCCAGGGAACACGATCACGGGGAGCCCTTGATCCTCGGTGACGTACGATTCGCCGAGCTCCTGCGGACGCAGTCCCGCCTGGAGGAAATGCTCGTCGTCGAGGACCGTGTACGCGACGCCAGCCTCGGCGAGCAGCGAAGGAAGGTGCGGTTCCCACACGCGCTCGGTCAACCATGCGCCAAGCGGCCGCTGACCGAAGATCGCGTGAACCCTATCGGACAAGGCACGGATTTGACCGACGCCGTCCCGGCGCGGCACACCGACGAGGACGGGCTCGTAATAGCCGCCGGAGAGAAGCTCGATCTGTCCGCGTCGCACCAGGTCGGCGAGATCTCCGATCACGTCCGGGCGGTTCGCCTCGAGCCAGTCCAGGAGCGGACCGGAGAAGTGAAGGCTTGCCTTCACCTCCGGGTGGCGGTAAAGCGTCGCCACGAGCGGCGCATACGCGCGCTCGGTCACCTCTTGAAAGACTGACGGGAAGTTTCCGGCGGGCTGGTGCTGGTGGAAAACCAACGCCAATCGCACTCGATCGGCCACTAACGACGCATTTTACCAAAAATGGCTTCTGCGTACGCTCTGCGTACAAAATGGCCGCCGGCATGTCAACGAACTCGACAAGTGGACGTTGTGTGAGTGAGGCTTGGAGCGAATGTTCGGTCGCCTGGTGATGTACGCGGCGCTCCTGACCGCGCTCGGGATCGTGGTCGTTAGCGCGTGCACGCCACAGCGGGAGTCCGCCCCCTCGCCGACTCTGGTGTCTCCGTCACCGTCCGCTTCGCGCTCACCGACGCCGACGGCGGCCCCGGCAGCGACGCTCACCGCCCGACCGTCCGTGCCCCCGACCAGCCCCGCCAGCCCGGGCTCATCCCCCGCGGCCGCCTGCCCGCGGGTCACAGGGGGTGGCTCGTCAAACCAAGCGCAGCTCGTCGCGGTCCGGGTCGCGCACCAGGCGGGTTTTGATCGCCTCGTGTTCGAGTTCGGCCCGAGTACGGCGCCGGGCCCGTTCGGGATGCCGGCCTACATCGTCGAAGCGGCGAGCTCCCTCTCCGGTCCGAGCGGGCAGCCGGTGACGATCGCGGGGAGCGCGATCTTCGGGACACGCTTCCAGAACGCGTCGACGATGACCCCGAGCGGCACGCCAAGCTACACCGGGAGCACCGACATGAAGCCGAGCACACCGCTCATCAAACAGGTGCGCCTGGTGGAGGACTTCGAGCGCGTGCTGGTCTGGGGCACGGGACTCGACCACCTCGCATGTCCAAAAGTGAGCGAGCTTGCAGGCCCCTACCGCGTGGTCTTGGATTTCCCGACCCCACCCTGAGATAATTCAGGTTCCGGATACGTACTTGAGGGGAGCGTCCCGCCTTGGCTGAAGCGCAAAAACTGAGCGTCCGCCCGCGTGCCGTCCTTGGCAAGAAGGTGAATGCCCTACGCCGCAAGGGCGTGCTCCCGGGCGTCCTTTTCGGCGGCCGCGCCGATTCAACGCCGGTCGAGACAGACCTTCACACCTTCGAGCTCTCGTACCGCCGCTGGGGCAATACGACGCTCCTCGCGCTCACCGGGCTTGACGGCGGGGAGGTCCCGGCGCTGGTCTATGACGTCAGCCGTGATCCGGTGAGCGGCCGGATGCTCCACGTCGACTTCGCGCGCGTGTCACTCACCGAGAAAACGCATGCGGATGTCCCTCTCCACTTCGTCAACGAATCGCCCGCCGTGCGCACGCTCGGCGCGGTGCTTCTCCATGCGCGCTCCGAGGTGAACGTCGAGGCGTTCCCCCAGGACATGCCGCGCGCGATCGAGGTCGACCTCTCCGGTCTGCTGGAAATCGACGACGCGATCTTCGTCCGCGACCTCAAGGTCGACGCGACGACGCTGCGGATCACCAACGACCCAGACGAGCTCGTCGTGAAGGCGGTCCCGGTCAAGGTCGAGGAAGAGCCGAAGGCTGCCGAGGTTGCCGCGCCCGTCGAGGGCGAGATCCCGGCGGAAGGCGGGGCCGAAGAGGGTGCCGCGCCAGCGGCCGGTGCCGAAGCGGGGAAGCCCGGCGCACCCGCCGCGGCGAAGGGTGGCGCACCAGCGGCCGAAGGCGCCGCGAAGGGCGCACCGCCGAAGGCACCGGCGGGAGGCGCGAAGAAGGCCTAGCCGCCGTAATCGGCTAGCGACGCGTCCGGGAATGGATTGTCTGCGCGCTCGAGGCTTCGCAGCTCCACCTCGTCCTCAATTGCATCTCCGCTGCGCGCGAGCGCGACCGCCCGACGGAAACGCTGCGCGTGCGCGCGGAAACGCTCCACGGCGTAGTCCGCGGCCTGCCCCGTGGTGACGAGGAATGGCCAGTCGCTGGACTCGGCGAGCAGGAGCTCGCGCACTGCCTGCCGCGCGGCGCGTTCGCGGAACGGGTCGTCGCGTGGCGGCGATGCGCGGAGCTGCTCCAGCTCGCGCGCCAGACGCTCGAGCTCATCCCACATCCACGCCGTTGCCTCGTTGCGCCAAGTCGAGTGATCGTTGTTCTTGCCCCACGAGCCCTCGGCCAGCGCGACGCGCTCGCCCGGCGGCTCACGGTCGAGGTATTCGGCGGCGGTCGCGACGCGAACACCGGACTCGCTCATCTGGCGGAGCACGAGGCCGAGCCAGTCCACTCCTTCGAACCACCAGTGGCCGAAGAGCTCACTGTCGAACGTGACCGCGAGGAGAGGGTCGCGTCCATCAGCATCGCGCCGCGCCAGCTCATCGTTCACGACCTTGACGAAATGGCTCGCGTGCTCGCTTCGCGCCGAGACCGGTCTTCGTGTCCGTGACGCGCCAGTACCGCAGGCCGCTGCGGTCGTCCTTCCGATGGAACTCGCGATACGCCGCCTCACCGGGGTAGCCCATCATCGCCGACCAGACCTGGCCGGAGACGCGATCGTGTCGCGCGATGGCGACGACGTCTGAGTCACCGACGTAATAAGGGCGTAGCAGGTCCACATCGGTTCGCGCGGGCGCGCTCGCGACCGCAACGCGCGCCTCGTGCGGGGCGTGGCGTCGAAGCTCGCTCTGCCCGCGGCGGCGGGCGATCTCAGCAGCAGCCCGCGCGTGACCGGGCAACAGCGCCGCATCGGTGAAGAAGTGCGTGATCCCGTTTTCCTCGAGCGCGTTCTCGAGACCCGGTGCATACGCGCATTCGGGGAGCCAGATCCCGCTCGGCTCAAGCCCGAGAAGCCGGCGCGACGAGCGGCGCCCGATGCGGAGCTGCGCGTGGACCGACGCAGAGTCCAGGAGCGGAAGGTAGCCGTGCGTCGCCGCGGAAGTGAGGATCTCCACGTGCCCGCTCCGCGCGAGATCGGCGAACGCGCCGACAAGGTCGCGCCCGAAGCGATGCAGGTACGCATCGCGGAGCCGCCGGTACGACGCGAGATAGAAGTCGGCGAGCGCCGCGCGCCCGGTGTCGTCGGCATCGACGAAACGGCGCACGTCTCTCTCGGCTCGCCGGACCTGGTCGTCGATGTACTCGAGGTTGCGAACGTCCACGTCGTGATCCGCGAGCTGCTCGAGCAGCACGGGCGTCAGCCCGATGACCATCCGATAGTGGACGCCCACGTCGCGCAGGTCATGGAGAAGGACGAGGAGCGGAAGATAGGTCCCGAGCACGGCCTCGTGGATCCACTCCTCGCCGTGCGGCCACCGTCCGGCCCCGCGGCAATACGGCAGGTGCGAGTGCAGGGCGAGAACAAAGGTTCCCACTCCCGCATTCTGTGGCACGGGGCGGTCGTGGCCATGTTGTGTCGGGTTCGTTGCCTGTTCGCGAGGTGCAGGCCCTAACCCGGCGTAACTTGTGGCCCCGACGATGCAGCGCCTGCTCGGTGGGCTAGTAGGCACAGTTAGGCCCAAAGAAGAGAGGGTTCATATGCCCGCGCCTGTCACTGATCTGGGCACTGCGCTCATCACGGGCGTCACCGCCGGCCTGGTGACGCTCATCGCAGCGCTTCCCGCGATCCTCGGCGCCATCGTTCTCCTCGTCCTCGGCTGGATCATCGCCGGCATCGTCGGCGGCTTGATCGCCCGAGGGCTTCGCGCAATCAAAGTCGACGCGATGGCCGACCGCGCCGGCGTCACCGCCTTCCTGCGCCGCGCACAAGTCAAGGCCGATGCGGCCGGGGTCATCGCCGGCGTCGCGAAGTGGTACATCCGGCTCATCTTCGTGCTCATGGCGGCGAACGCCGTCGGCCTCACCGCAGTCAGCACGGTGGTGAATCAGGTCCTCGGGTTCATCCCGAATCTGATCGTGGCCGTCTTTATCCTCGCCGCATTCTCGTGGCTCGCTTCGCTGGCGCGCAACGTCGTCAGCGGCGTCTCGATGCCCAACGCGAAGACCCTCGGCATGCTCGCGTACGGCGCCACGTTCGGCTTCGGCGTCATTGCCGCGGCGACGCAGATCGGCGTCGCAGCGCCACTTGTCGAGGTCCTCTTCGCGGGGATCGTCCTCGGTCTCGCGCTCGCGTTCGGCCTAGCCTTCGGACTGGGCGGGCGCGACGAGGCCGCCCAGATGTGGCGCGGGCTGCGCGGCTCGGTCCGCGAGGTCGCTTCGAGTCCGGCTCCGACGCCGATGGAGCGTCACGGAGACGGCCGTCCCTTCGAGCGCTCGGAGGCATCGCTCCGGAGGTAACCCACATTCATCCGCGTCGCTATGGCCGCCAGTCTCGAATCACGACCGAGGCTGGCGGCCTCTTCGTCGCGTGATGATGGCGCGCTGCCAGCCAAATTGACCGCCCCTTTGGGCGCGGGTACGCTCGGCCACAGGTAGCCGCGCTCGCGGCAAGCCATCTGCTGCACGGCACGTCAGCAGACTCCGCCGCGACCTGGGCGAGGCGTCCGCAGAGGAGGCATGCCATGTTGCGATCCACGCGGTCCATAGCCATCGTCGCGCTCGTCGCCCTCTTGGTGGCGACCGCATGTTCGTCGGGCGGGAATGCGCCTGGGACGGCGGCAGCCGGCAGCACGATCAACGTGATGTCGCTCTGGGGCGGGAGCGAACAGGACTCCTTCCAGAAGGTGCTCGACGCGTTCAAGACGAAGACGGGCGTCACCGCGAAGTACGAGTCGGTCCGTGCGGACTACGCGACGACGCTGCAGACGCGCATCTCCGGCGGTAACCCGCCGGATGTGGCGATCATCCCGGGCATCGGGTTCCTGCGCCAGTTCGCGAAGCAGGGCTCGCTCAAGAAGGTCGCCGACCTCGGGATCGACGTGAACTCGCTCAAGTCGAACTACCCGCCCGGCATCCTCGAGATCGGCCAGGTCGACGGAACTCAATACGCGCTCATGGTGAAGTTCAACAGCAAGAGCACGTTCTGGTACCGGCCCGACAAGTTCAAGACGCTAGGCGTGCAGACGCCGGCCGATTGGAACGCGCTCACCAAGGTCCTCGGCGACATCAAGGCGAAGGGTCAGGCCCCGCTCGGGCTGGGCGCGGGCGACTCGTGGACGCTCACCGATTGGTTCGAGAGCATTTACGTCCGACAGGCTGGTCCCGAGAAGTACGACCAGCTCTTCAGCGGCAAGCTGCCCTGGACCGATTCGTCCGTGGCGACGGCGGTCGACACGATGAAGCAAGCGCTGAAGGACGATTACGTCGCCGGCGGGATCACCGCGGCTCTCGGCCGTAACTTCACTGACGGGATCGGCCAGGCGTTCAGCGCCAACCCGCAGGCAGTCATGTACTACGAGGGCGGGTTCGTGGGCGGCATCGCCACCGGTCAGACCAACACCGCACTCAAGGTCGGCGAATCGATCGACTGGTTCGACTTCCCGGCCATCAACAACAACAAGTCCGTCACCATCGGCGGCGACGTCATCGCCGCGTTCACCACGAAGCCGGGCGTCAAGGAATTCCTCCAGTACATGACGACCTCCGACGCTGGCTCGGTCTGGGCCGGCACCGGCGCCGTCATTTCGCCGGTGAAGGCCGTCCCCGCCAGCGCCTACCCGAACGACCTCGCCAAGCGAGAAGCCGCGCAGGTCGCGAATGCGCCAGCCGTCCGCTTCGACGGCTCCGACCTTCTGCCGTCGGGGGGTGGCGACGACATGGGCGCAGCTCTTCAGGACGCGCTCCGTGGCAAGACCGTCGACTGGGCCAAGTTCGAGACCTCGATACAAGCCAAGTGGAAAGCGGAGAAGTAGGCTCGGACTGAATCCATAGAGCGGACGGGCGAAGGCCCGTCCGCTCCGATAACGAACGGAGTCAGATGGGGATCGCTCCTACACCAGGGATACCGCAAGCTATCCCCGCACGCGCGGGCCTTTCCGCTGTGCGCAGCGCACGCGGCCCGGAGAAGCCAAACTACCTAGGCGCGATCCTCTTCCTCCTGCCCGCGGCCGTCCTGCTCCTCGTCTTCCTGCTTTATCCGGCGATCTACACCCTCCTGCTCAGCTTCAATCGGGGCCGAAACGGCGTCTTCTCCGAGTGGGTCGGCCTTGACAACTACGCGCGCCTCTTCAGCGATCCGGACTTCATCAACTTCACGACGTTCCCGCCCTCCGGAGCGCTCTGGAACAACGTGCTCTGGATCGTCTTCTATACGAGCATCGTCATCTTCCTGGGTCTCATCATCGCGGTCGTCGCAGCACGTGTGCGCTACGAATCGATCATCAAAGCCATCGTCTTCATTCCCATGGCGATCTCGGCGACGGCCTTAGCGGTTATCTGGAAATTCGTCTACTCACCCGACGCGAACATCGGACTGATCAACGCCATCCTGGGGAACTTCGGGCTGGGTCCGGTGGCCTGGCTGGGCGACGAGCACATCGTCAACTTCGCGCTCATCGCCGTCGGTATCTGGGGATCGGTCGGTTTCGCGACGGTGATCCTTTCGGCGGCGGTGAAGAGCATCCCCGCCGAGGTCATCGAATCGGCGCGCGTCGAAGGGGCGAACGAACGCCAGATCTTCTTCCGCATGATCCTGCCGATGGTCAGCCTGCCGATATCGGTCCTGGGGGTGACCCTCGTCGTCAACGTCATCAAGCTCTTCGATCTGATCTACATCATGACCGCTGGCGGACCGGGGAAGGCAAGCCGGGTGATCGCGTTCGTGATGTACCAGCAGGCCTTCCAGGCCGGGCAGTACGGCTACGGCGCGGCGGTGGTGGTCGTCATGCTCGTCTTGCTCATCCCGATCATGGTCTTCAACGTCCGGCGGTTCCGGACCGGAGCCGTCACGTGAGCGTCCTCGCCGAACCGATGGCCGGCTCGCGCCCCCGGACGCCCGCGGGGCGCGTGGTCGCAACGCTCAACCGTTCCGTCATCCACGTCGCGCTCGGCCTCATCGGACTCATCTGGCTCGTCCCGACGCTCGGGCTCCTGGTGACGTCGTTCCGGCCGCGCTCCGACATCCAGGCAACCGGGTGGTGGGACATCTTCCAGCTGCATCTCACGCTCGACAACTACCGTCAGGTGCTCGAGGCACAGGGGATGCTCCAGGCCTTCGTGAACACGGTCTTCATCGCGGTGCCCTCGACGATCCTGCCGCTCGCGATCTGCGCCCTCGCCGCGTACGCCTTCTCGTGGGTCCGCTTCCCGTTCCGCGACACGCTCTTCCTCATCGTCGTGGCATTCCTTCTCGTTCCCGTACAGGTCGCGTTCATCCCGCTCCTCACGACGTCTCGCGATCTCGTGCCGGATCTCCAGCTCACGCGCGGCTACGTCGCGGTCTGGCTCGCGCACACGGCGTTCGCGCTTCCGTTCGGGATCTTCCTGCTGCGGAATTTCTTCATCACGCTGCCACCCGACATGATCGAGGCCGCGCGGATCGACGGCGCCTCGGACTTCCGGGTCTTCAGCACCATCGTGGTACCGGTGTCGGTCCCGGCGATCGCCGCATATGGGATCTTCCAGTTCCTCTGGGTTTGGAACGACCTGCTCATGGCCCTGGTGTTCGTGCAGGACTCGAGCAAGTTCCCGATGACACGGGCGATCCAGAACCTGCTCAGCCAATACGGCACCGAATGGCACCTCCTTGCGGCGGGCGCCTTCCTCTTGATGATCGTTCCACTGATCGTCTTCTTCAGCCTGCAGCGCTACTTCGTCCAGGGCCTCCTCGCCGGCTCGATCAAATAGCGCAGCACGCAGGGCTAAGAGGCTTGCACCCCGTTCCGATCGCCACCACGAAGCGACTCGCGGACTACGCGGCGATCATCGGCGACAGGCGGTACGAAGAGCTGCGCGCCCTCGCGAAAGCCGCGGCCGGCCGCAGCATGCTGCACATCAATGCCACCGCCTACGGCGGCGGCGTCGCGGAGATCCTCCAGAACCTGGTGCCGCTGCTGCGCGATGCGGGCGTCGACGCGCGCTGGGCGGTACTCGACGCCCCACCCGCCTTCTACGACATCACCAAGAAGATCCATAACGCACTCCAGGGGATGGAGCTCGACCTGTCCGAACAGGAAAAGGAGCTCTTCCAAGAGGTCGCGCGGGAGAACGCCGCGCAGCTCACGGATGCCGACGTCATCCTCGCTCACGATCCGCAGGCGGTCGCACTGCGCCATTTCGCGAAGGATCCGCGTCGCGCCACGTGGGTGTGGCGCTGCCACATCGATCTCACGACCGCGCATCAGCCGGTCTGGTCGTTCCTCCGGCCCTTCGTCGAGGAGCACGATGCCTCCATCTGGACGATGCCCGAGTTCGTGCGCCCGGACCTCAAGCAGAAGGTCCTGATTCAGGCGCCGACGATCGATCCGTTGTCGCTCAAAAACCAGGACATGCCGGTCAGCGCGGCGCGTGCGATCGTGCGGAGGTGGGGCCTCGACATCGAGCGACCGATCCTCGTGCAGGTCTCGCGCTTCGATCCATGGAAAGACCCTCTCGGCGTGATCGACGCCTATCGGCTCGTGAAGGTCGAGGTCCCCGGCGTGCAGCTCGTGATGATCGGCTCGCTCGCAGACGACGACCCCGAGGGCCAGGAATACCTCGACCGAACGCGCGCGCACGCGCACGGCGATCCCGACGTGTTCCTCTTCACGAACCTCGATGGCGTGAAGGACCAGGAGGTCAACGCGTTCCAGCGGGCCGCGACGGTCGTCGTCCAGAAGTCACTCCGCGAGGGCTTCGGCCTCGTGGTCGCGGAGGCACTCTGGAAAGGCGTGCCGGTCGTCGCTGGGAAGGTCGGCGGAATCGTCATCCAGATCCAGGACGAGGTGTCTGGTTTCCTGGTCACGAGCGTCGAGGAGGCCGCGAAATGCACCCTTGAGCTCCTGAAGGATCCGGCGCTCCGCCGGGGCATGGCGGACGCGGGCCGCGAACGGGTGCGGGACAAGTTCCTCATCACCCGCGACCTTCGCGATCAGCTTGACCTCGTGTCGTCACTGGCCGCGCCGACCGGACGAGCCTCGTAGCTTTCTAGCGGCTCGGATCCCGCCATCGGATCGCGCGCCCCAGGCGTTTCAGTGGACGTTCGCTGCGCTCAGCGGCGTAGCCGGTGACGATCTGCTCGAGGTCGTGACCCTTCGGAAGACCCGCCTCGTGGAGATACCAGTGGTGCTCCGTGATCCAGAGGTAGAGGTCCGCCTCGGTGCGGTGGGGGAAATCGCGTAACGCGTCGGCGTGTCGGATCGCCTCGACGGTCGGCAGGTACACGCGGTCGTACCAGCTCGCGACGGCCTCGTCGTACGCGATCTCGCGCTTCTTCTCGATCCCCAAGTACCACCGGTGCGTCGAGATGTGCTCGAGCAGCTTCTCGTACTGCCCAGGAAGCGTGAGCTCGATGCGAGCGTCGGGTCGGAGCTCCCCGATCCGCGTCGCGGCGTAGAAGGCGAGCATATCCGTGTTGCGTATCCAATCGAGGAGGTCCTCGACCGAGGTGATCGGTGCCGGCGATGCGACCTCGATCACACGAGCATCGACGAACACCTGGCCGCGCTCTCGTGCGACCGAGACGCGGTGGTTGCCGTCCTTCACGAAGTAGATCTCGCCGATCTTGTACAGCTCGATGGGCGGCAGCTCCACGCCCTCGAGGTGCGCGAGGTCGATGCTCTCCCAGCGGTCCCGAGTGCGGAGCTGCCGCGGCAGGAAGGCTCGGTCGAAATCGCGGTAACGACCGACACTGCCGACGATCTGATCGATGGCCACCTCGCGCATGCCGCCCTCACGCCGCGCGTGCGCGCGAAGCTGCTTGCGGACCTCCTCAAACGCGAGCAGCGCGTTGTCGGCACGCACGAGCCAGCTCCCGAGCTGGCGCCAGAACGCCTTTCGCCGGGCGCGCTGAAAGTCAGCGTGAGCGATGCTACGGGCGACCATCGAGATCGATCTCGCGGGCGCCGAACGCGTTCACCACGATCGTGTCATGGAACTCGGTTCGGGTAACGGTCCGCGCGTCATAGACGTGGGAGTGGCCATGCAGGTGATACCGCGGTCTGAACGTGCGCAAGAACCAGCGGAGCGCTTCGAATCCCCGGTGCGCATGGTCGGGGAGGTCATGGATGCCGCGGGGCGGGGCGTGCGTCACGAGCACGTCGAGATAGCGGCCGCGCCTCGCCTTGTTCGCGAGGAGCGACGGGATCATCCCGAGGATGGCGAGCCACATGTCGCCCTCGCTGAGCTGGTACGGCCCGTCGCTGTACCGGCGTGACCCGCCGAGCCCTGCCACGAGCAGGCCGTTGACGGCGACGGTGCGTCCGTGGAGATCGATGCCCCGCCACCAGTCGCCGATGGTCGGATCGTCCAGCAGCTGCGGCGGCACGTCATGGTTTCCATGCACGGCGTAGAGCGGAACGGAGAGCTCCGTCGCAACGAAGTCCAGATAGTCGTAGGGCAGGTCGCCGCAGCCGAGGACCAGGTCCACCCGCCCGAACCGCTTGCGCGCGCTCGGTGCGTGCACGGCTTCGTCGACGACGTCGCTGAGAGCGAGGATGCGCACGTGTCCAGTCTCGCATCGCTCGATAGCATCGCCCCGAGATGAGCGACGCGGTCTTCGAGATCGACCCGGATATCCGCCTTGCCCGGACCCTGCCGGCACGGGTG
>Ga0209690_1000759_pt1 | contig 17505 bp, 18 predicted proteins | sample GraSoiAngelo_150_FD_186164 | JGI IMG/M metagenome (GOLD analysis project Ga0209690, IMG submission 186164) | Grasslands soil microbial communities from the Angelo Coastal Reserve, California, USA - 14_1009_09_40cm (SPAdes) (version 2) | ecosystem: Environmental > Terrestrial > Soil > Grasslands ...
TTCTTTCATTGGGACCGGCCTCCTGCATGTGGCTCTACGTGGACTCGCGCCCAATCAGCGCCCGCGCAACCCACGGTATTGCACGAGCTGCCGGTCCTTCCATGCTGACTATTTGAATACCAAAGCTGAACTCGCTGCTAGCGCGCTCGAACTCCTGAAGGCTCATCGCCTCGGACTTTGAGGAGCCCCGGCAGTCGGGGCGATCGCACAACACTGCTCCTCTCGCCAACAATTGCCGTGTGACCGCGAGTCGTTCAGCGCCTCGTCGACCCGCGCTAAATGCAGATCTCGTTGCTCATTGGTGCGGTAAATATCTATCTGCGGCTCCAGTCGAACTCCTTTTCGAGACGGGCTACCTGGCGCAGATAGTTGGTCTTCGTCTGGATGACGGACGACACGTAGTAGTCAAGATCCGCAACTGGCAGGACCGACTTATCAGCTGCTCCCAAGTGCAACGCTGGCTTTTCGAGCGCGGCTTCCCCGCACCCGAGCCAATCGTTGGCCCGACGACGTTCGACGGTTACGCGGTCTCGGCCGAGATGCTGCTGGAAGGAGGCCAGCAGCTTTCGGATCGTGCGGACGCGCCCGGTCTTTTCTCGTCGAGTCTGTGCCATTTCGTCCGCCTCGCACCTCTCCCGGAGCAGGTGGGGTCACTCGAGCCATCGCCGCCCTGGGTCGGCTGGGACCACTCTGAGAACCAGCTATGGCCTAAGCCAGACGACCGCGACGGAGACCTCAATGCCCACGAGCCGGGCGATTGGCTGGACCAAATCGCGTCTGCGGTGCGGGCTCGATTGACAGAGTACGCAGCCGTTCGTGTAGTGGGACATGGAGATTGGTATTCACAGAATCTGCACTGGGTCGGCGACCGGCTTCATGCCGTGCACGACTGGGATAGCGTCGTTGCTCAGCCTGAGGCAGCAATCGCCGGCCACGCCGCCGCCGTGTGGCCTGGCACAGGTGGCCCTGGTGAGGTCGCCTCGATCCAACAGACGGAGGAGTTCATCGATGGCTACTCCCAAGCGCGAGGCCGAGCCTGGTCGAGAGACGAACTCGAGGTTGCATGGGCTGCTGGCCTATGGAATCGGGCGTTCGACGCCAAGAAAGCGAGCCTAGTCGGCGACAACACAGACCTGATCCTCACGCGATCGGAAGCGGCTGAACGCACTCGACGCGCAGGCCTTTAGCTTCGAACTGCTAACGGATCCGGACCGTCTTGAAGTGTGGGAACTGCCGCCCGTTGCCAGGCGTCCGCAGCGCCGAGACGCGACGCCAAAACCACTCGAGCGATCAGCGTCGATCCAGTCGCGGAAACTGCAGTCCAAACCGCTCTCTGATACGACTCGTCGCCGCTGTGTCTATCTCATTACCGTAACGTCGAGTCCAATCAACGTCTGGATCAGCCGTCTCCGCCAGCTCCTCGAAGTAGTGCTCAAAGCCACCTGGCGAGATGATCTCGAGTATTCGACACCGTGAATCGCCGGCGTTCCAGAACGCGTGCCATTGATCGCGCGGCTTGAAGACGAAATCACCCGGATTCGCGAATACGACCTGGTCGCCCAGGAGGGCGCCGAGCCTGCCCTCCAACACATAGCTGTACTCGTCTTCCTTCGAGTGTCGATGAACTGGAGACGCCAGGTGACGAGGAGGAATCGGATGCTCTACCAACGAGAATCCGCCACCCGACTCTTCGGCCCAGACCATGAACCTCACGCCGCAGGAGCCCAAATCGACAAACTTGCCATCGGCAGGCCCGACGATGCGCGGGCCTTGGGACGCATCAAATCGCTTCATCCGCCTCTCCCCCTCCGAGTCGCCAACAGCATGTCAACCGACGAACGAGTCAAACAATTGTGGCGTTGGTTTCGGGTGTGCGTTGGCAAACTAGGCAGGTCCGATCTGCCGACACAGCTCAGCCTCCTCCCACGCCTGAACCAAACGGGCTTGCATAAGTCAGAGACACCGCGGCCAACACAAAGCCCAGGATCGCCGAGGCCAGCAAAATCGATCGACGGCTCACCGCCCGTGCGGCCGGTCGTCCGTCGACCTCCTCCGCCAGCGCGCCCACACTGCGTCGTAGATGGCTCAGCAGATGCACAAACATCGCAGCCATGAATACGACCGCACTCACTGTGTGAGCCGAGAGCCACCAGGTGCCGAAGCGATCGGCAAAAGCCCATAGCTCGAGACCGGTCCCCATCACGGTCAAGGCCGAAACGACCAGAGTCGGCGCGACCGCGAATCGAAGGAACAGCGGCGGAGGCTCCGCCAGCCGAAAATCATGGTCTTGCCTGTAGTACTGCATGAACCGATAGCCGGTGCTGACCAACTTCAAGGCCAGGGGCGGGATCAAGGCGAACCCGACCAGGTAATGCACTGACAACAGAGGGCGGATGTAGAGAACCGTGATCGCGACTGCCGCGAGAAGAACGAAAAGCAGTCCGCCATTGATTGCGGTCAGCGCCTCATTGGCGAGCACGCGAGGCCGAGCAGGCGCCACGCTCGGAATGCCTTGTGGTCGGAGGGCGTTCAGCGCAGCTGCGAACAGAAGCATCAGGAACACGGCGCCGAACTTGCTCAACGTCTGGGGATCGCCTTGGTGTCAGTTGGAGAGCCGGCTTCCAGGAGCAGGTTCGCCAGCGCGCGCGGATCAGTGATCATGCAGTCGTGACCGGCCCGTAATCTGCGGAGACGCCAGCCCGGCTCGCGCGGCGGCAGAGTCCGAGGCATGAAGGTTCGCTGCACAAGCGAGACCAAATGCCCGCGTCCCGCGCAGTAGATATGGGTCCGACGGAAGCGGGAGACGATCTCCGAGTCAGTCAACCGAAGGGGCTCGACGAAGCTCTTGAGCGATTGAGCCGTCAGCGACCGCCTGACCCAGCTGCGGTCCGGCTCCTGGGAAACTCCAAAGTCCTCGCGCGTCGGCGGGTCGACGCGCCAGCCATCGCCATGAAGCCGCGCCTCAATTCGGAAGACGCCGACCACTATGGGCGCGACGCTCTGCATCGAATCGCCGTCGCGCGGGACGAAGGTGTCGAGATAGACGAGATGTCCGATCCGGTCGGGGACACGGTCGACCGTTCCCGTGATCACCATTCCGCCGTAGCTGTGTCCCACGAGCACTACGTCCGAGAGGCGCTCGCGCTCAATCAGAGCGCCCACGTCAGCAATGTGTGTGCTCAGGCCCACGTCCGGGGAGAGGAGGTCCGCACACTCTCCGAGCCCCGTGAGCGTCGGCGTGAACACGCGATGCCCGGCGGACTCGAGAAGCGGCGTGAGTTTCTTCCAGCACCACGCACCATGCCACGCGCCATGGACAAGCACATATGTGCTCATGTGCGACCTCGATCTCGCTGCGCTCTGGTGGCGACACCATGGGCTGGGCGGACTTCGGCCTCGATCTCGCGGCGCTCTGGGGGCGACACCGTCGGCGGGCAGACTCTAGACGCTTCAGCCTATGAATGCTGAGGGCTCGAGTGTGATCAGACATGTCGAACTTCCCATGGTTTTGAAGACCATGGGGTTGCTGTCCGCACAGTGACCTTTCATCTGCGGGACAGCCGCTAGGACGGTCGCCGACCGTTGATGTTAGCCGCGCCCCGTGAGAAGCCGCAACGAACAGCCGCCGGAGTTGGTTTCAAGTGTTAAGGCAGAGGGCTCGACAACCTGCAGCCCGGCGAGGATGGGTTTCATCGGGGCTAGGTAAAGACGGGGTCAGGAGTGATACTCACGCACCAGCTGGCGAGCAATCACAGTCCGGAGGATGTCGTTCGTGCCTTCGCCTATCGCCATGAGTGGCGCGTCTCGGTAGAACCGCTCGATTTCATATTCGGTCGAGTAGCCATATCCGCCGTGAATTCGCATAGCCTCCAAAGACGCTTTGATGCACACCTCAGAGGCATAGAGCTTCGCCATACCTGTCTCGAGGTCGGCCCGCCGGCCAGAGTCGAGGGCCAAGGCCGCCCACCAGGTCAAGAGCCGAGCGGCCTGCACTTCTGTGGCCATGTCTGCGAGCTTCAACTGGATCGCCTGGAATTCTGCAATGGGCCGGCCGAAAGCGTGACGCTCTCGCGCGTACGTGAGCGAGCGGTCGAGGCTCGCCTGGGCTACACCGACTGCCCGCCCTGCGATGTTGACTCGTCCAAACTCGAGCGCCGCCAGCGCCTGCTGGAGCCCATGCCCTTCCTCACCCCCTAAAACGTTCTCGACGGGAACGTGGCAATCGCTCAGGAAGACCTCCGACGATTCCGGTCCACGGTAACCGAGCTTGCCCAGGTCGCTGCCGACCGTAAACCCGGGCGTCCCCTGCTCGATCATCAGGATGGTCATTCCGCGATACCGAGGCTGCGCTTCAGGATCGGTCTTAACCAGCACAGGAAGCGGATCGGCATGGCGCGCGTTGGTGATCCAGGTCTTGGCGCCGTTGACGACGTAGTGATCGTCCGCTCGGCGCGCTACGGTCGCAATGCCCTGCAGGTCACTGCCAGCCTGGGGCTCGGTCAGAGCGATGCCCGAACGCCGCTCGCCTGTGGCGAGGTCCGGCAGCCATCGGGCACGCTGCTTCGGCGTCCCGTAGCGTGCCAGCATCAGCGTGGCTAGAGAGTGCGAGCCAAGGATTCCGGCCACACCCATCCATGCTTTCGAGATCTCTTCGAATACCAGGGCGTAGGAGACGGCATCGATGGCGATGCCGCCGAACTCTTCCGGCACAAGCATCCCAAACAGGCCCATCGACTTCATCTCGTCGACGATTTCGCTCGGGTAGCGGCCCGCGAGCTCCCACTCGCGCGCGACCGGGCTGATGGTCCGTCGGGCGAAATCCCGCATCAGGTCGCGGAATGCGGTCTGCTGCTCCGAAAGTTCGAAGTCCATCGACTCCTAAGGCCGCGGGCCTGGTTACGCCCGGCCGATCACCGCGCCGGAATGAGATGACAGTCTGCGCCACCGTGGCGGCGACCGTCACCCCGCGACGACCTGATGGAAGCAATCAAACACGACGGCCAGGAGGACAGCTTCAACAAGATGGAGGATTACTTGAGATCACTCCTCGGTCAAGAGGGACTGTCTCGAGGTAGTTGAGGTTCGAGGCTCGCGCTCACCAGGCTCAGGGTCTTCCAATAGACGTGGAACTGCCTAGCCGACCAACTGCAAGGAGAAACGCGATGGGAAGGATTGTTGTCAGTGAGAACGTCTCGCTCGACGGAGTCATCCAGGACCCGGCGGGAGTCGAAGGCTTCAGCCGCGGCGGCTGGGTCGGTCTTATCGGTGGCCAGGGTCGCGACGGGGCGGCCAAGGTTGCGCTCGACGAGGCGTTGGGCGCCAAGGCCCTTCTGCTTGGCCGGCGGAGCTACGAGTTCTTGGCCGCGCGGTGGCCATCCCGAAGTGGCCCGTTCGCGGACAGGTTGAACAGCTTGCCCAAGTACGTGGTTTCCTCGACTCTCGATGCTCCCGTCTGGAACAACACGACGGTAATAAGGGGCGACGTGATCAACAAGGTCTCGAAGCTGAAGCGTGAGATAGATGGCGATATCCTCGTCGCTGCGAGCTTCCAACTCTGGCACACGCTTATGGAGCACGACCTTGTGGACGAACTGCGCCTGATGATCTACCCAGTCGTGCTTGGGGCTGGGGAGCGCCTCTTCGGCGAGGGCAGTGAAAAGAGACCTATGCGCCTCGTCAGCACCAGGACCGTCGACGATCTCGCTCTTCTCATCTACGAGTTGGTCGCGCTTAGGTCATGAACTGCTACGACACATCGATAGAAGTCGCAGATGACTGTCCTACCAAGAACGCCCAGGTGCACCAGGCAAGAGATGGCAAGAAAACCAACGCGGTGGTTGAGTACGAGATGCTCGTCAAGCACCCATATAGTCACACCGAAGAAGACACCACCGCTTCAGCAGCGAGTTTGCCTCGGTAATAGGGAAAAGCCGCTCCCTCCATGCCGACGATCGAGACATAGACGGCGCGCTTGACGCCAGCTTCGCGAGCCATCATCAGCCTCCGCGTTTCGAGCACGTCGGTCGCTCGACGCGGATTCATGGGATCCACGAACAATCGCATCGATGCCCTGGACCGCCAAGCTCGAGGCCAAAACCAGGGATGAGGTCCCCTGGACCGAGTCGTCATCCCCGGCTGGCTGCCGGCTGAGAATCGCCTCTCGCCCCCGGGCGCCATTACGGTTTTGCGATGCGGAATGTGTGGGTGACTTCGTGGGGACTACGCCCTGTCGATAGCGATATTCCAGGTGATGCCGAATTTGTCCCTCAGCCAGCCATCGGTGCCCCAAGGCGCCTCAGTTAAGGGCATACTGATTTTGCCGCCGTCCCCTAGCCTGCTGAAGATTGTTGTCATTCGGTCCTTGTCGGTGCCATGCAGGGCAAAGGCGACGTTGTCGCCAACCTTGGCGGGGATCCCTGGGCGGCCATCGGAGCCGACGATAACTACGCCCTCTGCCTCTAATCGTGCATACATGATGCTATCGCCGACCTCGGCCGGCTTAGCTCCCTTCTCGCTGAAGGTGTACAGATCAAGCTTGCCGCCGAGCAGTTCATGGTAGAGCTGAAGGGCCTCGCGGGCTCGACCCTGGAAGTTGACGTATGGAAACAGTTGCAAGTTGCCCATTTGTCGGATCCTCCTCGTGCTGACAGCGACCGGCTCTACTACTTATGACCGAATACGGCAGGGGAATGTGACGAGTCGATGAGCCGAGCGGGTCACCTGAGGCCGCCAGACACAGTGCCGCAACGGACTGCGCTTGTTCGACGGGATGTGCGCGTCGGGCGTATCGGTCTAGAGATCCGAGCCACAGTTTCGCGCGCTCGCGCTCGGCCGCTGCCGCCATATCACCCGAGTAACGCGACCCGCGTATGTCCGAGAGCATTCGCGAGGCGATACTGACCGCCGTCACGGTTCCGGCCTCTGCCGAGGCGCCAAACGAATCCCCCGATGCGGCCCCGGCGGCTGCCCGGGTCGCGGTGCACGCTGTGGCGCTACGGGCATTGCTCTCCGACGCACCCAACGTCCTGTCCCCTGCAGAGCAACAGCTCCTCAAGGATTGGCTAGACCGACTGGCGACCGCCAGGAGTCATGCGACCGGGGGCCTCCAACGGGCGCATCTCGATCGCGAGCTGGTGCGAGACCAAGCCTAAGCTTGGTTTTATATAAACGGTGAAGGAAGAGCAGCCTACGACCAGAGTGTTCATCGTCCACGGCTGGGGAGACAAACCCGGCGACCATTGGATGCCCTGGCTCAAGGAACAGCTCGAGCTCAAAGGCTTCACGGTGGCGGCTCCGGCGATGCCCCGCACGGAGGCCCCAGCGATTGGTGCGTGGATATCGCATCTGAGGCGGGAGGTCGGCGAGACCGGCGAAGCCGCCTACTACGTCGGCCACAGCATCGGCTGCCAAACGATCATACGGCACCTCGAGCAGCTGCCCGCAAGCGGCACCGCGCGGGGCGCGACGTTCGTGGCGCCCTGGTTCGTTCTCACCAACCTCACCGCTGAGGAGGAGCCCATCGCGCAACCCTGGATCGACACTTCGATCGACTTCGCCCGGGTTCGTAGCCGCTTGCCGGAGCTCACCGCCTACTTCTCCGACGATGATCCCTACGTCTCACTCGACAACCAGTCGCTCTTCGAGCAAAGGCTTGGCGCCCGCACGCACCTCTTGAAAGGACTGAAACACATGGGAGTCGAGTCGGGAATGACGACCTTCGCCGAGCTGCTGGCGACGACCCTCAAAGCTCTGGGCTAGGAGGAAAAGAGGCGACGAGCATCGCGCCCGCCGCCTCTTGGCGAATGCAACCTAGACACGAGCCCCCACCAACTCCTCGTTGGTCTCATGGATGGCACCGATTTGCGCCATCACATGGGGAGACCGCGACCTGACGATGAAGTACCAGGCGAATCCGATGATCATCCACGACACGAAGATGATCGGCCAGAGCGGTCCCGGCATGGGCTGGATCGGCCAGACGCTTGAGTAATAGACGTACAGCATGATCAGGGAGCCGATGATCCCCACCACGAGAGGGGCGATGTACGGCTCACCCCGCCGGTAGAGGTAGAGCGGGGCCGCGATCGCCACCAAGAGGTAGGCGAGCATGAAGCCGAATGTTGCCGTGGTTCCCATCCAGTTGATGACGTCGAGCGGACCGTGCCCGCTGAGGATGATCACGAAGGGACCAAGCGCCATCAGCGGCACCACCAGGTAGATGCCGATGTGGGGCGTTTGGTTGGTCGCGTGCGAACGCCCGGCCGCGCCCAGGATCATGCCGTCCCGGCCCATCTGGTAGACGATCCGCGAACCGGCGTTGATGCAGGCCAGCGTGCAAGCGAAGTTGCTGGCCGTGATGCCGAGGTTCATCACATAGCCGAACCACGACACGCCCATGAGCCCGGCGAGGTCGAACAACGGCGCCGGGGCACTGTCGAACCCAACCTTGGCGCCCTGGAAACCAGTGGTCTGAGCCAGGGTGCCGATGATGTAGAACACCCCGACCAGGACGGCGCTGATGATCACCGAGCTGGGCACCGTCCGGTATGGGTTCTTCGCCTCGAGCCCGAGCGATGCAGCGCTCTCGAAGCCGACGAAAGCGAAGATGGCGATCACGATCCCCGGGCCGATTCCGGCGCTCGGCATCCCCTTGAGGGCCAGAGCGTCCGCCGAGATCCCCTTCCGCGCGAAGACGATCGCGAAGAGCACCAGGATGATCGTCATCGAAACCGCCTCGAGGACGAGGGATACCCGCGCCGATAACCCGATGCTTCGATACGCGAACCAGCTCGCTACTGCCACGTCGATCGCGATCATCAGCAGAATGACGACGGTGGTTCCGCCAGGCAGTCCGATCTGGGTCAAGAAGGCGCCGAGGTAGATCGCCACGCCACAGGTCGTGGCCATGGCGGTAAAGACGTAGCCCAACGTCAGCGCCCAGCCCGAGGCAAAGCCGCCTGCCGAACCGAGGGCCTTCGTGTTGTAGACATAGAAAGAGCCCGCCGACGCAAAGCGGCGGGCGAAGATGCTCACGGAGTAGCCGATGAGGACCATTGAAATGGTCGCAATCACAAACGTCAGCCACGCGCCGTTCCCCGCGTAGATGAATGCGATCGCCGGCAGAACCGAGACGGCGGCACTTGGTGCGGCGTTGGCCACCGACTGGGTGAGCACCTCAGGCATCGAGAGAACGTTTCTTCGCAGCCCCGCCGGGCCGCCGGGTGAGGATGTCGGACTGACAGACCCCGTGGGCTTGACGACGTCGGCCATTTCCCTTCCCCCTCTAATGCCCGTTGTGATGAACGTGGTGCGCCGGGTGTGAGGGCGCTACGTCCAATGCCGGGTTCCCGTCGAAGAAGCCGTGCGGCAGGAGGTGAAACCCGATGTACTTCACGGGCATCACCGGCCACTCCTCTGGGCGCACTGCGTGATGCGCACCCATGGTGTACCAGAGGACCACGTCCTCGTCCTCCAGCTTGCTGTCGCTCTTGATGAACTGCGGCAGACCGGCGCCTCCCGCGTGCTGGTTCGGGTAGTCGCCCGCGGCGAACATCTCATCGGGGTCGTACTTGGTGACCCATAGGTGCTTGGTCGTGAACTGCGCTCGCTGGATCGGGAAGGCGTCGGGTTGGTAGAACGGAAGCACGTTGTCACCAGGCATCAGCTTGTAGGCGACGGGCTGGCCCACCGCGTTCACCTTGCGGTTGTTGGCGATCTTCCAGTACCGAGCGGCCAGCGGGTTGATGATGCTCTGCGCTTTCGACTCACGCTTGAACGGCGTCTCCTTCACGATCCAGGCATTGCCGTACGGGTTGTCCGGCCCCGGCGGCAGGCCTTCGCTGTCGCACTCGTAGACGGTGTTGCGGAGGCCGTCCACCATCATGTCCAGCCGGATGCTGAAGAAGTGCTGGTGGTGCGGGCCGTAGACGCCCGGAGCGACCAGCGCTCCGTGCTTGGGGATGACGCCCTCTGGCACCGCGCCGTTGGACATCACGCCGGTCATCTTGATTTCGTACCCGATGCCGCCGTCCTGGTAGAAGTACCAGAAGTAGCCGTACTCGTAGTTGCCGATGGTGGCGACGGTCGACAACACCAGCCGGCGAGAGCGCCGGACCTCGGTCTCCTCTGTGCGGAAGTCTTTGTGCTTCCAGAGCATGCCGAAGTCCTCTTCGTGCAGGCAGATGGCGTTGCGGATGGGCAACGGGCCGCCATCGTTGTCATTGACGATTCCGTCGAAGTAATGAATCTCGCCGAGACAGTCGCAGCCGAGCTCCAGGCTGTTGCTCATCATGCCGACGCCGTACTCGCCCATGTCGAACACGTTTTTGCGGTAGTGATTGGGCGCGGGATCGCCATACGGGATGAACATCTCGGCCAGTGAAGCCCGATAGAGGATCGGCCGCTCTTCACCTCTGTCGTTGTAGCTGACGGTGTAGAGGATCATGCTTTCGCGGGCGTTGAAGCCGATGCGGAAGCTCCATTTCTGCCAGCTGACATGGTTCCCGGTGACCTTGAAGCTGGTGCCCTCAGGCTGCGTGATCTCGAGCGGTTTCAGGTCCTTGCGCACGCCTTCCGGGAAGTAGGGCACGTTCTCGGGGTCGGAGATCCGGTCGGCCGTGTAGTTGGCCTTCTTGGCGGGGACGGGCACCACGCCGTGATCCTCGACCTCGACGACCTCCATCTTGTCGAGGTCGAACTTGACGATCAGCCCCTCGATGGGCCGCGCATACACGTGCTCACCCGGGCCGGGCCGGATCCACGTCAACGGCCTGCAGAAGCGACCCTTTTCAGCGCCGTCGATTTCCGAGTAGTAGCCACACGACCAGGCGTCGGTGATGGCCATCTCGAAGTTGCTCACCCCGCGCCGGCGCAGGGCGGCCTGCCAGCGCGGGTCCTTGCGGACCACCTCGTCCACCGTCATGAACTCTTCGAGCATGATCGAGGGCTGGACGCCCTTGATCTCCTCCCAGCTGACGACCTTTTCCTGGGTGAGGGAGACGACTGCCTCGAAGGTCTTACGCCTGGTGCGGTCGCGGACGACGATGAACGCCTGCCGGTCGACCTCGGTCCCATTGCCGGGCTTCCAGGCGAGCACGTCCTTCTTCGCCGGCTCGTTCAGCATCACGTACACAAAGCGGTGGCCGCCGTCGAGGCCGCGCTCCTTCTTGAGGGTCGTTGAAGCCGTCTGAACCTCCTCAGACGTGAGCGGGTCGAGGGGATGCCTGGTCGTCGCGACCGCTGGCTCTACCGTTTGCATGTGCACCTCCGGATCGCCGTGCTTCCCTGGGAGGGACAGTGCTCGATACGCGCATCAGCCCCTATGAGCGCAGCGTGCGTTAAAACGTAGTCCGCCCCACGCTCTGTGTCAAACCCTTCCTGATGAAGGTTCTGGAGTGGTCCTCCAGCAGTACGATTTTGACTCGATTCCAAGACGTTGGTCGGCAAGTTCTGGAAGCAGGAGTGACTGGTTTAGACGGTGGCCGCCCACACCTATGTTCTGGTGGATGTGGATGACGCTCTCGCGCCGGACGAGAGGCAAGCTGTACAAGCGGGCCGTACTTTCCGCGACGCGCACATCTCCCCATTTGCCGACGGCATAGAGCTTCGGCGTGAAACCGCAATCTCGACGCTTCGTCTGGCGAGCCAACATGGACTTCTCGGCCTACAGGTGCCGACGACGCAGGGAGGCCTCGGTTTGAGCGTTTTGGCCGCAGCTCGCGTGTATGAAGAGATCGCCGAAGGATGCCTCGCTCACGCTTTCTCCCTCGAAGTCCACAACAACATTGCGAACCTTGTCAGCAGGCGCGGTACCAAAGGCGCTCAAGACAGGTGGCTTCCTCGTCTTCTGTCTGGAGATGCGGTTGCCGCGTTTTGCTTGACGGAGCCGGCTATGGGCAGCGATGCGGTTGCCATTCAGTGCAAGGCCGACAGCGTCGGGAGCGATTGGGTTCTGAACGGGGAGAAAGCATGGGTTACCAATGCGGCGGGGGCTGATCTCTTCGCTGTTTGGGCGCAGACAGACGCTGCAGCCGGGTCGCGAGGAATCGCCGGATTCCTTGTCGAACGAGAGGCCGAGGGCCTGACGGTTACCGATCCCTACAAGCTGATGGGCGGCCACGCCATGGGCACTGCTGGGATCTTGCTTCGGGACTGTCGGGTGCCGGCCGATGGCCTGATATCACCACCTGGCGAAGGATTCCAAGTGGCGATGCAGGGAATCACGGCGGCAAGAATCTTCGTCGGGGCGCAATGCTGCGGAATCTTGAAGGCCGGCCTGGAGCGGGCGATTGGGTACGTATCAAGGCGAAAGGCATTCGGGCGGCCCGTTGGAAGTTTTCAGGGTCTCCAGTGGGAGTTGGTGAATGTCGCAACCGAGCGTGAAGCAGCGCGCTTGCTGGTCTATCGCGCTGCGGCCGCCGCGGACAGAGGTCTCTCGGCAACCGTGGAAGCTGCGCAGGCCAAGAAGTTTGCAACCGCCGCAGCGGTCAGCGGATTGGTGACGTGCATGCAAGCCATGGGAGCCCATGGCTTCCTGATTGATTCCACGCTCGGGAGACACCTGGCGACGGCGAAGATGGCCGAGTATCTGGACGGCACCAGCGAGATTCAGAACGTCGTGGTCGCCCGGTCGCTTTTTGGTGGCGCATTGGACTAATCGGATTGGCCAGTTCAAATAGGGAGATGTTGGCGGTTCCAGCGCCGGCGATCTCGGCGTAGCGCTGCTCCGTCATGCCACCTCCCCTGCAGATCCCTGATCGTTGAAATTATCGCGAGCGCGGCGCGGGCACGTTCGAAGTGAAGAGGACCGAGGTCAACTGGTCCCGATGAAAAAGCTGCTCAGAGCGGCCGCAGTCTCTTGAGGAATCTCTTCCGGAAAAAAGTGTCCTCCGGCGAGGGGAAAGCCTCGCACATCGTCTGCCCACGCCTGCCAGATGCCGGTCGGTCCTCCCACTTCCGAGTACCACCGACCAAGTGGACCTCGATCGCTCCACAACGCGAGGACAGGACAAGTGATGCGACGCCCGGCGAGTCGATCCTCCGCGTCATGCTCCCTGTCGATCGTGGCTGCTGCCCGGTACTCCTCGCAGATGGCGTGAATGGACACTGGATTGCTCAGCGCTCTGACATAGGCTTCACGCACCTCGGCGTCGAAAACACGCGGCGGAGAACCCCATGCCGCGAGAGCGTCGTCAATGACTGCATCCGGCGCTGCTGAAATGAGGCGCTCGGGCAGGGGCTCAGGCTGCGCCAGTAACGACCACGGCCAAAAGGCAGTCACGAATCTTGCGTCGGCCAGTTGCCATGCATCTTGAGTTGGCACGATATCGAGGACGGCAAGACGGTCAATAAGCGCCGGATGATCCAGGGCCAAGCGATATGCGACGCGGCCGCCGCGATCGTGCCCCGCGACGCTGAAACGTTGAAATCCGAGGCGTGCCATCACAGCAACCATGTCCCGCGCCATCGCACGCTTCGAATACGGTTCGTGGTCGCGCGTGGAGGGTGGACAGCCGCTCCGTCCATATCCGCGGAGATCCGCGCAAACAACGCTGAATTGCTGCGCCAATAGGGGCGCCACCCGCTGCCACATCAGGTGGGTTTGCGGGAAGCCGTGAAGCAGCAACAGCGGCGGCCCAGCCCCAGCCCAACGGACGAAGATGCTGGTTTCGCCGGACTCGACCTCAGCCGCCTCGAACTCGTCCAGCATGTCGCCCCCCGGGTCCGCCACGTGGCGGGTTGTGCTTCACTCGTCGCCTCTAGCGATCGCTTTCGATCAGTTTCTGGTCAAAATCTCAAGCGCAGACGCGCTGACTCCCGCTCTATCGGACGATTTTGAGTCGGAGCCGGGACGATAGCGACCCTACAGCCTGAACGTCGACTGCGCCGCGGCGTATCGCGGCTCGTCGCGGCGGAAGCTGTCCGCGTCGACCCCGAGCTTGCGCGAGACGTGGTAAGCGAGCAATTGCAGCGGCACTACGTTCACGATAGGCGCGAGCACCTCGTCCAGATCTGAAGGTGGCGCAAACGACATGACTGTCGCCCCGATCTCGCGAAGGGCCGTCTCGACTTCCCCGATCCGCTCGCGGGACGGGCCCGGCTGCGCCACGAGCACGACCACGTTCCCGGGTTGGATGCTGACAAGGGGCCCGTGCAAGATGCCCTCGACGTCGTGACCTTCGGCGCTCACGAGGTGGCTAGCCTCGCGCAGCTTCAAGGCGCCTTCGTAGGCGGTGGAGCGCGCCGGACCGCCACCGACGAAATGCGTCACGGGTCGAAACTCAGTTTGGCTGACCTCGGTCGCGACGCCGCTGCCGTGGTCGAGGGCGAGCTGGACCATGCGAGGAAGGTCCGCGAGTCGGCTCTGCCACGCCGGGCTGCCAAGTGCAGCGGCAACCTGCGCGACACGCAGCATCGCCGCGGTGTGGCTCGCTGTGTGAACCGGAGACTTCTCCTGCACCACAGTGCGCACGACGCCTTCGCCTTCCATCGAAGATCCTTCACCGGTGATCGCGATCCAGTGATGCGAGTCTTTCGCAAACCGGCTTAAAGAGGCGCTACTGAAGCGCTTGCTGCCGCGGTGGCTCAGCAGGATCAGCCCATCGTCCTGACGCATTTGGGGCGGATAGTTCACGAACTCGAAAGCTCGAACCGCCCACGCCTGGAGACCGACGCTGCGCAGGATGAACTGGCCCGCGAGCGCGCCGTGAAAGCTCGTGCCGGTGCCGGCCAGGAAAATCCGTGAACAGCCGCGAAGACGCGTCGCAGCCCGCGCGCCGGAATCGTCGGCCAGCAGCCTCGTCAGCTCTGCCGGCTGGCTCTCCAGCGTTGCCTTCAGGTACGAGCCGGGCTCGTGTGGTTCAGCCATCGCCGCGCTGCTATAAGGCCGGCGACTCGCCCGAGGCCGGCATCGCCACCCAGCCCGACGGGCGAAGCAGCCCGCGAACCCGAGACGATGACAGAGCGTAGATGACCATGACGATGATGAAGAGCGTAATCATCAGGGGCCGCGGTTAGCTGATGGCAGCAAGGCCGCCCATCCCCCATCCGACGAGCGCCATCGGAGTCAGCGTGATCATCTGGCAAAAGCTTGTCGCCCGGCCGCGGAACTCGTCCCGCTGTGGGCGGCCATCGCCAGTCGATAGGAGTTTCTCGTCAGCGGGCCGGCTTGGCCCAGACGCCGCGGTCCTGTAGAAGCTTGATCTGAGGCTCGATCACATTCTTCTTGTACTCCGCATGCTTCATCGGCTCGCGTCCGAGATAAAGGTTCTTGGGATAGATCGGTTGCTCGTAAAGGAGTTGGTAAAGCTCTGTGCGCAGGTCCTTGAGCCAGTTGTCCCACTGGGCGCGGGCGCGGTGGTCGCGGAGTGCTTCGATGTCGATGACGCCTGACACGTACGTCGAACCTGCCCCGTACTCCTGCTTGCCGACGATCCGACCCTTGTAATCGATCACATATGAGCGGCCGCCGAAGGTGTCAATCGGGGTCGTCTCATCCGGAAAGAGGTAATAGGTGCCCATATTGGGCGCCACCACGTACATGTTGTTGTCGAGCGCCCGGGCGCGGCTCTGTATCTCGAACATCTCATTGCCGGTGGCCGGATGTGGGTAGGAGGCGCGGTAAACGACTTCGGCGCCGTTCAACGCCAGGGCACGCGCGTTCTCGGGATACGAACCCTCGTTGGCCATCATGATGCCGAGTCGACCGATCTCGGTGTCCGCCACTGGCCAAAATGCGTCCAGGTTGCGTCCGTACTTCTCAATCCACCAGTCGTAGATATCGTGCGGGCAGACTGAGTGCTCGACAGGGAACAGGGGCGAAACCTTGTAGTGCTGGAGGATGACCTCACCCTCTGGGTTGATGACGAAACCGACGTTGAAGAAGCGGTCCTTCACCTCAGGATGACGGGCCTTGGCCTGGGCCATGACGAATACGTCGTACTGGCGCGCCAGCCGGCCCAACGCTTCTGTCTCCTCGCCTGGGATGTCGATGGCGCAAGTACGCGCGAACTCAACGTGGTCGAGATCCAGCACCTCGTCGTTGAACGCTTGCAGCGCACCTTCCGGGATCGCGATCAGGCGGACAGGGAGGTCGAGGCTCGACAGCCAAGCAGCCGCCTTTACCAGATGCGCCAGATGCTCGAGGTTGATCTTGATGTCCTCCCGCTTCCGGATGCCTCTAACTGTTGGTACGAGGCCGACTGCGGTGTAAGGGCTGATCATCCCGCTACCTCCCTTCAACTCGAAATTGGCCGGCAACTCGTTGCTTTCCAGACGCCCAGACCTAGGCCCGCCCGGCGCCACGAGTGTGAGGTTCACCCCCTGGGGATATCAAGTCGACATGTGCGCTCCAGCTGGGTTTCGGTTTTGCGGCGCCCATGCCTAAGCGCTTGCCGAAACGCTTTGGCATGTCGAGGGACAGTGCGGCGTGTCGATCCAACACCAGATTGGTCGCGGGCCCGGGATTTGAACCCGGGGCCTCACGAGCGCAGCGCGGCTGTGAACAGACCGGGGCTTGAATCCAGATTTCCAGACTGGGGGCCCCGAGATTGAACCCGGGGCCTCACGGTCCTGACATGCGAGTCCGCCGGCATCTTGCCGGAGTATTGGATTTTCAGAGCTAGGTGAAGCACGGTCCTCGGGCCGACGCGAGAGAGTTCAATCGACGGGGTGAAGGCTGCCGTGCGTCCGAGTCAGACTTTCGACAAAGCGACCAGGGAGGCCCCTTCTTCCTTGTCCACCAGGCGGCCGTTCAAGCCGCCGAAAGCGTGCAGGTCGCCGCCGACCTCGATACGCAAGGAATCTCGCACTCCGCCTGCTTTCACAGCGTCGAATCCCGCGATACGTATCAGTCGTTCCACCTCGCCAGCGGCCGCGACGTCGTCGGTGGTGTAAAAGAGGACGGCCGGCTTCGGCTCGCGATGGGCGCTAGCTGCAAGCAGTGGCGCAGGCAGTGTTCCGAAAGCCTTGGCGTACTTCGTTCCGCGCGGGAGCAAGCCCGACACGACCTCACCGGCCGACTGGCCGTCGGGAAGCGTTCGCGACACCTTGCCGTCGCCCCCTACCGAGATGGGATTGGAAGTGTCGATCACGAGCTTGCCGCGCAAAAGGTCGGCCACCTCCGGGATCACGACCTTCATCGCGTCGAGCCAGAGCGCGACCACCACATTGTCCGCGCGCTCGACTGCGTCACGATTGGTCTCGGCTGCCGTCGCCAATGACCCGATCTCAGCCGCCAACTTCTTCACGTCATCGACGTTGCCGGCCGAGAGCACCACGTGCTCACCCCCCGTAGCCAGATCACGCGCCACGATCCCGCCGATGTTTCCTATTCCGATGATTGCCGTTGTCATTTTTTTCCTCCGGTTTCTTTCTTTCTTTCTGCCGCCATCGTTGCAATTGCAAGTACCTCCGGGAGAGTACGTTTATTGCATATGCAAGTAGTGCCCGACCCCAAGATCGCCGGATTGATCGACCGGCTGGTTTCCGAGGTCGCCCCAGGCGGGC
>Ga0209690_1000764_pt1 | contig 17432 bp, 16 predicted proteins | sample GraSoiAngelo_150_FD_186164 | JGI IMG/M metagenome (GOLD analysis project Ga0209690, IMG submission 186164) | Grasslands soil microbial communities from the Angelo Coastal Reserve, California, USA - 14_1009_09_40cm (SPAdes) (version 2) | ecosystem: Environmental > Terrestrial > Soil > Grasslands ...
CCCGAAGCGGCTTCACCACGCCCACCTGCGATGGCGCACTATACGCCACTGTCGCGCAGTGCGCAACAGCCGATCGACTCAGAAGGGCCGCGGGAGGAGCAGGATCGCGTTGCGGTCCGCCGGCGTGCCTGGACGCCAGGAATCGAATCCGTTCCACGGCACGTTCGCGGCCAGCTCGCGGTGCAGACCTGCAAGACCCTTCCCATCGTGGTCGACCATGGTGCACGCGATGGCCAGTTGGTCATCTCGAGTCCTGAAGATCTCGATCAGGCGCGCCTGGCAAGGCCAGTCGACGAGCGAGCCGGTGGTCACCTCCCAGAAACCGGTGCGCGCCTGGATGCGATTCGCATGGATGTGCCCGTTCAGCCATAGGATCACGTTGGGAAACCGCGACAAAAGCTCGAGCAGGTCGGGCCCCAGCCTCTCGCCCCGCGGGTTGGAGAGGCTGTCGAGGCCGTGGTGGGACAGGATGACGATGTAGCGGTCCCGTCCTTCCTCGAGCCGGCGCTCCAGCCAAGCCAGCTGGACCTCGTCAATGCTTCCATCCGCGCCGCCCGCGTCGCAGACGGTATCGAGCGTGATCAGGCGGACCGGACCGAGGTCGTGTACGTAGTACGACTCGGGCATCAGATCCTGGCGCTCGATGTGGCGGCGCTGCGGATCGGCCGCGACCTCCAGATAGTCGCCGGTCATGAACAGCTCGGGCTGATTCATGAACGTCTCCACCGCGATGTCGGCGTCGAGACCGGGCGGCATCTCGATCGGCTTGCGGGACCCTGTCATCGCCGTGGCCAGGGCCGGCGTCACGATCCCGACCCCCTGGCAGGCTTGCTCGTGGTTTCCCCAGCAGCGAAGCCACGGCAGCCTCATACCTTCGGACGGAAACGGTTGGGCGGCCTCGTCCAGCAGGCCTGTATGCGTGGGAAAGCCGAGCCCGGACTGAAAGACGTCGCCGGCCTCGGGACCGTCGGGCTTCCAATAGATGTCGCCGGGCCAATCTGTCCGCTGGACCCCGTCGTAACCGGGTGCACCTGAATCGGGGCGAACCGTGCCCCCATTCAGAAGAGCGAGGAAATTGGTCAGCTCGTTGTGCTGCGTGTTGTCGACCGCATCTCCGGTCATGACGGCGAGCTGCAGCGGACTGCCTGTCAGCGGTGCTGATTCGACGGCGTTGATGGTGCGGACCATGGCTGCGATGGCGTGGGTGTTCAACATCTCCTGCGGACGGTGCATCGTCAGCAGCTCGCGGAAGCGCGGATCCTGCCACTCCCGATTGACGAACTCGAAGCGCGCGGGCGACTGCGCGTCGGTCACATGGAGATCGGTGAGGTGTGCGATGCAGACGATCGCCTCGCTGGCGAGCGCGACGTCGCCCGACGCGAAGTCGGTCCTGATCGAGTGGGGCTCGCCGGCAAGCTCGACGACCTCCCGATACGCAGCCTTGGATCCATACCGAACCACGCGCCCCGCGCCCAACGTCCTTTCGGTCGTCAGGACCGAGCGCGCCGGCGACCTCACGAAGCGGCGGGTACTGCCTCTTCCCTCTGGATCAGGACCGGGTCAGTTCGCAGGGCGAGACGGACCTTCGTTCCGGCGGGATGCTGGGAGGCCGCGGAGGTCGGCAGCTGGGCAAGCACTGTCGTGTCGCCGAGGTCGACCGTGACGCGGCTCACCGCGCCCAGAAACGCAACCGCGATCACCGTGCCCACCAGAGGCCCTTCCTCCATCTCCCCGTCGCTGGCGAGGGTTACCGCCTCCGGTCTTATGAGGGCGATCGCCGGCCCGTCCGGGACATCAGGATGGACGAGCGGGATGCTCGTCCCACGCACCTCGACCGCGCCGGCGCGAACCGTACCCGACATGCGATTCGTCAGGCCGACGAAATCGGCGACGAACGGCGTTGCCGGCCGCGAGTAGACGAGTGTCGGAGGGCCGAGCTGTTCGAGCTTCCCGGCCTGCATCACGCCGACCCGGTCGGCGATCGCGAGCGCCTCCTCCTGGTCATGCGTGACGAACAGAGTCGTGGTGCCGACCTCCAGCTGCACGCGGCGGATCTCATCCCGCAAGCGCGAGCGGACCTTCGCGTCCAGCGCGGACAGCGGCTCATCCAGCAACAGCACCTGCGGCTGAATGGCAAGCGCGCGGGCGAGCGCCACCCGCTGCTGCTGGCCCCCCGACATCTGGTTGGCGTAGCGGTTGGCGAAGCGGCCCAGGCCCACAAGCTCGAGCATGTCGAGGGCGCGCTTTTTGCGCTCGGCGGCGTTGACACGCCGCATCTGCAGGCCGAAGGCGACGTTCTCCCACGCGACCATGTGCGGAAAGAGCGAGTACGCCTGGAAGACCATGCCGATGTTGCGTCGGTTGGCGGGGAGGCCGGTGACGTCCTCACCGCCGATCACGATCCGGCCCTCGTCCGCCTCCTCGAGGCCAGCGAGCAGCCGCAGCGCCGTCGTCTTCCCACATCCCGATGGACCGAGGAGCGCGACGAGCTCTCCCGGCGCCAGCGTCAGCGACAGGCCGTCGAGCGCGGTGACGGTGCCGTATCGCCGGACCAGATTCTCGAGCCTGACCTCAACCCCGGATCGCTCCATCATCTTGGCGATCCAGCTGTCGGGCCGATGCCGACCGTTGTGACGGCCTCTGGACGCACGCGGCGGGGACGGCCGCCGATGAAGGCGATCGCCACGAGCAGGACGAAGGCGAACAACAGCGACGCAACCGCTACGGCGACCGACACACCGGCATTATCGCGGCCCAGGTGCACGAGCTCGACCTGCAGGTTGTTGTAGAGCAGGTTGTTGGCGATCGTGTACTCGCCGAGGACCAGGGCCACCGAAAGGAGGGTTGCGTTCAGGATCGCGTTCGAGATGTTGGGGACGATCACCCGCCATATCACGTCGAACCAGTTCGCGCCGAGGCTGCGCGCAGCCTCGGAAAGGGTCTTGACGTCGATCGCGCCAAGGCCCGCATCGATCGCGCGGTAGCAGTACGGAAGCACCAGCACCACATAAGCGAACGCGAGCGTCAGGATCGAATCGCTCAGGTTGGTGTTGAGCCAGAGGTACATCGGGAACAGGCCGACGACCAGTACGATGGCCGGAATCGTAAGAGGCAGCAGACAGATGAACTCGACGATCCGGCTCAGGCGTGGCAGCTTGAGGCGCACCCAGACCATCGTCGGGACAAGCAGCACCAGCATCGCGATCGAGGTGATGAGGGCGAGCTGCAGCGAGGCGAAGATCGCATCCGTCAGGTCCGGGTACTTAGGGATCGACTGCCAGTACTCCAGGGTTCGTGAGCCGTTGTTGGCCCGGGTCGAGAACTCGATCATCGCGCCCAGGGGGACAAGGAAGAAGATCGCTGCCAGCGCGAAGACGACGTACCGAAAGACCTGTAGCTTGATCCGCCGGGTTTGGTGAATGCTGCGAGCGGCTACAGCCATCTCGCCGTCCTCCGCTGCAGGAGCGAGTACAGGATCGTGACCAGCGTGACGATGATGATCATCTCGATGGCGATCGCCTTCGCGAAGCCTGGTTCGAACGCACCTACCTCGCTGCTCATCGCCCCGGCGATCTGCTGGGCGAGCACGGGCTGGCCCTGGTTGATCAGCGCGTTGGCGGTGGCGTAGGCGGAGAACGCGTTGGCGAACAAGAGCAGCACGGCACCCAGGAAAGCTGGGAAAAGCAATGGCCCGGCGACGTGGCGCCAGTAGTGCCAGGTGTTGCCGCCCAGGCTCTCCGCGGCTTCCCGCCACTGCGGTTTGATGCCGTCGAGCGCGGGCAGGAAGACCAGGACCATCAGCGGGATCTGGAAATACAGGTAGACCAGGTCCAGGCCAGGGATGTCGAACAGCCAGATCCCGTGGGCGTAGTAGTCGAAGCCGTGCGCCTTGGCGAAGAGATAAACGAAGCCCGCCGAGCCAATGCTGGCGATGAAGGCAAAGGCGAGGGTGACGCCGCCGAACTGAGCCAGAACTCCTGACGCGGAGACCGTCAGCCGCCGCAACAGACCGTTCGGGCTCCCCGTGACGATCGCGTACGCCAGAATCGCGCCCAGCGACGCGCCGAGGAGGGCCGTGATCGCTGAGATCACCGTGGTGTCGATCGTCGCCTTGAACACATAGGAGCGCGACAGGTTTCGGAAGTTGTCCAACGTGAATGCGTTGTCGGCGTTCAGGAAGGCGCCGATGCCGATGATCACCGACGGCAGGACGAGAAAAAAACCGACGTAGGCGAGGAACGGCACGGCGCCGATCCAATCAAGAGAGAACCGTCGGCCGCCCAGACGTGGGCGGCCGACGGTGGTTGCTACAGCCGGATTTCCGGCAGCTGTCAAGCGATCGCTGCGTCCCAGTGCGCGACGACGTAGTTCTTCGCGGCGGTGGACTGGGTGTCACTCATGAATTGCGGGGTGCCGTTGACCGCGGGCAGCTTGGCGGCGGCCGCTTGGTCGATCTTTCCGGACTTCTCCATGGCCGCCTGGCGCACCGGCCGCGCGAGGCCCTTCAACCAGAGGTTTTGGCCCTCATCGGAGTAGAGGTACTCCTCCCACAACCGCGCCGCGGCCGGGTGAGGAGCCGTCTTGCTGATCGCCTGCGCGTAATAGCCGCCGAGGATCGCATTGTTCGGCACGAAGACCTTCCAGGCTGGCACGTCCTTGCCATGTCCGGCGGACAGGTAGTCCCAGTCGAAGACGACCGGTGTGGTGCCGTTCTTCACCGTCGCGGTCGTGGCTTGAACGGGCACGAAGGTTCCGGCCTTCTTCAGGTCATGGAAAAACTGGACGCCCGCGCTGATGTCATCCAGCGAGCCACCCTTCGCGAGGTTGGCCATCATGACGCCGTTCAAAGCCGCATTGGCCTGCTTCGGGTTGCCGTTCAGCGCCACCTTGCCCTTGAACGCCGCTCCCTTCAGGTCGTCGATCGACTTGATATCAGGCACCTTGCTCGAGTCGTAGCCGATGGACATGAACCCTCCGTAGTCCTGGAACCACAGCCCGGTCGACTCCTTCTGGCTGTCCAGGATGTCGCCCCAGGTCGCGACTTTGTAGGGCGCGAACAGGTCCGTGTTCGCCAGCGCGACCGCCATGCCCACGTCGAGCACGTCCGGCGCGCGGCTTGTGCTGCCGAGCTGCTTCACCGCGTTCACCTCGTCCTGACTGCTGCCGTCGGGGTTGTCCGAGGTGATCTTGATGCCGTACTTGGCGGCGAACCCGTCGAGGATCGCGCCGTAGTTGGCCCAGTCCCGGGGCAGGGCGATGACGTTCAGCTTGCCTTCGGCCTTGGCCGCGGCCTCGAGAGCTGACATCCCGCCGCAGGCGGAGGCAGACGTCGCTGTCTTGGCGGACGACTCGCTGCACGACGCCGAGCCTCCACCCGAGGAGCTGCCACAGGCAGCCACCACAAAAAGTGCCACCACGGCGATGCCGAGGCGGCGCGTCAGACTACCCAATCTCATGCTTGGTCTTCCCCTCCATATGCCGGCCGGGCACCGGCGCCCTTTGAACACGGGAAATGATGGCCCTAGACGCCCGACGTTGCAAGGACACCGTTCAAGGGTGCGGTTGATTTCAGTCAGGCTGAGGTTAATGCCATCTGGGGGCTAAGTTTCAGTTCGCCTGCCTCGGTATCCGAGCCGCCGCGAGAGGTCGGCCGCTCCGTCTCGGGTCAGACGGTCGAGCTCGGTGGGATTTCCGGACCGCAAGCGGTGCGACGGGCCGCTCAGGTCGAGTGCCGCCACGACCTCGCCGTCGGGGCCGAAGACCGGGGCGGCGACTGCGTCGAGACCGAGCTCGAGCTCTTCGTGGGTGTGGGCGACGCCCATCTGCCGGGCTTCCTCGAGCTGCCTTTCGAGCTGGTCACGATCCGTGACGGTATCCGGCGTCAGGCGCTGCAGCGGCAGCGCGAGCAACCGTTCCCGAACAGCTTCCGGCCCGAACGCAAGAATTGCCTTGCCGCTGGCGGTGGAGTGGACGGGCGTGCGGCGCCCCAGCCAGTTCACGCTGACCACCGAGGTGGAGGCGGTGGCCTGCTCGATGGGCACGATGACGTCGCCGGTCAAGACGTCGAGGGTCGCCGTCTCGCCGGTGGCCGCGGCCAGGCGCTCGCACACCGGGCGAGCCACGTAGCGAAGGTCGAACTCGCCGGTCACCACACTGGCGAGCTGCGGCAGGCGACGGCCGAGCCGGTAGCGGGCGGTGCGCTGGTCGCGCTCCACCAGCGCGTGGCGTTCCAGCGTGCCCAGCAGCCGAAGCGCCGTCGAGCGGTGGACGTGGAGCTCGCGGGCGACGTCGGCGCCGGTGCGCCAACCGCCCTGGGCGAGCAGGTCGAGGATGGCCACCGCCCGCTCTACAGAGCGGACCGAGAGATCCCTCGCCTCGTTGCTCACAGCGCAACATTAGCGTTGCCAGCGCGGGTCCGGAGACGTAAACTGTTGAGCTCTGAGCATCTGTTGGGCGATGCGCAACACATGAGCCGAGAAGAGGAGATCCGGGCAGGGCTGTTCGAGCACACGCTCAATGGCCACGCGCCCGAGGTCAAAGTCCTGACCGAGGAGGCCTTGAGCCTCGGCATGGACCCGATGGACATCCTGTTCAAGGCTCTCATCCCGTCCCTGGAGGAGGTGGGACGCCGCTTCGAGAAGGGCGACTTCTTCGTCCCCGAGATGCTGATCGCCGCCCGCGCCATGCAGGGCGCGCTGGTGATCCTCCGACCGTTGATCGCCGAGACCGGTGCCCAGCCGGTCGGCCGCTACGTCATCGGAACGGTCAAGGGCGACATCCACGACATCGGCAAAAACCTTTGCGTGATCATGCTCGAGGGCGCCGGGTTCGAGGTCTTCGACCTGGGCGTGAACACCCCGCCTGAGAAGTTCGTCGCCGCGGTCGAGGAGCACAAGCCCGACGTCGTCGGCTTCTCCGCGTTCTTGACCACGACGATGCCGATGTTCAAGGCCAACATCGAGGCCCTCACCAAGGCGGGCCTGCGCGACAAGGTGCACGTGGCGGTTGGCGGTGCGCCGGTGACCCTGGAGTATGCGAAGCACGTCGGCGCCGACAGCTACGCGCCCGATGCCTCGATGGCGACCCGGATGGCCAAGCAGCTGGTCGGCGATCGGCGTGACAGTTCGCCGGGCGCGCATGCGCTCGAGCAGGCCGTGATGAAGATCGACGAGACGCTCCGCAAGGGTTAGTTGGAGACCCGTCTCTCCTCGCGAGGGCGCGAGGTCGTGATCTCGGGTGACCGTGCCTTCGTCATCATCGGCGAACGCATCAACCCGACGGGGCGCAAGGTCCTCGCCGCGGAGATGAAAGAAGGCGTGATGGACCGCGTGCGTTCCGACGCCCGGGCGCAAACGGAAGCCGGGGCCCACATGCTGGACGTCAACGCGGGCATCCCGGCCGTGGACGAGCCCGCGCTGCTGGTCGCGGCGATCAAGACGGTTATGGAGGTAAGCGACGCGCCGATCTGCATCGACTCGTCGATCATCGAGGCGCTCGAGGCCGGCCTTTCCGCCTACGAGGGCAAGGCGCTCGTCAACTCGGTGACCGCGGAAGAGGACCGCATGGAGCGGATCCTCCCGCTGGTCAAGAAGCACGGCGCCGCGGTCATCGGCATGGCGAATGACGAAACCGGGATCTCGATGGTCCCGGAGGAACGGCTGGCGCTGGCCCGACGCATCGTCGAGCGCGCCGCCGACCACGGCATACCGCAGGAAGATGTGATCATCGACCCCATCGCGATGACCGTCGCCGCCGACCCGACATGCGGCGTGATCACGCTCGAGACGATGCGCCTGATCCGCGACGAGCTCGGCAACAACATGACGTGCGGCGCTTCCAACGTCTCCTTCGGCCTGCCCGACCGGCCTACCGTCAACGCTGCGTTTCTTCCGCTCGCCATGCACGCGGGGCTTACCTGCGCGATCACCAACCCACTCGAGGCGCAGGTGCGGCGCGCGATCCTCGCGGGCGACCTCTTGCTTGGCCATGACGAATACGCCATGAAATGGATCTCGAGCTATCGGGCGGAGCTGGTCCGGAGCCGGTCGTGATCGCGCGCAAGCTCGAGGTCACATATCTGCCGTTCGACCGGACGACCCGAGTGCCGCCAGGCACGACCGTGTTCAGCGCGGCGCACTGGATCGGTCTCCCCATCGACTCGACCTGCGGCGGCCGCGGCACGTGCGGCAAGTGCAAGGTGCGCGTGATCCGCGGAAGGCAGGACCCCGAAACCGCCGACCACAGGCAGCTGCGGCCGCAAGAGATCGCCGATGGCTGGCGCCTCTCGTGCCAGGCACGCATCTACGAGGACATGACTTGCGAGGTGCCGCAGCTGCTGCGCGTGCCGAAGGCCGCGACCATGGGTCTCGGCCGGCTCGTCATCCTCGACCCGAACGTGCGCAAGGTCTACCTCGAGCTGAGCGAACCGACGATGGATGATCAGCGCAGCGACGTCGCCCGCTTGAAAGAGGCGCTGACCACGGAAGGTCACGATATGGTCGCCGGTGTTGCGGTGCTGCGCACATTGCCCACGGTGTTTCGGGAAGCTGGTTTTCACGTGACCGCCGTGCTCGCGGGTGAGCACCTGGTCGCCGTGGAGCCCGGGGACACCACGGGCGAGTGCTACGGCGTGGCCTTCGACGTCGGGACGACGACGCTGGTCGGCACGCTCATGAACCTGCGGACAGGGATGGCCGCCTCGGTCCTCTCGACGCTCAACGGCCAGGCGCCGTTCGGCGCCGACGTCATCTCACGCATCAGCCACGGCATGAACGGTCCGGGTGCGATCCAAGAGCTGCAGGAAGCGGTGGTCACGACGATGAATACGATCCTCGACGAGCTCTACCGCGAGAGCGGCGTGTTGCCGGCGCAGACGTACGAGGCCGTCGTGGTCGGCAACGTCACGATGCTCCACCTCCTGCTCGGCATCGATCCGACGCCGCTCTCGATGTCTCCGTTCACGCCCGCGTTCATGGACCAGCTCAGCGTGGAAGCGCGCGAGCTCGGGCTGCGCATCCACCCGCACGGCTATGTGCAAACGCTGCCCGCCCTCGGCGCGTACGTCGGCGCGGACATCGTCGCCGGCGTGCTTGCGACCGGCATCGTGCGCGAGGACAAGCTGCGCGTGTTCGTCGACGTCGGTACCAACGGCGAGATCGTGCTTGGCACCGCGCAGCGCGCACTCGCCACCGCGGCGCCCGCCGGTCCCGCGTTCGAAGGAAGCCAGATCAAATGTGGGATGCGCGCCACCGTGGGCGCCATCGAGGGGGTGCAGCTAGGCGACCGTGTCGAGCTCCAGGTCATCGGAGGGGACGTGCCCGCCGAAGGCATCTGCGGCTCGGGGCTGGTCGACGCGGTCGCGCAATTGCTGCTCGCCGGCCTGCTCGACCACTCAGGTCGCCTCCGGACGCGCGGCGATGTGGCCGGCCACCCGCTGGCGGACCGGCTCATCGAGATCGATGGCGTGCGCGCGTTCCTGCTCGCCGACGGCGTCTACCTCACCCAGCGCGACATCCGGGAGCTGCAGTTCGCGAAAGGGTCGATCGCGACCGGGATCAAGGTGCTGATGGACATCCTAGGGGTGAAGGCAGCCGATCTCGACCAGGTCCTTCTCGGCGGATCGTTCGGCTCTTACCTGAATCCCGAGAGCGCGAAGATCATCGGCCTCGTCCCGCCCGTGGACGTCGACCGTATCATCGCGGTCGGCAACTCGGCGGGCGAGGGTGCGAAGATCGCGCTGCTCTCCTATCGAGAGCGGCAGGTCGCGTTCGAGCTGCCGTCGCGCATCGAATATGTGGAGCTCTCAGGGCGCTCCGACTTCAATGATTCCTTCGTTTCGGTGCTTGGATTTCCTCAGCTGGAGGCAGTCATATGAGCACAGCGCTGGTCATCTGTGGGGCGTTGGGCCGCGAGGTGAAAGACATCGTCGATCGGCGCGGCTGGGACGTCGACATCTACGGCGTGTCCGCGCTCCTTCACCTCTATCCATCGCGCATCGTCGACGAGCTGCGAGAGAAGCTGTACCGGCTGCGACCTCAATATGAAAAGCTCGTCGTCGTTTACGGCGAATGCGGGACGACGGGCAAGCTGGAGCCGCTGCTCGAAGAAGTCGGGGCGCATCGTCTCCGCGGCCCGCACTGCTACGAGATGTTCGCCGGAAAGGAGCAGTTTGCAGCGATCGCAGAGAAGCGCCCAGGGACGTTCTTCCTGACAGATTGGCTCGTGCGCAACTTCGACCGCGCCGTGATCCGGGGCCTCGGTCTCGATCGAGACCCGGAATTGAAATCGATGCTTTTCGGCAACTACGAGGCGGTGCTGTACCTGCGCCAGGTCCCGAATCCGCGGTTGGCTGAGAAGGCATCCGTGATCGCCGGCTACCTCGGTCTTCCACTCGAGATCTGCGATGTCGGCCTCGGGGAGCTTGAAGAGCGCCTTGCCGAGCTTGTCGAGGCGTAAGGCTTTCGCGGTCGTCACGCTGCTCTTTGCATCCGCGTGCGGCGGGTCGTCCACCGCAGGCCCCGGCGCCACCTTGTCGCCGCGCTCGACCCCAACCACAACCGGCACGGACGTAAACGGCACTCTGCAGTCAGGTAATTTCACGCGGACCTACGTCCTGCACCTGCCTCCCGAGTCATCCCGGCTGAAGCCGACGCCGATCGTGATCGCCTTTCACGGCCTGCCCATGACCGCCGGCGAGATGAGTCGAATCACTCATCTTTCCAAGGTGGCCGATGCCCATGGGTTCGCGGTTCTGTTTCCCCAGGGGTATCAGAAGAGCTGGGCGGTGCCAGGCGGCTCCACCCCCGCGCAGCAGGCAGGAATCGATGATGTTGCGTTCGTACGGACGCTGCTCGAGGCAGTAGGCAAGCTGTACGGGCTCGACCCCGCGCGCGTCGTTGCCACAGGAATCTCCAATGGCGGAATCCTCACGGAGTTCCTTGGTTGTTCGTTGAGCGAACGGCTGCTGGGCATCGTGCCCGTGGCCGGGCTAATGCGGCGCGACACTGCGGCCGGCTGCAAGCCGGCCAGACCCATCTCGGTTCTCGGGATACATGGCGTCGATGACCCGATTGCGTCATACGCGGGCGTGCCTGGCGCTGACGGATTTCTTTCCTTCACCGACACCCTCGCTTTCTGGGCAAGAGTCAACGGCTGCTCGAGCGCGCCGGTTTCCAGCCCACTGGCCGGGACGACCGTCACCGCGCTGACCTACGGCGGATGCGCATCTGGAACAGAGGTCATCGGCTACGCGGTTAAGGGAGGTGGGCATGCCTGGCCCGGCGGCGAACCGATCGGCAGCGCGGAGGAAATGGGCGAGACAAGCCGGCAATTTGACGCCAGTGAGCTGATCTGGTCGTTTCTCGACCGGCATCGCGGCGCCGCACAGCTCTGATATATGGCGAGTTATCAGGTCATGTACTGGAAGCACATCCCGTCCCAGGTGAAGGCATGGGATGACCAAACCGAAGCGAAGAGCATGCTTCCCGACTACTTCCAGGCGGCGATCGACGCCTACGCCATGAAGGATGGATCGACAGACATGGACGCGTATCTCGACGGATGGAAATGGGGGCCGGTCGACGAGCGCCCGGGCACGCCACAAGATGTCGTCGGCGCGCTGATCGACGAGCTCACTGCTGCCAACCCTCGCTCACGACTGTTGAATCCGCAGTGAGCGACGACATCTTCGATCGGCTCGTCTCCAGCCAGCAGCTGGTGATCGCGATGCTGCGCATCGCGGCTGAGGACTCGTCGGCGAGGGTTGGCGCCTGGAACCTCCGCGACATCGCCGCCCACATGGCCGCGACGGAGCGGGACTGCTACGAGCCGCGGATCCGCGCCATCGCCGCCGGCGAAAACCCCAGCTTTGATTTCTTCACCAACGACGAGACCGACTTCAGCGGCATCCAGCTCGAAGACGCGCTCGACGAGTGGAGCGCGACGCGCGCGCAGGTTATCGGCTACGCGAGGTCTTTGAACGACGAGCAGCGCTTGCTGACCGGCCACCACGAGCCGTACGGGGAGGTGACGGTCGAGCGGTACCTCGAGATCGCTCTCGAGCACGACCGCGCCCACCTGCGAGGCCTGGAGCGTCTGGCCGGCGAGCTGACCCGCTAGCGTCCGCGGCGAGGTTGACCTGAACCAGCATGGCGGCTGTGGCTGCAGCCGCCTGAGCGAGGACCCCGGCGGCGGTCGCGTCCGCCCACAGGTTCGGGTTGCCGCTGCTTTCGAGCTCGTTCGCCAGCGTCAAGACCTCGGCCGCCAGGCTGGCGATCTCCACCGGGATGTTGATCGTCTCCTGGCGGGCCGCGTCGACGCCCTGCTTCGAGCGCCTCGCCTCGAGGTAGGCGATGTAGGCGTGAGCGTCCTCGTCGATCAACTCTCCGCTGCGCTGACGGAGGTCATGGGCTCGTTTGCGCGCGGGTTCGGCGCCGCTCCAATGACTGGCCGACAGCTGCGCCACCTTTTCGAGCAGTGCTGCGGCGACGGCCACCACCGCCGCCGCCGCCGACCCGCTGGCCGGCGCGGGCTCGCCGGAGGCGAGGGCATCGACCAGCCGTCCCAGCCGGCCGTCAGGCTTCACCGATCTCTCCTTTGCGCCTGGTGATGTACTCCTGCAGCTGCTCGTCGACACCTGAGTCGATGCCCGGATCCGGATACTCGGCGAGCACCTGCTTCCAGCGCTCCGCGGCGACGACGTCCGCGGTGCGTGAGCCGAAGCGCTGCCAGCGGTCGAAGTTCTCGGTCGACGAGACCCACGGGCGGTAGAAGCCGGTGCGGTAGTGCCGCATCGTGTGCTCGGCGCCGAGGAAATGCCCGCCGGGGCCGACCTCACGCAGCGCATCCATCGCCAACCCCTCGTCGTCCACCGGCATGCCGTGGCTGAGGATCCACTCGAACATGCGCAGCTGCTCCACGTCGATGATGAACTTCTCGTAGGAGGCAAGCAGGGCGCTCTCCAGCCAGCCTGCGGCGTGGAGGACGAAGTTGACGCGGCCGAGGATCGTCGGCCACATGCACATCATCGACTCGTATGCGGCCTGAGCGTCCGGCGCCTTGGACGACGTCAGAGCCCCGCCGCCGCGGAACGGCAGGTTGTAATGGCGCGCCATCTGCGCGCTGGCGAGGATGCCCATCGCGGACTCCGGGGTGCCGAAGGCCGGGCTGCCCGACTGCATGTCGGTGTTGGTCAGGAACGAGCCGTAGACGCTCGGGGTGCCCGGCCGGATGAGCTGCACGAGCGCGATTCCGGCCAGGGCCTCTGCCGTCTGTTGAGCGACGGTGCCGGCGAGCCCCATCGGCGACATCGCGCCGGCCATCAGAAACGGCGTCACGATCACGGGCTGACCCGCCTCTGAATAGTCGAGGAGCGCTCCGAGCATGCGGTCGTCGTAGCGAAGCGGGCTGTTGACGTTGATCAGGCTGATCACAGCGGGCGTCTTCTCGATGCTGTCCCGCCCTCCGCACGCGATCGCCGCCATCTGGATCGTGTCGCGGGCGTTCTCGGCCGAGATGACGCTGCCCATGAAGGGCTTATCCGTCCAGCGGATGTGCGAGTAGACCATGTCCAGGTGCCGCGTGCCAAGGGGAAGATCCTCCGGCTCCACCGTCGTGCCGCCCGCGCAGTGGATCTGATCGATGGCCTGCGCCATCTTGTCGAAGTTGGTGAAGTCATCGAGCGTGGCCCCTCGGCGCCCGCGCTCCAGGTCGGTGACGAACGGCGGCCCGTAGACCGGCGCCGTGACCACGTTGTCGCCGCCGAGGATCACCGAGCGGGCCTGGTTCCGGGCCTGGAGCTCGAAGGTCGCGGGCGTCTTGGCCACGTGTTCCATGACGAATGCCCGCTCGAAGCGGACTCGGTTTTCCTCGACCCGCATGCCGGCCTTCCGGAAGAGGTCCTTCGCCCGCTCGTGCAGGAAATCGACGCCGATCTCTTCGAGGATGGTCATCGCCTGCTCGTGGATGGTGTTGACTTCCTCGGCCGTAAGCTGGTCGTACGGCTTCAGGCGGTTCTTCCACACAGCAGGTCAATCTTGACCCAGCGCGGGGTGTGGTAACGTAAGCGTTGCCCATTGGGGCGCTAGGTCCCGCCTGGGGACCCTCCCTAACCTGACTTGACCCCCATCACACGTCACGCCCGCATCACTCGCAAGGCTCGCCTGGCATGAGCACGCCCATACCCGGCGACGTCCTACCGCTCTGGAACCCGGAGATCCCCGGGGAGGAGATCCAGGCAGGCCGCCTTGGCATCCGCGTCCGTCCCGGCACGCCGGCGGCGGCGAAGGTGCTGGCGCTCGAGGCTCACGGAGGCGCCGAGCTGCTGCGCCAGGTGCTCCAGGAGCAAAAGCTCATCGACGGCACCTACAACGTCGTCAATCCCGAAAAGCCGCTTGAGTTCATCGGCCAGGTCAGCAGCACCCTGCTGACCGGCAAGCTGGGCCGGACGCCGATGGGGCTCGCGCTGGAGATCACCGACTGGCAGGAGCTCGAGGGCGCCTACGAGATCGAGAAGAACCGGCTGCGGCTCCGCTTCCAGGAGCTGCACGTGGTCAAGGAGTGGGACGGCGACCTCGAGGGCTTCACCGCCATCGTCCTGCGCGAGCAGGCCAAGTCGCACCCCCTGCTCGACTCGACCATGCGCTTCATCGAGCACCTCCGCGACTACCGCGAGAACCTCGCCGAGGCAGCCGTCCGGCGCTACGAGGCCACCGAGCAGTGGATCGAGTGCCCGAAGTGCGAGACCGAGATCCCTACCTCAAACGGCATCCACTGCCCGAACTGCGGCGAGGACATGCGCGGCGGCGAGTACGTGCGGGCGATCCTCCACCTGGTCGACGACGCCGATGGCCGTATCTACCGCGGTATCGACTCTCTGACCGTCCGTTCAGCGGGATTCCCGGAGTACCGCGGCATGTCGCTGGACCGCGTCCAGGGCTCAAACCTGTGGGTCAGCTTCCGGCGCTACGACCCGCTGCCCGACGAGGGAATCGTCCTCCCCACGGCCAGCGTGGAGATGTTCGAGGCCCAGCGGTCGGTCATCCGCCAGCTCCAGATCGGCAGCCCCCGCACCGGTGCCCTGGCCGCCGAGCTCGCCGACCCAGGATGGCTCGGCAGCCCGCCGCGTGTTCCCCTCGACGGTAAGCGGGCACACCACCTGCCCGACCCCAACGAGGAGCAGGCCGAGGCGGTGGCGCGGGTGATGGGGATGCGGCCAGGACAGCTGTACCTCATCCAGGGTCCGCCGGGGACCGGCAAGACGACGGCGATCGTGGAGTCGATCCGGCGCATCCTGGGCCGCAACCCGAACTCTTCGATCCTCCTTTCGTCGCACTCGAACGACGCCGTCGACACCGGCCAGGAGCGGCTCCTGGGCTTCTCGCACGTCCGCCAGGCCCGCATCGCCGAGCCCGGCAAGGTGCCCCGCCGCCTGCGGCCGACGCTGGTAGAGGGTGACGACCTGACGCCGTACAACCTGGTCGCCGGGACCTGCAACCGCCTGACCATCGACTCCCGGCTGCGCTTCGAGGTCTTCGACTGGCTGATCCTCGACGAGGCCAACAAGGTGCGCGCGAACGAGGCGCTGGCGTTGATGCCGCTGGCCAAGCGTTGGGTGATGATCGGCGACCTCAACCAGCTGCCGCCGGTCATGGAGGAGGCGGCGTCGACCTTCAAGGTCTCGCAGCCGCTCGACGAGCTCGTGCGCGACGACAGCTTTTACGGCTGGATCTGGGACAAGGCGCAGGCCGGCTCACGCATCATGCTGCCGCGCCAGTACCGGATGCGCGAGCCGATCGGCCGCGTGGTCTCCGACCTCTTCTACGAGGGCAAGCTGATCCACGAGGCGCCGCATCCGCGGATGCCGCTGCCGTGGCCGTTCGATCGGGAGCTGGTCTGGGTTGACACCGGGGCTCAGGACGAATACCGGGACGCGCAGCGCTCGGTCGCGAACGAGTTCGAGGTCGCGCTCTGCAAGGACATCACGTCGATCATCCGGCGCCGCGTGCGCAAGGCGAAGCTGGCGGTGATCGCGATGTACAACTCACAGGTCAACCGGCTGCAGGGCGCGCTGAAAGGCATCGTCCCGCCGGATGACATCGAGTCGGTCGACGCGTTCGAGGGCCGCGAGTCGGACGGCGTGATCCTGTCTCTCGTACGCTCCAATGACCGCGCCGCGATCGGATTCTTGAACGACCCGAACCGCGTCAACGTCGCGATCTCGCGGGCCAAGAAGCTGCTGGTGATCGTGGGCGACTCCAAGACCGTCATCGGCGGCGCACCCGAGCTGTTCGGGCCTCTGTTCGAGCACTGCAAGGAGGAGGGCCTCGTCGCCGGCGTTGGTGCGGTGGTGACAGCCTGCCAGCGGGTAGGGATCCGCTCCCATGTCCAGCGCCTGTCGCGCCCGCACCGCGGTGACCGCAGGGCCCGCCGCCGCCGCCGCGGCCAGAGGCTTCCCGGCGAGGCCGCGCCGAACGGCGAGGGCGACGTGCCGCCGAACGGATCCGAACCGATGCCGATCGAGGCCGAAGCCGGCTCGAACGGCGCCCCGGAGCCCGCTCCGGTCGAAAGCCCTAGGGAGACCGAATAACCCGAGGGGGCCCGTCGCTGGATCTTCCACCTGGATCGCCGAATCTCTGGTCACCGGGCTCGGCCGCGGGTCCGCACGTTTAAGCTCTTCGCGGCATGAGCGACCAGTGCGTCTTCTGCGAGATCGTCCACGGCACTGCGCCCGCAAGCTGGGTCTACCAGGACGACACCGTGGTCGCCTTCATGGACGTGCAGCCGATCACCCAGGGGCACATGCTCGTCCTCCCACGTGAGCACGCCGTCCTGATGAAGGACATCAACGAGACCGCGGCGATGCGGACGTTCCGGGTCGCTCGCAAACTCGCGGCGGTGGCTCGGCAGACCCTGGGCGCAAGCGGCGTGAACATCCTGGTCATGGACGGCGAGGCCGCCTATCAGGACGTGCCGCACTTCCACGTCCATGTCATTCCGCGCTACGCGAACGACGGCTTCGGGCTCACCTTCCCGCAGAGCTACGAGCGCCCGCCGGCGCGGGCGCAGCTCGACGCCATCGCGGCGGCGCTGCACGCGGCGTCGTCGCCCGCTACCGCGTGATGGTGACCTTAAGCGAGTAGACCGCCAGGTACATCGGGCACGCCGCGCCCGGCGGGCATGCCGGCGAGGCGTTCGAGGTGATATCAACCGCCCCTGGCTTCATGGCCTGGAACGCCGCGAGGGTGACGCCTCGTGCCGCGGTCGCGGCCGGATGGACGATCGGGGCGAGGACCGTCGGGTCGCCGGAGCGAGGCTCAGCCCAGTTCTTCATCCCATTCGGCGCGTGGAGCGTGACCTCGAGCTTCTGCCCCACACGCATCGTGACCGCGTGGTCGGTGTCCGTAGCCGAGACGTCGAACCCAAAACCCCCGCTC
>Ga0209690_1000766_pt1 | contig 17415 bp, 16 predicted proteins | sample GraSoiAngelo_150_FD_186164 | JGI IMG/M metagenome (GOLD analysis project Ga0209690, IMG submission 186164) | Grasslands soil microbial communities from the Angelo Coastal Reserve, California, USA - 14_1009_09_40cm (SPAdes) (version 2) | ecosystem: Environmental > Terrestrial > Soil > Grasslands ...
AGCCCTTTCGCCATCCGGCTGCTGCTGAAAGACGTCGAGACCGGAGGCAACACCGCCGGCCGGGTCTACGCGCTCTCGACCGCCGGCAGCATTCTCGGCACGTTTCTGCCCGTGTTCTGGTTCATTCCGAGCTACGGCACGCGGCCGACGCTGGAAGGGTTTGGACTGGTTCTTGTGGGCGTCTCGGTGATGGGGTTATGGCCCTGGCCGCGGCGCCGCTTTTACGCTGCCTTTGCCGCGGCGGTCATCCTCGCGTGGATCTTTCTGCCCTCGGGGATCAAGCCGCCACAGGTCGGCCAGCTCGTCTACGAAAAGGAATCGGCCTACGGCTACATCCAGGTCGTGCAGGACGGGACCAGGACCGAGCTGATCCTCAATGAGGGTGAGGCGATCCACTCCATCTATGACACCAGCAGCCTGCTCACGGGCGGCCCGTGGGATTACATGGTCGTCGCGAACTCATTCCGACCCGCGCAGGGCTCAGAGCTGCGGCCGAAGGATGTTGCGATCCTCGGGCTGGCCGGTGGCACCGCCGCGCGGCAGTACACCGCGGCTTTCGGCCGGGACGTGGAGATCACAGGCGTCGAGATCGATCCCGACATCCTCGACGTAGCGCATCGCTACTTTCACCTCAACGAGCCGAACGTGCATCCGGTCGTGGCCGACGCGCGTTACTGGATCGACACAACGGACGCGAAGTACGACGTGATCGTGATGGACGCGTACCGCCAGCCGTACATTCCGTTTCACCTCACGACGCGTGAGTTCTTCAGCGAGGTGCGCGACCACCTGCGCCCGGGCGGAGTCGCGGTCGTGAACGCCGGCCGGACCGCGACCGACTACCGCCTCGTCGACGCCATCGCCAGCACCATGTCCGCCGTCTACCCGAGTGTTTTCCTGGTCGACGTGCCCGCTTTCAACAACACGCTCGTTTACGGAACGACCGAGCCGGTGACCGTTGTCGACGTGGAGCACAACCTCGGCCTGGTGAGCGAACCCCTGGCACAAACGGTCGCGCAGAGCGTGCTCAGCGACGGGCGCCTACGTGTCTCGCCCTATCACGACCAGGTGTTCACCGACGACCTCGCGCCGGTGGAGCGACTGATCGACGAGATCATCCTCAGCTATGTGACTGGGAACCAGGCGTCTGCTCCGGGTGCAGGACCCCCTTGACCTGTTCGCCCGCGAGCGCCTGTTCGGCCTCGAGGCAGAGAAGCCGCACGCGGCCTGTGGCCACGACCCGGTCGTCTTCATCGATGACCCGGGCCTCCCATACCTGAGTGCGCCGGCCGCGGCTGATTGGTGTCGCGACGGCGCGCAGCTTGACGCCCGCACGCACCGCGCGGATGAAGCTGGTGTTGTTCTCGAGACCGACCACGTGCTGCCCACGCGGCAGCGCGAAGAGCGCGGCGCCGATCGATGCGAGCGATTCGATCAGACCGCAATGCACGCCGCCGTGCACGATTCCGTATCCCTGCATGTGCTCGGCGCCCGTGATCAGCTCGGCGCGCACCTCGTCTTTGGTCGCGAGCGTGATGGTCACGCCCATCGCCTGAAGCCAGCCCTCGGGCATCTCGTTCAACCGCGCGGAGAAATCCTTGGCCACGAGAGTGAAATCGTAGTGGGGAGAAAAAGCTGAGGGTCGGGACTGCCCCGACCCTCAAGTGTCTACGTTCGCAGTGCTACCGCCTCCGACTCCAGAAGTCGAGTAGCGGATCAGAAGCCCTAGAGGGTTTCGTCCTCCCGAACTCCTAGCTGGCAAACGAGGCGGCTGGCACCACGACTCGGTTTATCCAAGCTTCGCCTCACCTCCTTGCCCCACGGGCGTTGAACTTCGTCGCAAATAGTACCGAATAAACTTCTCGCTCGATGCATCGCCGTTACGTGGCCGTGTGCGGAGCCTCCGAGGCAACGCCATCACAGCTCGACGCCGCGCGCGAGGTCGGCAAGCTGCTTGCTCAGAACGGCGCGGTCGTCATCAACGGAGGGTTCGGCGGCGTGATGGGCGCCGCGAGCGAAGGCGCGGCCGGCGCGGGTGGCACCGTGGTCGGCATCCTGCCGGACTCCGATCGCGGTGGAGTGAACGCCCATCTCACGATCGCGATTGCGACAGGGCTGGGTCAGGCGCGCAATGCCGTGATCGTCACCGCGGCGGACAGCGTGATCGCGATCGGCCCCGGATGGGGCACGCTCAGCGAGATCGCGCTCGCGCGGCGTTTGGGCCGCTCGGTATTCGGGCTCGACACGTGGGACGTCGAGGGGCTCGACGTGGTGAAGACGCCGGCGGAGGCGGTGCATCGTGCTCTCGCCGATTAAGGCTTCGGGGATTCCTCCGTCCGGTCCGGTCGCTTCGCGACGGGACTGGCTTCCCCGCCGAGCGGGGAAGGGAGCTCCCCCCAGAGTGGGGAAAAGAGTCGTCCGGAAGCCGGACGGGCGCTACCTCATCTATTACGAAAAGAAAATTTGAGCGAGCTGCGTTGGAATCCGCTGCTCAAGGAGTGGGTCACGGTCGCACCTTGGCGCCAGGACCGCACCTACCATCCGCCCGCGGAGCACTGCCCCCTGTGCCCGACGCGGCCAGGTCAACCCGAGACCGAGATCCCCGAGCCCGACTACCACATCGCGGTCTTCGAAAACCGATTCCCTTCCTACGCGGGCGACCAGGGCCGGGCCGAGGTCGTCTGCTACACGCCCGACCATGACTCCTCCCTCGGGCAGCAGACCGTCGATCACATCCGCGACCTGATCGAGGTCTGGCGCGACCGGACGGACGAGCTCAGCCGGCTGCCCAACGTCAAATACGTGTACGTCTTCGAGAATCGCGGCGAAGAGATCGGTGTCACCCTCAGCCATCCGCATGGACAGATCTATGCCTACCCATTCGTGCCGCCTGTCCTGCAGCGCGAGCTCGCGGCCGAGGCGAGGCACAAGCGCAAGACGGGGCGCTGTCTGTACTGCGACGTCATCGAATCGGAGAAGAACGGCGTACGCAGGGTCCTAGGCGATGAGCGCTGGATCGCGTTTGTGCCCGAGTTTGCGCGCTGGCCGTACGAGGTCCACCTCGCGCCGGTCACACATCGCGGCGGGCTCATCGACCTGAGCGACGAAGACGACGCATCGTTGGCGCGCACTCTCAAAGAACTGCTGCAGAAATACGATCGCCTCTTCAACAAGCCTCTTCCTTATGTGATGGCGATGCACCAGCGGCCGCCGGGACGCGGCGACGGCCACCATCACTTCCACATCGAGTTCTATCCCCCCAATCGGACGCGCGACAAGCTGAAGTACCTCGCTGGCTCCGAGCTCGGGGCCGGCGCCTACATCCTCGACGCGAGGGCCGAGGACACCGCCGCCGAGCTTCGTGAAATCAAGGTTTGAATGGCGTGGGCGCGCGCCGGGCCGGGTGAACCTGATCGGCGAGCATGTCGACTACCTTGGCGGGGTTGTGCTCCCGGCGGCCGTCGACCGGTTCACCGAGGTTTCCGGCCACGGGGCAGGCGAGTGGTCGATCGACAGCGACGTCCGGGGTGGCCTCGCTTACGTGCGCGCCCTCGGGGAGGAGCTCGGCGTGGATCCGCAGGCGGTCAACGTGAGGTCGGAGGTGCCGCCCAACGTGGGCATCAGCTCGTCGGCGGCGCTGCTTGTCGCCGTCGCCGCAGGCCTCAAACCGGAGATGGACGGCAAGCAGGCGGCGCTCGCTTGTCAGCGTGCGGAGCAGAAGGCGACTGGTGTGCAGGTCGGAGTGATGGACCAGTTCGCGTCGGCGCTTGGAAGGCGCGGCAGCGCGCTCCTGCTCGATTGCGCGACCCTGGAGTATCAGGTGGTCCCTTTTCCGGATGAGCTCGCGATCGGGGTGATCGACTCCGGCGAGCATCGCTCGCTCGCGGACACGCCGTACAACCAGCGCCGGCGCGAAGCGGAGTTGGGAGATCCAAGGCGCCGGCGACACGTCGACTCCGAGATCGCGCGCGTGCATGCATTCGTCGACGCGCTGCGGGCTCGTGACTTCAGCCGAATCGGACAGCTGCTCAAGGAATCGCACATGAGCTTGCGCGACGATTTCGAAGTCTCCACACCGAACGTCGACGCGCTGGTGGAGCGCGCTTGGGCGGCCGGTGGGTGTTACGGCGCTCGCATCATGGGCGCGGGCTTTGGCGGCAGCATCCTGGCCCTGGTGGACCGATTGCAGGCCGAGTCCTTCAAGAGCACGATCAAGCAACCAGTCCTCTTCTGCTCCACGGCAGACGGCGCGTACACCAACGCCGGATGAGCGATTCCCTCTTCATGCCGCTCCCGCAGCGCGCCGCAGGAAGGCGGGAGCTGACCGGATGGGAAGCCATCTGGATGCCGCTGGGCGAAGGCGAGGCGGAGCGGCTCACCATCGGGCGGGGCACGGGATGGAAGCCGATCGAGGTGCCAAGGCAGCTCGCCGCCCGCGAGGGCCGTCAGTCGATCTGGTACCGCACCGAATTTCCGCGACCCGATCACGCGGGGCGTGTGGTGCTTCGGATCGGTGGCGCGTTCCTCGCCACCAACGTGTGGCTTAACGGACGCCTACTGGGCTCGCACTACGGCTACTTCGCGCCGTTTGGATTCGACCTGACGCCGTACCTGAAGCCCGAGAACCAACTCGTGATCTGCTGCGAGTCGCCGCTCGAGAGGCAGCCGGAGAAGAAGCGCCACATCATGGGCATCTTCAACGACGGCGAGCTCAAGCCCTATCCGGCGTCGGCTTATTCGAGCCTTCCCGAGCCCTATCAACCCGAGGTCCCGCTGGGCCTGTGGCAGCCGGTGCAGCTGGAGTACGTCGGGCCGATAGGGGTCGACTGGATGCGGATCAAGCCGAGCTTCGAGGCGGGAGACGGCCGGCTCGAGGTCCAGGCGAGGCTTCGCAACCTCGACGGAAGGAACATGGACGGCGAGGTTGAGCTCGTCGTGCCGGTCCCCGGCCGTGACGCGCTGCGACTGCGCCGCGAGGTGCACCTGGCGGGCGGCGCCGAGGAGACGATGGCGATGCGCCTTGCCCTTCCCGGCGCGCAGCGGTGGGAGCCATGGCGTTTTGGCGCCCAACCCGTCTACCGCGCCGAGCTCGTGGCGCGAACCGGGGACGGGGCCGAGTCATCGCGCGTGGAGGATGGATTTGCATTCCGTGAGCTCACGTGGGACATCGGTCCGCGCCGCTGGAGCTTTCGCGTCAACGGGCGCCCGATGTTTTTGCGCGGTGCCTGCTACGCGCCCTCTTACCGGCTCGACGAGCTGACGCCTGAGATCTTTGCCTCCGATCTTGCCGCGGCCAAGCAAGCGAACCTCGACGCGATCAGGGTCGTCGCCAACGTGCTGCCGCTGGAGTTCTACAAAAAGGCGGATGAGGCGGGGATGCTCGTGCTCCAGGACCTTCCGCTCACGGGCACGTACGTGTATCACGCGCGTGCCGACGAGGCGCGTTTTTTCGAATCCGCCGCGCGCGAGCAGCAGGCGGAGATGGTGGCGATGCTCCAGAACCATCCGTCGATCGCGCTCTGGACGGCGCATGACGAGCCGCCGTGGCTCTCGACGAACTTGGACCTTGGGGACGTGCACGCTGTCCGGCAGAACCATTCCATCGACCAGGAGCTCAAGGCCTCCTTCGAGCGCCTCGACGGGACGCGGCCGGCAGTCGCGGCATCAGGTGATGCCGACCTTCATCTGATGCAGGGCTGGGCGGACGGTTCGTGGCGTGACATCGGACTGGCCGAACCATTGATGGTCAGCGCGTTTGGCGCGCAATCGCTGCCCAGCGCCGATTCGCCCGTGTGGGAACGCATTGGAACGCACTGGCCCGTAGCCGACGACGATCCGGCGTGGCGCCACGCGGGCTTCCAGCCTGTCAACTGGGCGGAACGAGGCGCGGGACTTCCTTCCGCCTACCGCAGCCTGGACGCGTACATCGAGGCGTCGCAGCGGTACCAGGCGGACGTGATTCGCTACGCCGCGGAGCACTTACGAACGCGAAAGTTCGAGTCGTGCTGGGGCGCCTTTGCGTTTCACCTGGTCGATCCGTTTCCAGGCATAGGGTTTGGCCTGCTCGACGGAGCACGCCGGCCGAAGCGCGCCCTCGATGCCCTCACCATCGCGTTCAAGGCGACGCGCGTGATCATCGAGCCGCTGGCCTTCGAGCCGCGCCGGCCGTTCGGCATCGTGCAGAGTCCGCGCGTTCCGTTCGCGGCTCGGCTGGTGGTCGTGAACGACGATTCAGCGGTGGGCGGTCGAGGCGTCGTGCGCTGGTCGATCGTGCGCGAGAAGGCGGCCGGTTCACGCGGGTTCGATCGGGTCCGCGACGCGGTCCAGAAGAAGTCGTACGCCGGCTTGGTCGAGGTCGAGGTCCCGACTCCGCTGGAGCCGGCGGTCAGCGCGACCACCCTGAGCCTTCCGCTCGCGTCGGAAGGAGAGTACCGGATGGAGGCCTCGCTGACGGTATCAGGTGAGGTCATCGACCGCGCCGAGCTTTCGTTCACCGTCAGCTCGATGACGCCGCCGAGCCGGCCACGTCCAGAGATCCCACGCTACCTGGCCGAGCGGCTGGCCGATCTCCACAGCCTTCGCTCCGAGCAACGAGGCGTCAGCTTCGCGCTGGACAACCGGACGCGCCCCGCGGTGCTCGTCGGCGTCACCGGTCTGCGGCTCGATGGCGTGCTCGTCACCGGTCACCAGCTGCAGATCGAGACCAACGCCGGTCTCGCGCCCCTGCCCAAGCGCCTCGACATGCCGCTGGGCCGGCGGTTGGTCGTGCACGTGGTGACCGGAGAACCTCTCGGCGCGGGGGCCCACTCCCTCGAGGCGGACGTGACCGTGCCCGGGGTCGCGTCGGGCAGGCTTGTGATCGAGAACGGAGCCAAGCCGAGTAGCGAATCGTGAGCGCGGTGGCATACTTCTGCACTACGCAAAGAGCGCCTGATTAACGATCGATTGCCTCAATAGGCGAGAAGGGAGGCCTTCCACCGGATGCCAGACCAGAACCTGCTGACAATCATGCTCTCGGTAGCAGCGATCGTCGTCGCCCTGCTGTACCTGAGGACTCGCCGCCGCCGCAGGAAGAAGTCGGCCCCTCCCGTCCGGCCGGCCGCCCCGGCCAACCAGACCGCCGGTGTTGCGGCCACGTGGGCGCCGCCGACGCCGGCCCGGCCGGCCTCCGTAGCTCCGACCATGGTCGCCCCTCCAGGGGGCGGCGGTTGGGGCACACCGGCTCCAGCCAGAGCGGGCGCAGGCGGATGGGGCTCGCCTGCCTCTCCGGCCGCGCCCCCTCCGCCCGCCGGCCCGGCCCCGGCGTGGGGAGCGCCTCCACCGGCAGCGCCGTCCGCACCTCCGCCGCCACCCGCCGCCGCGCCGTCGTGGGGCGCCCCACCTTCGCCGCCGCCAGTAGCCGGCGCGCCGACGTGGGGATCGCCCGCCGCTGCGCCTCCGCCGGCGTCCGCGCCCCCGCCATCGTGGGGTGCGCCGGCGTCCGCTCCGGCCGCGTCCGAAGGCGCTCCCTCGTGGGGAGCGCCTCCCGCTCCGCCACCGGCGTGGGGGGCACCCTCGGCCGAGCCGGCGGCCGGCCCGCCTCCCGCGGTACCCACCGCGCCATCCTGGAACCCTCCCGCCGCGGGCGGTTGGGACGTTCCGCCCGCCGCGCCAGCGGCGCCTGCGGGCGATTGGGGCCCGCCGCCTGGAGCTCCCGCATCTCCCCCCACCGTCGCTCCGGCATGGGATGTGCCCGGTGCGGCACCAGGGGGTTGGGACATCCCCAAGACCGAGGAACCGGCCGCTCCGCCGGCGCCCTCCTGGGGTGCGCCGGCTGCGCCGCCCGCTCCGGAACCGGTCAAAATTCTGGAGCGGCCGCCCGCGAGCGCGCCGCCCCCGCCGTGGAACGTGCCTCCCGCACCCGTATGGTCGGCGCCAGCGGCGTCCGCGGCTCCGGCCGCCCCGATCGAGCCGGCAGCGCAAGAGTCAACCGACGCCGACCTCGCCGCCGGCGCGCAGGCCGCGCCCGAGGAAGCGGCCGCGCCTCCACCTCCACCTCCGCCCTTCGCGCCGCCGCCCTGGCGCGGTCCTTCGGCCGACAACGGCCTCGACGTCGCCGCGACCATGGTCGCTCCGCCGCCCATGGATGGCGGCGCCGAGCGTGAGCCGACCACGTTGATGCCGGCGTGGCAGCCGCCGCCCTCAGCCCCAGCGACACCCCTGGTCCCGGAGACGATGGCGATGCCCGCGCGGCCTCAGCCCGCGGCTGGTGTCGCCGCCGGTCCACAGGCGGAGCTCACCATCGAATCCGGTCCGGACGCCGGTCATACCCATCGCGCCGCGGATCGGGCCGTGCGGCTCGGCCGCTCACCCGACAACGACGTCATCCTCCGCGACCCCGCGACCAGCGGCCACCACGCGCGGCTCGAGCGTCGGGGCGAGGAGTTCTGGGTCGTCGACCTGGGCAGCACGAACGGCACGTTCGTCAACGGCGAGTCGGTCCAGGAGAAGCAGCTGAACCACGGCGACCGCTTGACCGTGGGTCAGAACTCAGTCCACTTCGCGGTTCTCGGAGACTAGTGCCGGTTCTTTTCGTTTACTAGACCAATGCGTCTAAAGATCGCGTGGGCCACCGACCCCGGCCTCGAGCGCGAGGAGAACGAGGATTCGGTCACGGTCTGGCGCAACAAGGCCGGCCTCGACACCCTGATCGTGGTCTGCGATGGGATGGGCGGCCACGCGGCAGGTCAGCACGCAAGCTCGATCGCAGTCAAGACCGTGACCAAGGTGCTGTCAGAGGACGGGCAGGAGGGACCTGACGTCGATCGCCTGAAGCGTGCCTGCAAGGAGGCGAACACCGCGGTTTTCAACGCCGCGCGCGATAACCCCGACTGGTCTGGGATGGGCAGCACGATGGTGGTCGCGGCGATCCGCTCGGGTGAGGTAGCGCTGCTCAACGTCGGCGACAGCCCGGCTTACCTGTTTCGCAACGGTCTCGCCAAGCAGATCTCCCAGGACCACTCGTGGCCGGCCGAGCAGGTCCGGCTCGGCTTGATCAAGCCCGAGGAGGCCGAGAACCATCCGCTCAAGCACCGGCTCACCCGCGCTGTCGGTGTGTGGGAGCAGATCCAGCCGTTCACCGACAAGATGGAGCTCGAGGAAGGCGATGCCGTGGTGCTGTGCAGCGACGGGGTGGAGACGGCGGGTGTGAGCGTGGAGGAGATGGGGCGCCTGCTGCTGAAGGACGGGAACCTCGACCGTGGGGCGGAGCGCGTGATCGAGCGATGCCGCGAGCTCGGCGCGCCCGACAACGTGACCCTGGCCGTGGCGCGTGTCGAAGTCGACGTGACGAAGACAGCGGTCTTGCCGAAACTAAAGCTTTAGCGTTAGGGATCGTCCCCGCCCGACGGCCGCGCCGCCGACCTCCCCACGAGGTGGGGATGTGAACTAGTAGGCGCGGAGCAGCGTTTCGGCGACGTGCTCGACTCGCATCGCCGACCCACGGCTCCGCAGCCCGGCTTCGAGCTGCATCTGGCATCCGGGGTTGGCGACCGTGACTACGTCCGCACCGGTTGCCATCACGTCGTCGAGCTTCTCCTCCAGGATCCGATTGGACATCTCGGGCTCCAGCGTGCTGTAGAGACCGGCCGCTCCGCAGCACATCTCCGCATGGCGCATCTCGATGTAATTCACTCCTTGGATCGAGCGGATCAGGTCGCGCGGCTGTTTCTTGATCCGCTGCGCATGCGCGAGGTGGCAGGCGTCCTGGTAGGTGACGCGGAGGTTGAGCTTGCCCTCCGGCTCCGGCAGGCCAACCTCGGCCAGCAACTCAGTCAGGTCTTTGACGCGGCCTTTGAGGTCCGGGTAGAAGTCTTTCAAGTGCGCGCCGCATCCGGCCGAGTCGACGACCAGGGCGTCGAACTTGCCCGCGTTGTAGACGCGCATGTTGGCCTCGCGCAGACGCTCCGCCCCCTTCAGATCGCCGTTGTGCGCGAAAAGCGCACCGCAGCATCGCTCGCCGGCCGGAAACCAGACGTCGCATCCCGCGAGCTGGAGGAGTCGAACCGCCGCCTCATGCGATTGCGGATAAAGGATCGGCATCACGCAGCCGACGAGAAAAGCCACGCGATATCTCGCCTCGCCCCGCGCGTGCGCGACGTCGCCCGGCGGCCGGCGGAACTGCGATTGCAATCGGGGCAGCATCCGCCCGGAGCGGGCCACCGACGTGAGACCGAGTCGTTGCGCCGCCCGCGCGGCAGCACCCGCCAGGCGCAGCCGCCCGGGATGGCCGACGAGCTGTCGGAGGGCGATGCGGCTGCCTGCGCGCTTGGGCGATGGCCTGCGCACGTCTTCGACGTCGGCGCGGCCGGCCTCGATGATCCTGCCGTACGGAACACCCGAGGGACACACGCCCTCGCACGTGCGGCAACCGAGGCACAGGTCGATGTGCTTGACCTGCTCCTCGTCGAAGGGCATCGTTCCGCGTTTCCACTGGGTCATGAGGTAGATGCGGCCGCGCGGCGACTCGGTCTCGAGTCCGGTGACCCGAAAGGTAGGACATGCGTCGAGACACAGGCCGCAGTGGACGCAGGTGGCAAGGTCGTCGTCGGAGAGACGCGCGAAAGGAGCGGTCACACCACAAACCTTCCGGGGTTCAAGACGCCGTCGGGATCGAAGGCTGCTTTGAGGCGGCGCATGATCTCGATCGTTTTCGGCGGCGTGCCCCAGGCGCCCACTTCGCGCATGAAGTCATAGGGCGCGTCCAGCATCACGAGCGTTCCGCCCGCGGATGCGGTCCTCGCTCGCATGTCCAGCACCGAAGGCGCGTCAGACGCGATCGCCCAGTGCGCGACTCCGGTGCCGGGCGAGGCCCACCAGCCCGCGCCCCGCGGAAGCGCCTCGACCAGGCGGCGGAGTACAGACCGCGGCGCGGCGATGCGAGCCCATCGCGCCGGCGCTCGCCTCGAGTGGCGCTCCCAGATCGAAGGCTCCTCGATTGTCCAATCAAGGTCGCCGACCACGCGGTCGACCGCGTCGCGGCTGCCCGTGTAGCGCGCAAGGATGCGGCCGTCAGAGAAGATCTCGAGGGCCGAAGGCGCGACAGGCATCGCAAGCGCCCGGTCGGCGTCATCCCAACCACCCTCGCTCGTAACGGTCACGTCGTGCAGCGGCTTGGGAAACACCTTGAACGACGCGGCGACGATGACGCCCAGCGAGCCGAGCGCGCCGTAGTGCAGCTTCATCATGTCGTAGCCGCTGACGTTCTTCACCACTCGACCGCCGCCGGTCGCGAGCTTTCCGTCCGGCAGGGCGACGCGGACGCCGATCAGGAAGTCGCGTGGCGACCCGAATCGCAGCCGAAGCGGCCCGGTCCATCCAGTTGCGAGCAAGCCGCCGATGGTGTGGCCGGGCGAGTTGAAAGGATCAAGGGGCAGAAACTGGCCCGCCTTGCCGAGCTCCGCCTGCAAAGCTTCGAGCGTGATCCCCGCTTCGACGCTGACCACCATGTCGGCCTGCGAGTGCTCGATCACGCGGTCGAGGCGGGTCGTGTGCAGCTCGACGTCGCAACTCTTGGGAATGTCGCCCATGCCGCGTGCCTTGCCGCCGCCGACCGGGATGACAGCAAGCCTATGCGAGGCGGCTTCATGCAGCGCCTTGGCCAATGCCTCAGCGCTGGCTGGTTTCTCAATCGCCGGCGCGTTCACCACCACTTGGCCTCGATGGCCCGCCCGGTGCGCCCGGCGAGATGAACCGCCTTGCGCGAAGGGTCGGGGAAGATCTTGCCGGGGTTCAAGGTGCCGCCGGCGTCGAAGACGTCTTTCACGCGGTGCATCGCGTCGAGGTCGTCGTCGCTGTAGATCCAGGGCATGTATGCGGCCTTTTCGAGGCCGATGCCGTGCTCGCCGGACAGGGCCCCGCCGAGCTCGACCACGGCGCGGAGCATCTCCTCGCCGGCCGACTCGACCTGATGCAGCACCTCGCGGTCGCGGAGGTCGAAAAGGATGTTGGGGTGGAGATTGCCGTCCCCGGCGTGAAAGACGTTGGCCACCGGCAGCTTGTAGTGCTCGCCGATCTCGCCGACGGCCGAAAGCACCTGGGGCAGTCGCGAGCGCGGCACCACGCCGTCGTGCAGGTAGTAGTTGGGCTTGATCCGGCCGAGCGCGCCGATCGCGCCTTTGCGTCCGGCCCACAGCAGCTCGCGCTCCGCGGGTGTCTGCGCCTCGCGAAGGCCGTAGCCCCGGTTCTCGCCCAGGATCTTGCTGATCGCGGCCGTGAGCTCGCGGGTCGACTCGGCGATGCCGTCGACCTCGACCAGCAGGACGGCGCCTGCGTCGGTCGGGTAACCGGCGTGATAGTGAGCCTCGACGGCGCCGACGGTGACGCTGTCCATCATCTCCAGGGCCGCGGGTACGATGCCGTGACCGATCACCGCCGACACGGCCTGGCTTGCGGTCTCGATGCTCGGAAAGGCGGCCAGCAGCGTTGCGATGCTTGGCGGCACGCGCAGGAGCTTCACCTTGATCTTCGTGATCGCGCAGAGGGTTCCTTCGGAGCCCACGAGGATCCCGCACAGATCGAGGCCTATTCGGTCGGGGGTGTCGCCGTTGACCCAGTGCACCGACCCGTCCGCCAAAACGACCTCCATCCCGAGGACGTGGTTCGTGGTGACGCCGTAGTACAGGCAGTGCGGACCGCCCGAGTTTTCGGCCGCGTTGCCGCCGATGGTGCACGCCTTCTGGCTGGAAGGGTCGGGCGCATAGAACAGGCCAGGTTCGACAAGGGCGGTCTGCGCGACGGGATCGATCTCCAGGATGCGGCGCATGCGCGTGACCTGCAGCGCAATGCCGCCGCGGATCGTGACCGCGCCACCGGAAAGACCGGTGCCGGCGCCGCGAGGCACCACGGGGATGCGATGATTCGCCGCCACCTTCATCACACCGGCGACGTCCTCCGTCGTCGACGCGAGCACGACCGCGTCGGGCATCGCACCTTCGATCGAACCGTCGCGCTCGAAGATGCGGAGGTCGTTGGCCGAGTCGATGACCGACTCGCGGCCCACGACGCGGCGGAGCTCGTCGGCGACCTGCTTGGGAAGAGCCATCAGGCGATCGGCGCCTCCAGCTCGGGGTTGCGCTCGAACGCTTCGAAGCGGCGGGTCATCGCGCCGGGAAAGGATCCGGCTTCGCTCGCCCGCGCTCCGACGATCAGCAGGTCCAGCCATCGACGGCACTCCTCGTCTGTGGGTAGGCGGTCGGCGCGCTCGAAGACCACCTCCTGGATGCGGCTGTGCGGCGAGACCTGGACGGTGTACCAGACCGAGAGACCGTCGGGCGTCACGGCATGATGCGATTCATCGACCTTGCGGTTGATCGGTAGGCGCAGCGGCTTGGCCTCCGCTGCGGCGCGGAGCCGTGCGGCTTCCTGGTCGATGTCCGCCATCAAGTCCACTTTAAACTCGAATTGGTGACTGGCCGAAAGCGGGTCGAAGCGGCGATTGCGCTGGGCGTCGCCGACCGCCCGCCGGCCGGCGCTTGGGGTCACACGTACCGCGAGGAGTGGTCGCCCTCGGACCTGGCGGCGATCACGGTGCAGCGTGCCAAGCACTTCGGCTGGGATTTCGTCAAGTTTCAGCTACGGGCCAGCACGTTCGCGGAGGCTTTCGGCTCGGTCTACCACCCCTCGGGCCACCGGCTGCGGGCACCGATCCTGATCAAGCCTGCCGTCCCGGACCTGGACTCGTGGGCCTCGGTCGATGTGACGAACCGCAAGGCGCTGGACGATCAGGTCGAGTCGATCGGCATGGTCGTGCGGGACCTCGGCCCGGACGTGCCGGTGATCCAGACGGTGTTCAGCCCGATCACGGTCGGCGGTTATCTCGTCGGCAAGTCGCAGTCGCGCGTCGTGCGCGAGCTTCGAGCGCATCCAGAGGTCGTGAGCCCGGCTCTGGAAAAGGTGGCGGAGGCTCTGCTCGATTTCAGCCGCCGGTCGGTCGATGCCGGATCCGCGGGGATCTTTTACGCGATCTCCGGATATGCGGGACGCAACGTGTTGAAGGAAGAGGTCTATCGCGATCTGGTCCTGCCGTACGACGTCGCCGTCCTGGAGGCGCTGCCGCGGGACGCGTGGTTCAACGTCGTCCACCTGTGCGGGTCGAATCTCAACTTCGCGCTGGCTCGTGATCTGCCGGCGCACGCGGTCAGCTGGTCGATCCACAACCAGGGCAATCCCTCGTTGAGCGAGGGAAGGGAGATCGCCGGCCGGGCCGTGATGGGCGGGCTGAGCCAGCGCTCGACTCTCGTCTACGGTCCCTCTTCGAAGATCGAGGCCGAGGCTCGCGCCGCGATCGAAGACACCGGCGGTCGCGGGTTGCTGCTGGCGCCGGGCTGCTCGGTACCGCCTCGCGTGCGCGCGGAAAACCTTGAAGCGGTCATGACGGCGGTCGCCGCATGAGCAGGGTCGAGGGACTGGCCGAGATCGTGCTTTGGGTCGCGGACATGGAGGCGGCCCTGCAGTTCTACCGGGACCAGTTCGGGCTCGAGATCATCTCGCCGCCGGAGCTGCCGAACAAGTTCTTGATGGTCGCGAAGCCAGGCGGGATTCCAGAGATGATTGTGCTCATCCCGCATCCGCACCCTGACTCTTACTTTCCGGCCCATCGGGAGAGGGAGAAGCGGACGCTGCACCACCTGGCCTTCAGGGTCGATCGCCGGTCATATGACGAGCTGGAGAACCGGTTCATCGAGGCTGGGGTCGAGGTTCGCCATGGCGTGCACCCCGTTTTGATGGGAGTGCGCACGTTTTACGTTGACGACCCGGATGGGAACGAAGTCGAGGTGATCGGTCCCGCCTAGACTGAGCCGACAGTCATGAGCGCTCCAATCCGCGAAGACCTGACTCTGCGGGTCGCGCGCCCCGACGAGGCGGCGGCGGTGGACGCGCTGATGAAGACCGCGACCCGTGACATCTTTCCGCTTTTCTACGACGCCGAACAGACCGCTTCTTCGGTTCGGTTCATAGCCAGCGTCGATCGCACGCTGATTGAAGACGGCACGTACTTTGTTGTCGAAGTGAGCGGCGAACTCGTCGCCTGCGGTGGGTGGAGCCGGCGGGACAAGCTCTACTCGGGTTCTGGCGACGCGGCCGGCGACTCGCGGCTTCTCGATCCGGCCACGGAGCCCGCTCGAGTGCGTGCCATGTTCACGAGGGCCGAGTGGACGAGGCAAGGTCTGGGCACCCGCATCCTTGAAGCTTGTGAAAGCGCAGCCAGAGCCGAAGGATTCAAGCGGCTTTCGCTCGTTGCCACCCTGCCCGGGCTGATGCTCTACCGCAGGTATGGATTTGAGGGAGAGGAGCGCCAGGTCGTCACGATGCCGGACGGCGTAACCATCGATTGCGTGCCGATGGAGAAAACGGTCTCCTGACCCACCGACGCGGGACCTGAACGAGGTCGAGGTGATCGGCCGGGTTTAAGTCGTCTGGGGCTTGGTCTCCGCCAACTGCTCGGGTGCGCGCGTGCCAAGGGCGACCGCGACCCCGATCAACAGGAGGATCGTGCCGGCGATCAACGTCAGCGGCTCAGGCAGATGGATGCCGAACGCTGCGTCCAGCGAGTAGGCGCCAGGACCCGTCAACGCGATCGCGGCGATGCCCGCGAGGATCGACAGGTTGAACTCATATCCGCCCTTGGTGGCCCAGAATCCCCGCGGCCAGTGGACTAGAGCGATCGCCACCAGCATCGAGCCGGCGATCGCAAGGCTCGGCAGCGGAGTTAGGAGACCAATGGCGAGTCCGAGGCCGCCGAGGAGTTCAGCCAGAGCCGACACCCACGCCCAGGGAACCGCCGGGCGGATCCGCATCCGATTCATGGCGCCGACCCAGCCGTTCATACCAGGGCCGCCCCACCAACCGAAGAGCTTCTGGGCGCCGTGCCCGGCGACAGTCAGCCCGATGACGAGCCGAAGAATCAGCAGTCCTAACGCAACCATATTCAGTTCTTACCCCCAGTTCGCAAATACCATGCACGGGCCTGCGCTATTCCCGGAGCCGGATTCGACCTCGATAGACTCAGCCGCGAGGGCCCGTAGCTCAGTTGGTTAGAGCGGCCGACTCATAATCGGCTGGTCGGTGGATCGAGGCCACCCGGGCCCACCTGTTTCCGAGGCCCACCTGTTTCCGAGTTCAGAGGTGATAGTCAAGAAACAAAAAGAGCGTCACCGAACTGTGCAGTGACAGCAGCGCGACAGCAACTGGACTTGTCGGCCGTTGAAAAGTTGATCCATGCTTGCGACCGCGTCTTTCATCTCGGGCAGCAGGACGTGGCCGTACGTGTTCATAGTCACGGCGATCTGGCGGTGGCCGAGGATTTCCATCACAACCCGCGGTGCACGTGCTGGGTTCAGGAAGGTCCCTGCTGAGTGGCGGAGTTGAGCCGTCCGAGCCACAGTCTTCGATGCTGGCGATCTAGAGCGTGACCGCGAAACCAGGGCGACGAAGGCTGCTGAACCGGAGCTCAAACCATGGATGGCGTGCCGGTTCCCGATCTGTCAAACATGCAGATATGCATATACGCATAGCCCGAGCAAGGCGATGGCCTCGCCAAGGGCCACCCCGATCCAAAGCTCCCGCCACATGATGCGATTGAGCTGCGCCCGAATGAACCCGGGCGGACGTCGAACCATTTCTCGCCGCAACCGATTTTTGGGCCGCGGAGCGCCCACTGGCAATAGGCCGAACGTCCCAGGAGAACCACTACCTAGACTGACCTCGTACTCGCGTCTGGCGTTGACAGCGGGTTCCCAGAGCTGTTAGAGCTCGCCAGGCTTTACCGGCTGGCACGGTTCTCGACGGCGAGATCGTCAGCCTAACCCTCCCCTGGTCGGACAGCAACGGCGGCAGCAGTAGGCGCGAAATCTGGCACAAATAGGCGATACCAAAGGGCCGAAACATATTCAGCAACGGCGCCCTGAACCTGCTTGCCTCGGACACATAATCGGCCGGGCGGTGGATCGAGGCACCCGGGCCCACCCCAAACATCCCCCATAACTATCAGGGCGCATTCCCGTTGAGGTTGAGCAAGATGGGCTGGAGAACCAGCGCGGCACTGTTGTTGGCGGCCGTTGCCCTGATTGCGTGCGGCTCAGGCTCCCGACCTGCACAGACCTCTCCAGCCTCAAGCCCGACATCCAGCCCGACTCAGCAACCGGAGCCGACCTCTTCTGTCGCCGCAGTCACCTGCACCGGCGGACAGGTGACGACCATGTCCGTTGTCGCGGGCCAACTCCTCTACGACGTTTCCGATCCGATTCATCCCCGGCTGATCTGCCGGGCGACATCGATCCGCACGGCCTGGAAGTGACCCAAGGTTACGCGCCCGAGCGTCTCACTGGCGTTCACACCGGCTCGGCGCACGCGGTCGTGGTCGCGGTCGATCGGGAA
>Ga0209690_1000767_pt1 | contig 17413 bp, 18 predicted proteins | sample GraSoiAngelo_150_FD_186164 | JGI IMG/M metagenome (GOLD analysis project Ga0209690, IMG submission 186164) | Grasslands soil microbial communities from the Angelo Coastal Reserve, California, USA - 14_1009_09_40cm (SPAdes) (version 2) | ecosystem: Environmental > Terrestrial > Soil > Grasslands ...
CATCCTTAAAAAAGGCGGCACGGAAGATTGGCGCAAAGTCCTGAAAGAAGCCACAGGCGAAGACATCTCCACGCGCGCGATGATGGATTACTTCAAGCCGCTCATGACCTGGCTGGAAGAACAAAACAAAGGCCGCCAGATCGGTTGGGAATGAGTCATCCTCGTCGACGCCATCCTCTACTGCTCGGGCGTCGCATTGAGGTGAGGAAGACCATCGGTAGGAACAGAGTAGATGTCGATTTTTTCTTCGCCGCTATGTTGGTAGCGCACACATGAATTCGCCATCCCCGCAACGTCGCCTTGCCGCGACCGCGATGTTTACGGCGACGGCGTGAACATTGCTTCTCGCATTCAACCGCTGGCCGCGCCTGGCGGGATCTGCATTTCGCAGGATGTCGAGCGGCAAATCCGCAACACGTTCACGCCGCGCCTGGAAAAGCTGGGCCCAACGGAGTTGAAAAACATTCAACTGCCACTGGATTTATTTCGTGTCGTTTTGCCGTGGGAAAAACCAAAACGCATCGTTGCAAGCACACGCCGGCCGCAATCTCGCACCGTTTGGATGTCGATCTTAAGTCTGTCGATCTTGCTGCTCGCAATCGGTGTCTGGTTTTTCCGCGCACATCCGCATAGCGCGCCGGCATCCAAATCCGTAGCGGTATTGCCGTTCGTCAACATGAGTGCCGAGAAGGAGAACGAATACTTGAGCGATGGTATCACCGAGGACCTCTGCACGGCGCTCACTCAAGTCAAAGGATTACACGTACCGGCCCGGACCTCATCGTTTGCGTTCAAAGGGAAAACCGAGGACATCCGCAAAATTGGCGAGCAACTAAATGTGGCGACGGTGCTTGAGGGTAGCGTCAGCAAAGCCGGCAACAAACTGCGTGTCAGCGCCCAATTGAGCAGTGTAGCCGATGGCTTTCACTTGTGGGCGGCAACCTATGATCGGGAAATGACCGACATTCTCGAGATCCGGAGCGACATTTCTCGCCATGTCGTTGAGGCGCTGAAAGTCCAGCTTGGCATCGAAGAAACAGAGCGCTTGGCCAAGAAACCCACCGAGAATACCCAAGCTTACGAGAATTATCTGTTGGGCCGGTTCGAATTGAACAAGTTTACCGACGAGGGATTTGGCAAGAGCGTCCAGCATTTCCAACAGGCGATCGCTTTGGATCCAAAGTTCGCGCTCGCCTACGCGAGCTTAGCGGAAGCCTACAACATGATTGGTTATTGGGGATACCTTCCACCCAAGGAAGCCTTTCCCGAAGCGAAGCGAGCGGCACAGAACGCATTGATGATTGACCCTGATCTAGCCGAAGCCCATGGTGCGCTCGCCTACACAGAATTTCAATACGAGTGGAGATTTGACGAAGCTGAAACGGAATTTAGAGAAGCCATCCGGCTCAACCCAAATTCGGTGAGCGCACGTGTCCGGTTCGCGGAGTATCTTTCCGACTTTCAACGCGCCCGGGAGGCTCACGAACAATTGGAACGGGCAAGCGTGTTGGATCCGCTTTCCGTTGAGGTCAGTTTCTTTTTCGCAGGGCAGTTATTCTTCACGCGCGATTTCGACCGCGCCATACAGGAGCTCCAGAAAACCATCTCGATGGATCCAAATAATGCATGGGTCTATCATTTCCTGGCCGCGTTGTTCTATCAAAAGAGGATGCCGGCCCAAGCTTTTGCCGCCAACGAAAAAGGCGACGGTCTGGAAGGCGTATTTAGCGACGCAGAAATGGATGAGATGAGAAAGGCGTACGAAACTGCTGGCCTATCAGCGTATTTCCGAAAAGAAAATGAACTCCGGCAAAAACGCCTGGCGGAAGGGAAATATCAATCGCCATTAAACATCGCCTTGAATTATGCGATCGCGGGCGACGATTCAGAAGCGCTGGATTGGCTCGAAAGAGCGGTGGAGGAGCGTACTCCATGGTTGCCGGAATTGAAGGTCGATCCCAACTGGGACCCTGTGCGTTCGCAACCGCGCTTCATCGCGATCATGAAAAAGATCGGCTTGGAAAAGTGACCGACGCGGGCCGAGTTCTTGTTATTACAGGCGCGGGCGTTTCGGCTGAGAGTGGCATCCCAACGTTTCGCGGCGAGGATGGTTACTGGAGGAACCTGGACCCAGCGAAGCTCGCGACACCGGAGGCCTTCGCGCGCGATCCAAAGTTGGTTTGGGAATGGTATCGCGAACGGCGGCAGTGCATCCGCAACGCGCAACCGAATGCAGCGCACGCGGCGATTGCTAAACTGGCCCAACGCGCAGGCGACCTCCTGCTCGTAACGCAGAATGTGGACGACCTGCACGCGCGCGCAGGACTGCCAAAGGAAAAGATGGTGCAAATTCATGGGGACATCTTCCTAAGTAGGTGTTCCCGCTGCGACTGGAGGGCGGAGCTCTGCGACGCCGAGGAACGGGGCACGCGCAACAACAGCGGGCTCGCAGGAGCTCGCCCCTCCACCGGGCCAAATGAACACGAGATACAACAGACGGATCTGCCTTACTGTGCAAGATGCCACGCACTCATGCGTCCCGGCGTTGTATGGTTCGGGGAACAACTGCCTTGGGACGAAGTGCGGCGAGTTGAAGATTATCTCGGTCGCGGAGCTTGCGACCTCGTGATTGTCGCTGGCACAACGGCAACGTTCGGATACATCATCGACTGGGCATTGCGAGCCAGCACTGATGGCGGTCAACTGATTGAAGTGAATCCTGATGAAACGCCGGTTTCAACATTTGCGACGCAGCGAATCCACGAGCCGGCTGCGATCGCTTTGCCGCGCCTCATCGATCAAATTTGTAATCCTTAGTCATTACCAAATATCATAGCGAGCACTGACGTGTTGCGCCGCGCTCAGATCGAGCGGAAGCCACTCCGATATGCTTTCTGTGGTGCTAGACTCCGCGTGTACTCTCTTCGGCAGGCGCCTCGTTTTGTCGCCGATCGAGGTATCCCTGCAAAATCATTTGCGCCGCGACTTGATCCACATAGCCACGGGTCTGGTGCGTCTTCTTGCCGGCGTCGCGGAGGGCTCGTTCCGCTGCGACGGTGCTTAGCCGTTCGTCCCACGTGACGACCGGGCAGCGGAGAATCGCCCGCAGTTTTTCCACAAACTGGAGGGCGTCGTTTGCGGCAAGGCCAATCGCGCCGTTCATCTGACGCGGAATTCCAACCACCACATGATCGACTTTCTTTTCCCGGACAATTTCCGCCACTCGCGACGTCGTTTGCGCGTCTGCTCGGATCGTTTCCAGTGGATGGGCCAGTAAGTGCAATTCGTCCGAGATGGCCACCCCGATGCGGGCCCGGCCAAAATCGAGGGCCAAGATCGGACGTTTAGCCTTAGTCATTGCAGTTCCGGCGGAAGTCTCCCGATCAAGTCTTTGATCTTTTCGGCTTGATGACGATGACAAACCAAAACTGCATCACCGGTTCGCACCACAATGAGATTGTGAACTCCAAGCAGGGCGATCGTCGTGTCCTCCTCATCGAAAATGATGTTATTGGTGGAATTGAGCGCAGCGATCGGGCAGTTTGCGGCGTTTCCCTCGGGATCGCTCTTAAAATATCTCGCGACCGCTCTCCAACTTCCGATGTCGTCCCAGTCGAAGCTGGCTTCGACCACAAGGACCCGGTCCGCTTTTTCCATGATCGCGTAATCGAATGAGATCTGCGGCAGTTTGCTGAAACGTTCGCGCAAAACCTTCGCAAAATTTCCCGGCGCGCAAAGTTGTGAAATGAAATCCGCCAGCTTTGGCGCGTGGCGGTTGAATTCTCCGAGCACTGTGGGCACGGACCAGACGAACATCCCTGCGTTCCAGCGGAAATTTCCCTTTCTTAAAAAAGACTCGGCGAGATCGGGGTTAGGTTTCTCGCGGAAGCGCACCACCCGGTGAATTGTTTCCTTATCGTCGCGCTTTCGTAGATGGACCGGCTCACCGTGCTCGATGTAACCAAAACCGGGACATGCCCACGTCGGTTTAATACCGATGGTGACGAGCTCGCCGGTCTCCTTGGCCGCGTCTGCAGCCAATGCCAATGTTTCTTGAAAAGCCGCACGGTCCTCGATCACGTGATCCGCCGGAAGGACGATCATCGTGGCCGCATGATCACGACCTGCCACCCAACCGGTGCCAAGGGCAACCGCGGCCGCAGTGTCACGCTTGGCCGGTTCGGCCACGATATTTTCCTTCGGCAGATCGGCAAGCAATTCACGAACTGCCGCTTCTTGCTCCGCGTTTGTCAGGATGAGAACACGTTCGCGCGGCACCAAACCCTCAAGACGCGCGACCGTTTCTTCCAGAAGAGTTTTGTCAGAGATCAGTTGAAGCAGTTGCTTAGGCCGGGCCCGGCGGCTCAGCGGCCAGAAACGTTCACCGCTCCCGCCAGCGAGAATCAGCGCGTAGATCGGATTGGGCATGTCAATGGAAAAGATGCACGCACACTGGATCTCCCAGGCTGCGAAGATTTTCCCATTTCTTTTTTTGAAACGAGACGTATATGGTAGGCGATGTCTCTTCCGATATCCATTTCAAAAACTGCCGAACAGCTCCCGGTTGATCCATTCCTCTTTCTAACGCGCGGCGCCATTGGCGTCGGCTTGGGAATATTGATGGCGGACAAAATCAAGCCTCCGCTTCGCCAGGCGGCAGCGATTGCCCTGGTCGCGATCGGAGCGTTGGCTGCTACGCCGTGGCTGGTGAAAATCACAGTCGGACAGATTCATCGGCCGGAATCGGAGTGGGGAAGCCGCGCGCGGCTGCGCTCCATTCGTGGAGATCCTGGTTATAGCTCCGACAACGACATTTATTGACAGCCCATAGAGGCGCATGCCGGAAGCCGGCGCTCAGAACCGCCACTACAGCTTGATTCAAGCTGCTCCGCAGATTAAGCGTGCTTCGCGGCATGTCTCGTATATCGACATCTTCCAGCAGCGAAGTTTTGCGTGCGCACTGCGCCGCGATTGCCAAGGAAGAGGCGGTTCTTCGCGAGGGCGGTGGCAAAGCTGGCCACGAACGTCAACGAAAGATGGGCCGGTTGCCTGTGCGCGAGCGGCTCAGTCTTTTACTCGACAAGAATTCGCCCTTTTTCGAGATCGGTCTCTGGGCTGCCTACAAAATGTACGAGCAATGGGGGAAGATCCCGGCAGCAGGCGTGGTCGCTGGCATCGGCAATGTCGAGGGCGTTCCGTGCATGATTATCGCCAACGATGCAACCGTAAAGGCTGGCGCCTTCTTTCCACAAACAACCAAGAAAGTAATTCACGCCCAGCGTATCGCCTTTGAATGCTCATTACCCATCGTTTACCTGGTCGATTCTGCAGGCGTGTTTCTGCCGATGCAGGACGAAATTTTTCCGGATGAAGATGACTTCGGCCGCATCTTTCGCAACAACTCGGTTATTTCCGCCGCGGGCATTCCTCAATTCGCCGCCATCATGGGCAATTGCGTTGCCGGTGGCGCATACCTTCCGGTTTTGTGCGACAAGATTTTGATGACGAAGGGAAGCGGCCTGTACCTCGCAGGCCCTTCGCTGGTCAAAGCCGCTATCGGACAAATTGTCGATGCGGAAGAGCTAGGCGGCGCACAAATGCACGCCGAGATCAGCGGGACGGTTGATTTTTATGAAAAGGACGACCCGTCTTGTCTGAAGCGCCTTCGTTCGCTCATTGCGTTACTGCCCGAAGCAAAAGAACCTGAAGCGTCCCGTGTGCCAAAGGAAACAGCGAAGCCGGCGAAGAATCCGGATGGTATCTATGATTTGATCAGCTTCGACGGGCAAAAGCAGTACGACGTGCGCGATCTGCTCGCGACAGTTGTCGATGCAAACTCAGGCGACGAATACAAAGCTGATTATGGCAAGACAATCGTGACTGCGTATGCCCACATCGGTGGACGACCCGTGGGCATCGTGGCAAATCAGCGTCTTCAGGTCCGGACGAAAAAAGAGGGCATCCAGATGGGCGGCGTCATTTATTCCGATAGCGCCGATAAAGCGGCGCGTTTCGTGATGGACTGCAACCAAACGAGTTTGCCGATCATCTTTTTTCAGGACGTCACAGGATTCATGGTCGGACGCGATGCTGAAGAGAGTGGGATCATTCGCAGCGGCGCGAAGCTGGTGAATGCCGTCAGCAATTCTGTGGTGCCGAAAATCACGGTAGTCGTCGGTGGATCATTCGGTGCTGGCAACTACGCGATGTGTGGAAAAGCCTACGACCCGCGATTCATCGTTGCGTGGCCAACTGCTCGCTATGCTGTGATGGGCGCCGCTCAGGCGTCCGATACTGTCTTTGCGATTCTCGCCCGTGCGCGCGAGCGGGGGGACAAAAAGGCGACGCATGACGAACTCGAAGAACTCCGCGCAAAAGTGAAACAGAGTTACGAAGAACAAACCGACATCCGCTACGGCGCTGCGCACGGGTGGGTGGACGCGATCATTCAGCCGCACGAAACCCGAAACATTCTCGCCCAGGTGCTGCCATATGTGTCGCGTCCGACGCCTAAAGGACACTTCCACACCGGCGTCATCCAGGTCTAGTCGATTCAAGGATTTAACGAATCCATGCCCGTCGTTCTCGTCGAAAAACAAACTCCGCAAATCAGAGCCATCGTGCTTAACCGGCCGGAACGGCGTAATGCGTTGACCCTCGAGCTGCTCAACGAACTGAACGCTGCGATCAAAGTTGCCTCGGAGCAACCGCAGGAGCGTGTACTGATTTTGCGCGGAGCAGGTGCGGCGTTCTGCACCGGTCTGGATTTAAAAGAAGCCGCCGACCAGACCAAAACGCATGCGACCGCAGCGATGGTTGCCAAGACTTTGATCACGCTGAGCCAAACGCGTCTCATCACAATCGCCGCGGTTCATGGTGCGGCGGTGGCCGGCGGGGCAGGGATCATGTCAGCATGCGATTTCGTCATCGCGGCAGAGGGAACGAAAATTGGCTATCCGGAAGTGCGTCGCGGGTTGGTAGCCGGTCTAGTCATGACATTTTTGCGCCGACAAGTTGGCGAACGAAACATGCGCGAGTTGCTGCTCGGCTCCGAATTGATCGACGCCAACCGCGCAAAGGAAATTGGTCTGGTCAACCGCGTTGTTGCTCGGAATGATTTGATCAACGAAGCGCAAAAGGTTGCCGATTCCGTACTGCAAGGAGCGCCGGGGGCGCTGGCGCAAACGAAACGGCTGATCGACGAACTTTGGTGGCGTTCGGTGAAAGACGATGTCGATCTTGCGCTTAAGTATCACCTGCAAGCGCGGGAATCGAGTGAAGCGCGCGAAGGCATCGCCGCCTTTAACGAAAAACGGAAACCGAACTGGGTACCGTAGACGCGTATCGCTTCGCCCGTAGTTCCCAATTTCCAAGGCCTGCAACAGCGCGTGTCCTCGTGCGCAATCTTGTAGCCACATCCCTGTGTGGCGTTTAAACAAGAAGTGCCGACGAAAAAATGAGCGCACAATCAAAACGCCATTGGCAGCCTAAAGCTCGATGGGGCGTACCGGCAGCGTGGCTCACTCTTTGCGCGGTTTGGAGCTCGACCTGGCTCGTGATCAAGATCGGATTGCGCGATCTGCCTCCGATTTCCTACGCAGGAATCCGTTTTCTCATCGCGATTATTGTTCTTCTCGCAGTATCGTACGGGCGAGTGCGCTTGTTGCCGCGGCGCGCGTTGGATTACGCTGTACTCGCATTCACTGGCGTGTTGATGTTTGCGGTAAACTACGGGCTACTGTTCTGGGGTGAACTATACGTTTCGTCCGGTCTGGCAGCCGTGTTGCAAGCCACCATCCCAATCTTCGGTATGCTATTCGCGCATCTGATGCTGCCCGACGAACCGCTGCGACTGCACAAACTCACGGGTGCGCTGCTGGCGCTTGGCGGCGTGACGATGATCTGCGGGCGGCTGCTCGGGTTCAACGGCCTCATGGCGTTCTGGGCCGGACTCGGGATCGTGTTCGGAGCTGCGGGCGCAGCGTTCTCCAACGTGCTGCTTAAAGTGCGCAGCATCCAATTGCCCCCGGCGATGATGGCCGCCTGGCAAATGATCTTCGGGGCGACACCGTTGCTCGTAATCGGATTCATCATGGAGGGAAATCCGTTGCACTTTCATTGGAGCGCGCTCTCGATCTTTTGTTTATTTTACCTGGCCGTGATCGGCTCGGCGCTCACGTTTTTACTGCTCTATTGGCTGCTGCCGCGAATGACTGTAGCGAGGCTACAAGCGATCTCGCTCATCACGCCGCCAGGTGCTGTCGCGTTAGGATGGGCGATCGGCGGCGAAAAGTTTTCTTTGTGGTCGCTTTTCGGGGCGTGTTTCGTGCTCGCCGGCGTGTGGATGATTTTCCGAAAAGGAGAGGCGCACGAGGCACGAGCCAAAATCCGCAGGCCGGAGATCTCTTTGCCGCGAACATGAATTCCGGACAGGAAAAACGCTTTCTTCCCGGCGTTTTGGACATTGCTTTGCAAAGGTAATTCCCATCAAATCGCGATTGGTCGGGTAGCAAAACGCAGCTAAGATGATTTTCACAGCGCCGATGTGGCGAAATGGCAGACGCAACGGACTTAAAATCCGTTAGAGCGAGTAGCTCTGTATGGGTTCGAATCCCATCATCGGCACCTCTGAAAAGCCAATTTGTGAGGGAAAAATCGGGCAAATTGACCAATCTTCGGTTACGCACGGTTCCGCAACAAAAAGCACGAAAACGAAGCCTATTTTGACAAGTATTCGCCAAGTGTGGACAGCGGAAGCTTAGAATGGCGCCGCGTCGGCGCTTTTTGATATTGGTGGACACTTTCCGCCAATCCAACGCGATGAAGCAGGCAATGTGATCGCGACGCACGAGCACGCTGGCGAACTCAAAGAGCCGTAGGCTTGCTTTTTTTTTGTCGCGCCGGTCGTCTGTTCCCGATAACTTCGTCGCAGATCGAAGAGAACGAAGAAAACCGATGGCGCCTCGCGCCGCACAATGGAGCGAACCGACTCGACGGGAGACTCGATGCGCGAAGTGTCGCATCTCATTACTTTGGGAGACAAAAGCCTTATGAAGTCCATCTGGCGTAGACATTTGATCATTTGTCTGTTTCTTGTGCTGCTGGCGATTCCTATCTACTGCCTGGATCTGGCGTTGCTCGGAGGAAGAGGCGGGGGCAATTGGATCACCCTGGATTTCCGGGGGCTTATCTTTTGGACTTACATCACATTGCTCGCCATCCACGTCACCTTAAGTTCAATGGCCGTCCTGTTATTTCCCCGGCCAGGAGCGTTGCGCATTCACTTTGGCTCAATGGTGCTTTCCCTGATCCTGCTCGTCGCAGGCTTCGTCGTTTACGGAAAAGTCCTGCGCGCGGTGCACGCCGACAACGTGCGCATCACCCTTGTATCTGTTTAAGGCTCGCAGCGCGCCTGCCGCCGGCGATATTGCAAACGTGTTTATCAACTCGCCCCACCAGGACAACGACGGCGAGTATTTCTACGGCGTACTCCCCGCTCCTTCCCGACCTGCCAAATTGACCCTGCCACGACTTAGAACTGAATCACGGCTGCAAGGTTACAAGGCATAAATGCTGCAGGGTTGCAAAGAGATGGCCGGGGCCTAGGGCGTATGAAGGCGCGCGCACCGGCCCCGCCCACAGAATCCTAGAGCCCTCGTCTGCCTTGAATCAGGTTAATGACCAGGATGACGACGGCAACTACGAGCAGGAGATGGATCAAACCGCCGCCAACGTGGCCGATGAAGCCGAGAAGCCAGAGCACGACCAGGATGACAATTATAGTCCAAAGCATGGGTATTCCTTTCGATTGAGTTAAACTTTCGTCGGCCAATTTATCCAGCCGTTTATCTACTCGCCAAGCTTTTTCAGAACATCGAGTCGAACAGTTCTCCTTCCCTGCACCCCACCATCGTGCAATCGGTTACGCAAGGTTCTACAGCCGTTCACACGATGCTGTGATTCACGTTTTCGATGAAGCGGGTAACGCGATCGAGACGCACAAGCATGTCGGCGATTTCCGCGAGTTCTAAAGCGTCGTTCCACTCACAAAAAATTTGGGCGGCCATCCTCAAAAGGAAGAAAGAGAATAGCCGCCCTTCAACTCCTCAGCATTTCTGCCAGGGCCTCGCCATTCCCCTGAAGCGACGCCTTGGCTGAGCGAAGAGTATTTGACCGCGCCTGTGGGTGGCAAGAAAAATCGCCAACGCAATTAGCTACGCGAAGTTTCGCAGCCGTTCACATCACGCAGTGATTCGCGTTTACGATGAGGCGGGCAGCGTGATCGAGGCGCACGGGTACGCGGGCGAGCTTTCGCTCAGGGGACATTCGTATTTTCGATTTCAACTGGAATGATTTGCATTATGTTGTCCTCGTAATCGAATGTTATTGACGAAATCACCATGTCGAAACCCCATGATTCAGAGTTCATTGGCCGCCGAAATTTTCTCAAGCGAGCAACATTCGTTGGTGCTGCCGTCGTGACGCCAGAATTGGCGGTGAACGCGCAGCGACCTTCAAGAAATCCGGTGACACAGATACCCGATGAATTGACTGCCGATGAGGTTCGCAACCTGCTGAAGCTCGAGCCGCACGCCACGTGCGGATTCGTGCGGGTGACGTTCATGAGCAAGGAGAGGATTGCGCCAGGGGGATTGCCCGCGCCATTCGCTGCTGGGCGGCCTGCTGGCTCCGCGCTCTATTTCATGGTAACGCCGGGCGCACCCGTTCGGCTGCATCGTATCCACAACGACCAGCTCTATCATTATTATCTTGGTGATCCACTCGAAGTGCTAATGCTGCGCGTCGATGGCACGACCGAGCACGTTGTGGTTGGGCCCGACCTACGCAGCGGGCAATTGCTGCAGCTCCTGATTCCCGGTAATACGTTCCACACCGCGCGTGTGATCGGACGTCACCGCTGGTTCCTCGGTGCGAGCACCGAATGGCCGGGCGTAGAGCCGGTTGATCTCGAGATTGGCAACGTCGATGCGTTGGCGGCGAAATATCCGCAGGTTGCCGACGATCTTCGCACCTTCCCCGTGCCCGTCAAAGAGTAGGACGGCGAGCGCGAACGCTTGCTGAATCCCGCTCCACCTCGATAGTTTTCCCTCGCTGTTGGGCGACACGGGGGCGCGGCAGAAGCTAATCTTCATATCGTTCAACCCTGACTTTTGGGGACAGCAGTGGACTCTCCGAAAATCATCAGGGGCAAAACGGGTGGAACCTCGCAGCTGTTACCGTCTGGTTAGGCTGAGACGGTTCCGCTGGTGAGTGGATGCAGCGAGTGGCAAGTGGAGTGGTCAAGTGAAATGGGCAAACATGACCATCCGAAAACCACTAAAACTGGCAAACCAATGTTCTCCTCACCTTTACGAAGTGCTCCCGCGCAGCGACAAACGCGGCGTCCATCTAATCTCCGATGTGCTGCCATTCGGTCGTCTGTGGTATGGCGAGCCGAATGCAATCAGCAATGCAATCGGCTACGCAAAGTTTTCCAGCCGGTCACATCACGCTGTGACTAGCGTTTATGATGAAGCTGGAAAACTTGTCGAAACGCACGAGCACACGGGCGATTTCAAAGAGCTGTAACCCAGCCCTCGCGTAGCGCACCGTCCCGACCTGAAGGGCGCAAGCGGCGATGGCGCCGCAGCCACAACTGCTGATAAGATTCTATCCTCCGGCTGGTGCCTCTTTCACGTTCGTGTGAAAGATCGCCTGCCATTCTCCTTTCTGTTTCTTCCAGACAGAGGCAGCGTTGTAGGTACCGGATTGGTCTTTCCCATCGTAGGTGCCTTCGACCTTCACCTTATACGTGCTGACAACTGTGTCGGATCCGGCGGACATGACTTTGTAATCGCTGATTGCAAACGACTTCATGTCCCATTTTTGCATATCCGCCAGTTCCTTTTGCATGTCGGAAAAGCCTTCGGCGTAGACAGCCATCAGGTTTGCCGAAAGGAGTTTCTTGAACTCGTCCGGCTTTTTGTCCTTAAAGGCTTGCCAGGCCGCCTTCTCTTTTTCCAGCATCGCGTTGTCATTTGTCGCGGCGGCCGAAATGGCGGCGGTCGCAACCAACGCAACCGTCGCGTGAGTGATCAATCTTCGCATGATGTCCTTTCGTTGAGGTTAATGGTTGAAATCATCCTGTTGCGTTCGAGGAGACGGTCAAGCACAATCTAAGAAATCGGTGCCGTTAATCCATTAACCGCTTCCAGGCAAAGTCCGTTGCCAGCCTCGAAAGCGGGTCAGCTTTTCATCCTCACGCACAACGAAACGCTTTCCGGCGCGCCGCGATGCGCATCAGCAACGAAGATTGTTCGCCCGCCAGAATCCACGGCTGATATGCAGCCCCATGTCCAAGCGGCTTTGCTGAGATTGTCAGCGATGATTTCCCAATACTTCACGAGCGGCGGACTGTGGTTCTTTTGCTCCCTACACAGCAATGACAAAATCTCGTTAGCGTACGAGCACGCGGGCGATTTCAAAGAGTGGTGAGTGCGATCATGTTTCGCTAGGGTGCCGAAACCGGCTGGCACTTGCGCCTGCCGGAGCCGAGGCTGATCTTGTTCTCGTTGAGCCGCCCTGGGCGGCACTCTAGTTTTAAGAAGGCAGGCGATTGTGAGACGAATACTTCTGGCGACCGTTCTCGCGGCGGCTGGCATCTGCTCCCCGGCGCTCGCACAAGAGCAGGTCGAAATCGAACTCATGACGTATCCGGAGATTGCGGCCGCGATGCAGAACGGGAAGACGACCGTGCTGATCTACAACGGCGGCACGGAACAGCGAGGGCCGCACGCCGTCCTTGGCGGCCACACGCTGATCGTGCGCCGCGCGAGCGTCGAGATTGCGCGGCAGCTTGGGAACGCCCTCGTCGCGCCGGTGCTTCCGTTTTCCATCGCGGGAGGACATCTCAATCCGAAGTGGCCAGGAAGCGTCAATCTGCCGGGCCCGGTGTTTTCCGCCGTCAATGAAGCTGTCGTGGACAGCATGGTCGTGAATGGATTCAAGAGCATCGTGCTGATGGGCGATCACGGTGGCGGGCAAGAGGAACTGAAAGACCTAGCCCAGCGGCTGGACAAGAAATATGCGGCGAAAGGTAGCCGCGTCTATTTCTGCGGTGACGTCTATTTCAAGACCCACGATGACGTCGATGCCTGGGTCAAGGAGCACGGCTTGCCTTTGGGGACCCACGGTGGCATAGACGATACATCACTGCTGATGTTCCTCGGCGGCGACTCGTACGTTCGCAGGGACAAGTTAGTGGCGGGCGATCCTGTCGTCGCACCAGGACAGCAGCCTGATACCACGAAGCCGCGCGTCGATAACGGTGTCACCGGCGACCCGCGACCTTCCACGCCAGAATTCGGCAAGGTGTTTTTCGATATTCAGGTCAGGAATGCTGTTGCGCAAATCCGTTCGCTGATCGGCTCTGCGCCGAAAGCGGCTCAGTAGCGGTCATTACGCCGTGGCCGTCACGAGCGCGACGTTCTGAGCAGCTCACGCCGCCTTGGCCGCGGGTCGCACCGTAGAGCACGTCGGCAGCCCAACATCGGTTTGCAGCCGACGGCTCCACCGCGTTATGTTTACATGTCGCTGCGCGGGCCAGACGCGATGCTCGCGATGACCGGAAGATCATCACAATGTCGTGAGTCATCATGTTTACGAAGTTCGACCGCGCAGCGACGAACGCGGCGTTGATCTAATTTCCGATGCGCTGCCATTTGGCAAACTCTGGTATATCGAGCCAAGTGCAGTCAGCAATGCAATCGGCTACGCGAAGTTCTACAGCCGGTCGCATGACGCGGTGATTCACGTTTACGATGAAACGGGAAACGTGATCGACACGCGCAAGCAAGCGGGGCGATTTGAAAGAATGGTAGTGGTATAACACTTCAGATTTCGAGTAAAACAATCAGCCGCCACGCGGTGAAGCGTGACGGCTGATTGTTGTTTTGCTCCAGTGCAAGTGGACGTTTGGCAGCGCGTCACTTGCGGCTTCGAGCGAGTCAGTAGAGCGGGCTGACGGCTCCGAGCAATCTAACGGCCTCCTGCGTGCCAAGCCACAAGTAGTACTCGCGGAAGCACGGCAATGCGCACCCACTAGCAAACGGACCGGAACAATCCTGCTAAAAGAAATTTTCCTGAACGTTATGGAACGATGAAGATTTTATCGGTCCACGGATCTTTTACTTTGCTGCCAGATGTGTAACCGCTTACATCGACATATCTTCCGCTTGTATCGAAGGGGCTGAAGACGTATCCGGGTTTGCCGGGGACCGACTTGGCTATCGGAAATTCCAGCTTTGTAGAGGAAGCGCGCGGCGACGGCGACGGCTTTGGTTTTGTTTGCGCCGTCTCCTTGCGACTCACCCTTTCGGCGGAGTTCTCTTCCGCCGCTGCAGATTTTCCGCGCGGCACTAAATGCACAGAAACCGGATTTGGATAGAGAGAGTTGTATGCACCGCTGGCAGCATCGACCCCTATCCCAACGAGCCCTCCGAGAACAGCATTACCCGCCATGGCCGCTCCCCCGGTTGCGGACGCTTCGCTTTCAACTTTTACGCTTTGCGGAATATAGCCCGGCTTGCTCACCGTAACCGTAAAACTATCACCACGACGACTCTTCACAAATTTCGCGGGGGTGACACCTTTTTCTCCAGAAGAAAGCATGACATTCGCTCCAGACGGCTCGCTCAACACACTAAGCTTTTCATGAACGCCGCGAGTGATGGTGGCACAAGACGTAAACAAGAAAAGTGGTAGGGACAGGAGATAGCTCGTCCTCATAAATCGTAGCCGAACAGCCGAAATGATCGAACCGGCCACCTTCCTCTGTAAAGGATCAAATCTTAATCCGGGTGGCGGACCACCAGCGCGCGCACCGCCCCCCTGTGGTGTATATATGGAGCAAGATTGTTACAAGTCAACGCTTACACACGCGCGCGGGAACGGAGCAGCTGGATCGCGAGCGTAAAGATCATCAGGCAGATTAAACTGCAACGCCGACAGGAGAGCAGGCCGCTTCAATGGCAACGGCAAGGGAATCGGTCTCTCCTGAGCGAAAGCTTGCGCGTTTCTGTGCATAGTTGATTACCTGAGCCTCTTCTCGGAGCAGGGGCTCGACGCCGGGCGCCTAAAACTCATCCGGCGATTTCGCCCATTCCCTTGGCGTCTGTGCGGTTCCTAAACGCATAGGACTAAGGTCCCATATACGGCGATATCAAAAATCTCTTAAAGAGCGAAAACTAAGACGGATTCAGTCTGATTTTACGAGAGTAGAAAGTCCCACAGTTCCCGCCTCCCGACTCTCTATCGTGCCCGCGCGAAATGTGGGACGCGAGGGCGTCTTAACAGCGGGAGCGGTCGCATGAAGGAGAGCAATGATGATCTGCGTTGGAAGATTGACCACCAGGCCAGGCGGCGTCTGCCCCTGCCGGAGTTGATGTCACGGCTAGGGCTTGGCGAACACGCGAAGAAGGTAGCGCATTGCCCATGGCATCACGATGAGCGCCCATCCTTTTCGGTGTTCGAAGGCGATGATGGCTTCTGGCACTACAAATGTTTTGTTTGTGACACGCAAGGCGGGGATGAGATCGCTTTCTTGGTGAAACATCTCGGGATTTCAAGACGCGAGGCGATCAAGCTTTACTTGGAGATGGCCGGTTTCCCTCCTAGTCGCCCTCCTAAGTCTTGTGAATATCCTCAGTCTCTTGCGTCTCGTAAGTTTCCTCCGTCTCGTCGTTCTCCTGAGTCTCCTGAGTCTCCTGAGTGTCTTGGGTATCCTATGTCCAACGGACAAGGGCTTGATGGGGAGGTAGAGAAGGAGCTTCAACGTTTGGCAGCAAGCAACGCTTGCACAGAGCGCAGCACCGCGAAGAAAAGGCTTTGGAAGCTTCTGCGTGACTTGAGAGCGGTTGATGAGCGGATTGGCCCCAAGCTCACTAAACCGCGAGTTGATGCCAGCATTCGACGAATGGCATCGGCTTTCTCAACCGTTTCTCGACCCCGCAAAGACACGCGACGGTTACCTCGCAAAGTTTTTCGCAGGGCTTGAGAAGGTTCGAGTGCCGACAGGCGACGGTGATACGATCAAGAAAGCGCTCGAAGGCGTTTGGAAACTCGCGCCTTCTGAGCTGCCGATGATACCGGGTTGTGAGAATGCGCCGGAGAGCTGGCGGAGAATCGCAGCGCTTCATCGTGAGTTATCTCGCTTATGTGGGAACGGGATATATTTCCTGAGTTACCGTGATGCCGCCAAAGCTTATGACGGCTTGAGCCACCAATCAGCATACACGATCACTTTCGCGCTTGCCCGACTTGGCGTGATTAAGATTGTCCGCATCGGCGACGTGCGACCAAATGGGAGAGCCTCAGAGTTTCGCTATCTCTTGTCGGAAACCGAAAATCGGGTGGAAGAGGACGCAGGATTCGGACTTTAGAATTGCCGAGTTACTGTTGCAACAACTCTACGCGCGCGCGTAAGCCGTTGCTCTGCCTCTGCGATTTGTTCCGTTGTGTACCATTGATCCTTCTTTGACGTTAATGACCTTTCCCTCGCCAACACCAAAATTGCATCCTGCTCGGCGTTGCGGAAAGAGCGCGACAAACAAAGGTTCTCATCGCCTTTCAATGATGCCCAGAAAAGACATGGTTCTTGCAAGTGTGATGGCGCGCGTTCTACTTAAACTTAATGATCAGCACTGCCGCCTTGCCGTTCGGTTGGCATCAGATGCTCGCGCGTTAACGTTTGCATACATGCACATTCACGAACGCGCACTAGCAATCGCTAAGCGTCAAACAAAAAGTCGCATTTAGGGTCCTAATGAGCCTCTCCTGGTGACAAGCCAGCCAAGGATTTGGCAGCGGATCTATTTTCAAAGGCTGGGAAGCTACCCGCGATGAGTTCAGCAAAATTAAAGGGCAACAAATTAAAGCATGGTTGCTCTAAAAATGATCCGGTACGGCGTTAGAATGAATCAAAGGTTTCGGTCCGGCCGCATTGGAAATTATCTATTTTTGGTAACTAAGTGCTAGATAATTGCCTCTCGTTTAGGAACAAATGGAGCCACTGTTCTTGCGTCCCCACGGGACTTTCAAACTTGGCATGGTTCGTGATATCAAACTTCCTACACCGCAGGACAAAAATGCTCAAGGCGCAATACCTCTTTTACTGTCTTTGCCGGCCCTACGAAAAGGGATGTGCTCCCACTCTGCGGCGAGTGCCGCTTCCGGTTCCCCAACCAAACAAGCAATCGCGAGCTTTTTCTGGGCTACCAGTCATTGGGATTTTAACGCTTGTGTACTTCATCGCCGGCAAGTTCGGATTGCTGCTGGCATCGTTGCACGCGAGTGCATCGCCGGTGTGGCCGCCAGCGGGAATTGCGCTCGCGGCATTGCTCTTGCTCGGTTACCG
>Ga0209690_1000773_pt1 | contig 17333 bp, 19 predicted proteins | sample GraSoiAngelo_150_FD_186164 | JGI IMG/M metagenome (GOLD analysis project Ga0209690, IMG submission 186164) | Grasslands soil microbial communities from the Angelo Coastal Reserve, California, USA - 14_1009_09_40cm (SPAdes) (version 2) | ecosystem: Environmental > Terrestrial > Soil > Grasslands ...
CGGACGACATGGCTGTCTCATCAGCGATAGTGTTGCCCGCGGCGTCGAAGATGGTGATTCGGAATGTTGCCTCGAAGGCGAGGATGCGACCCTGCACCCTGAAGCCGCTGGCCACCTCATCCCCCGCGTTGGGGATGTCGACCTGATTGACGTCGTCGGACGCTGGGTCCGGGTTGTCACCACAAACAGTGGCGAGTGCATCGGGCGTCGCCGAGGGCAGTGGGCTCACTGTCGCGGTGGCGGTACGAGGCGTAGCTGTTGTGCGCGTCGGGCTGGACGTCGTCGCCGCTCCGTCGTCGTCTCCGCAGGCCGCGAGCACCACGAGCGCTGGGATTGTCAGGAGCACGAGGAAGGCCTTCATTTCGTCCTCTCGTTCGAAGTTATGTCGTCTACCTTCAAGAACGCGAGGCGCGGGCACGCCGATACGGTGCGCCCGTCACGCCAAAGGAAGAGGCGGCACCGATTCGCTGGTTCAGGAGTGCGGCGGAGTGCCCTGGTCGTAGCGCTGGAGAAGCCAGGCGCCGCTAAGACCGCCGACCACACCGAGAATGACCGCCAGTGCGATTGCCTGAGTCATCGCGTCCTCCTTGCGAAATCGCGTTTAGGTTATAAACGCATCTGGATGCGGCGGGGTTGGCAGGCCCGACGCAGCGGTCGCCTCCATATGAACCCCAGGGCGAGGCACTGGAAAAAGCGCGACGCGCCTAGAGAGTCTCGGAAGGGTATGGGTAATCGAGTGGCAGCTTGGCAGCGGTGGGTGCCTCGCCCCTACGGGTGGGCCCCGCGTGGCAGGCGGATGGTAGAGCCGGAGAGCGGGCCATGCCGGGGCCCGCTCCCCGACGCTACGCGCTCTATGGTGCGACCTGGTACATGAACTGAAGCGGTGGGTGTTTCTGGTTCTGGCCCTGACCTAGAAGTGGCCTCACGTGCACCGTGAAGCTATCGGTACCGAGTGACACCCAGAGGAGGTTGGCGCCCGGGTCGCCGAGGGGCGTGATCAGCACGACGCTCGAGGCGGGGTTTATTCCCGGGAACTGAACGGTGAAGGTCGCGGCGTTCGCGGGAATCGTGGCGTGGCCGGTCGGATCGCAGGCATCGCCGACGCCGTCGCCATCGCTGTCGGTCTGCGATGGGTTCGGCTTGGCCGGGCAGTTGTCGCTCCCCGTGCAAAGAGTGCTCGTCTTGCCCGGGTCGCAAATGCCGTCGAGATCTCCATCGACTTGGTGCTGAGAGCAGCCGTTGGCGTCGACCGGCCGCTCATTGCTCGGAGTGCCGGGACACAAGTCGGAGGGATTGTGAACGCCATCACCGTCATCGTCGAGGGATGGCAACGCGGGCAGGCAGGAACTGAACGCAACGTTTGGGTCTCCGCCAACCGTGAGTGAGCCGACCTTGATGCAGAGGATTTCAGGTCCGTCCGGGATGTCGGGGCCATTACCGGCGACGGTGCGAGGAGGAATGGGGCGCCCTGCCCCCGGAACGCACGTCGGGCCGACGCAGTCAGTGCCGGCGTCCAAGCCCGGCGTGTCGCAGGCGTCGCCGATGCCGTCCTCGTCGGTGTCTTTCTGGTCCGGGTTGTACACCAGCGGACAGGTGTCGCTGCGGTTGAGGAAGCCGTCACCGTCGTGGTCCGTAGGTTGGTTCGAGGGCGGGCCGGTGGTAGGTTCCTCGGGGGTGGGGTCACAACTGTCGGGGATACCGTCCGGCGCATCAAAGCCGAAGAACCTATCGCTGTCGCCCAAAGCGGGGACGCGCGGGTTCCAGACGGTGTCTGCGTGGAACGGACAAGGGTCCAAGGAATTCTCGTAGCCGTCACCATCGGCGTCGCGCTGGCTGGTGAAGTAACCGATGCTTGTCAACGAAGTGCCGGCGTCCGGTAGGGTGCGCACGGGGATGCCACCCTCGTTGCCCGGCGTGTCCGGGTTGTCGTGAGTGAGGCCGAAGGACACACCGACGGTCTTGAGGGGCGTACAGAAGTCGGTAACCGCGCTGGGCGCTGGAGGAGTCGCTGACCCGGCGGCCGAGGACTGCTGAAGCACGACCACGCTTGGGTAACCGAACGCCGGATCGAAGGCCGGCAGGTCAGGCAGCTTCGTGCCCTTGTCGAACACGAGGAGCTGGAGGATCACCCAGAGATTGCCCGCGGCGGGAATCGCAGTCGTGGCGACGGCGCGGAAGATCGGCTTGATCGGCGGGGCGGGCCCGTTATTGTCATCGGCGTTGCCTGCGATCTTGTCCGGGCCGGAGTCGACCCAGTCGGGGTCGAAGATGGCGTTGAGGAAGGACGGGTACTTCGTGACTGCGGGAGGAGGCTTCACGTCCTGGACCCCGTTGTAAGGCGGGTAGTCCCCGGCCATGATCGCCAAGTCATTCGATTGGCCATAGGGCTGCGGCTCAACGGTGTTGTTGATGTCGGTGGTGCCCTTCATGAATGTAAACGGCACGCGCAACTGGCTGTTGTTGCAGGAAGTATCGACGAGGCCCAGGGTGGGCTGCGACCCCAGCCTGCCGAGGATGGCCGCGACGGGTATCGCCGTATCATCGGGCACCGAGGGCGAGAAGTCAATCACGCCGCCGAAGTTGTAGTCGTTTGTGTCGTCGGCGGTGCCCGGCTGGCCGTCGGGGCCCAGCCCGAGGTTGAAGCTGCCGACGATATCCGCGTGCGATCCGGGGCTCGCGTCAGGCTGGCAGCTAACGGTCATCTGTTGGTCGTCTATGTTGCGGTCCCTTCCTTGCAATACGTCGCGGTGTTCACCGGTTTGAAGCATTTGCAAGCGGCCGGGCCACCGCCACCGGTGGGGGTGGGCGTCGCGCTTGGCGTGGTGGGGACGGTTATCGTGGGTGTGGGTGTGGCCGGCGGCGGGGTGGGCGGGCCGCAGGCGGCACCCTCTGCGTGGTAGCCGTCACCCAGCGAAGTCTCGGGAAGACGCAGTTCCTGGGTCCCACTGTAACTAAAAAAGGATATGCCGCTGCCGGGGCGTTTGGGACGTCGTCATCCAGGTCGACGAAAAGGGTTTTGGCCGGTGTGATCATCGACCACCTGCAGGATGACGGTGGCGAGCACGCCGCCGCCGGGTGCGCTGTAGGAGGTGTCGTCGGGCGTGGACTTGGCGGGCGTGTCAGGCGAAACCGCAAATGTTTGGGCGCCGTTGTAGGTGGCCCCAAGGGCGGCCGTTTGAGGGCCCGCTGCCTGAGCCGGAATGCTCGACGCCGTGACGAGGTCGCGGTGGACTCCGGCGTCAAGGGGCAGGTTATCGAACGAGACATTCTGCGCTGTGTTGTTATCGGTGAAGGGGGCGAAGTTGACGGTATTGGGCCTCATACCACCACCGTCGTAGTTGAGGCGGGCCTGCCAACCGACCATGTCCTCGACGTTCTGGATTATGAGCTGGGCCGCATGCGTATGGGTATTGGGATTAGCAACGAGGCTTGAGGAACAGAATTCGACGGAGCCGACGGTCATGCTGTTGGCTGGAGAGCACGGGGTCAAGCCGTCGGACCTGAAACTGTCTCCGCCGCAGTAATCGTTACCGGCCGGGACCATATCGAAGGAGATTGTTACGTTCGCGTTCTGGGCGTGGGAGCCGAAGGGGTTGAGGACGAGCGCCGCCAGCGCCGCGACGACGAAGGTGATCAGAAGAGCGGCGCCGCCTAAGAGCGGGCGTTTTCGGGTGGCGGCAATCGCCGCGTGCTGGGTGGAAAACAACCGTGAGATGAGCCTCATCTCGTACCTCCTCAGGAGCCGGATGCAACGGCCCCGGTGGTCCCGGGAGGCAGAGGCGAGCGTCCCCGTCGGGGGTTTGCTCATGGCTGTTGGCCCGAGCATGGCCCATGATGCACCCCCGGAAGTTGACTCGAATTATGCGCCCGCCCGGAAAGCTCGTCAATACTCCAAATTCAGTAGGATTGCCGGGCGATTTGACGCGAAAGGCGGCGACCAAGAAAGATCCCGATTCGCCGCCTCTTCTCCGCCGCCGCCGGTTTCATCCGCTCCGTCCAGCGACGCCGGGTTCCACTGCTCATACATATGACAGCATGCCGCCGAAACGCGATCCTCTGCCCAAGGGTCTATTTTCGGCTGGACAATCGTTTAGGTGGGACTAAACGAAAGTCTTATCGCCGACAGGAAAACGGCCTGGAACGTGGAGAGGTGAGGGTACGAAGGGCACATCCGGAGACATCTGCGGGCTGAAGCCAAGTCCCTGAAGGGACCGCAGCTTCGGGGGAGGGCCGGGAGCCAATGTAATCCTTGCCCACCAGCACGCGTCTACCCAAGCATGGAAGTGATACTCTTGGTGCTTGGTGGGACAGGCGTGATCACCTCGATTGGATGCGCGATCTGGCTTCTGGACAAGAGAGAGCGGATGGCACAGCAGCACCGTCACGAATCGGCGGAAGTCGAGCGTGCGCTAAGCGAGCGCATTGGACCGCCCCCGGGGAGCCCGTGAATCGCTGCGTGAAGGGCTAGGAGCGAGCTTCGCCACAGTGGCGGCTCCCGATGCACCCTGCCTCGCGAGCTCGGAATCACCGGCGTCCGGTAGTCGGTGCCGTTAGGCGGGATTCTTGAGATTCCTCGCCACCCCGCCGTTGGGCGGAGCAAGCCCGCGCCCCTACAACGTGAACCCCGCCCCGCGAGCTCGGCATGACAATCGTCCTTCGAGGTCCGTCACGGCCCCTCGGTTCACCATACCTGGTGGAGGCCTGAAGGCGCTCCGCTACTTCCAATGCGGGCGCACACCCGAGGTCTACGGTGTTAGGCGGGATGCTGAGATTCTTCGCCACCCCGCCAGCTCCGCCTTCGGCGGACTACCGGTTCACCCCACCCCGCGACCTCGGAATGACATGTCGGCCTTTCGAGAGCCTAAGGGCTAGCGGTTAGTAGGTCGCGAAATCGCCTTCGGCGGTCGTCAGGTGGTGAGTGTCGTTGAGAAGGCGCAGGATGCGGCGGCCCTCGCCGGAGGCGACGATGCTCACGGAGGCGTGGGCCGGGCGGAAGAACATGTCATATCTCGAGCCGATGATGTGCCCGACGTAGGCATTGATCACGCCGCCGTGGCAGACAACCGCGATGCGCTCGCCGGCGTTGCGGGCGATCGCCGCCTCGATGGCGTTGATCGCGCGCTTTTTGAAGTCGTAGCTCGACTCTGAGTGCGGATAGACGTCCCAGTTGCGCTCGTTCAGCATGCGTTCTCGGACGGCGTCCAGCAGCTCCTTGCCGAGAAACTCCAGCGCGGTCTTCTCGGGCGGAATATCGCGAAAGACTTCGACCTCGCGCAGGTCGTCCACATGCTCGACGGCTACCTCCTGGTGGCGGGCGATCTCGGCGGCGGTCTCGGCAGCGCGCCGCAGGTTGCTCGCGAAAACGGCGTCGATCGGCTTCAGCGAGAGCGCCTCGCCAAGCAGCCGCGCTTGCAGGCGGCCCTGTTCGCTTAGCGGCGGGTCGATCCAGTCGCCGATGGTGGCGGCGTCCACGTCGATTCTTTGCTGTCCGTGGCGGAGGAGTAGCACCTCCGTTACGCCTGAGACGCCGGTAAGGAACGTCTGGTCGAATGCGCTCGGGGGACGGCCCTTGCCTTCGCGGGCCTTATCTTCGCGGTTCTCGGGCATCAGCACCTCCTGTCCCGATTCTAAAGATGATAGGCGGTAGGTGATAGGCGAGAGATAGCTGGTAAAATCGAGCCGCCATGGCCGCGAGAAATCCCTACCGTTCGCTTCCTTCGGTCGACCGCCTCCTTTCTGACGAACGGGTGCGCGCGCTCGCGAACGGCGGTGAGTCGGGGATCGCGACGGTCATCGTGCGGCAGGCGATCGAGTCGGCGCGGCTGGCGATCGCAGGGGGGAGTGAGACGCCGACGGAGGACCAGCTCGTCGAGAGCGTGCTCGGTCTCGCGGCAGCTGTCTTCGAGCCGTCGTTGCGGCCGGTCATCAATGCGACGGGCGTCATCATCCACACGAACCTCGGCCGCGCGCCTTTGTCCGATGAGGCGATCGAGGCGATGGCCGCGGTCTCGCGGGGCTACTCGAACCTCGAGTTCGACCTCGAGGCCGGAGAGCGCGGCTCCCGCTACGGGCACCTCGAGCCGGCACTCACACGCCTCACCGGCGCGGAGGCAGCAATCGCGGTCAATAACAACGCGTCTGCCCTGCTACTCACGCTTTCGACCCTTGCGCGCGACCATGACGTGATCATCTCGCGGGGGCAAGCCGTCGAGATCGGGGGCGGCTTCCGTATCCCGGACGTAATGGCGCAGTCGGGCGCGCGTCTCGTGGAGGTGGGCACGACGAACCGCACGTATCTGCGGGACTACGAGGCGGCGATCACGGAGCAAACCGCGGCGATCATGCGCGTGCACGCGAGCAACTTCCGGATCGTTGGGTTCACAGATTCGCCTTCAATTCACGAGCTAGGCGGCCTCGCCCATAGGCGCGGGGTGCTGCTGATCGACGATATCGGCTCGGGATGCCTAGTCGACACGATGCAGTTCGGCCTTGCGCCTGAGCCGACGGTGGGCGAGAGCCTCGCTGCCGGCGCCGACCTCGTGCTCTTCTCGGGCGACAAGCTGCTGGGCGGGCCGCAGGCAGGCGTTATCGTAGGCAAAGCAGAACTCATCGCCCAACTGCGTCGCCACCCGCTCGCGCGGGCGGTGCGCATGGACAAGGCGAGCATTGCCGGGCTGACGGCGACGCTACACCACTACCTGCGCGGCGAGGCTCTCTCGAAGGTGCCCGTCTGGCGCATGATCGCAACGCCGCACGCCGAGATAGAGCGGCGGGCGCGCCGCTGGGCGCGGGCGATTGGCCACGGCGCCCGCGTCGTTGATGGCCGCTCGATGATCGGCGGCGGCAGCCTTCCGGAGGAGAGCCTGCCGACGAAACTGCTCGCGCTGGACGGCGAGGGCGGTTATGTCGCCGAGATCGCGCGCCGGCTCCGAACCGGCGACCCGCCGGTGGTCGCTCGCATCGAGCGCGATTCGCTGCTGCTCGATCCGCGGACTGTGCGGGTGGAGGAGGACCGGGCGTTGGTAGCGGCGCTGAAGGCGGCGCTGTCGGCCTGACCTACACCCACTCGAATAGCTGAAGGGTGTTTCCGTCCGGGTCGAGGAACGTGGCGATTTTCAGATCCGGAGCCTCTTTACTGGGCTTGCGGATGAACTCGACGCCCATCCCACTGAGCCGCTCGTACTCAGCCTGGCAATCATCCACGTTCAGGTTCACTATCACACGGTTAGGGTCACGTGACTTGCCCCGTACCTGGCTGTGCAGGCCTAGCGCAATCTGCCCTCCGCCGAGCACCACGAAGCCATTTGACTCCATTTGAGTCCCGAGCCCGAGTGTGTCCTTGTAGAACGGGAGCAACCGGGTAAGGTCATCCGTGGAGATGATGATGCCCTGAAAGCCCTTTATCACGCTGTGCTCCTGGTGGCACTCGCCGGTCCCGACCTCGGGCTGCTCTAGGATCAAACTTCAGGCGCTGGGGCCGCCGAATCAGGACTGTTGCGACTGGTAGTTGGCGTCCACCAGGCCGACGACGTTGCCCTCGGGGTCGGCGAACTGGGCGAGGATCACCATACCCGGGATTTCGGTCACCGGCATGACGGTCTTGCCGCCCTTGCTCTCGACCTTGTCGAGGTAGGCCTGCGGATTATCGACCGCGATGTAAAACGTGACCTGCCGGGTACCGCCATCTCCCGCTGAGATTCCCCCGCCGATGCCGCCGCCGGTCTCGCCAGCGTCGACGATACCGTAGTTCATCGGATTGTCGGCGTTGATCTTCCAGCCGAAGACGCCCGAGTAGAAGTCTTGCAGGCTCTTCCCGTCCATACCTGTGACCTCGAAATGCACTACTGGATTTGCCATGTCGTATTCCTCCTTCTAACGGCTCCTAAAGTCGCCACGCTGAGGAAGGTGGGAGACACCCCCACGCCCCCGGCCGGCGCTGGATTTGTCGCTCAGTTCGCGGGTGGATTAGCGGGACTTCCTTCGTTGCGATGTCTCGCGAAGTCGCCACGCCGACGAGCGTGGGGAAATCATCCCCACACCTGGGCCTGGCGACGCGTGCTTCTTATGCGCGACTACGACTGCGGCGGGTAGTTTGCCTTCGTTATGCCGACAACGTTGCCTTCAGGGTCGGCGAACTGAGCGAAGATCACCATGCCGGGGATTTCAGTGACCGGCATGACCGTCTTCCCACCCTTCGCCTCGACCTTGTTGAGGTAGGCCTGCGGATCGTCGACCTCAACGTAGAAGGTGACCTGATTGCGGCCGCCATCTCCAGCGCTGATGCCGCCGCCGATGCCCTGGCCAGCGTTGTCGACCATGCCGTAGTTCATAGGGTTATTGGCGTCGATCTTCCAGCCGAAGACGCCCGCGTAGAAGTCTTGCAGCTTCTTTCCGTCCTTCCCCGTGACCTCGAACCATGTGACTGGGTTTGCCATTTCGACTTCCTCCTCCTTCGTACTGATGGGCGATTCTCAAGACTCAATTGCAACGTATCAGTCGAGGCTGACAACAGGCTGTCAGTGGTCTTGAGAAAGCGTGACAATTTTGCTCGAGCGCGTGATCCTCTCGGTGCGAGTGTAACTACTGCGAGAGGTTTTTGAGCTGCTGGATGTGGTCGTTCAGGTGAAACTGGATGACACCGATGGCCCACTGTCCAAGCGTCGGGTATTCGCCGAGCGGCGTCTCCTTGAGGAAGGGGACGTGGGCCTTGCGGTTCAACTGCTGGTCGTTAAGCCCGGCGAAGAAGTTGCCGATGGCGGAATAGTCTGACTCGACCTTCGATAGCAGCTCGGGGACCGGTGCGCTCTTACGGATATCGCTGTATTGGCCGGGGGTAATCCCCAGAGGCGGCGTGTCCTCGCTCAAAAAGCGCTTGAATTCGTACATGCTGAGGGCGTCGTCCGCCCCACACAGGTGCGAGAGCACCTGCTTGGCGCTCCACTCGCCTTGAGCCGGCTCCTTCGACGCCTGTTCCTCGCTGAGCCCGGAGACCGCCTGCTTGATCTCCTGAACCTTCTGGTCGAGTTGCTGCTTGAGTGATGGGCCTGAAACCATTTTCGCTACCTCCTTGTGGTTATTGCTGACAAAGATTCCGAAGCTGATTGACGTGCCCCGCGATATGGAAGTTGACAACGAAACCGGCCCACTGACCGAGGGTAGGGTATTCGCCCAGGGGCGACCCCTGCAAGGCCGGCACGTGCGCCTTGCGGGCGAGCTGATCCTCAGTAAGGCTGTTGAGAAGCTTGCCGAGCTCGGTGTATTGCGTCTCGACGGTGGAGAGCAGCTGCGAGACTGGAGCTTGCTCGCGCTGGGCGTCGTAGGCTGAGACGCCAGGCGTGATGTCGAGGTTCGGCGTGTCTTCATCGAGGATTCGCTTGAGCCGATGCATCACGTTGGCATTATCCTGGCCGGTGAGATGTGACAGCACTTCTTTGATGCACCATTCCCCCTCGGCGGGGCGCTCCAACGCCTTCTGCTCATCGACACCCGAAACAACTTGCTTGATGTCTCGTATCTTCTGGTCCAGCTGTTGTTGGAGTCCGGGGCCCGATACCATGCTGTTTTCCTCCTTTCTTTGTGGCTCCTAAAGTCGCCATCAGGGGACGGTGGGGGGGACACCCCCACACCCCCGGCCTGCGGCGCTTTCATTTCACTGTTCGCGGAATTGCATGAGCTCGTAGAGCCCGAAGGTGTCCGCGAGGCGGTCGACGGCGTTGAACTGGCAGGCGACGAAGACGCCTTCGAGTATCTCGTCGTCTGACAGGCCGATCGTTCGCAATCCATCGATGTCCTCATCCGTGATTCTGTAAGCGTGCTCGGAGCTTCAGGCAGAGGCGGAGGAGCGCCTTGTGCTTCTCCTCTACCGGGAGGGCATCGATGTCCGCTGCTTCGGCCGCCTCCGCTGCCTCCTGGCTGCCTCCTACTGACCGCAGGAGAAATGAATGCGCCTTCGTTCAGTAGGCGCATGAGTTCGCCTTCGAGACGACTGTCGCGATCATCTCCTTGACCTGCCGGGGCAGGTGCCCGCCCGAGAACATCGCCTTGTAGCCATCGAGGAGGACACGCAGGAAGTCGGGGCGCGTGCTGACCAGCTTCATGATGTCGGGGACCATAGGGAAGCCGAAGACGGCGCGGATCTCGTCGTAGAGCGCCTTCGTCTCGCCGGTCGCCTCGGACTCCTGGACGATGCGGATGCGGGGGCCTTTCGGGACGGTCAAGCGCAATCTCCTTCTTGACTTCCCTCAGTATACTTAGTACCCTCAGTGTGTCAACCCTCGCCGGAAAACCGAAAAACGCAAAAACGAAATGGCCCGGACCCAACCTTACGCTCAAGCTTGTCCCATCGCGCGGACGCTCGACATCATCGGCGACCGCTGGACACTGCTCATCATTCGCGACCTTTTCCTTGGCCGAAGGCGGTTCAACGAGTTCCGCCAATCGACGCCTCGTATATCGCCCAAGCTGCTCTCGGAGCGGCTCAAACGCCTCGAGGACCAGGAGCTGGTCGAGCGCGCCGTGGTCGCCGGCTACCCGCCCCGAGCCGAGTACCGCCTGACCCCCAGGGGGCGTTCGCTGTTCCCTGTGCTGTTCGCGATGGGCAACTGGGGCTTCGAGCATCTCTTCGCGGACGAACCCGAACTGCGGACCGAGGTCGATGCGCACTTGCGCTCCGCTGTGCCGGAGTACGTTAGGATGAGCGAAGCCGCCGCGGCGGCCAAGGAAGGAGCAGAGTAGTGGAAGCGACTGAGACCACGCACCAAGCCCACGACCACCACGCGCCACAGCAGATCGTGCCCCAGCGCACCGGCGACTACCTAGAGGTAATGAGCAAGGCAATCTTCCAGACGGGTATCTCCTGGAAGGTCGTCGAGAACAAGTGGCCGGGCATTCACGATGCCTTTCGCGGCTTCGACCACCGGCTAGTCGCCTCCCTCACCGAGGCGGAGCTAGCCGATCTGAGCGCTGACCCGCGCGTGATCCGTAACCGGCGCAAGATCGAGGCGATCGTCGACAACGCTCGGACGATGCTGGACCTCGAGGAGCAGCACGGCAGCTTCAAGAACTACCTTCGCTCGCACGGCGACTTCGAGAAGACGGTGGCCGACCTGCGCAAGCAGTTCAAGTTCATGGGGGAGACGGGGGCGTTCTACTTCCTGTACGTCGTCGGTGAAGAGGTGCCGTCGTACGAGGACTGGTGCCGCTCACGCGGCCGTGCGCCGATGACGGCGAGCGCTCGCCACGCCTGACCCGTGACCGAACCCACCCGCTGCAACTGGGCCCCCTGGGGCAAGCTGATGCTCCGCTACCACGACGAGGAGTGGGGCGTTCCCTCACACGACGACCGCCACCTCTTCGAGATGCTCATCCTCGAGGGCGCGCAGGCGGGGCTGAGCTGGACGACGATCCTCAACAAGCGCGAGAACTACCGCCGGGCGTTCGACGGCTTCGATTTCGAGAAGATAGCGCGATACGCCCCCGAGGACGTCGAGCGCCTGATGGGCGATGCCGGAATCGTGCGCAATCGCATGAAGATCGCGGCGGCGATCGGCAACGCGAAGGCGCTAATCGGCGTACGCGAGGAGTTTGGGTCGTTCGATGCGTACATCTGGTCCTTCGTTGGTGGATCGCCGAAGCGGAACTCGTTCCGCTCGCTGGGCGAGCTGCCGGCAAGCACCGAGGAGTCTGACGCGATGGGCAAGGAGCTCAAGAAGCGCGGCTTTCGGTTCATCGGATCGACGATCTGCTATGCGTTCATGCAGGCCGTCGGGATGGTGAACGACCATGAGGTGACCTGCTTTCGGTACGAGCAGGTGTAGGGGCGCAGCAACTGCGAACTCCGACTTCCAAGTGAGCATCCCCGAGCGGGAAATATTCTTCTTCACGGCAATACAGTTGCTGCGCCCCTACGAATGCCCGGGTGGTTCCTCCGCTAAACTGATAGCGTGACGACACCCGAGAAATCCCTCAGCACCCTCGGATACGACAAACTCATCGCCCGGCTGGCGGCGCAGTGCCAGACGGCGCGGGGGCGGGCGCTGGCGCTCGCGCTCAAGCCATCGGCCGATTACAGCGAGGTGCTGCACCGCCAGCGGCTGACGGCGGAGGGGCGGCGGCTCCGGGAGATGAAGCCGAACGTTGGGCTTGGCGCGGTGCGCGATATCGGGACGCTCGCGCACCAGGCTGGCCTCGGCCACGTGCTCGAGCCGGCCGAGCTGCTCGACGTGCAGGCGACGCTCGCCCACGGGCACACCGTCCGCGAGACGATCGACCGCCTCCGCGTGTACCTGCCGTTCCTGGCCGAGATCTCGGACCACATCGGGGACTTCCGCGAGATCACCACGGAGATCGGGCGCTGCATCAACCAGCGCGCGGAGGTGGTGGATGCTGCGTCGCCCGTGCTGGCGCAGCTGCGGCGAGAGTCGCGCGTCGCACACGACAGACTGACGGCACGGCTCAACCAGCTGCTCACCTCCTCGCGCACGGCGATACAGGAGCCAATCGTCACTCTGCGCGACGGCCGCTACGTGATCCCCGTGAAGGCCGAGCAGCGTGCTCAAGTCCCAGGCATCGTCCACGATGTCTCTTCCTCAGGTGCTACCGTCTTTCTCGAGCCCCTGGAGACCGTCGAGATGGGGAACCGTTGGCGGGAGATGCTCGCAGAGGAGCAGCGCGAGGTGGCGCGCATCCTGCGAGAGCTGTCGTCCCGGGTGGGCGCGCGGGATGCGGACATCGCAGAGACGATCGAGGCGCTGGCGAAGATCGACCTGTCGCTGGCCAAAGCGCGTCTCGGCGAAGAGATGGGCGCGAAGGAGCTGCCGCACGACGGCCACGAGCAGCCGTGGCTTCGCGAGAAGCCGGACGCGCTGTTCCTCGAAAACGCGAGGCACCCGCTGCTTACGGGCGAGGTTGTGCCGGTGACAGTGTGGCTGGGCGACGAAGGTGAAAACCGAAACTCGAGAGGCGAAAGTGATCGCGGGGCTTTTTCGGTGTTGCTCATCACCGGCCCGAACACCGGCGGGAAGACCGTGGCGCTGAAGACGGTCTGGCTGTCGTCTCTGATGGTGCAGGCCGGGCTGCCGGTGCCGGCGGGCGCGAACTCGCGGCTGCCCATCTTCGACGCCGCCTACGCGGACATCGGCGACGAGCAGTCGATCGAGCAGTCGCTCTCGACGTTCAGCTCGCATGTCGGCAACATCATCTCGATCCTCGAGAGCGCGACGGGCGGTTCGCTCGTGCTGCTCGACGAGTTGGGCGCCGGCACGGACCCCGTCGAAGGGGCGGCGTTGGCGAAGGCGATCCTTTCGCATTTGCTCGCGATCGGATGCCTGACCGTCGCAACGACACACCACGGCGAGCTGAAGGCGTTCGCGCACACGACGCCCGGCATCGCCAACGCCTCCGTAGAGTTCGATGTTGAAACGCTCTCGCCGACCTACCGCCTGCACATTGGCCTGCCCGGACAGTCGAATGCGCTTGCGATCGCCCAGCGGCTCGGCATGCCGGAGCCAATCCTCGATGAGGCGCGCGCCGGAATCGACCCGGACCGCTTGGCCGTCGAGTCGCTGATCTCGGACCTGCACCGCGAGCGCGAAGCCGCCGAGACCGCGAGTGCGGAGCAGAGAACGGCGGCGCTGGAGGCGGAGCGCGGGCGTCAGCGGGTCACGAAGGAGCTTCAGTCGCTGGAAGCGAACCGCACACGGCTGATCGAGAAGACCCAGCGCGAGATGGAGACGGAACTAGCCCAGATGCGGTCGCGGTTGCGAGATGCCACGCGGGAGTTGCAGAAGGCGGAGCGCCTGAACGTCTTCGAGCGCGCACAGGCCGTCGAGGCGGCGAAGGAGGAGGTCGCGGAAGCGGAGACTTCGGTCAAGCGTGTCACGACTCGCACGCCACGCCGCCGGCGGGCTCCGCTCCCGCAGATCGCTGCCGGCGATCAGGTCTTCTTGATCGACGTGCCAACCCCGGGAGAGGCGATCTCGCCGCCGGACGAGCAAGGCGACCTCGACGTAAAGCTGGGTTCGCTGCGCGCGCGGATCAACGTGCAGCAGATCGAAAGGGTCGAGAAAGGAGAAGGGGGAAATGAGGATGGGCGCGCCGCAGCCCCGCCTGCCTCACGGCTGCCCATGCCAACGATTCCGCCCGAACTCGATTTGCGTGGCCTGACGGTGGACGAAGCGCTCTTGCTCATCGATCAGCACCTCGACGAGGCGGCCCGCGCGGGGGTGCGCGAGTTGCGGATCATCCACGGCAAGGGGACAGGGACACTCCGCCGCGCGGTGCGGGAGATGCTCTCGAAGCATGCGCTGGTGCAGGGACACGCGGCAGCGCAGCCCCGCGGCGGCGGAGACGGCGTGACAGTGGTCGAGCTGGCCGGCTGATGCCCGATCGAAGGCCCTCCGGTCGCAACGCCAATAAGCGCTCCAACCCACGCGCCCGGTCCATGTGGGCGCACTCCCGTAAGTTCCGTGAGATCGACCTCCACGGCATGATCGTCGACGACGCAATCATTCGCGTCTCCGAGACGATCAGCGACGCCATCAAGTCGCGGGAGATCCAGATCCGCATCAACCACGGCAAGGGCACCGGCACCCTCCGGCATGAGATCCGCGCGATGCTGCGGGCGCACCCGGCCGTCAGGGGCTACCGCCCCGCCCCGAGCGAGACCGGCGGCGATGGCGTCACGGAAGTGGACCTCCGAATCTAGGAACACGCCTCGTAGTACAATCGCCCCGTGGCTGCACCTGACCCGCTCCTCGCCGCCGGAAATGCCACTGTCCGTCGCACCCTCGCAGAGATGCGGCAGACCGTCGCCGAGTTTCCGCCTGAGGCGCTGAACTGGAAGCCGGCCGGCGAGGACACGAATTCGGTCGCCGTACTGGCCACGCATTCGCTACACAGCACGCATTCCTGGCTTTGCACGGCGCTCGGCGAAACGCTGCCGGACCGTGACCGAGACTCCGAGTTTCGCGTAAACGCCGATGATCCAGCAGCGCTAATCGACCTCTTCGACAGGATGTCCTCTGAATGCACGGCGCTGTTTGACCGTGAGCCGACGATGGACTGGGGCACGATCCGCCGCACGCACACGCGGCCCGATGCCAGCGACGCGATCGAAGTGCCGGCGGCCTGGGCACTCCTGCACGCGATCGAGCACCTGCGCGAGCATCTCGGGCAGATGCAGTTGACCCGCCAGCTTTGGGACGCGAGCAATACAAAATGAGAAATGGGAAATGAGGATCACCTGGATTGACCCTCTCCCAGCCTCATTTCTGCTTTCCCTTTTCCCATTTCCTTGATCACCGTTCTCGCAGGAGGAGTCGGCGCAGCGCGCTTCCTCCAGGGGCTGCTCGCCGTCCACCGGCCGTCCGATATCACGATCATCTCCAATGTCGGTGACGATGCGGAGTTCTTCGGGCTGCACGTCTCGCCGGATATCGATATCGTCCTCTACCACCTGGCCGGGCTTTCCGATGACGAGCAGGGCTTCGGCATCCGCGGCGATACGTACAACGTCCTCGATGCGATCGCGCGTTACGGCTACGACACCTGGTTCCGCCTCGGCGACCGTGACCTCGCGACGTGCATCACACGGACCGACCTTCTGCGCCGGGGTCGCTCGCTGTCCGAGGCGACGGCCGAGATCGCGAGCGCATTGCTGGTGCCCGCGCGGATCATTCCCGTCACCGATGATCCGCTGCGGACGAAGATCCGCACGGACGAGGGCATGCTCGACTTCCAGGATTTTTTCGTGCGCCGGCGGACTGAGGGTCACACCCGCGAGGTAATTTTCGACGGCGCCCAAGGTGCGCGACCGGCCCCCGGAGTTATCGACGCGATCATGGACGCGGAGGCTATTATCCTCACACCCTCGAACCCGCTCGTAAGCATTGGGCCCATCCTCTCGATAGCCGGGATTCGAGACGCGCTTCAGAAGACGCCGGCGAAAGTGATAGCCGTGAGCCCGATTGTCGGCGGCAAGGCGCTCAAAGGCCCTGCCGACCGCATGCTGCGCGACCAGGGGATGGAGCCGAGCGCTGGAGCGATCGCGAAGTTGTACAAGGACTTCCTCGATGTTCTCGTGATTGATAATGTCGACTCGAAGCTAAAGGCGCAGATCGAACCGCTGGGTGATGCTAGGGGCGGGGGGGTTGAGGTAATCGTCACGGACACGATAATGGTCTCTATGGAGAAGAAGGCGGCACTCGCGCGCACCGTGCTCAAGGCTGTGGCGGCGTGATCTCCGCTCTCGTTCCCGCAAAGGCGCTCGACCAAGCGAAGGAGCGGCTGGCCGAACTGCTGACGGAGCACGAACGCCGTTCCCTTTCTCTCGTGATGCTCTCGGATGTGCTGCGTGCGTTGGGCGCGGCGCGGGGTGTGGACCGAGCGTTCGTGGTGAGCCCAGACCAGGACATCCTCCGCGATGCCGAGCGGCTCGGCGCCGACCCGATCGCGCAACCGGCGTCGCTCTCCGGGATCAACGAAGCGCTGAAGCACGCGCTGCGGGTGATCTCGCTCGAGGAACCGACCGTGCTCCTTGTCGTTCTCGCAGATGTGCCGGCCGTCACGCCAGCAGAAATCGAGTCGATACTCGCGGCGCTGCCACACGACCTCGGGGCCGTCATCTGCCCCTCGCGCGCCGAAGGCACAAGCGCCCTCGCGATCAGGCCTCCAGACGTTATCGATTTTCGGTTCGGCGTCGATTCTTACGCTCAGCACCAACGCGAGGCGTCCGCGCGCGGGGTGCCGCTGGAGACTCTCCGGATCGAGTCGCTGCTGAACGATGTCGACGAGCCGGAGGACCTTGGCTATCTGATCACGCACGCGGCGGAGACGGCAACGCACCGCCTGCTCGCCGAGCTGCGTATCGTCGAACGTCTCAAGATCTGAGACGGCATGCGAGTTTACGACGGACCGGTGTCGGCGGCGATTTCAGCACGGCGCTCGGTGCGCAAGTTCGCTCGCCTCGCGGTTGACGGCGATACAGTCGACCGACTGGTGGCACTGGCCTGTACGGCGCCGGCGCCGCACCACTCCCGGCCCTGGCGTTTCGTCCAGGTAGGTGCTGAGACGCGGGAGAGGCTCGCGGATGCAATGGGCGAAGCCTGGCGCGCCGACCTCGAGCGCGGAGGCGAGTCGATCCACACGATCGACCGGTTGCTGCGCCGCTCCCACGCGCACCTGGTGGATGCTCCCGTGCTGCTCCTCGCTTGCCTTACGCTGGAGCAGTCCCATCGCTGGCCGGAAAAGACGCGGCGGCTCGCGGAGCGAGATATGTTCGTGCAGAGCCTAGGGGCGGCGCTCCAGAACCTGCTTCTCGCGGCCGGTGAGGCGGG
>Ga0209690_1000775_pt1 | contig 17318 bp, 14 predicted proteins | sample GraSoiAngelo_150_FD_186164 | JGI IMG/M metagenome (GOLD analysis project Ga0209690, IMG submission 186164) | Grasslands soil microbial communities from the Angelo Coastal Reserve, California, USA - 14_1009_09_40cm (SPAdes) (version 2) | ecosystem: Environmental > Terrestrial > Soil > Grasslands ...
GAGGTTAACTACGAGGCAGGACACCCCGAGGACCTGAAAGAAAGCCCCGAGGGAGGAAATCATATTGTAGATCTCCCAACCGCGACCGGGATCATACGTATAGATTCTTCTGGGCATGCCGAGGATGCCGGCGATATGTTGCGGATCAAAAGTAAGATGAAACCCGATCAAGAAAAGCCAGAAGTGCCACAGGCCTAAATTCTTGCTCAGCATCCGGCCAGTGGCCTTCGGATACCAATAGTAGATGGCGGCGAATATCATAAAGACAAAGCCGCCGACCAGCGTGTAATGGAAGTGCGCTACCACGAAGTAAGAGTCAGTCAACTGCCAGTTGAAGGGCGCGGCACCGAGCATGACACCGGTCAAGCCGGCGATGAGAAACTGAAACAGAAACCCCAGACAAAACACCATGGGCGGCTCGAAGCTAATCTGGCCTCCGTAAAGCGTCCCCAACCAGTTGAAGATCTTGATCCCGGTCGGCACGCCAACGAGCAACGTCGAGGCTACGAAAAACGTATTGCTCATCGCCGTCATGCCGACACTGAACATGTGATGGGCCCAGACTCCGACGCTGATAAGACCGATGAGCATTGTTGCGGCAACCATGGCCGGATAGCCGAAGATCGGCTTGCGCGAAAAAACCGGGATGATCTCCGAAGCGCAGGCGAAGGCCGGAATAATCAGGATGTAAACCTCAGGATGTCCAAACAGCCAGAAAAAGTGTTGCCAGAGCACCGCCGAGCCGCCTGCCTGGGTATCGAAGAAGTGAGCGCCCAGGAAACGATCCAAGAGCAACATGATCTGCGCTGCCGATAACGGCGGCATCGCGAGCAGGATCATTCCCGAGACGACCAGCACCATCCAGACAAAAAGCGGCATCCGGATGAACGTCATGCCCTTGCATCGCATCGTGACAATGGTCACGATGACGTTCAGGGCCGAAGCGGAGCTACCGATACCGCTCACGAGTAAACCCAGAATCCAGTAATCGGTGCTGTGGCCGCGCGAGAAAGCGCGTCCTGTTAACGGAGCATAGGCAAACCAGCCGACGTCAGGCGCAGAACCGGCTCCCGCCAATCCTGGCGCCGCGAGGTAGCTAAAATAGAGTAGCATGCCGCCAAAGAGGGTCATCCAGTAACCGAACGCGTTGAGCCGCGGAAACGCCATATCCCGCGCGCCGATCATCAACGGCACGAGATAATTCATCAAACCAGCGATGAGCGGCATGCCAACGAAAAAGACCATAGTCGTGCCGTGCATTGTAAATAAGCGATTGAAAACGTCCGGTGGTACCAGCGTATTGTTCGGCACAAGCAACTGCATGCGGATCGTAAAGGCCATTAGCCCTGCAATAACCAAAAAAATCAGGGCGGTGACGATGTACATGAGGCCTAGTTTCTTGTGATCGACCGTGAGAACCAGGTCATGCAGGCGCGCCGTGAGTGGAAGAGAAATTTCCGGAGGTGGCGATAATGCGATTTCTTGAGTAGACATGTTCGTTCTCGATCTATTTGAGACTCGCTAGATAGACGACGACTTGATCCAATTCCGCGTCACTTAACTGCATGTCGCAGATTCTCCGCGGTGTTTGGGACAACTCCAGCGCCGATAGTTTCACGGCTCATCAAATGCGTCAGATCGGGGCCGAACTGCCCATTCGCTCTCGTTCCCTTGATCACGTGACAGTTGATACAGGAAGTCGAAAAGAAAGCATCGCGACCCGCGCGCAACTGTGGATCATCAACCGGCGGCTGTTTCTGTGCTGCCACCCAGTTTTGGAAATCATTCGGCGCATGCGCGACCACGCGGAGCAGCATGCGTGCATGTTGCAGCCCGCAATACTCGGCGCAGTTGCCGACATAGGTGCCCGGTTGTGTTGGCTCGATCCACATCTGATTGCGGCGGTTGGGAATCAGATCGGTTTTGCCGGCGAGTTGTGGCACCCAGAAACTGTGCGCGACGTCCGCGGACTCGAGCTTCAAGAAAGTCGGACGACGATTGCCCGACTCGGTGACAGGCACGTGCAGCTCATTCGCAGTCACAATGCCGAGATCGGGATAGCGAATTTCCCACCACCACTGATGACCCACCACGGTCACGTTCACCGTGCCCGGAGGCGGAAGAGCGCCTTGCACATCGTAAATCGTGCGTGTCGTAGCCAGAGTAATCACAATCACAATCAGAATTGGGATCACGGTCCAGGCAAGCTCGATCTGATTGCTGCCGTACACTTGCGGCGGCTCGAGATTTTCATGTTCGGGCCGCCGTCGAAAGCGAAAGATGCTGTAGGCTAGTAATCCACCGACGACCAGAAAGATCGCCGCACAAATGGTCAGGACCAACGAAGCGTTTTGATAGATCGCATGAGCCGGCGTTGAAAAAGGAACAAAAATATTTGTTGGAGTGAAAGCGTTATCTCCAGACGCGGCGAACGCAACAGCGGGGCCTGAGAGGATAAGCAACGCTGTTAGTACAGACCCAAATCCCCCTTTGGTCGCCCTTTGATAAAGGGGGAAAGAGGGGGATTTCCGGATTTTTACGCACCCTTCGCGCTTTTGCGAGATAAAGTTTTGTGAAGTCATTTGATCATCCATTTGAAAAGCCTGTCAATCGTCTAAGCGGCACGCGTATCTTTATGAGATGAAGCAATCTCCTTATCGAAATTGAAATCAGTAGCCGCGGGACCAGTGATCAGTCGTGCTCCACGGTTGAAGGTCAGGTCCTGGATCGCCCACTGGATGAAAACTAGAATGCGACTCTGGAATTGAACCAGATACATCAGATGGATGAACGCCCAGATGATCCACGCGAAAAAACCGGAAATATGGGCGCCGAAGATATTCGCGACCGCAGACCATCGGCCGATGACGGCCATGTCTCCTTTGTCAAAATACTTGAAGGGCTTTATTTCCGTTTCGCCCGCTAATTTCCGCACGATCGCCTTTGCAGCGTAGGTGCCTTGTTGCATCGCAACCTGGGCCACGCCTGGCAACGGTTTGTCGCCGGGCCCCTGGGCAAGTGCCAAATCTCCAATCACGTAGATGTCTGGATAATTCGGAACTGTCAGGTCGGAATTTACCTTGATCCGTCCGCCCCTGTCCGTTTCGGCATTCGTGCGTTTTGCAACTGTGCGTCCCAGCGGGGACACGGTGACGCCCCCAGCCCAAATAACTGTTCTCGCATTCAGGCGCTGGGTACCGTCATGCGTCTGGATCGTGAGACCTTCCCTATCAATGTCCTTGACCATGACCCCGTTCTTCACTTCGACACCGAGCCGCGCAAGCGAATGGGCCGCCTTCTTTGAGAGATCCTCCGGGAACGGCGGGAGTACCCGCGGCGCACCGTCGAGCAGAATGATTTCTGCTTCTTCGGGGCGTATCGAGCGAAAATCGTTCTTGAGCGTCTGGCGCGCAATCTCGCCAATGGCTCCGGCAAGCTCTACCCCCGTGGCGCCGGCGCCCACAATGACAAACGTCAGCCATGCGCGCCGCTGAACGGGATCGCTTAACCGCTCGGCCACTTCGAAGGCGTAGAGAATCTTGTGCCGGATGTTGGTCGCCTCTTCGATGCTTTTCATCCCTGGGGCCCACTCGCGCCACGCATCGTGCCCGTAGTAAAAGGTCTGCGAACCTGCGGCGACAATGAGCGAGTCGTACTCGATGCTGGCGCCATCGGCGAGCATGACCCGCTTTGTAACCGGATCGAGATCGACAACCTCACCCAGAAGCACGCGCGTATTTTTCTGGCGGCTGAACACGCTGCGCAGCGGAGCTGCAATTTCTCCGGGCGACAGAGAGCCGGTCGCGACTTGATACAGCAGCGGTTGAAATAAGTGATAGTTCCGCCGGTCAATCAGCGTCACATCGGCGGGCGCTGATTTGAACGCCTGCGCGGCACGGAGGCCGCCAAACCCGCCGCCAACGATGACGACGTGCCACCGCTTGTTTTCGGATTTGCCAGCGTTAGGGCTGGGGGTGGTCAATTCCATTTTCTTTACGTCCCCCCTTCGCTAAAGCATTCCCGTTGACGTGCGACTCATCTGATCTTTTGTCGCTCGTTCCCAGTGTTAAGGATTCCTCGGCGTCGGGCCCCGCATGTTCGTGAAATGGTTCTTGTACAACGCTGGGAATAACTAATGGCTCTCGGTGGCGGTGCCATAGCGCGCGAATCAGATCGCGGTTCATCTTGCCGATGAACTCGAGGGGTATTCCCTTGGGGCATACAGCTTCACATTCGCCATGATTCGTGCAACTGCCGAAGCCTTCATTCGCCATGGCGACCACCATGCTGAGAGTCCGCTCATCGCGCTGCGGCTGACCCTGCGGCAGCGAATTCAGATGGGTAATTTTTGCTGAGGTGAAGAGCATGGCGGCTGCATTCGGGCAGGCGGCGACGCACGCCCCACAGCCGATGCACGCAGCCGCGTCAAACCCGGTATCCGCTGCCTCCTTCGGAACCAGGATCGCATTGGCATCGGGAGCGCTTCCCGTAGGCGCGCTGATGAAGCCCCCTGCTTGAATGATGCGGTCAAACGCCGACCGATTCACGATCAGATCGCGTACAATCGGAAAGGCGCGAGCGCGCCACGGCTCGAGTGTAAGGGCCTCGCCATCCTTATCCTTGAAGAAGCGCATCGAGAGTTGACACACGGTAGTGCCACGCTGGCCTCCATGGGCCACGCCGTTGATCAGAAAACCGCACGAGCCGCAGATCCCCTCCCGGCAATCGTGCTCGAAGGCAACGGGAGGCTCGCCCCGATTGATGAGGTCCTCATTGAGGGCATCAAGCATCTCAAGAAATGACATCTCCGGTGTTACGTCCTTGATCTGATAGTTGACAAACTTGCCGGATGCATTTGCGCTTTGTTGTCGCCAAATTCTGAGTGTGAAATTCATGGTTATTTGTAACTCCTTTGCGAGAGAGGAATGTACTTAAATGTAAGCGGTTCCTTGTGAAGTGCGGGCGCCTGGCCTGGACCTTTCCACTCCCAGGCAGCCGTGTACGAGAAATTTGCGTCGTCCCGTTTGGCCTCACCCTCGGCCGTCTGGCTTTCCACGCGGAAGTGCCCTCCGCACGATTCGGTTCGGTCTAGTGCGTCGAGACACATGAGCTCGGCGAGTTCGAGAAAGTCGGAAATCCGGTTCGCCTTCTCCAGAGCCTGGTTCAGTTCATCGTCGCCGCCGACGATTCGGAGGTTATGCCAGAACTCGTCGCGTAACTCCGGGGTTCGGGCGAGAGCCTTTTTGAGGCCCGCATCTGAGCGGGCCATGCCGCAGTCATCCCACATGATCCTGCCGAGTTCTTTATGGATTGAATCGGGGCTGCGTTTTCCGTTGATGCCAACCAACTTCTTGATCCGATCCTTGACCTCGGCCTCGGCGGACGTGAACTCCGGATGCGAAACGTCCACAGGATCGAGTTTGGTTGACGCGATGTAGTCGGGAACGGTGTACGGCAAGACGAAATACCCGTCGGCGAGACCCTGCATCAGCGCGCTCGCGCCGAGCCGGTTGGCGCCGTGGTCAGAGAAGTTCGCTTCACCGCCCACGAACAGTCCCGGGATGGTCGACATCAGGTGGTAGTCCACCCAGAGCCCGCCCATCGTGTAGTGAGGAGCAGGATAGATCCGCATCGGCACGGTGTACGCATCCTCATCCGTGATCCGTTGATAAATTTCGAAGAGGTTGCCGTATTTCTCGCGAACGGTTTCCAGACCGAGCCGGTGAATGGCATCCGCGAAATCCAGATAGACACCCTGTCCGTGCGGCCCGACGCCACGCCCTTCATCACACACTTCTTTAGCGTTTCGTGACGCGACGTCGCGGGGCACCAGATTGCCAAAGCTTGGGTAGCGGTTCTCCAGATAGTAGTCGCGCTCGTTTTCCGGGATATCGTTTGGAGCGCGCGTTTCGCCCTTTTTCTTCGGCACCCACACGCGGCCGTCATTCCGCAGCGACTCGGACATCAGCGTGAGCTTCGACTGATGCTCGCTGCTGAGCGGGATGCATGTCGGGTGAATCTGCGTGAAGCACGGATTGCCAAACAGGGCGCCGCGGCGGTGGGCACGCCATATGGCAGTACAGTTGGACGCCTTGGCGTTGGTCGAGAGATAGAAGACATTAGAGTAGCCGCCTGTTGCCAGCACGACCACATCGGCCGCATGACATTGGATGTCGCCGGTCACCAGGTCCCGCGTGACAATGCCACGCGCTCTGCCGTTCACGATCACGATGTCGAGCAGCTCGCTGCGGATATGCATGGTCACCGTCCCAGCCGCCACCTGCTCTTCCAGCGCCTGATAAGCGCCGAGCAACAGCTGCTGTCCCGTCTGACCTCGCGCATAAAATGTTCGTGAAACCTGCACGCCGCCAAAGGAACGATTGTCGAGGAGCCCGCCATATTCCCTGGCGAACGGCACGCCCTGGGCGACGCATTGGTCGATGATATTGAGACTGATTTGCGCGAGCCGATAGACATTTGCTTCACGGGCGCGATAATCGCCACCCTTTACCGTGTCCTTGAACAATCGGAAGATGCTGTCGCCGTCATTGCGATAATTCTTGGCCGCATTAATTCCGCCTTGGGCCGCGATGGAGTGCGCGCGGCGCGGGGTATCATGATAGGAAAAACAATGGACGTGATAGCCCTGCTGGCCGAGTGTGGCAGCCGCCGCCGCCCCCGCCAGCCCTGCGCCCACTACGATGATCGAGTGCTTGCGGCGGTTCGCGGGATTGACGAGCTTCATCTCGAAGCGGCATTTATCCCACTGCTGCTCGATGGGACCGGAAGGTATCCTTGCTTCCAGCACAGTGGACTCCTTCGCCTCGAAGTCTTTGTCCGATTGCCGCTCGATTTCAGCGGACGGTGTGTTTGCTTCCAACATATGTGTCTCCTTTAATGTATCCAGCCTGTCATTACGGCCACGGGAACGGAGGTGAATCCCAGGAACACGACGACGGCGATGACCCGCGAAATCATCAGCAGCGTCGCTTCGTTTCGAGCAGTGTTCCAGCCGAGGGTTTGCAGCAGGCTCCAGATTCCGTGGTCGAGGTGGAGGCATAGTGCGGCCATCGCGATTATGTAGAAGCTTGCGATGGGCCAGACGGCAAACGCCGCCACGACGTTCTGGTAAACAGCGAGATCCTTGAACTGTCCCGGGCCAAACCCGACGAGACCGCCTGTCAGGTGGAAAAGATGGAAAACAATGAAGGCGACCAAGAGAACTCCGCCCCAGCGCATCGTTCGCGCGGCCCAGGTCGTCTCGATATCTTTTTTAGTGGCGTAGCCGATGGGTCGCGCAGCCCGGCTCATGCGAGTGAGTTGGACCGCGGCGGTGATGTGAAGCACCACGCAGATAAGAAGGAAGATCCGCACGAGCCAGAGGAGCTGGCCGTACTCGAGCTCAGGCATACCGACCTCCCGGAGGAATCGGGAGTACACGTTGATTGTTTCCGGGCCGGTGAAGATCTTGAGATTGCCGAGCATGTGGCCGATTACGAAGCCAACCAGAGCGATGCCGGTGATCGCCATCACGACCTTCTTCCCGATCATGGTGTTCCAGAAGGCTACCTCGCGGTGGCTGACAGCCACGCGTCGCGTCGTCGCGACGCTGTGAAGATGGACTGGCGGATTCAAATTTTTCGGGTTTTGCATACCAACCTCAATTCCGTTGCAATTTCTTTTGAAATAGGGTCGCGGTTTGTTCACCCTTCCTGTGTCCTCCCCACAAAAGGAGCGGATCAGAGCCTTTCCCCTCGACGGGGAAAGGTTGGATAGGGGTGATAGTCACTTTCATCACGTTTGCTATTTCAACGCCGTGTAAGCGGGAGTCCACTGCATGGCCTTCACCTGCTCACGAAGTTTTTCCTCCGTCATCTTGGGAGCCACACCGGCCTTTTGCGCTTCCAGGCCAATCGCAGTCGCGATCTGAACCGCCACCTTCCGCAGGTCGGTTAACGCCGGGAGGAGGGGCGCGGACGCGTCGTGGAGTGCCGGAGAGTTTTCGGCCAGCGCACGCGCGGCGGTGAGGATCATCGTATCCGTTACGCGCCGGGCGCCGGAGGCGACCACGCCGAGTCCGGTGGCAGGAAAGATATAGATGTTATTGCATTGCGTGATGGGAATTCGTCGCCCGTTGTAGCTGACCGGCGCAAATGGTGAACCAGTCGCCACCAAAGCGCGGCCGTCTGTCCAGTGGATTAAATCCTCAGCGTTCGCCTCCGACCTGGCGGTCGGATTGGAAAGCGGAAAAATAATCGGACGCGGAGCCTTACGCGCCATCTCACGAACAATCGCTTCGCTGAACGCTCCACCGACACTCGAAAGCCCAATGAGAATCGTCGCCTCAATCTTCCCGATCACGTCGGCAAGCCCGATATGGCCGTTGGCAGTCGCCGGCCATCCGGATACATGCTCCTGCGGCTGAGCATAGACGCTCTGTTCCGGTGAGAGGTCCTTTCGTTCCGAATGCAGAAGGCCGTCTTTGTCAACGACCCAGAAATGGCTGCGCGCTTCCTTATCGGATAGTCCGTCGTCGCGCATGGCTGCGCGCAAGAAGTCGGCGACGCCAATACCGGCTGAGCCAGCGCCGAGGAAAACGATTTGTTGGTCCTTCAAAGACTTTCCCGCGACTTTGACCGCTCCCAGAATCGCTCCTAGGGCAACGGCCGCCGTGCTCTGAATGTCATCGTTGAAGGTCAGCAGTTGATCGCGGTAACGCTCGAGGATGGGCCGGGCGTGCGGAGTCGCAAAGTCTTCCCATTGGAGACACGTCGTAGGGAACTCTTGCTTCACCGCTGTCACGAATTGATCGACGAAGTCAAAGTACGCCTGACCGGTCACACGCTCGTGCCGCCAGCCGAGATATTCCGGATCCTTGATCCGTTCGGAATTATTGGTCCCGACATCCAATACGATCGGCAACGTCCGCTCCGGGCGAATTCCGCCGATCAGCGTGTACAGCGAGAGCTTGCCAATCGGGATACCCAAGCCGCCGGCGCCTTGATCGCCAATGCCGAGGATTCGTTCGCCGTCCGTGACGACAATCACGTCGATCTCCGGATTGGGACGATTTCGCAACAGCGCAGGTATAGAATTACGCAGCGGGTAAGAGATGAACAGGCCGCGCGGCCGCCGGTAAATATGGCTGAACTGCTGGCATCCGAGCCCAACTACCGGCGTGTAGACTATCGGAGTCATTTCCTCGATGTGGTCGAGTAGAAGCCGGTAAAAAAGAACTTCGTTCGTATCCTGCAGCGCGCGCAAATAGATATGACGTTCGAGGTCATCGTCCTTGCGGCTGTACGCCTCATACGCGCGCACCACTTGTTCATCGAGGCTCTCGACCTGTGGCGGAAGAAGTCCGTGCAAGCCAAACTTCTTTCGCTCCTCTTCTGTGAAGGCGGTGCTTTTGTTCAGCAGCGGCCGGTCCAGAAGATCCATCCCGACCGGAAGATCGCGCAATGCTGATTTGCTCTGTCCACCCTGCTCCCTGCTCCCTGCTCCCTGCTCCTTGCTTGTTATCGTCTGTCTTTTAGCCATTTTCGTATTTCCTTTCCTTCTTCTCTGGTTTGGTAATTGTCTGTTTTTTAGCCGTTTTCGTATTTCCTTTTTCTCTCGAGGCACACTGCGCCGACTTAGCGGAAGAGATTGGTCCTTGCCAGATCGATGATCTCATCGCCTCGACCATTGAGCACCGCTTTGAGCATGAAGAGACTGAAGCCCTTCATCTGCTCGAGCGTGATCGTTGGCGGCATCGAGAGTTCCTGCCGGGAGACGGCGACTTCGATCAACGCCGGTCCATTGTGCTGGAGCGCCTGCGTCAGCATCGGACGCACCTGATCCGGCGTATCGGCCGTCAATCCCAAGAGTCCCACTGCCTCGGCCATTTTCGCGAAGTCCGGGTTGTGCAAGTCGGTGCCGAAGTCGAGGAAGCCGGTAGCCTTCATTTCGAGTTCAACAAAAGCCAGCGAGTCGTTCTTGAAGACAATGATCTTAACCGGTAAATCCAGTTGCCGAAGCGACAGCAAATCGCCCATGCCCATGGCGAGACCGCCATCACCCGATAACGAGACCACTTGCCGTCCGGGATAACTGACCTGCGCGCCGATGGCTTGCGGCAGGGCATTCGCCATGGATCCATGGTTGAAAGAGCCAAGCAGTCGCCGTTGGCCGTTCATCGTCAGATACCGCGCCGCCCAAATCGTCGGGGTGCCCACATCGCAGGTGAAAATCGCGTCTTTCGCCGCAAGCTCATCGAGAACTCTGACGACATATTGAGGGTGGATCGGCTTTCTGGTTCCTTCGCCGGCGGCGACTTCATCGAGACCTTTGCGCGCTTTCCGATAATGTTCGACCGAAGCCTTCAGATGGTCGTCGTTCCTGTTTTGTTCCAGCTTTGGCAGGAGCGCTTGCAGTGTCGCCTTCGTATCCCCCACAAAACCGTAGTCCACCTTTGTGCGCCGCCCGAGTTGCTCTCCGCAAAGATCAATCTGGACGACGGCTGCGTCCTTGGGAAAGAATTGCTGGTAAGGAAAGTCCGTTCCGATCATCAACAAAAGATCGCAGTTCATCATCGCGTGATAGCCGGAAGAAAATCCGAGGAGACCGGTCATGCCCACGTCGAACGGGTTATCGTACTCGATGAACTCTTTCCCGCGCATTGCATGCACGATCGGGGCATTGAGCTTGCCCGCCATTTCGATCAACTCCGCATGCGCTCCGGCGCACCCCGCTCCGCCAAGGATCGTGATCTTCTTCGACTGATTGAGAATTTTCGCCAACGCCGTGATTTCGTCATCGGAAGGACACACCTTTGGTTTCGGCTCGGGAAAATGGAGACGGGGCCCTTGTTCAACGGCGTCGCGCAACGCGACATCTCCAGGCAGGGCGATGACCGACACGCCGCGCCGCGCTAGCGCGGTTTGGATGGCAATCTCCAAAACCCGCGGCATCTGCTCGGGTTGCGAAATTAGTTCACAATAGTGGCTGCACTGCGCGAATAAGTGTTCCGGGTGGGTTTCCTGAAAATAGCCGCTGCCAATTTCATTGCTGGGAACCTGCGCGGCAATCGCGAGCACGGGGACACGATTGCGGTGACAGTCGTAGAGCCCATTGATCAAATGTAGATTACCGGGACCGCAACTTCCGGCGCAGACGGCTAAGCGTCCCGTCAAATGCGCTTCCGCGCCGGCGGCGAACGCCGCGGTTTCCTCATGGCGCACGTGAATCCAGCGAGGTTGCTCTCGCCTGCGAATCGAGTCGGTAATTCCATTGAGCGAGTCGCCGGGGACTCCGTAGATTCGCTCTACTCCTGCGCGTAGCAGGGTTTCGACGAGCAGCTCCGCTACATTTTTCTTGCTCATATCTCTACAAATTTCCTTTCTGACTGATTCTCTATTTAGTTATTTGCGCTAAACGGTCGGCGTGCCCCCTGAGCCTTGGCCAGCGATCGTACGGACAGCGCTAACGACACGAGCCAGCCGCCGTAGAAGAACATGTCGATTCCGACGAAGACTCCGATCACCCATACCCCCGACAAGGGCCATTCGTTCCAGATCATCAGCCCGAGCAATAGGGTAATAATCCCGCTCGCCAGCAGTGAGCCCCAACCGTCGATTCGCGTGCTTAATGCCGCGCCGATGCGAAAGGCGCCTTGCACAACAAACGAGATGGCGATCACGAGTGTCAGAGCGATCGCGCTGAGCTCAGGATGGGTAGCAAGCATCCAGCCGGCGGCCAGATATAGCAGTCCCGAGAGGAGCTGCAGGAAAAAGCCGCTCCACCGCTTCGCCCAGAAGGCATGGATCGTCACACCGGCGCCCGCAATGACGAGGATCCAGCCGAAGAAGTCGACAGCTACGATTGTGGACAGACCGGCAGTTAACATGGCAACCATTCCGAGCACTACTAAGCCAATCCCCAGCGCAAGGAAGAGCGCCCAGTGGCGGTGCAGTTCTTCGATGGCGGCTAGAGGCAGATGGCTTCCTTCTGCCGTTTCGCGGCTCAGGGATAGATGGCTTCGCATTGTTGTTTCATTCTTCATATTTCTTCTGCCGTTCCTGAATTAATCGCCTAGCAGTGGCTTTTACCCGTCATCGCTTTGGTGAATCACAGCTTTTGCCGAAGCTTCGTAAATTCGGTCTTCACTTTCTGCCAGAAAGATTCCTTCGGTGTCTTTTGGCATGCCTCGATGACAACGGGAATGATTTGTTGAATGCCCTCGACGCTCACACCGGCGCTTTCGGGTTTGCCGTCTTCGCCGTAGGCTATGGCCCAGTAGACAGCGTCGGGCTTGAAGCTGTCCTCTAAGACTACAAAGTCCTCACAGGTCATTTTTTCGAGGGCCTTTTTACCACTCGACGATTGACCGAATGCTACGGTGGAACTTGCAAACAACGTGGTCGCCACAACAGCGGTTGCTATACGTTTTAGGTCCATACTGCTCTCCTTGGTGATTTTCTTGTGGTACTTGTTCCGAGCGTCAAACTGTCGCGATTGGCGAACGCAACGTTTGTGCCGAATGTCACAATGGACTCACTTTCTCCGGATAAGCAGCCGACATCTAAGAAAGATGAACAATTAGGAACGACGAATCGAAGTGGCCGTGTCGATGATGTGGTGCCAACGGGCTAGCAGCTGCCAGCCGATTGGCACTCGCGATGCGAATCAAATGTGAAGGAAATTATCTCAGGGACGCACATTTGCCGAGGTTTTTGTGCAGTGTTTGCGAAGTCAGATGGAGAGGCATGAAGGTTGCTCTCTCAAGATGCACGGAAGTGGAAAGAAAAAGTTCAGAATCAGGTGAAGCTATAGGAGGTTCTAATGCAACCGGGAGAAAAATTAAATTTGACCAGAAGTATCAGATCCGCAAAGACAGGTGGCCTGCTCCCAAAGGAATGCGCCCTCGTTTCAGTCACCGAAAACCTGGGCCGGACGCTTTTGCTCGTTGAATTTGCACGCGGACACCGCGAATACGTTTTCGAGAACGAGGTAGAATTCGAACGAGATCATTCCTCTAGCTCTAACCAAGAATGCTACCTGTAATTGGCGCTCTGTATTTGATGAAGAACTCTAGCTGCATTCAATTATTTGGATGACCATTGCGGCGATTGTCCCATCCAGATGGCGCCGAAGCACCCGAATTTTGAAGGCCAGATGAGCGTTGCCCAAATTAATCCCCGGCTCCTTTTCTCAGGTCGGGTACGTGCCGGCCGGCGATCGGGCCGACCCGCTACCCGCCACAACCTTCGCGAGCCTGGACGCGACCGAGGGGGCGTGTGTTATAGGTTGGCTGCGGCGATTCAAGCGAATAACTTTGCAATTGGGCAAGGAGGACTACCGTGAATGCTGAGACTGTTAATTCGATATTCTGGCAATCGACGAAAGCTACGCCCGTCCTGGTTGTCTGTTTGCTATTGGCGCCTGGTCTTGCCTGGTCCGACAGCGTTTCGAATTCTCCGGCGGGCACACAAATCGATTATGGCATGCCCGAACGACTGGGCCGCCAAGTCGCTCCCTCACCAACTGCGCCCTGGAGTGCACCCGATCTTCGGGGATACACCAGTCTGCTCAAAACAGCCGAGCCGTCGCCTATCGATCCGCAAAAGGCTTACAATCTTGTCGAGCTTATTGACATCGCTGAACGCGCAAACCCAGAGACACGCGTGGCGTGGGAAGCGGCACGCCAGGCCGCGATTGGGGTTGGATTGGTCGAAAGCGAGTACTTCCCGGTACTCACACTGTCGGCGCTTGGCGGTTACCAGAGTGAGGCCTTTCCGGCACCCAAGGATGTCGCTCCCAACGGTTTCTTCCGCGCCACCCTCAACCAAATCATCCCTACACTGAATCTCCGTTGGTTGCTTCTCGACTTCGGCCGCCGGGGAAATGCCTGGGATGTAGCGAAAGAACGATTGTTAGCAGCGAATCTTGGCTTCAATCGCAAGCACCAGGAAATCATCTTCCGAGTTCAGCGCGCCTTTCTCGCTCTTACTAGTCTGCGTGGAAAAATTGCGGTTGCGCAGAGCGCCGTCGATTCCGCGCGCGCTGTTCGCGAGTCGGCGGAAGCGCAATTACGCAATGGATTAGCGACCCTGCCGGAGGTTTCCCTCGCGCGGCAGCAGGAAGCGCAGACCGCCTTCGATCTGGAGGACGTGATCGCAAGTGAGCGGGATGCCCAGGTAGCACTGGCGGAGAGTATTGGTATCCCGCCTACCGTGCCGATTCAGGTGACCGATTTCTCCACGCTCCCGCCACCTGCAGCGCTTGAGGACTCGGTCGATAAGGTAATCGACCAAGCGCTCGAAAGAAGGCCGGACTTGATAGCAAAAGTGGCCGTGCTCCGCGGAAAGGAGGCGGAGGTGCGCCGCGCCCGCGCAGATTATTTCCCGACACTCTCTCTTGTATCAAATGTCAACACGATCGCCGGTCGCGCCAAAGTCACCGGAGGAAATCAACCGACGGGATGGTTCAGCGCGGCGGAGCCGAGCTACGGTGTCGGACTCGCTTTTCAGTGGAACCTGTTCGAGGGAGGTGCCACTCAGAGAAAGGTGGAACTCGCGGAGGCCGAACGCCGGGCGGCGGAAGATGAGGTGACGGCGGCTCGCGATAAGGCTATCCGGGATGTATGGAAGGCCTATACGGATGTCAGGCTTGCGATTCGACGCCTCGACGTCGCCGCAGCACTCTTGGACGCCTCGCAGAAATCCTACGAGTCGATTCTGGAGTCCTACCGCCGCGGGCTTGAGACACTTACGAATCTTCTCGCGGCTCGCCGCGAGCTGAGCCGCGCTCGCTTCGTTGACCTCGACACCAGGGTCCAGCTGCTCAATGCGTCGGCTGCGCTCGCGTTTACGACCGGGATGCCACCGCCAGGACCGTAGGAAGGTGAACGATGGGACCACAGATCAATATTATCGGCTCGTTTTTTCCGTCCTGGATGCTCTGCGCTTTGATCGGGATTGGCGCGGCTCTGCTCGGACGGTGGCTCTTTGTTCGGACGGGGCTTCATCCTTATATAGGGCCACCAGCGCTGGTCTATTCGAGTCTTGGCATTCTCGTCACGCTCGTACTCTGGGTGACTTTGTTCAGAGGTTAACATTATGGCTGAAAATAACATTGCATCAGGTCCGGGTGCCCGCCGCATGATCGGTCGAGTGCTCGGCATCGGAATCATAGCTGCCGCAGCCGTTATGGTCGTTGTGACGTTAGTCCAGTGGGAGATAAGGCCCCAAACCGACGACGCGACCGTTCGTGCCAACTTCGTCGGCATCGCCCCGCAGGTGAACGGTCACATCGTAGAGCTGCACGTACGCGACAATCAGATGGTAAAGGAAGGCGATCTTCTTTTTCTGATCGACCCGCGGCCATACCAGATTGCTCTGGAACGCGCACGCGCCACGTTGGCCCTGACCCGTAAAGAAGTCGATGGCCTGAGGAACAGTGCCGCCACGGCTGTGGCCGGCGTCTCGAAGGCCGAGGCCCAGCTCAACGCGTCCGCATCTGAGGTGACGCGCCGCGAAATGGATCCAGTAGTGGCCGACGCCGAGATCGCTCGCCTGGAAGCGCAGTTCCAGAATGCCGACGATCATTTGAAGCGGCTCGAACCGCTACTGCCGCTGCAGTTCGTCACCACAGACAACGTGGAGAAAGCCCGGACCGAGCGTGCGTCGGCTCTCGCCGCGCTCAATGAGGCGCGCGCGCGCAAAAGCGCGGCAGTAGCCACGTTGGCGTCCACGCGCGCACAACATATAGCCACAGAGGCGGCGCTGCGACAGGCCCACAGTCAACGGGCCAGCGCCGAGGATTCTATTGGCCAATACGAGGGTATCAATGCCAGGATAGCTGCGGCCGAGGCGGCAGTGCATTCGGCGGAGTTAGATCTCAGCTACTGCACTGTGCGTGCGCCGTTCACGGGCCTGGTAGTCAACATGAACATATCAAACGGCGCCTTCGCCCGGACCGGCGCGGAGGTGTTTACCCTGCTAGATACGCGCACCTGGTATGTCGTCGCCAACTTCCGCGAGACACAACTGAAGCACATCCCTGCCGGCGCGCCGGTGGATGTTTATCTGCAATCGCAGCCCAGCAGGCATTTCCGCGGCACTGTCGTTGGGCTCGGTTGGGCGGTGTTGCCGGAGAACGGCACAAGCGTCAATGGACTGCCGCGGGTCGAGCGCTCGCTTGACTGGATCCGCCTCGCCGCGCGTTTCCCGATACGCATCAAAGTGGACAACCCGGATGATTCCTTTCGTATTGGCGCTTCCGCTGTAGCAACCGTGAGCGGCACCTGGCGCGCTGTCTCCCAATGAGTCCCTCAGCCCTTCTTGAGTTTCTCCGCCGCGAGCTTGCGCCGACCCCGGGAAGAGGCAGTAAAACCTTCCGCCTCACTCTGGCTTGTTTGGCCGCGACCATTCCGATCTTGACCCATCACATTCCCCACGGGCTAATCGTGATGATTCTGATGTATCTGATTACGCAAGAGGACACGGCCGCCACCGTAATCGGATCGATCCTGGGTTTGATCGGCGCCACCCTCGGTTTGGGACTTGCCCTCCTTGCCTGGAGGATTTCATTGGATATTGTGTGGCTGCGTCTGTGTTTCTTAGTTGCATTTCTGTTCGGCGGATTGTTTCTCAAGCGCGTGCTGACGATCGCTGGGCTCTGCCATTGGTCTCCCGGCATCCCTCGTGATGATTCTTCCCGATATTCTCCCGCCGAGCCCGGAAGTGCTGGTGGAGTTCGTCCTCTGGATCTGGTGGTGCGTCACGCTTGGGCTGTCGATTAATGCCGGCGTGCAACTTCTGCTATCGCCGGGAGACCCCCTCATGCTGCTTCAGCACGAGCTAGTGACGAGGATTAAAGCCGTTGAGCAGTCTCTCCGTCGCCTCGCTAGTAGCGAAGCGCTGGAGCCGTCGAGCGCGTCCCTGTCATCTCTTTCGATTGCGGGCATGTCGCGGCCGCTCGCGCTACTGAAGACCGCGTCGGTGGTCCATGCGTGGGCCGGTGAGCGTCATGACGGGCTCGCTACACTTATCACGCTCATCGACCGGTTCGTGACCAGCGCTGTCGCGTTGGAAGGCCTCGTAGCTCACTCAGCCGAACCGATTCGCCATGAGCGATTGTTGAGCGTAGCCGAGGGCTGCGATCGCATGCGGCTGGCATTCGAAAAGATGCGCTTGCCGGCGCCGGGAGAGTGGGTAGCGCTCGCCGATGAAAAGAACACCGAAGCGCCCATTCCATTATTAGACATCGAGCGGACGCTGGACCAAATCGCTTTGACGCTGCCCCAGTACTTTGCGGAACTCGGTCACTCCAAGGCC
>Ga0209690_1000776_pt1 | contig 17317 bp, 17 predicted proteins | sample GraSoiAngelo_150_FD_186164 | JGI IMG/M metagenome (GOLD analysis project Ga0209690, IMG submission 186164) | Grasslands soil microbial communities from the Angelo Coastal Reserve, California, USA - 14_1009_09_40cm (SPAdes) (version 2) | ecosystem: Environmental > Terrestrial > Soil > Grasslands ...
GCTCCTCCTACGGCTCGCGCGCCTCATCCAGGACCAGGGGGAGTCGATCGCGCGATTGGAGGCCAAGAATTCGGGCCATCCGATTCGCGATGTCCGGCGTTTCGACCTCGTTCGGACCGTGGATTGGTTCGAGTACTTCGCCGGCATGACGACGAAAATCCAAGGGGACGTGATCCCGTCCTCGTTCCATGGCGTGCTGAACTACACCCTACGGGAACCGCTCGGCGTCGTCGCACAAATCGTCCCGTGGAACTTTCCGCTGATGTTCGTCGCCTGGAACATTGCGCCCGCCTTGGCCGCGGGGAACACGGTCATCCTGAAGCCGGCCGAGTACACGCCGCTCAGCGCACTGGAGATCGCGCGGCTCACGAAAGAGGCGGGGTTCCCGCCCGGGGCCGTGAACGTCGTGCCAGGCAAGGGCTCGATCGCCGGGGCGGCTCTCGCCCGACATTCCGGGGTTGACAAGATCTGTTTCACCGGTTCCGTCGAGGTTGGGCAACAAATCATGCGGGAGGCCGCGACGAACCTGAAGAGGCCTCTCCTCGAGCTTGGGGGAAAGGGGCCGAACATCATCTTCGACGACGCGAACTTGGACGCCGCCGTCCAGGGGTCCCTGTTCGCCGCGTTCCACAACCAGGGACAGGCATGCATCGCCGGATCGCGGATCCTCCTGCACGAATCGATTTGGGACAAGTTCCTTGACGCCTTCCTCCCGCGAATCCGATCTCTCCGCATCGGCGACCCGTTGGACGAGAAGACCCAGATGGGGCCACTCACCTCGAAGGACCACCAGAAGCGGGTCCTGGAGTACGTGGATGTCGCGAAAGGCGAGGGCGCGAAGATCCTCTACGGCGGGAAACGGCCGGACACCCAGGAGACATCGCGCGGCTACTACGTGCTCCCCACGCTCGTGCGAGCGGATGACCCGAAGATGCGGATCTGCCAGGAAGAGGTCTTCGGGCCGTTCATCACGGTCACTCCGTTCGCCAAGGAGGAAGAGGCAGTGGCGATCGCGAACGGAGTTCCGTACGGCCTCGGCGCGGGCCTCTGGACGCAGAACCTGCGTCGCGCCCACGGACTCGCGGCGCAGCTTCGCGCTGGGATGGTGTGGATCAACTCCTACAAACTCGTCGATCCGGCGTCGCCGTTCGGCGGGATGAAGATGAGCGGCATGGGGAGAGAGATGGGCTTCGAGACGATGCGCGAGTATACCCAGGTGAAGAGCGTCTGGGTCGGATACGATTTCGAGCCTTGGCACTGGCCCGAATGACGCATTCGGGTTTTGACTCCCGAAGAGATTTAATCCTTACTCGGACCATCCCGTCATCGCGGAGGCGGGGAGGGGCGCGAAGTGTCAGACGGGTCGATACGCCAGAAGCAGAGACGGTCGGGCCGTCGTGGAACCATGGTGGTGCTCGGGCTCCTGCTAATCGGAGCCGGGCTCGTCGTCTTCCGCTATTCGGCCGACATTGCAGGCCGGCTCGATTCCTACATCAGCCCGCCGCCAGACAACGGCAGCAACATCACTGGACTCGTTAGTCCCGGAAGCTGGTATCTCCCCTTCGCGGTTTGGGGATTCGGTTTCACTTTGATCGGGCTCGGCGGGACGATGCTCCGGAGCGCGTTCGTGTCCGCCGTGATGGGCGGGGGTAGGGGCGCCATGGGAGGCGGGCCGTCGATGTCGCCCGACGCGCTCGAGACGTACATGCAGCAGGCCCTTTCCACCAGCCGGGGGGCGGGACTCAATCCGACGCCCCCGAAGGAAGTGGTGAAGGTCAAGTGTCGAAATTGCGGCAACCTCGAAATGGAAGACGCTGCGTTTTGCCGGAAATGCGGTAAGCCCCTTTAGCCGGAACGACCCTCGTCGGTCCGCGACGGCTCGAGTCACAAAATGACCAGGACCTGCTGATCCGAAGCCGCTCAATCCGCCTGGGCCGAGGTTAGTGACAAAAGAGAACATTCGAAGCGATAGATATATTGGCCTGAAACAGGCAATCCGAAGCCGAGCGTTCGACCAGCCATGGCAGACCTCTGGGTTGTCGTCGGCTTCCTCGCCTTCTTCGGGACCATCACGGGTCTCCTCGCCGTGACGTTCCTCGCCTTCACGCGAATGGATAAGGACGTGCGGAGGGCCCGGATGTTCATCATGGAAAAGCGGATTCAGCGGTTCCTGGGTGCGTTTACCTTCGCGTTCATCGCGCTCACCGTCTTGATTTGCGCTTCCACAATTGCCTTCGGCCTCCCCGCGGCGATCGGAACCGGGCTGTTGGTCGTCTGGTTGGGCGGCATGGGGTACGGGACCTACGAACTCTTCCTCATCGTCCGGCCTCCGAAAGGCACATTGCTCCGTCTCGTGAAGAAGTCGAATACCGGTCGCTCGGTGCTCCTCGAGAAGGCCGCGATCCTGGACCGGTCCGGGAGGGACAGAGATGCAGCGAAGTGAGTCGCGGCGGAAGGCGGCCCTCTCCAACTTCTCCGACGAAGGCATCGAAGGACAACTCGGGAAGATCCTGAGCGAATTCCGCCGGAAGACGAACGGCATCCGCGGTTCGGTGATCGCCGACGGGAACGGGTTGACGGTCGCGAGCGACATTCAGAGTGGCGTCAGCCCGGCCGTCCTCTCGGCGATGAGCACGCTGATCGCGCAGTCCGGCGCACGGGTCTTCGAGAACATTCAGATGAGCGGTCCGAGCTTCCTCATCATGGATGGCGACCAGGCGAACGTAGCCGTCGTCCAGTTCGCGGCGGGGGACGTGAGCCTCCTCACACTCGTAGACCGGGCAGCCAACCTAGGGGTCCTCAAACTCGAAATGAAGCGCACCGCGGCGAGGATCGCCGAGGCGTTGGGCCTCGCCTTCGGCACCGCTTCCGGCATCTCAGAACTCTTCATCATCACGAAAGCTGGAATCCTGATCCGCCACTACTCGGACAGCCTGCGAACCGACGTCGATCGAGACATCTTGAGCGGCATGCTGGTGGCGGTCCAAGAGTTCGTCAAGCAGACGCTTTCATCAAAGGCGGGCAACCTCGACGAATTGCGTTATGGGACCTACACGGTCCATTTCGTCCGGGGTCTGCACACGATTGCGGCCGCGGTCGCGAAGGACATGGACGCCGAGCACGTCAAGTACGCCGTGAGCGACGCCCTGCAGGACTTCGAGGACCGATACGCCGGGATCCTCCCGACTTGGAACGGGGACGTTACGGAGTTTGCGGGCGTCGACGAATGTTTTGAGAAAGTCCTCAAGACCTGAGAGCACGTCCGTCCGCGCAACCGGCGGAAACGGCCCTTCACGAACTAGGCTCGTTCCATCCGAAGGGATTTGATCCGGCCCCGGGCTACGGAGAACCGGCCGACGGATCGACCGCCCGGCGACCGGATGGTGGCCCGAATCTCCCCGTCCTCTGGCTCCATCTCTTCGACTGCAATGTCTTGCGGTACGCGATACGTTAAGAGGGACGAGGTAATCGCCCGGATCCCGGACGACTCCCGACCCTTCGCGTCCTGGAGCTTCGCATCGGTCGTGAAAAGGTTGAGCGCGTCGACGAGACGACCTCGTGCCAAGAAATCGTAGAAACGCCGTACCACTTCTTCCGCCCGGAGCGGGGCGGATCCCCCTGATGAACCCATTGTGTGAACCACCTCATCCGTTGGAGTCAAAGTCTTCGTTCGTATTCTCCATAGACCTATGGAGTTTACGTGCCCAGGTAGACGGCGTGGTCAATCGCGATCTCCGCGATGTCGGTGGCGTAGTTGGCCGTCCGACCGAGGCTGTCCACGATCGCCGCGAGGGCGAGGAGCTCCTCCCCTTTCCTCGTGGCGACGTGATGGGAGAGTCCATCAATCAGTTTCTGATGCCTCGCGAGGTCGTCGACGGCCTCGTTCGCAGCGTCGATGTCCGCGGTCAGGAGGGCGGTGAATGCCTTGTCCAGGATGGCCATGGCCGATTCCCGGGCCGCGTCCATTTCCTTGATTAACTTCGGTTCGAGCCGGCCCTCCGCGAACGTGGGATAGGTCCGGGCGATGCGTTCCGCGTGGTCCCCGATCCGCTCGAGCAACTTGGCGATGAGCCGCGAATTGTGCAGCTCGATCTTCGAGGCGGCGTTCGGGGTCGGCGCACCGGCCGTGTGGGCGATGTTGTACTGTTTCGCGACCATCCAGTAGAGCCGGTCGACGTCCTGGTCCCTCTGGGCCACGTCTCGCGCCAGGGCTTCGTCGTGCGTCCGGAGGGCCTCCAGGGCGTCCTCGTGCATCGCGCGAACGATCAAGTGCATGCGCCGGAGGCACTTCTCCGCGCTCAGCTCCGCGGTATCCGACAGATCCTGAATGACGACGGCGTTCCTCGACTCCTCGATGACCTCGGGTCCGATGACCATGTGGCTGAATTCCCGCGCGACCTTTCGCACGAACGGGGCCATCTCGGACGGGAATCGAATCTCGATGAAGCTGAATCCTCCGATGTATGCGCCGATCAGTTTCCGCAGCAGGTGGTCTCGACGCTCCTCCCCTTTCTCCTCAAACAATCGGCGTCGCATCGGCACCTTGTCGGCGGGCCTCGGGCGGACCGAGACGGCGCCATCTCCTTCCGTCTCCAGGAAGACCGTGTCGCCGGCCTTCAGGCCTGCGTCCAAGACCCAGCGCTTGGGCAGGGACACGACATAGGTCGAACCTCCGGTCAGCTGAAGTTTTCTTCCTTCCATTCCCCTCACTCCTCCGCTACGAGAATGCTATAGAGTCAAAAGGATTACTTCCGTAGACTATATAGATTTTCATTCGACACCGTTTGACAGGGAACATTTCGTCGGGAACCATCATAGAGCGCCGGGGTCTCCGTCGGGCTAAGGAAACGAATCGGTGAACATTAGGAGGAGTCGGTGAGTCCAATGGCAGCAACACCAGAAGACAAGGAGCGCCTCCGGCGCGGTTCGCGCCGCAACGTCGGGATCGTGGTGGCGGTCATCGTCATCGCGTTGATCCTCGTTGCGGTCGCCGTCCTAGCGGGATTGTTCAATCCCTCGCCCGGGCAGACGGTTACGCTCCTGGGTTCGGGGGCGACCTTCCCGTTCCCGTTGATCACGAAATGGTCAAGCGTGTACGTGAACGAGACCGGCGGACGGGTCCAGGTGAACTATCAGGGAATCGGGAGCGGCGCGGGAATCCAGGCGATCACCGCGAAGACCGTCGATTTCGCCGGATCGGATGCTCCGCTCAAGCCGAGCGAACGCGCGGCGGCACCCGGGTTGCTGCATGTCCCGGAGACAATCGGAGCCGTGACCGCAGCGTACAATGTCGCAAGCTTGTCGTCGGGGCTCAACTTGACCGGCCACGTTCTCGGGGAAATCTTCCTGGGAAAAATCACGACGTGGAACCACGCGAACATTTCCGCCCTGAATCCGGCCGTGGTCTTGCCGAGTTCCACGATCACGGTCGTGCACCGGTCGGACAGCAGCGGGACGACCTTCGTCTGGACGAGCTATCTTCACCTCGAGAACCCGGGGTGGAACTCCAGCTTCGTCGGCAAGTCGATCAACTGGCCCGGTGGAATCGGTGCGTCCGGGAACGCAGGGGTGGCGGGAAAAATCCTGACGACCCCGGATTCCATCGGCTACGTGGAGCTGGCCTACACGGTCCAGAACTCGATGAAGGTGGGGAAGATCCGCAACCCGGCGGGCAACTTCATCTCGCCGAGCCTGGCGGGCACCGCCGCGGCCGCGGCTTCGGCGCCCACCTTCCCGAGTCCCGACGGTGACTGGAACAACGTCACGATCCTGAATGCCGCCGGCGCGAACAGCTACCCGATTGCCAGCTTCACGTACCTGTTGGTCTACAAGGAGCTGAACACGATCGGGACATCGATGACCCAGGCGAAGGCGCAGGCGCTGGTCGACTTCCTGTGGTGGTGTGTCCACAATCCGGGCGGACAGCAATACGCGACGAGCCTGGTCTACCCGACGTTGCCGCAGACGGTCGTGACGCTCGACGAGCAAGCGATCCGCAGCATTGCGTTCAATGGACAAACGCTACATAGCTGAGAACGGTTCGCGACTGAACGGCCAATGCACCCTTTCCGAAGATCCCTGGGCGTCGGCCGACTCGTTTCGGCTGACACCCTGGGAGACCCTTTGTTTCAGTGGTTCTCGACCGCCGTCGGGTTCGGGGTGGTCGGGCTCCTCGTCGTGCTCACGGTCATTCTCACCCTGGCGGCGCAAGATTCCATCCGCACCTTCGGCCTCGGATTCTTGACCGGCAACGTCTGGAACCCCGTCCCTCCTTTGGTCTTCGGGGCGATCCCGTTCGTGTACGGGACGCTCGTGACGTCGGCGCTCGCCCTCCTGTTCGGAGTCCCGATCAGCCTGGGCATCGCGATCTTCCTCTCCGAGCTCTCGCCTCCGTGGCTGCGGATCCCACTGACATACGTCGTCGAACTGCTCGCCGCGGTCCCGTCCGTCGTGTATGGATTGTGGGGGATCTTCGTCCTCGGCCCGGTCATGCGGGTCTCGGTCGAGCCGGTGGTCCAAAGCATCTTCGGATTCCTGCCCATCTTCCAGGGGAATCCCATCGGGACGGACAAGTTCACGGCGGGCGTCATCCTCGCGGTCATGATCATCCCGACCATCTCCGCGGTCTCGCGGGAGGCCCTCCTCGCGGTCCCGGACAACCAGCGAGAGGCCGCCTTGAGCCTGGGTGCGACCCGGTGGGAGACGACGCGTGTGGCGGTCCTGCGGTACGCTCGCGCGGGGATCTTCGGGGCGACCATCCTCGGCCTCGGACGGGCGGTCGGCGAGACGATGGCCGTCACGATGACGATTGGGAACCGCAACGCGATTTCCATCTCGCTCTTCGACCAGGGACAGACCATCGCGAGCTGGATCGCGAACAACTTCCTGAACGCCACCGACCCGCTGGAGCTGAGTGCTCTCATCGAACTGGGACTCGTCCTGATGCTGATGTCGCTCCTCATCAATATCTTCGCGCGACTCATGCTGGGCCGGGTCCTCCGACGCGGGGAGGGCGCCGCGTGATGTTCCGGTTCGATCGGGACACCCGGCGGCGATGGAAGGATGTCGCGATGAACGTCGCCGCCTTCCTGTGCGTGGTCCTCGCACTCATCCCCCTCGGGAGCCTCCTCTTCGAGGCCTCCGTCCGCGGCCTCCGCTCCATCACCCCGAGTTTCTTCACGCTCACGACGGCGAATGGCGGCATCGGAAATGCGCTCCAAGGCACTCTCATCCTCATCGCGCTCACCGCCGTGATCGCACTCCCTGTCGGCATCTTGACCGGGATCTATCTGGCCGAGTACGGGAAGAATCGCCTCGGCGCCGCCGTCCGGTTCTTCGTCGACGTCATGACCCAAATCCCCTCCATCGTGGTCGGCATCTTCGCGTTCTCCCTCGTTCTCGAGCTCGGCGCGACGGGAATCGTCAGCCAGCGACTCGTCTTCAGCACGGCCACCGGGGTCATCGCCCTCTCAACGATCATGATTCCCTTCGTCGCCCGGACCTCCGAGGAAGCGTTGCGCCTCGTGCCGATCTCGACGCGCGAGTCGGCGCTCGCCCTGGGGATTCCGCGGTATCGAGCGATCCTGCGGGTCGTGCTGCCCTCCTCGAGCAGCGCGGTGATTACCGGGGCGTTGCTCGGGATCGCGCGGGTCGGCGGCGAAACGGCACCTCTCCTGATGACGTGCCTCGGGAGCCCGTTTTGGTGGCAAGGTCTGGATCAACCTTGCGAGTCGTTGCCGCACACGATCTACGTGTTCGCGCTCGGCCCGGACTCGGCCTTGAACCAGGCCGCCTGGGGGGCCTCCCTGATCCTTGTCCTCATGATGCTCGGCATTGCCATCGTGTCGCGGGTCGTGATCCGGCTTCGTTCCGTCTCGAGGTGAAGAGGCGATGGCCGCGAAGATCCACGCCAAGAAGGTGTCGGCGTGGTACGGTCCGAAGAAAGCGATCGAGGACATCACGTTGGACTTCGAGGAACACGCCGTCTCCGCGATCATCGGACCGTCCGGCTGTGGCAAGTCGACGTTGATCCGCTGTCTGAATCGGATGCACGAGACGATTCCGAAGGCGAGGGTCGAGGGGAAGGTCCTCCTGAGTGGGGAGGACATCTACACGTTGCCGGCGGTGACGGTCCGCCGCCGGATCGGAATGGTGTTCCAGAAAGCCAATCCGTTTCCGACGATGTCCATCTACGAAAACGTCGCGGCGGGCCTTCGGTTGAACGGAGAGCGCAACCGGGACCGGCTCGACGCGGCCGTCCTGGAGAGCCTGAAGCAGGCCGCCCTCTGGGACGAGGTGAAGGACTCGTTGGAGAAAAGCGGGGCGAGCCTGTCCGGAGGCCAACAACAGCGGCTCTGCATCGCGAGGGCCCTCGCGGTGCATCCGGAGGTCCTCCTGATGGACGAGCCCTGTGCGGCCCTCGATCCCATCGCGACGGCGAAGATCGAGGACCTCATCTTTGACCTGAAGCAGGACTATACGGTCGTGATCGTGACGCACAACATGCAGCAGGCCGCGCGCGTGGCCCAAACGACGGCCTTCATGTACCTGGGCCACCTGATCGAGGTGGGCCCGACCCGCGAGCTCTTCGAACGGCCCAAAGAGACGCTGACAGAAAGCTACATCACCGGGAGGTTTGGGTAGTGCCGCAGGCCGCAGAACGGAAAGCCCTTGCTAAGGGGCTCGAGAAACTGAACGAGAACATGGTGACCCTCGCCGAACTCAGCGAACTGGCGATCCGCAAGGCGATCGACTCGCTGACGCGGCTCGACGGAGACGTCGCGCGAGAAGTCTTCACGATCGACCAAGAGGTCTACGGGCTGCAGCTCGAGATCGAGCATACGTGCGTCGACCTGATCGCCCTCCATGCGCCCGTCGCGCGGGATCTCCGAACGATCACGACGTCCTTGAAGATCACGACCGACCTGGACCGCATCGGACGTTACGCAAAAGACCTCGGGGAACTCACGTTGCAATTCAGTCCCTTCGCCCGCGGCGTGGAACCGGAACTCACGCGGATCCAGGAGATGGCGGACCGGACGATCCAGATGGTCGACACGGCCATCGACGCGTTCGTCAAGCACGACGCGGAATCCGTCCGGAACATCATGCAGGTCGACGACGCCGTGGATCAGATGCACGACGAAAACTTCAACGAGCTTGTGCGTCGGATGACGGAAGGAAGCCTGAAGATCGAAACGGGGGCGAGATACATCCTCGTGAACCGGTACCTCGAGCGGATCGCAGACCACGCGGTCAATATCGGCATGCGCGTCGTCTACATGGTCACGGGTGATTGGCTCCCGCGGGAGCGGGCCGCGGACCGAGCCAAGCGGATCCCGAAGTGACAGGGCCGAGAGCACGTCTCTATAGACCTCGGATTCCTCCCGAGACCTTGTCGCTCAGGTTCATGCACGAGCGGACCCGTTCTTCGTCGGATGAGACAAACACCTGAAGAGAGCTGCGAGAGCGACTTCGATCTGTGGAAGCTCGATCGCGACTCCCAAGAAGAAACACACCAAGCGGAATTCGCTCCGAAGTGACGGAAGGGGGAAAGTCGCCCATGGACTTCGGCGTGGACGGAGACCACTCGGAGAGGTGGTCGCCCTCCTCTAGCGGCCACGGGCGGAGGGAAGGGACGCGGCGTCCTAGAAGTCTTGGAGGGCCGCGTTGTCTTCGCTGAAGACCTTCTCGAAGTATCCGAGGGTGCCTTTTCGGATCTCCTCGTCGCTCGCGCCCTGGCGGTGGAAGTCTCCGACGACGATGACCTTCGTCTTGTCGCCCATCGGGACATAGGTGTGGGTTTGTTTCGAGCCCTTCGATAGACCTTCCAAGACCTGCAGCTCGAACCCGAACGGTGGGTCCATCCGCATCTGCCAGATCTCTTCGGCCTTGCCTTGCGGCCCGGCGATCTCGGCTCGGATCTTCATCGTGCTTCCCTTCTGCTCCAGGACCTTCTGGCTCAGGATCGACTCATGCTGGTGGCTCTCCGGATCCTGGAGATACTTCCAAATCTTGTCAATCGAGGCGTCGAACACGCCGTCGTCTCGCACGTATACCATTCGTTTCTCCTCCGGGACATGGACGATGTCCCTGGCGGCCTATACTTTGTATACTATTTGAAGACGGTAGGGAAGGATAGTATATCGCGAGACTCGGACGTCCGTTTCAGTCCAACAGCGCGAATGAGACTTTGCGCCTAATCAAGCGGGAATTCCCGACTTCCATCTGGCGTCCTCAACGGCTTCGACGGCCAGAGAACCCGACGCGCCACCCACGACGCTCGGCTCGACTCGGATAATCTCGCCCGGCCGCCCAGCGCGGACGCGGGCCGCGAGCCAGTCGGGTCCCCACCCGTGACGTGGACCGTGATCCTTCCACTCGGCGAAGCCGATGAGTCGCGCCCCGCAATCGGGGCAAAGCTCCCTGCGCCAGGAATCATCATCCACGCGTTGCACGGCAAAGACTGATTGCGCCATCGTAAAGGTTCAGAGGGGATGATGTAGTAATATTCTATTCGACGTTTGATTTCAAAAGGAATATTCCCATAGAGATATTGACAATTCCGCAGTCACCGTTGGCGACCCCATCGTGCTGCGTCACCTGACGTGGGTTTCGAGCCGCAAAGGGCTTGGGGGGCACGTTCGCATTCCTCGAAGAAAGCTTCGAAATGCGTGGGAAAAGCCTAACGGTCCGAATGGGCTTATACGGCCTCCGTCATTTCCGAAGGTGAGGCTGGAGGGATACCGTGGCCTTGCTACGCTACGCTGCGGCAGACGTCCTTCGCAGTCGGCGACGGACATTGACGGCAGTCCTGGGTGTGCTCCTCGCGGTCACGTTCATCGCAGGCACCTTCATCGCGATCGATTCGTCGACGCGGGCCACTCTGGATGGAATCCTGGCGAACTACCCGGCCGATATCCAGTTCCAGGCAGGGCCCGGGAACGCGACCCAAATCCGAGAAGCCCTTGAGGCGATCCCCGGCATCGTCCGCGTGGCATCGTGGCGCAACGCCCAGTTCTCCGAAATGGAGTCGCCCTCCTCCGGGGGGCCGACGTACGCCCAGATCGTCGGCGTCGAGCCCGACCGTCCTCCTTCGTTTCTTAACGGGATTACGATTACGGCGGGCAATCTTTCCCTTCCAAGAGGCACGGTCGCGCTGAGCGAGGACCTCGCCAAGCAAGTGAACGTCACCCTGGGCGGCACCGCCGCTTTCGTGTACCGTACGTACAACATCACCGGAAACGAGACACTCACACGCGTCGATGTGACGGTCGGCGGCCTCTTCCGGAATCCATATACTGGCGTGGGTCCTTTCTACGCGCCCGCGACAGCACTCGTCCAGATACGAGATGTCGACTGGTATGAACAGCAACTGAGCGTGATCCCGTACGGCGGGAATTTCATTGCGGGAGAAATCCGAATCGATCGGGATCGGCTTCTCGACCCGTACGACCTTGCGGCGTCCCAGCGAAACCTCGCGCGCCTCGACCGCCAAATCAACGAGGTCCTCGCGCCGGAGGGTCGCGTGACCATCGACTACGTCGGGAATGCGATCAGCAACTTCGCCACGACGATCACGATTCAGCGGATCATCTACCTCGCGCTCTCCACCCCAGTCTTGCTGCTCGGGGTTTACCTCGGGGCGATTGGCGTGGACCTGGGCCACGCGGAACGTCGACGCGAGCTGGCGGTCCTCAAGACCCGAGGTGCCACTCCGCGCCAGCTCGTTGGACTCCTGCTCGTCGAAGCGGCACTCGGGGGAGCGATCGCTGCGATCGTGGGCCTCTTTGCGGGAGTGGGCCTGAGTCGTCTGTTGCTCACCTTCATGAGTCCGTTCAGCACTCCCACCGCGCCGCGGTACGAGGTCATCGTCCTCACCCCCTCGACGGTCGTCATCGTGACGATCTTGTCCGTGATTTTCATGGCGATCACGAGCATCCGATCGGCGCGGCGAACGGCGCGCATCCCGATCGTGGAGACGCTCCGGTACTACGCGCCCGGTGAGACTCGGATTCAGTATCGGCCCTGGGTTGACATCCTGCTCATCACCTTGGCGATCGTCACGTACGGGATGGTCCTCTATACGCGCGCGAATCCGCAGGACTTCTTTACGTTCCTCATCGGTGCCCTCTTTTTCATCATCCTGCCCTTCACGCCGATCTTCCTCATCGTCGGGACGACTCGGCTCCTGACCCGTTCTACGGGTCGAGTGTACGAATGGACGGCCCGGGTGTGCAAGCCGTTCGCGAAGAACCTGTACTACGTCATCAGCCGGAACCTGTGTCGAAACCCGCGGCGATCGGCGAACGTCGCGGTCATCATCGCCCTCGGCCTCGCATTCGGGATGTTCATCCTCGTGACGTTCTCCTCGCAGCTCGGCTACCAAGAACGCCAAGTTCGAGCTTCGATCGGTGCGGATCTCGCGGTGGACGCCCCGCCGTACGATCCGACGTTCGCGGCGAACCTTAGCGCTCTCCCGGAGGTGGCCGGGACCACTCGGGTTCAGAACGTCCCGGCCTCTCCGCCCTACGCGTATGCGGCTGTCTACGCGCTCGACCCAGTGACGTTCTTCGCCGTCACGAATCCCGAGCCTTGGTACTTCGGAGCGGGTGGAGCGGAAGCGGCACGGCAAGTCCTCGCGACGCCCGGACAGGTCCTCGTCACGGAGGCGTACCTTCGGAATGCCTTCCTGGCCGTCGGGGATCGTCTCCGCTTCGAAGGTAGCGTGTATAACGGCACGAATTACACCGGCACGGTCACGGTGAACACGACGATCGGAGGGACCGTGCGGGGCCTGCCAGGCTACTACGGATTCGGCCTGCCCAACGCAATCTACGGGAGCGAGGACACGATGGGACCGCTCATCATGCCTGGGCCATTCCCGAGGTACGGCGGGGACCGATACCTTGCCGCCTTCCGTGCCAACGCGGACTGGCATGCCGCCAAGGCGGGCGTCGTCGCCCTTGGAGGATCCAACGTCCAGGTGACCGCCGAGCAAATTGAGGGGCTCCGCTCGAACCCCGTGTTCCGCGCCTTCTTTGGATTCATCGAGCTGGAGATGGCCTTCATGATCGTCATCCTTACGGCGGGCCTCGGAGTCATCCTATACGCCGCGACGCTCGAGAGGGATGTGGAGCTCGCGGCCATCCGGGCTCGCGGCGCGAGCGGGTGGCAGACGGCCGGCCTTCTGATCGGCGAGGCCGCCTCGATCATGCTGATTGGCCTCCTCGTTGGCACGGGGATCGGCCTGCTCGCGGCGTACCTATCGACGTCGGTCATTTCAGCCGGCCCGGGAACGGCGGGGGAGTCCTTGGTCCCGGTGCTCTTCATCTTCCCTCTGGAGGCTTTGCTCCTCCTGGTCCTCGCGCCCGCCGCGATGCTCCTCACGTCGTTCGCGGTCACGATTCGCATCGCGCGCATGGACATCGCACGGGTTCTGAAGCTCCGAGGTGGGTAATGTGCCGAACATCCGAACGAAAGACTTGATCAAAGTGTATCGGACCGGGAAATCCGAGGTGATCGCGCTCCGCGGCCTCGACATGCAAGTGGCCGACGGCGAGCTCGTGGCCGTCCAAGGGCCGTCGGGGTGTGGGAAGACGACGCTACTCAATCTCATCGGAGGGATTGACCGCCCGACCGCCGGCCGAATCGAAGTCGACGGTTCCAACCTCGTTGACTTCGGAGACGGAGACCTTGTCAAGTATCGCCTGGCGAAGGTCGGTTTCATCTTTCAGTTCTTCAACCTGGTCCCCACGCTCACCGCCGAAGAAAACGTCGAACTGCCGTTGCGGCTCGCAGGGAAGGGCCCCTCGATCCGTGCGAAACGCCGGAAGGAGCTGCTCGAGCTCGTGGGCATGACACAGCGTGCGAGCCACCGCCCCGACGAGCTGAGCGGCGGCGAGCAGCAACGGGTCGCCATCGGAGTGGCCCTCGCGAACGACCCGCCGCTCCTCCTCGCGGACGAGCCAACTGGGGAGCTCGACACGAAAACCGGGCAAGAAGTCCTCGACCTGTTCCGTCGCCTCAATCAGGAGTTCAAAAAGACTATCGTCGTTGTGACGCATGACGCACGCGTCTCCCACATCGCCCATCGCGTCCTCGAGATTCAGGACGGGAAGATCCTCGGAGAGACCGCGGCCGCGTAGGCTAAGCGAACATCGTCGGAATCAGTACGTTCGCTCCTCAGGGGCCACTTCCCATTCTTTGGATTCGATCGTCTTCCGGAGTTTTCGGAGCGAATCGCGGAAGTGCTCGACCAAACGCGTCTTCGCCGGGCTGTCGGGCAACTCCTCAATCAGATGCAGGAGACCTTCCATCTGTGGAACCTGACTGTATTTCATGATCAGGAGTTCCTTCTGATACAGGGCGGATGTGAGGAATTGGTTCCTGACCGTCGCGACCGTCGTTTGAGCGGACCAAAAGCGAAGAAACTTGTCCAGGTAGAATCCGAACCCGAAGATGATCGTCAGGACGATGAGGAGTAGGACGAGAAGGACTTCCACTTCATTGAGCCCAAACTCCGCGAAGTACTGCCGCAAGACCAACGTGAAGACGCCGACGAACGTCAGGATCGTGAAGACGATCCCGAGGATGCTCATGCTCAGGTTCCAGCGGTACAGCCACTCGGCGGCTCGGATCTTCTGACGCTCGGCGCTCATTCTGGTTCCCACGTAACCGACATCACGCGCGAAGGGATATTTCCCGCTGTTGCCAAGCATATGCGGCGGCTTCGTTCGCGGTCTGCGCGCCCGAGGTGTCGAAATGGGCTTTCAGGCGGGGACCATCGGCGACGCAGCGGGGATCCCTACTTCTGCATGTATCGTGTGCTCTCGAGCTGAATCGTCTCCTTGCGGGCGTGGTCCACCTGCGCGATCAAATCGACCGCGTGCTTGAGGTTGCGGTTGTTCGCGGAAATTCCCCAGAGGCCGAGCATGATGAGGGCGACCGCGACGGACAAGGCGAACGCTCCGCCGGCCACGGCGCCGGAGGCGCGTCGAATCGAATCCTGAATTCCTGGGACGAGCACGAGGAGTCCGATCGTGACGCCTACTATCAGGAGGATCGTCCACAACACGGTCAGGACGATCCGCCGTCCAACTCGAGCTTGCGTGCTGAGCGGCGTGGCCATGCATTCCCATGAAGCCGACTCGCCTCGGGCTAAATAAAGGATTGGTCGTGAGCGCAGCATGGGGGCATAGGTTCAAGCGAGCGCCCCGGCGTAGCCCGCGCGTGGCCGAGGGATGGAAGAATCTCCGGGCATTCATTCGACGGCTTCCCTGGTACCGGTTCGCCGCCGGAGTCGTCGCAGGCGGCGTGGGCCTCCTCGTCACGTTTCTCATGCGGGCCTTTGGCCTCGGTGTATTCCTCCCGGAGATCGCGGTGAACTTCGTCGTCGGCCGCATCCCCGGCGCGATCGAATCGTTCTTCATTCGGACCCTTGGAGAGGGCGCGAAGCTCCTCGCGCTCCTCACGGCCCTCGCCGTCTTCCTGGTCCTCCCGGGAATCTACGCCATCCTGTATCGCCGCGTCCAACGATGGCTCAAGAACCGCTGGCTCGTCATGGCCTTTTACACGTTCAGCTCCGCGGGAATCGTCCTGCTCGGGATCCTGCCGATCCTCGACGCGGGCTTCTTCGGATCGAACACGTCGGTGGGCATCGGCTTCGCGGTGTTCAGCCAGCTCATCGGGTACTGGCTGTACGCGGCCCTCCTCGACTATCTGCTCGTCGATGTCGCGGCCGAGCATCCGGAAGGATTCAGCCTGAGTCGGCGGCAATTCATCGCCGGGACCATCGGCGCCATCGCGGTCGCCGCCCTGACGGTCTACGGACTGGGGAGCCTCATCTCGAAGAAAGGGCGGCTCGTGTTCACATCGATCGCGGAGATGTTCTCGAAGGAACAGACCCCGACGTCGGAGTTCTACGTGGTCACGAAGAACGTGATCGACCCGACGGTGGATGCAGGCACATGGCACCTCGCGATCGGTGGGTTGGTCTCGAACCCGACGACGTATTCGTACGCGGACCTTCAGGCGCTGGCAACGATCGATGAGTTCGTGACCTTGGAATGCGTGAGCAACGAGGTCGGCGGGAACCTGATCAGCATGGCGGAGTGGACCGGCGTTCGACTCGCCACGATCCTGCAATCGGCGGGCCTGGACCCGAGCGCAGACTGGATCGTTTTCACGTGTGCAGACGGCTACACCGCGGCGATCCCGATCGCGAAGGCCTTGGACCCCAACACGCTCGTGGCCATCTACATGAACGGCGGTCCTCTCGCGACGGCTCACGGGCATCCGGCTCGGATTATCGTACCCGGTTTGTACGGGATGTTCCACGCGAAGTGGATCACGAAGATCGAGGCGCTCCAAGGAGAGTTCCGCGGCTATTGGCAACAGAAAGGCTGGACGAATTCAGACGACGCACACGGCCGGGTCAATACCGTTGCGATCATCGCAGTGCCTGCGGACAATGCAGTCGTTGGTGCGACCGTCGACATCGGCGGCGTCGCGTTCGCGGGGGACCGAGGAATCTCTCGAGTCGAGGTGAGCACGGATGGAGGCTCCACATGGACGGATGCCACGCTGCATCCCCGCTCGGGTCGCGGCCTCACCTGGGTATTGTGGACCTTCAACTGGACGCCACCGCGTGGCGGCTCGTTCCGGATCGTCGCCCGGGCGTACGACGCCGTCGGTGTAATTCAAGATTCCACGCCGGCTCCGCCGTTCCCAAACGGGTCGTCGGGGTACGACTCGATTACACTTCTCGCTTCGCTGTGACCAATCAAGCGTGCTTCGCGGTGCGGTGAGACCAGATGCCGACCGCGAGAGTGCCGAGGCCCAGGACGGCCGTCACGGCACCGATCCAAATCCAGGTCGGGTCGTTCGACATGAACGAGCCGAGGATGAACCCCGCACCCTGGAGGGCCCACACCGCGCCCGCGAGAGTGACAAGGACTCCGAGAACGACCAGGATCGTGCGCATGGACAGCGCACCCGCGGGACGCGTATAAGACTTGGCCTATCCAGACGGTTCGCATTGAAGCGGCAGCGCGGCCCCGGTCCGCTCCGGGGCCGTCAACCGCCGGTCATCACGAGGTTTTCGTGCGCCTGCCAACTCCGATAGAGGTCTTCGATCTCGTACGGAGGCGCGTGACACGACAGATACCGAAGACGAGCCTTGCCGACGTTTCGGATCCCGTGCGTCGAACCGGCCGGGAAGTAGACGGCCGTCTCGGGACCCAGGACCTTGTGTTCCCGCCCCGAGGTCACCTCGCCGCGGCCCTCGAGGATGTAGTACATCGACTCGACGGTGCGG
>Ga0209690_1000785_pt1 | contig 17238 bp, 18 predicted proteins | sample GraSoiAngelo_150_FD_186164 | JGI IMG/M metagenome (GOLD analysis project Ga0209690, IMG submission 186164) | Grasslands soil microbial communities from the Angelo Coastal Reserve, California, USA - 14_1009_09_40cm (SPAdes) (version 2) | ecosystem: Environmental > Terrestrial > Soil > Grasslands ...
GCGGGTAGTAGCCCGCCTCCGCGTCGCGGAAGTCCTGGTCGAAGAGCTCCTCCAGCCTGCGGCGCAGCGAGGCCGCCGCCTCGGGCGAGGAGGGGTCTTCCCAGCGAAGCAGGGCCCGCGAGTAGGCGAGGTACGCGAGGCGGACCGCGCCGGCGCGCGCGACCCGGGATCGGACGTAAATGCGGCGCGACAGCTCGCGGCGAAGCCCGGCGACGGCCATGAGAAGATGATCCTTGCCTGCGGAGGTCCATCGCGCAACTCTTCCAGTCGTATGGTGCCCCTGACGAAGATCGCGCCAGGCAATGAGTTCCCGGCGCTTCCCGTCGGCGCCGGCGACAGGGTCTTCGTGCTGACCGGCGCCGGGATCAGCGCCGAGAGCGGGGTGAGGACGTTTCGCGACGCGGGTGGGCTCTGGGAAGAGCACCGCATCGAGGACGTCGCCACGCCGGAGGCATTCGCCAGCGACCCGGAGCTGGTCTGGCACTTCTACTCGCAGCGCCGCAAGCAGGCCGGCAGCGTACAGCCGAACCCGGCCCACCTCGCGCTGGCGAAGCTGCAGGCGCAGATCGGCGAGCGGCTGTTCCTCTGCACCCAGAACGTCGACCCGCTGCACGAGCGCGCCGGATCGCGCGACGTGCACCACATGCACGGGGAGCTGCTGAAGACGCGCTGCGACTCCTGCGAGCGGCTGCCCTTCCACGATGACGGCGCATACCTCGATGAGGTGCCGCGCTGCGACCGATGCGGCGGGCGCCTCAGGCCCCACGTGGTCTGGTTCGGCGAGATCCCCTTCGGGATGGGCCGGATCTACCAGCAGCTGAACGAGTGCGATCTCTTCGTCACCGTCGGCAGCTCCGGGGCGGTCCATCCCGCCGCTGGATTCGTCTCCCACCTGCGGCACAATCCGAACTCGCGCGGCCGCTTCGCCCGCTGCATCTACGTCGGCCTCGAGCGGCCGGAAAATGCCCATTCGTTCGACGAGTGCCGCCTGGGAAAGGCGGGAGAGCTCCTGCCCTCGCTCTTCGAGGTGGGCTGATGCGCGACCTGCTCGCCCTGTACGACGACGTGGTGCGGGCGCTCGACGCACGCGCGTTGGCTCGCGCCGCCTCCGCCCGCGCTCCCCGCCCTGCCCCAGGAGGACGGCTGGTCGTCCTCGGGCTCGGCAAGGTCGCCGCGGAGCTGTACGAGGGCGCGCGCGGCGAAGGAGAGGCGCTCCTGGTCGTGCCGCCGGATGCGAGGCATTGCTCGCCGCGGCTGCGGTGCTGGGGCCCGACGATGCCGCGCTGCTGCTGATCTCGGGAGGCGGATCTTCGCTGGCGGAAGCGCCGCACCCGGATCTCTCGCTCGCCGACCTGCGCGCCGTGAACCAGGCTCTGCTGACCTCGGGCGCACCGATCGAGGAGATGAATTGCGTGCGTGCGCATCTCTCCCGCCTCAAGGGCGGCGGACTCGCCCGCGCCTTGCATGCCGCCGGGGTCACGCGGGCCCGCGCCTTCGTGGCAGTCGACGTGCCGATCGGCGGGGTGCGGGCGGTCTCCAGCGGCCCGGCGATCGCAGACGAGACCACCTGCGCGGATGCGCTCGCGCTGGCGCGCAAGTACGGGCTCCCGCCGGCCGCGACTCGCGTGCGCGAGACGCTGAAGCCCGGCGACCCTGCCGATTTCATCGAGCACGAAGCGCTCTGCGACCTGCGCTCTGCCGCGCAGGAAGCCGCGCACCGTGCGCCGCTGCGCATGCTCGACTCTCCGGTTCGGGGCACGATAGAGGCCTTCGCCGACACGCTTTCGCGGGAGCGCGGATTCTCTTGCGCCAGCGGGGAGCTGGAGATCCGCGTGCCACCGGGAGCGCCGCCCGGCGGCCGCGATCAGCACCTCGCCCTCCTCATGGCGCGCAAGCTGCGCGGCGAGCGCGGAGCGGCCTTTCTCGCCGCCGGCACCGACGGGCGTGATGGCCCGACCGGCGCTGCGGGGGCGACCGTGGACGGCGCCACCTGGGACGAGGCGGAGCGCCGGGGCCTCGCGCCGGACCGGGGGATCGATCAATTCGACGCCGGGCGCGTTCTCGGAGCGCTCGGGCTCCTCATTCCCGAGCGTCACACCGGCGCGCATGCCGGAGACCTGTTCCTGCTTCGCCGTTGAGGTATGGTTCGCAGATGAACCCTCGCCTGCTCGCGGCGCTCCTGCTCGCCGGCGCTCCGGCGTTGTCCGCTCAAGGGCCGTCGACCGAGGAATGGAGCTCGCTGCAGTCGAACCTGGAGGGCCTCTATGCCGCCATCGGCGGAGGCGGAAACCTCCTGATCATCCCCGGCGACAACGCCTTCGGATACGACGCCGAGCTTCGCCTCGGCTACAGCTTCAACCCCGTGCTGCAGATCTACCTCTCCGGCAGCGTGGATGGCGCCAGGCTCTCGGGCCGCACGTTCCGGTCCGGGCAGATCGTCGCCTTCGTGCAGTACCACCTGCTCGTCAAGCCGGCGGTGATGGTCTACGGGCGCGGCGGCATCGGCGTCGGTCTGTCCCGCGACGTGGTTCCCGATTCGACCGCTGTTGGCCTGGCGGAGGCCGGCGGACTGGGCGTGGAGATCCGCGTGGCGCCGAACCTGTTTCTCGGGCCCGAGTTGTTCTACCGGAACGCGAGCCTGAGCACGCAGGGAATCGACCAGCAGCTGCATACGATCGGGCTTCAGCTCGCGCTGGTCTATTACTGAAGCGCGACGTGGCGCGCCTGCCATTTCCCCTGGAGGCGCTCGAACAGGCCGACGCATACCGGCAGCGAGAACCTGCGCGGGCCGGCGCTGCCGGGATTGAACCACCAGATGCTGTCCTCGCGCTCGTCCACCGGTTTGTGGCTGTGGCCGAAGACGACCACGTCCGCCGGGGCACGCTGCAGCTCGGCCTTTGCGTCGTCGCGGATGTGCACGAGCAGGAAGCGCAGCCCGCCGAGCGAGACGCGCGCGCTCTTGCCTGCCGGCCCGCAGCGCCAGCCGTCGTTGTTGCCCGCGCAGGCCGTCACCTTCGCGATGGCGCCCAGCTCGGCGAGCACTTCCTCGCCGCCGATGTCGCCGGCGTGCAGGATGTGATCGACGCCTCGGAAGACGTCGTGCACCTGCGGCCGCAGGAGTCCGTGGGTATCCGAGATGACGCCGATGCGCACGCCTGCAGTATAAGGCGGCCGATGCGACTCCTCTGCGACACGGCCCGTGAATGGGTGGCACTGGCCCTGCGGCGATTCGACGAGGTGCTCGTCGACCATGCCCATTGCGAGAAGAAGGCGGCTGCGCACGCGCTCTCGATGCTCGCCGCGTTCCCCACGGTGGCGGGGCTGCCGCGCGCGATGGCCCGGCTCGCCCGCGAAGAGGCGGGCCACCTCGCGCAGGTGCTGTCGGTGATGGAGAAGCGCGGGCTGCCGCTCGGCCGCGACCCGGGGGATCCGTATGTCCAAGGACTGCAGGCGTTGGTGCGACAGCCTGCGCGGGAGCGGCTGCTCGATCGGCTGCTGGTTTCGGCGCTGATCGAGGCGCGAAGCGAGGAGCGGCTGGCCCTGCTCGGAGCGAATCTGCCGGACCCCGAGATGAGGCGGTTCTACTCCCGTCTCGCGGACGCCGAGAGCGGACATCGGGAGCTCTTCCTGCGCTTCGCGCGCCGGTGCGAGGGGTTCGAGGCGCGGCTGGGGCAGATGCTTCGCGCGGAGGCATCGCTGATCCGCGAGCTGCCGTTACGGCCGGCGATTCACTGACGGCGGCGAGGCGGTGGCGGCGTTCTCCGGCCAGGCGTGCTTCGGGTATTTTCGCATCAGCTCGCGGCGAATGGCCGGATAGTGGCGTTGCCAGAACCCGGCGAGATCCTGCGTCACCTGCTGCGCGCGTCCGCTCGGCGCCAGCAGGTGCAGCGTGAGAGGAACGCGGCCGTTGCAGATGGAAGGCCCGCGCTCGAGCCCGAAGAAGTCCTGCAGGCGCGAGCGCACGGCCGGCGGCTGTCCCTCGGCGTACTCGACGCGCAGCTTGCGTCCGCCGGGAAGTGCGACGTGGTCGGGCGCGAGCCGATCGAGGTGCGCAGGCGTCAGCGAGGAGAGGAGATCGGCCTCGCGCAGCTCCCGCAGCGAGGTGGCCCCGCGCGCCGCTTCCTCCAGGCGGGCGCGCAACCTCGCGTCGCTGAACGCCTCGATCCCCGCTTCCGGGCAATGGCGGGAAACGACTGCGATCCGCGCCCGCAGGCGGGCGAGCGCGTCCGGGTCCGGAATCCCGCCGGCGTGGTCGAGCAGGACGCGCGCCGCCGCTTCCGACTCGTCTGCCCGCGGCAGCCGGCGGGTCTCCTCGAGCGCGAGCTGATCGTAGAGCAATCGGGAGACCACCTCGACGCGCTCGCGCGCAGGCTCCCAGACGAGATCGGTGTGCTCGCGCAGCGCCTGGGGTTGGAGATCGAGCAGCCACCCGGCCTCGATGGCGCTGGCGACGCGGATCAGGACGCGCGTGCGATTTCCCCTCTGCCGCTGCTCGGCATCGACGGCGACGAGGAGGTCCGCATCCCGGACGGCGCTCTCCGCCGACAGCTGCGCCGCGCCTCCAGACGCGAGCAGGAGCTCTGTTCCGCGGCGCTTGGCGACCCGATCGGGGAAGCCCGCCAGCACCGAGAGGAGGATCGCCTCCTCGCGCGGCCCGCTTCTCGGCCCCTGCGGCGGCGCGAGACGGAGCAGCTGCGCGCGGGCCTGTTCCGCGCGCGGCGAGCGGCGACGCTCGAGGAGATCGAGAACGTCGGAAGGGCCGGTCGGGGCAAGGCCGGGATCCCCGCGGGCGTCGCGCTACCCGCGGCGTGCTGCTTCGACCGCGAGCCGCGCGAGCCGGGGATGCAGCGGCAGCTTCGCGCACGCGCGACCCAGCTCGGTCGCGTCGCCGCGCGCGTCCAGCGCTCCGATGCGGCGGAGCAGATCGGCGGCGACCTGCAATGGGGCCGCCGGCGGCGGATCGAGCCAGGGCAGCGAGCCCGGGTCGAGCGCGGCGGCGCGCAGCTCGAGCAAGAGGCCGGCGAGATCGAGCCGTTCGATCTCCGGCGCATGGTGCTCCGGGCGCGAGTCGAAATCGTGGCGCGTGTACAGCCGCAGGGCACGGCCTGGACCGAGCCGTCCGGCGCGGCCTGCGCGCTGCGCTGCGGAAGCGCGGCTGATCCGTGCGACGTTCAGCGTGGGCAGGCCAGACCAGGGCGAATGCGAGGCGATGCGCGCGAGTCCGCTGTCGACGACGGAGGTCACCCCGGGCACCGTCACGCTGGTCTCGGCGACGTTCGTGCTGAGGATCACTTTTCGCCGGGAGCCCGCCGCCAGCGCGCGATCCTGCTCCGCCGCGGACAGGTCGCCATGAAGCGGCGTGAGCAGCAGGTCGCGATGCCGGGCCAGCTCCGAGCACGCCGAAGCGGCCTGGCGGATCTCGGCCGCGCCCGGCAGGAAGACGAGGACGTCTCCCGTACTGCCGGGCACCGTGAGACGGCGGACCGCGGCAGCCACCTGCTGCTCGAGCCGGCGCTCGCCGGCCTTCTCCAGATGCTCGATCTCCACCGGGAAGCGGCGGCCCTTGCTTCGGATCACGGGGGCGCCCAGATGCCGGGCGAGCGGAGCGGTCTCGAGCGTGGCGGACATCACCACGAGCTTGATCGCGGGGAGCAATCGCTGCGCGAGCGCGAGGGCGAGGTCCCCGGGCAGATGGCGCTCGTGGAACTCGTCGAGGACGACCGCGCCGACGCCGCGGAGCTGCGGATCGGAGAGCATCCGCCTCGCGAGGATGCCTTCGGTGACGTACCAGAGCCGGGTCCGGGAAGTTCCCGATTGCTCGAATCGCACTTGCCAACCGACCACGTCGGGATCGCCGAGTTCCTGCGCGACGCGCCGGGCTGCCATGCGTGCTGCGATCCGCCGCGGTTCCAGCACGACGATCTCGCCTTCGACCCGATCGAGCAACGCGGGGGGAACGCGGGTGGTCTTGCCGGCCCCCGCAGGCGCCTCGAGCACGGCGGCAGGGTGCGTCCGCAGCGCTTCCAGCAATTCCGGCAGGGCGGCATCGACGGGCAGGGCTTCCTTCACGGCGGCCGACTATAAGGGCGCGCATGAAGAGCCTCCAGGATACCTATGGGCCGACCACCATCTGCTTCGGCTGTGGGGCCCGTTCCCCGCCGGGCGGCGTACACCTCCCCGCCGCCGGCCCCGACCAGCCGAACAAAGTTCACGTACCCGACGGCGATGTGAACAATGTTCACCTCTTGTATGCCGCTCGCGGTCCGAAGGGGATCACCATGCGGGCGATCGCGGCGGCCTTGGGGGTACGGGCCTCGGCGTTGTACCGGCATTTCGAAAGCATGTGGCCTCGCGGCGATGCGCGAGAGCGGGGAGATCGAGAGCAACGCGGCGCTCCGCAGCGCATGGGATCGTGCGACCGCGGAGCTGAAGCGGGCACTAGGAGCTCGCGGAGGTGTACCGCCGGATGGAGACGATCCAGATCCCCCGCGCTACCGCTGCGAAGAGGAGGGTACCTGCGACCGCGGCCACGGCGGTGCGCAGGTTCAGCTTGCCGAGCAGGGCGAGCGAGGGGTAGGTCGTCATCAGCGCCAGGGGCAGCACGAAGGTGAAAATGATCGCGAGGGCGCCGCGGAAGACGCTGCTTGGCCAGCGCGCGACGTCGAACACCGACTGGAACAGGTAGAGGAGATTGTCCACGCGAACCGCGACGAACGCGATGGACACCACCAGGATGGCGATCGAGTACAGGACGAGCACCGCGGAGCAGAGCAGGAGCGCCGCCAGGAGCAGGTCAGCGAACGCCGGAGGGTGGCCGATGTGCTGGAAAGCGACCACCAGGATGATCGCCGCGCCGGCGACGTCGATCATCCGCCACGGCTCGATCTTCGAGAGCGAGACCAGCAGCTGCGCGTCGGCGGGCTTGAGCAGGACGAAGTCGAGCGTTCCCTTCCGCACGTGCTCGATGACCTGAAGGAGCGATGGGCTCAGCGTACCCTCGAGGATCCCCTTGAGGGCGACGAACCAGCCGAGCACGACCAGCATCTCCGGAAACGTCCAGCCCGCCACCGACTCGCGCGTGCCGAACACGACGATCAGCGGAACCAGCGTCACGCCCATCCAGAGCAGCGCCAGCGCTCCTTCCACCGCGAACTCGAACCGGTACTGGAGGGCGGTCGCGATCGACGCGCGCAGCTGGGCGCGCACCACGCGCAGCGCGCGCATCACCCGCCGTACGCCGCGTAGTGGCGCAGACCCGACCGCCACGCGACCCTCGCCAGCCCGAGGAACAGCAGCACATAGGCCCACTGTGCGACGAGCAGTTCGAGCGCCTCGCCTCGCGACCAGCGCCCGAGCATCAGCTCCACCGGAAAGGAGAGTTGGAACCGGAACGGCAGGACCACCGCCACGGAGCGCACGGCGCGGGGAAAGAGGTCCAGCGGCACCAGGTATCCGGAGAGGATGTTCGAGAATCCCAGCCAGGCGTCGAAGAGGGAGGCGGCGCTCTCGAACCGCAGCGCGAATGTCCCGATGATCGCCTGCACCAGGAAGTAGAGCAGCCAGGCTCCGAGCAGCGCCGGGAAGAGCAGGAGCCAGGAGAACCAGTCGTGCGACAACTCCGAGCGCGCGACGTACAGCAGGATCGCCGCCACCGGGATGGCCACCACGCCGCGCATGGGGATCGCCGCCAGGTTGTCGGCGGACCACTGCAGCAGCGGATGGATCGGCCGCAGGAGGCGAAGGGCCAGGGTGCCCTGGCGGATCTCCATCGTCATTTCCCAGACCACCCACGCGCCGGTCATCAGCCGCACGAGCAGCGTGGCAAGGTAGTAGGCGGCGAACCCCTCTTGCGAATAACCGCTCACGGGCCCGGACCGCGCCGCCGCCGCCCAGATTGCGAGCATCACCAACGGCATGTTGGTGGAGAACATCCAGATGAGGAACTCGGCCCGATAGGCGACGGCCTCGGCGAATCCCGTGCGCAAGAGCTGCGGGTACAGCCGGAGCAGGCGCGTCACGCGGCGCGCCCCTGCGCGAAGAGATCGCGCATCACTTCCTCGAGCGGCGGATCCTCGACCGTGAGGTCGGTGAGCGGGAGCGAGGAGAGGGCGCGCGCCACGGCGGGCTGGAGCGCGTCCTGCGAGACCTGCACGATGGCTTCCGCGTCCCGATGCTCGATCACCGAGCCGAGCGCCTCCAGGTCGCGCCGCTCCACCGGGCGCGAGAGCCGCAGCAGCATCCGCTTGTCCGGCCGGACGCGGCGGACGAGGTCCGACAACCCTCCGTCGTAGATGAGGCGACCCTTGTCGATCACCATCACCCGCGGGCAGAGCGCGGCGACGTCCTCCATGTAGTGCGAGGTCAGGAGCACGGTCGCGCCGAAGCGCTCGTTGTAGGCGCGCACGAAGCCGCGCACGGTGGCCTGCATGGAGACGTCGAGCCCGATGGTCGGCTCGTCGAGAAAGAGCACCTTCGGCCGGTGCAGCAGCGCCACCGCCAGCTCGCACTTCATCCGCTCGCCGAGCGAGAGCTGCCGGGCGGGCTTCCCCAGGAGGGGCCCCAGCTCGAGCAGTTCGGTCAGCTCGGCCATCGTGGCGTCATACTGCTTGCGCGGGATGTCGTAGATGGCCCGGTTGAGGAGGAACGTTTCCGAGGGCGGCAGGTCCCAAAGGAGCTGCTGCTTCTGACCCATCACCAGGGTGATCTGCGCCAGGAAACCGCGGGCGCGCTCCTGGGGGAGGAAACCGGCGACCGAGACCCGGCCCTCGGTCGGGTAGAGGAGGCCCGAGAGGACCTTCAAGGTCGTCGTCTTTCCCGCGCCGTTCGGCCCCAGGAAGCCGACCCGCTCGCCGGCCGAGATGGAGAACGAGACGTCCTCGACGGCCTTCACGTCCTCGTAGGCACGGTGGAAGAGGGACCGCAGCGCGGCCCCGAGACCGGGTGCGCGCCGATGCACGCGATACCATTTGCGCAGGCGGTCGACTTCGATCATGGCCGCGGGAGTGTACAGTCTAGAGGCGACAGCCGCATTCCCGCACCTCCGGTGCGGGAGCGGCTGGCGGCTACACCCTGAAGCGACCGACGACTTCCGACACCCGCTGCGAGAGGTCCTTCAGCGTGGACGCGGCCTGCGTGGTGCTCTCCAGCCGGCGCATCGTCTCGTCCATCATCCGCGTCTGATCGGTGACGGCGCTGAAGATCTGCGTGATGCCGGCGTTCTGCTGCGACACCGCCGCCGCGATCTGCCGCACCGCGGAGGAGTTGTCCTTCACGATGTTCGACAGCTCGCGCAGGTTCTCTCCGGATTGTTTCACTTGCAGCAGGCCCCCCTCGATCTTCTGCGATCCGCGCTCGGTGATGCTCACGGCCACCCGGATGGCGCCGGCGATGTCCTCGAGGATCTCGCGCACGCGATTGGTGGCCTGGATCGACTGGTCCGCCAGGGAGCGGATTTCGCGGGCGACCACCGCGAACCCCTTGCCGTGCTCGCCCGAGCGGACCGCCTCGATGGCGGCGTTCAGCGCCAGCATGTTCGATTGGTCCGCCAGGTCCTTGACCGTCTGGGTGATGCCGCCGATCTGCTGTGTCCGCTCGGAGAGCTGGGCGATCTTCTGCGCGATCTCGTCGACCTGCGCCCGGATGTCGGTGAGGCCGCCCAGCGACTTCTCGATGGCCTCTTCTCCTTGCGAGGAGACCTGGTCGGCCTTCTCGGTGAGCTTCAGCACCGTCTCGGCCTTCTGCGCCGCGAGCAGCGAAGTCTGCTTGATCTCCTGCGCCGTGACCTGCGTCTCCTGCAGCGCGGTGGCCTGACGGGTGATCGTCTGGCTCTGATCGTTGGTGCTCTGGCTCAGCTCGCCGCCGGCGTTGGCGAGGAGCTGCACAGACTCCTGCAGCGCGCGCAGCACCTCCTTCATCTTCTCCACCATCTGCGCGAATCCGGCCGCCAGCTGGCCCACCTCGTCGTTGGTCGTCACTTCGATCTCCTGCGTCAGATCGCCGTCGACGATGCGCCTGGCCGCATGCGTCAGGTTGCGCAGGGGCGCGACGAATCGCGCGACGAGCATCAGGGAGATGAAGGCGGCGGCGACCAGCGCTGCCAGGGTGATGGCGCCGAGCAGTTTCTGCGCCCGCAGCACCATGGCGTTCCCCGCCGCCGGATCGAGCCCGACGTGCACGACGGCGCCGGTGATCACCGCCGCCGGCACGTCGATGTAGCTGACGCCGTCGAGCACGACGTCCCGGATCTTCTCCGAGTCGCGCAGCACGGCGGTATCCTGCTGCGGAATCCGCCCGTCGAAGGTGTGCGCGATCACGTTCCCGTTGGGCCCCACCACCTCGACGTAGGCCAGATTCGCGTCCTTCTTCACCGAGGCGATGGTCGCGCCCACCGCGCTGTCCGGCATCTCGACCAGCGCGGAGGCGATGGTGGCCGAGATGGCCTTTCCCCGCGAGGTCGCCTCCACCTTGAGGACGCTGCGGAAGTAGAGATAGTTGCCGAGGCCGATCGCGATCGCGAGCGAGCCGAGCGCCACCACCACCAGCGCCGAAACCTTGATCTGCAGCGCCAAACCCCGCCGCCGTCCCCTGTCGTTCGGTCTCACGCTCGTCTCCATCGTCCGTCTCACCCGCGCGGTCGCGCCGCGGCGGTGGTCCCAGGTTTCGCCCTGCAAAGCTCGAGGATGGCGGGCGCGATGCTCTCCAGCGGAAGCAGCGCGCGCGCCGCGCCGCAGGCGTGGGCTGCCTGCGGCATGCCGAATACAACCGACGTCTGCTCGTCTTGCGCGTAGGTGGCGCCGCCCGCCTTCTTCAGCTCGAGCAGGCCCTGCGCGCCGTCATCGCCCATGCCGGTGAGCACGAAGCCGGCCGCGCGCGACCCGTAGACGCGCGCCAGCGATGCAAGCAGCTTGTTTCCGGAGGGACAGTGAAGCCCGCTCGATCGCGGAGCGTGGATGCGCCCCTCCCGGCCCAACTCCAGGTCGCAGCCGTCCGGCGGGAGATAGACGGTGCCGGGCACCGGCAGATCTCCGTCTTGCGCGATCACCACGCGCAGGCTGCAGACGCTTGCAAACCAGCGCACCAGTCCGGCGCTGAACCCGGTCGCGATGTGCTGCGCGAGCAGCAGCGGGACGGGAAGGTCGCGCGGCAGCGCCCCGAGCACGTGCGCAAGGGCAGGAGGACCGCCCGTCGACGCGGCCATTCCCACCACGTCCACCTGCGCGCCGTGCGCAAGCTGCGGCCGCGCCAGCGTCGGCCTCGAGCGATGCCGGCGCACCACCGGCACCTCGGCCATCAGCCGCACCGACTCGGCGACGCGGTGCGCCCAGTGGCGCATCTCCTCGGGACCACCTTCGGGCTTCGCGATCAGCTCCAGCGCCCCCGCGGCCATCGCCTTGAACGACAGCTCCAGCTGCCGGTGCTGCCGCACGGACGTGATCACCAGCACGCGCGAAGGCGCCTCCGCCATGATGGCAGCCGTCGCGCCCAGCCCGTCCAGCCGCGGCATGTTGACGTCCATGGTGATCACGTCGGGCCGAAGCGCGCGCGCCTTCTCCACTGCCTCGACGCCGTCGGCGGCCTGGCCGACGATGGCGAGGGAGGGGTCCTCGCTCAGCAGGGCGACGAGGGCCGTGCGCAGCGTGGTGGAGTCGTCGGCCACCAGCACGCGGATGGGCCGGCCGCTCACGCTGCCCCCTTCCGCCGCGCGATCACCGTGCTCACCTCGGAGAGCAGCCGTCCGGAGACGCACTCCTTCTTGGTGAGGAACCCATCCGCGCCTACCGCCATGCCGCGCTGCCGGTCGGAATCGGAATCGCGGGCGGACACGAGCAGGATGGGCATCGAGTCGGTCTCTGCGCGCTGCCGCACCGCCGCCGTCAGCTCGTACCCGTCCATCTCGTCCATGCCGATGTCGCAGACCATGACGTCGTAAGCGCTGTGCCGCAGCTGCTCGAGCGCCTGACGGCCGTTGGAGGCGGTGTGGACGAGATACCCTCCGGTCTCGAGCGCGGTCCGGTGCAGCGCGCGCGCGGTGAGGGAATCGTCGACCACCAGTGCGCGACGCGTGCTCGCAAGTCCGGACTCCGCGCGGCGCTCGCTGCTGACGAGGAAATCCGGTCTGAGGATGAGCACCAGCTCGCCGCGCGCCAGCGTCGCGGCTCCCTGGTAGGCGGGCAGTTCGCGCACGTCCGCGGGCAGCGGCCGGATCACCAGCTCCCGGTCCCCGAGGACCTCGTCGACGCTGAGCGCGAGCCGGCGGCCCTGCGCCTGCAGGATCAGCAGGGGCTGTCCGTCCGCCGGTACTTCCGGCTGGCGCAGCCCGACCACGGCGCCCAGGTCCTGTACGGGGATCAGCTGCTCGCGATGATCGAGCTGGACGCGGGATCGGCCGACGCGCAGGTCTTTGCTCCGCGCGGCGCGCGACGATTCCACCGCCGCCATCGGGACCCCGAGCTGGTGCTCGCCGCAGCGGACCACCAGCACCGGCGAGCTGCCCAGGTCGGCCGGGAGGGTGAGGACGAAGCGCGCCCCCTGCCCGGCGACGCTCTGCACCTCGACATGGCCCTGCAGCGCCTGGATCTGGTTGCGCACCACGTCGAGGCCTACCCCGCGGCCCGAGAACTCCGTCGCCTCCGTCCTGGTGGAGAACCCGGGCCGGAAGATCAGCTGGTGGAGTTGCTGGATCGACATGTTCGCCAGCTCCTCCGGGGCGACGAGCGCGCGCCGCAGGGCAGCCTCGCGGATCTGCTCCAGGTCCAGCCCCGCCCCGTCATCGCCTACCTCGATGAAGAGCATGTTGCCTTGCTGTTCGACCCGGATGGTGAGCGCGCCTTCGGGGTGCTTTCCGCGGGCCTCGCGCACGTCCGGCATCTCCAGGCCGTGATCCACCGCGTTGCGGACCAGGTGGATCAACGGACCGCGCAGCTGTTCGATCACGCGGCGGTCCAGAGACACCTCCGCGCCGACCACGGCCAACCTCGCTTGCTTCCCGGTCGCCTTGCACAGGTCGCGGACGGCGCGCCGCAGGGGATCGAGCACGGTGCGCACCGGCACCGTGGAGATCGCCTTGAGACCCTCCTCCATCGAGGCGACGATGTCCGCCGCCTCCTCGCCGTCCGCGCCCAGCGAGCGCCGCACTCCGAGCAGCAGCGCGCGCGCCTCCGCCGTCTCCGCCTGGATCCCCAGCCGGTCGAGCTGCAGGATGGCCTTTTCCAGCTCCCGCCGGCGCTCCTCCACGCGGAGCCGCACTTCGCGCAGCCGTTCCACTTCGTGCAGCAGCGCGATCACCTGCCGCGTGGTGACGCGCCAGCTGTCTCCCTGCGCCTCGTCGGGCGCAGCCGGAGCAGGCGCTGGCTCCGCCGGCGAGGTAGCCGGGGCCTGCGCCGGGGCAACTTCCGGCGGAGGAGGCACACTCGCGGCCGGCGTTTCCGGGGCGGTGCGGCCCTTGCCGTTCTTGCCCGCTCCGTTCTTCTTCTTCGGGGTTCCGGCGCCGGCCGGCTTGACCTTCTCCAGCAGCACGAAGCTGGGCCCGAGCTCGGGGAGCTCTCCTTTGGCTGCGATGGCCCGCAGGCGCGCCATCCAGACGTCCAGCGACTTGAGCACGGCGTCCGCCACCGTTGCCGGCAGCGGCTTCGCCGAGCCGCGCAGGGGAAGGATCACGTCCTCCATCCGATGGGCGAAGTCCGCCAGCTCCTCCAGTCCCAGCGTCGCCGCGCTTCCTTTGAGCGTGTGCAGACCGCGCGCAAGCTCGTCAAAGCTCGGCCCCTGCGCCGGCGACTTCTCCAGCTCCATCAGGCTGCGCGTGACGCGCTCGTAGATCTCCTGCGACTCGTCCACGAAACCGGCCAGCAGCTGCTCGAGAAGCGGATCCATCACCGCTTCTCCTGGGCGTGGCGGCGATCCATCAAGCGCAGCAGGTCGAGCAGGTTCACCTGCCGCATCCCGGGGAGCGTGATCTCGGAGATCGCGCTGGTCGATCGGGCACGCGCTTCCTCCACCAGGGCGTGCGGCAGCCCGGTGGGCTTGGGAATGCGCTCGCAGTCGAGCGCCACCAGGCGGCCGAAGCCAGGGTCCACCACCAGGAGCACCGCCGGGTCCTCGCGCCATCCGCGACCGCCGAGGAGCGAGGCGAGGGAGAGGGCGGTGACGATCTGCCCCTGGAAGCGGAGGATGCCGATCACGTGCGGCGGCGACAGGGGCACCGGGGTCACCATCTTCAGGGGCACCGCGGCGCGCAGCGTCTCCAGCGGAAGGGCGTAGGTCTCCTCCCCGACCGGAAACTCGGCGACCCAGAGGACGTTCTCCTCGTCCGTCTCGGCTGGCTTCCGCCGGACGCGCTCGGCCCGCTGCACGAGCAACTCCTCCACCTCCGGGGTGAAGCCGTCGAGCTCGCGGGCCCGGAGCTTCATTCGAAGCCTCCGCGGCCGGAGCTGAGGAACGTCTGCGCCGAGTCACGGTAGAAGCTCACCGGCAGCGGCTCGGGTCCGGCCAGGACCTCGTCGCCGGGCAGCTTCTCGATGCGCTTGAGCACCTCCCGCATCAGCTTGCTCGCGGCGGACTTCTCGCCCATGCGCACGTGCAGGAGCGCGCGCTCGAGGATCCCGGGGACGTAATCGGGGACCTGCCGGGCGAGGTCCGTCAGCTCCTTCTCGGCCCGCTTCTTCTCGCCCCGGTCGATGTGCACCAGGGCCCGCAAATGAAGCGCGACCGGTTCGGGCGGGCGCACCCGAGGGACGTAGGGCGGCGCCGGCTCGGGCGAAGGCGCGACGGCCGGAGCGGGAGGCTTCGCCGCGGGCCTGGCATCGAGGCGCCGATAGATCTGCAGCTCGGGCGGGCTTGCGCGCAAAAGGTCCGGCGGCGGTTCGGAGACGTCCATCGAGCCGAACAGGAGCGCTCCGCCGGGGAGGAGCGCTCGCGAGAGGTGGCGCACCACGGTGCGCACCGCGTGCTGCGAGAAGTACACCAGCACGTTGCGGCAGAAGATCAGATCGAACTGGCCGGGCGGCTCCTCGAGCAGGTTGTGCTCGCAGAAGCGGGTGACCGCGCGCACTGCCTCGTCGATCCGGACGCGGCCGTTCCCTGTGTCCTTGAAGATCGGATGCAGCACCGGGCCGGAGGGCCGCCGCGACCACGCCCCGTATTCGCCAACGCGCGCCGCGGCGAGGTTGCGCTCGAGCAGGTCGGTCCCCAGCACCTCGAGGGAGACGCTGCGCGGCCAGGGCATCAGATCGAGCAGGCATGCCGCGATGGAGTACGCTTCCTCCCCCGTCGCGCAACCCGCGCTCCACGCGCGGATGGAACTCCGCCCTGCGTTCAGCAGCTGGGGAAGGAAGGTGGTTGCCATCCAGCGGAAGTGCTCGGGATGACGGAAGAAGTACGTCTCGCCGACGGAGACCGCCTGGCAGAGGGCGTGCACGACCTCGAGTTCGCGCGCGGCCGCGCGCGGCAGCACTTCGTCGGGCGGACCGAGGCCGGCGGCCGCGCGCCGGACCGCGTCGGGAAGGATGGCATCGCGAGAGAAGCCGGTCCAGTCGGCCGCGTACGAGATCAGCTCGTCCAGGACGTGCTCGTCGTACCGCCTCATCGCGCCGCCTCCGCCCGCAGCCCGGAGGCGAGCTTGCGCAACAACTCGCGGGAGACGAGCGCGCGCGGATCGATGAGCGGCAGCGCGCCTCGCGCCGTCTTCGCTACCGCGAGCAGCGCCTGCCCGAGGGCCCCGTGTTGCGAGCCACCCAGGCGCTCGCGCGGCGTGACCTCGTCCTGCGCCAGTTCCTCGGGATCGCGCACCTCATCGACGCAGAGCGCGATGCGGACGCCGTCGCGCTCCACCACCACCAGCTTCCGCTCCACCACCGGCTGAGCGTGCTCCACGCCCAGGCGGTGGGCCAGGTCGAGCACCGCGACCGGCTCGCCGTGCAGCTCGAACATCTGCGTCAAGTAGGAGGGGCCGAGCGGCAGCGGCCGGGTCGCCGTCTGGTGCAGGACGTTGCGCACGCTCTCCAGCGGAAACCCCAGCTCGATCTTTCCCACGGTGACGAAGAGCACGGCGACGTTGCCGGCCCGCGCCTGGGCCCGCGTCTCCTCCAGCACGCGCTCGACGAGCGGCAGCAGCTCCTGGGCGCGGATCGGCTTGGGCAGGAAGGCCTTGGCGCCGTTTCGCAGGCAGGCCTCGGCGCGCAGCTTCTCGCTGGAGATGATGATCACCGGGATGTGGCGCAGGGCCGCATCATCTTGAAGGTGCGCGAGGACTTCGTCGCCGTCCATCTCCGGCATCGAGAGGTCGAGCAGGATGGCGGCAGGCTCGATCTGTGGGGCCTTCGCCAGCGCTTCCCGGCCCGTGGTCGCGGTGCTGATCGCGTAATGCCCGGAGAGCGCCGCCTTCTCGAACGCGAGCACGGCCTCCGAGTCGTCCACGAGCAGCAGGTGCGGGAGGCTCACGCCGCGGTCCTCAAGAACCTCTTCACCAGCTCCTGCAGCTCCGGGCCCTTCAACGGTTTGCCGAGGAAGTCGCTGGCGCCGGCGGCGCGGCACTTCTCGCGCAGCTCGGCGGTGCGGTCCCCGGTGAGCAGGACGACCGGGAGCGTCGCGATCTCGGCCCGCGCGTCGCCGCGGACCTCGCGGGTGAAGGCGAGCCCGTCCATGCCGGGCATGTTCACGTCGACGATCGCGAGCGCGGGCGGGCTCGCCCGGACCATCGCCAGGGCTTGCGCGCCGTCCTCCGCTTCTTTCACCTCGATCTGCAGAGGTTTGAGGAAGATCCTGGCGAAGCCCCGGATGGTCGGGCTGTCGTCGACGATCAACACGGTGCGCGGCAACGTGTTCCCCCTCGCAAGTTCGGCAAGAAGCGCGAGCCATTCTCGGCGAGGACACCGCACCCGACAAACTTCTCATTCTGCTCAGATCTACGGAATCAGGACGATTTTCCCTACAACCCGATCGCTCGCCAGATCCTCGTGTGCGCGCGCGGCTTCGGCCAGGGGGTACGTCTTCGCAACCACCGGGCGCAGCTCGCCGCGCTCGAACCGCGGCAGGGCGCGCGCGGAGAAGTCCGCGACCAGCCGCGCTTTCTGCTCGGCGCTGCGGGCGCGCAGCGTCGAGCCGAGCACCGTCAGGCGCCGGACCAACAGCGCCCCGATGTCCAGTGTCCCCTTGCTTCCCGACTGCGTCGAGATGCAGCACAGACGGCCGTGAAGCGCGAGCGCTGCGACGTTCGCTTCCAGATATGCCGCGCCCACCACGTCG
>Ga0209690_1000786_pt1 | contig 17210 bp, 16 predicted proteins | sample GraSoiAngelo_150_FD_186164 | JGI IMG/M metagenome (GOLD analysis project Ga0209690, IMG submission 186164) | Grasslands soil microbial communities from the Angelo Coastal Reserve, California, USA - 14_1009_09_40cm (SPAdes) (version 2) | ecosystem: Environmental > Terrestrial > Soil > Grasslands ...
CCACCATCTTCTTCGCGCTCTTGATGGTGGTGACGTGCCCGCGCTCCTCGAGCTTGTTGTAGATGAACGGCTTGAACAGCTCGAGGGCCATGATCTTGGGCAAGCCGCACTGGTGCAGCTTCAGCTCGGGACCCACCACGATCACGCTGCGGCCCGAGTAGTCGACGCGCTTGCCGAGCAGGTTCTGGCGGAACCGGCCCTGCTTGCCCTTGAGCATGTCGGACAGCGACTTCAAGGGCCGCTTGTTGGGGCCGGTGATGGTCTTGCCGCGCCGGCCGTTGTCGAACAGCGCGTCCACCGCCTCCTGCAGCATGCGCTTCTCGTTCCGGATGATGATGTCCGGAGCGTTCAATTCCTGAAGGCGCTTGAGGCGGTTGTTGCGGTTGATCACGCGCCGGTAGAGGTCGTTCAGGTCCGAGGTGGCGAACCGGCCGCCGTCGAGCGGGACCAGCGGGCGCAGATCCGGCGGGATGACCGGGATCACGTCCAGCATCATCCACTCCGGCTTGTTGCCGCTCTCGCGGAACGACTCGACCACCTTGAGGCGCTTGGCCAGCTTCTTCCGCTTGGCGTCGCTGGTCGCCTCCTTCATGTCCTTGCGCAGCTGCTCGCCGAGCACCTCGATGTCGATCTTCTTGAGCAGCTCGCGGACGGCCTCGCCGCCCATGCCGGCGGTGAACGCCTCGTCACCCAGCTCCTCGACCGCCTTGTAGTACTTGTCCTCGGAGAGGAGCTCTCCAGAAGCGAAGGGCGACTCCTTGGGGTCGATGACGACGTACGACTCGCAGTAGAGGACCTTCTCCAGGTCCTTCAGGGTGATGTCCAGCAGGTTGCCGATGCGGGAAGGCAAGGACTTCAGGAACCAGATGTGCGCCACCGGCGTGGCCAGGTTGATGTGGCCCAGCCGCTCGCGCCGCACCTTGCTCTGGATCACTTCCACGCCGCACTTCTCGCAGACCACTCCGCGGTGCTTCATGCGCTTGTACTTGCCGCAGTTGCACTCGTAGTCCTTCACCGGGCCGAAGATCTTCGCGCAGAAGAGCCCGTCCCGCTCCGGCTTGAAGGTGCGGTAGTTGATCGTCTCCGGCTTCTTCACCTCGCCGTGCGACCACTGCCGGATCTTCTCCGGGCTGGCGAGCGAGATGCGGATCGCGCTGAACGAGAGCGGATCCTTCGGCTTCTCGAAGAAATTGAAGATGTCCTTCACGTCCACGCTCCTTCCAAAACGTTGGGGATGACGGCCTGCGGCTCCCGGCTCGACGCCCTGGTCATGCCGCGGCCGTTCCCTTCTTGGGCGGGGCTGCGACCGCGGCCTGCTCGGGCGGGGTCTCCATCAGCTCGACGTCGAGGCCGAGCGACTGCAGCTCCTTGATGAGGACGTTGAACGACTCGGGCAGGCCCGACTCGAGCGCGTACTCGCCCTTCACGATCGACTCGTACATGCGGGTGCGGCCGACCACGTCGTCGGACTTCACCGTGAGGAACTCCTGCAGCGAGTAGGCGGCGCCGTACGCCTCCATCGCCCACACTTCCATCTCGCCCAGGCGCTGTCCGCCGAACTGCGCCTTGCCGCCCAGCGGCTGCTGGGTGACCAGCGAGTACGGCCCGATGCTGCGCGCGTGGATCTTCTCGTCGACCAGGTGGTGCAGCTTGAGCATGTACATGATGCCCACCGTCACGTCCTGATCGAACGCCTCGCCCGTGCGCCCGTCGAAGAGGATCATCTGGCCCGACTTCGGCAGGTTCGCGTGCTCGAGCTGTGCCAGGATCTCGGTCTCGCGCGCGCCGTCGAAGACCGGCGAGGCGAAGTGCACCCCGCGGACCAGCTTCTGCGCGAGCTTCATCAGCTCCTTGTCCGGCAAGCCGTCGAGCAGCTCCTGCATCTCCTTCGAGTCGTAGACCTTCTTGAGGTCCTTCCGGACGGCGTCCGGAGACCACTTCTCGTCGATCATCGCCTGGATCTGCTCGCCCAGGCCGCGCGCGGCCCAGCCGAGGTGCGTCTCCAGGATCTGCCCGATGTTCATGCGGGAGGGCACGCCCAGCGGGTTCAGCACGATGTCGACGGGCCGCCCGGACTCCAGATACGGCATGTCTTCCTCGCTCATGATGCGCGAGACGACGCCCTTGTTGCCGTGCCGGCCGGCCATCTTGTCGCCCACCGCCAGCTTGCGCTTGATGGCGACGTACACCTTGACCATCTTGATCACGCCCGGCGGCAGCTCGTCGCCCTTCTTGAGGCGCGAGATCTTCTCGCCGAAGACGAGCTTCACGAGCTCCTTCTGCTCGTTGAAGTTCTCCAGGATCTTGGCGACCTTCTCCTCCGCGCCGCCGACGGCGATCTCCGGCCAGTACTTCTCCGGGATCTCGTCGAGCAGCGTGTCGGTGACTTCCTGGCCCTTGTTCAAGAGGACGTGGCCCTTGTCGTCGACGAGCTTGGCGGTGGTCTCCTTGCCGTGCAGGAGGCGCTTGATCCGCTTGTACGCCGAGTCCTTGAGGATCTTGATCTCGTCGTTCTGGTCCTTGAGGAGCTTCGCCTCTTCCTGGTTCTCGATGTCCTTGGCGCGCTCGTCCTTGTCCACGCCCTTGCGGCTGAAGACCTTGGCGTTGATCACCGTGCCCTGCACGCCGGGCGGGACGCGCAGCGAGCTGTCGCGCACGTCGCCGGCCTTCTCGCCGAAGATGGCGCGGAGGAGCTTCTCCTCGGGAGAGAGCTGGGTCTCGCCCTTGGGAGTGATCTTGCCCACCAGGATGGAGCCCGGCTGCACCTCCGCGCCGATGCGGATGATGCCCGAGTCGTCCAGGTCCTTGAGCGCCTCCTCACCGACGTTGGGGATGTCGCGGGTGATCTCTTCCTTGCCGAGCTTCGTGTCGCGCGCGATGCACTCGAACTCCTCGATGTGGATCGAGGTGAACACGTCCTCCTTGACGATGCGCTCGCTGATGAGGATCGAGTCCTCGAAGTTGTAGCCCTGCCAGGGCATGAAGGCGACGGCCACGTTCTGGCCCAGCGCCAGCTCGCCGGTCTCGGTAGCCGGGCCGTCGGCGATGACGTCGCTCTTCCTCACCCGGTCGCCCTGCTTCACGATCGGCTTCTGGTTGATGCAGGTGTTCTGGTTCGAGCGCTGGTACTTGATCAGGTTGTAGATGTCGACCTCGCTCGCCACGTCGTGCGAGCTCTCCTTCACGTCGGCGCGCACCACGATGCGGGCCGCGTCGACCTGGTCGACCACGCCGTCGCGCCGGGCCACCACGCAGACGCCCGAGTCGCGCGCCACGGTGGACTCGATGCCGGTCCCGACCAGCGGCGCCGCGGTCCGCAAGAGCGGAACGGCCTGGCGCTGCATGTTGGACCCCATCAGCGCGCGGTTGGCGTCGTCGTTCTCCAGGAAGGGGATCAGCGAAGCCGCCACCGAGACGAGCTGGTTCGGTGACACGTCCATCAGCGAGATGTCCTCGGGACGCGCCTGGGGGAACTCGCCCGCCTTGCGGCAGGAGACCAGCGGCGTCACGAAGTGGCCCTTCTTGTCGAAGAGCGCGTTCGCCTGCGCGATGACGTGCTTCTCCTCCTCCAGCGCCGAGTAGAACTTCACCTCGTCGGTGACCCGGCCCTCGACCACCTGGCGGTAGGGCGTCTCGACGAAGCCGTACTCGTTGACGCGGGCGAAGGTGGAGAGGCTGGCGATGAGGCCGATGTTCGGGCCTTCCGGCGTCTCGATCGGGCAGATGCGGCCGTAGTGCGTCGGATGCACGTCGCGCACCTCGAAGCCGGCGCGCTCGCGCGTCAGGCCGCCGGGTCCCAGGGCGGAGAGGCGGCGCTTGTGGGTGACCTCGGAGAGCGGGTTCGTCTGGTCCATGAACTGCGAGAGCTGGCTGGACCCGAAGAACTCCTTGATCACGGCCGTCACCGGCTTGGCATTGATCAAGTCGTGCGGCATGAGCGTCTCGATCTCTTGAAGACTCATGCGCTCCTTGATCGCGCGCTCCATGCGCACCAGGCCGATGCGGTACTGGTTCTCGAGCAGCTCGCCCACCGCGCGGACGCGGCGGTTGCCGAGGTGGTCGATGTCGTCGATCGCGCCCTTCCCGTTCTTCAGGTCGATGAGGTAGCGGACGACCTCGAGGACGTCCTTCTTGGTGAGGACCGCCTGCTCGAGCGGCTCGTCGATGCCGAACTTGTAGTTCAGCTTCAGCCGGCCGACCTTGGAGAGATCATAGCGCTCGGGATTGAAGAAGAGGTTGACGAAGAGGTTGGTCGCCGTCTCCAGCGTGGGCGGATCGCCAGGGCGCAGGCGGCGGTAGATCTCCATGATCGCCTCTTCCGGCGAGGCGATCTTGTCCGCCATCAGCGTGTCGCGCAGGAACGGCCCGACGTTCAGGTTGTCGATGAAGAGCACCTGGAACTGGTCGATTCCGCGCTCGCGCAGCTGCTCGACCTTCTCCTCGGTGACCTCCTCGTTGCACTCCAGCAAGACCTCGCCGGTGTTCTCGTCCACCACGTCGCGGGCGCTGATCTTGGTGACCAGCTCCTCGACGTCGAGGGGCAGCGCGCGGATCTTGGCCTGCTCCAGCTTCTTGATCGCTCCGCGGGTGAACTTGCGGTTCTTCTTGACGATCACCTCGCCGGTCTTCGGGTTCTTGATGTCGCGGGTGGCGCGCTGGCCGGGCAGCAGCTCCAGCTCGACCGACTTCTCGTACTTGCCCTTCTCGCCGATGGAGATGGTCTCGGTGGCGTAGAAGTAGTTGAGCATCTCCTCCGGCGTGCCCTTGAACTCGATGGGGCTCTTCTTCGCGGTGTCCGGCACCGCGCCGAGGGCGCGCAGGAGCACCGTCGCCGGCAGCTTCCGCCGCCGGTCGATGCGCACGTAGAGGATGTCCTTGTGGTCGAACTCGAAGTCGATCCACGAGCCGCGGTAGGGGATGATGCGCGCGTTGTAGAGCAGCTTGCCCGAGGAGTGGCTCTTGCCCTTGTCGTGGTCGAAGAAGGCGCCCGGCGAGCGGTGCAGCTGGGAGACCACCACGCGCTCGGTGCCGTTGATGATGAAGGTGCCGTTCTCCGTCATCAGCGGGATCTCGCCGAAGTAGACCTCCTGCTCCTTGACGTCGCGGATCGACTGGGCGCCCGTCTCCTCGTCCTTGTCCCAGACCACGAGGCGCACGACCACCTTGATCGGCGCGGAGTAGGTCATCCCGCGCTGGTGGCACTCGTCGACGTCGTACTTCGGCTTCTCCAAGTGGTACGAGACGAACTCGAGCGAGCTGGTCTCGTTGAAGTCCTTGATCGGGAAGACGCTCTTGAAGACGCCCTGGAGGCCGGAGTCCTCGCGCTGCTCCGGCGCGGACTCGGCTTGCAAGAATTTGTCGTAGCTGTGCTTCTGAATGTCGATCAGGTTCGGGATGTCGATGATCTTCTGGATCTTCGCGAAGTTCTTGCGAGTACGGAAATTGTTCTGGATCGTGGCCGCCATGTCAGCGATCGCTCCCTTGCTCTAAGGACATCCGGAGACTGCCGGAAACACCCCTCGGACCTGCCCGAAGCGAAAACTCCGGCACCGGCGGGGGATCTTGAGGAACCCCCGTCGGCGCCGGCCTATTCCTAGAGAAATCCGTTACTTCAGCTCAACGGTCGCGCCGGCAGCCTTGAGCTGCTCGACGAACTTGTTCGCGTCCTCCTTCGAGAGGCCCTCCTTCACGGTCTTGGGAGCACCTTCGACGAGGTCCTTGGCCTCCTTCAGGCCCAGCCCAGTGATCGCGCGAACTTCCTTGATGACGTTGATCTTCTTGTCGCCCGCCGCGTTGAGGACGAGGGTGAACTCGGTCTTCTCCTCGGCCGGCTTGGCGGCGGCCGCGGCACCGCCAGCGGCCGGTCCGGCCGCCACGGCCACCGGCGCGGCGGCCGAGACGCCCCACTTCTGCTCGAGCATTTTCACCAGCTCGGCCGCCTGCATGACGGTGAGCGAGCTGAGCGATTCAGCGATCTGATTCAAGTCTGCCATCGGAACCGTTCCTTCTAACGACGCGTCGCGTGGGACGCAAAGGGTTGAACTGCCGTACGACGTTAGCCGCGGTCAGGCGGCCTTCTCGCTCTTTGCCTGGAGCACCCGGGCCAGCTGACTTCCCGGTGTGTTGAGCAGGCGGACCAGCTTGCTGGCCGGGGCGGAAATGACCCCCAGCAGCATTGCCCGGAGCTCGGGCAAGCCCGGCATGTCGGCCAGGGCCTTCAGGCCCGTCGCGTCGACCAGGTTGCCCTGGACCACGCCGGCCTTCACGCTCATCTTCTCGCCCTGCTCCTTGAGAACGTCCCGGAGCACCTTGGCGGGCACCACGACGTCGTCGTACCCGAGGATGATGGCGCTGGGTCCCGTGAGCTGTTCCGCGAACTGCTCCAGCGGCGTACCCTTCGCGGCGAGCCTGGCCAGGGTGTTCTTGACCACCTTGTAGTCGACCTTCGCCTCCCGGAACGTCCTCCGGAGCTTCACGGTCGCTTCGGCGTCGATGTTCTTGTAGGCGACGGCCGCGGCGAAGTTCGCCTTGGCCATCATTGCGTGGAGAGCGCCGACCATCTCCTGCTTCTCGTTGCGCTGCATGACCTCACCTCCTTCCCTGCGCGTGATCTCGGTTCGGTCACGCAGCGCGTGGTCGAACCCCTGGCCCAGCTCTTGAGTCTCGGCAGGGTGCGCGTTTAAGGGCCTCTCGACCCCCCTGCTGTCTCGGACCAGATCGAACGTAAGTTCTTCGAATCTCTCTCCCTCTGCTCCCTCAACACGTTCGAGATCCGGCGCCTTGGGCGCCTCTACCAGGGGGAAGGTCCCTCCCCCCTGGACCCCCCAACATCTCACCTGGCGTCCTCCCGACGCGATCGCCGGTTCGCTCCTTACTTGTGGGCGGCCGTGATCGCGGCAGCGTCGAGCGGGATTCCGGGGCCCATGGTGGTGCTGATCGAGACGCCCCTCAGGTAGGTTCCCTTCGCCGTGGCGGGTCGCGCCCGCAGGATGGTCTCCGGCACGTGCACGATGCCCGCCTTCTCGACGCGGAACTCGACCTTGCCGGCCTTCGCCTCGCGCACGGCGCGGGCCACGTCCGCCGTCACCGTGCCCACCTTCGGGTTGGGCATCAGGCCGCGCGGTCCGAGCACCTTTCCCAGGCGGCCCACTACGCCCATCATGTCGGGCGTGGCGATCGCCACGTCGAAGTCCAGCCAGCCCTCCTGCACCTTGGCGGCCAGGTCCGCTTCGCCCACCGTGTCCGCGCCGGCCTCCTGCGCCTCGCGCGCCTTGTCACCCTTGGCGAACACCGCCACCCGCACCGTCTTGCCGATCCCGTGCGGCAGCACCACCGCCCCGCGGACCATCTGGTCCGCATGCTTGGGATCGACGCCCAGCCGGATGGAGACGTCGACCGTCTCGTCGAACTTCTTCTTGGCGGTCTTGCCCACCAGCGCGCACGCCTCGTCGACGGTGTAGCGCTTGTTGCGATCCACCAGCTTCGCCGCTTCCTCGTACTTCTTCCCGTGCCTGGCCATGTCCGCGCTCCTCACTCGACGTCGACGCCCATCGAGCGCGCCGTGCCTGCGATGCTGTTCATCGCCGCTTCCAGGGAGCCCGCCGTCATGTCGGGCATCTTGGTCTTCGCGATCTGCTCCAGCTGCCGCCGCGTCAGCTTCCCCACCTTCTCCTTGCCGGGGTTGTGCGCGCCGGAGCCCTTCTTCTTCTCGGTGTGCAGTCCGAGCGCCTTCTTGATGAGGATGGCGGCGGGCGGCGTCTTCACCACGAAGGTGAAGCTGCGGTCCGAATAGATGGTGATGAGCACGGGGACGATCAGGCCTTCCTTGGCCTGCGCCTGGGTGGCCGCGTTGAACTCCTTGCAGAAGCCCATGATGTTCACGCCGTGCTGGCCGAGCGCGGGCCCCACCGGCGGCGAAGGGTTCGCCTTCCCCGCCGGGAGCTGCAGCTTGACCATTCCGGTGACCTTCTTCATTGCCTCGTCTCCAATGCTACGCCCCTTCGGGCTCCGCCCGGCTGGCGGGGGACCCGCCAGCCTCCGCTGCGTGGTTCGAACCGCTTGCCGACTGCTTGGTTACGTCTTCTCCACCTGCATGAAATCCAGCTCGACCGGCGTGGCGCGACCGAAGATCGACACCAGCACGCGCACGCGGCCCTTGTCGGGGTTCACTTCCTCGACCGTGCCGTTGAAGTTCGAGAACGGCCCGTCCACCACGCGCACGTTGTCGCCTTCCTCGAATTCCACCTTCGGCTTCGGCTTGAGCGCCCCCTCGGAGAGCTGGGTGGTCAGCCGCGCGATCTCGTGCTCGCTCACCGCCGGAGGCTTGGTGGCGTTGCCGACGAATCCGGTGATCTTGGGCGTGTTCTTCACCAGGTGCCAGGTGCGGTCGTTCAGCTCCATCTGCACGAGGATATAGCCCGGGAAGAACTTGCGCTTCGAGGCGCGCTTCTCGCCCTTCACCATCTCGACGACGTTCTCCATGGGGATGAGGATGTCGCCGAAGAACTCCTCGAGCGCGTTCTGCTTGATCTTCTCCTCGAGGCTCTTCTTGGCCTTGTTCTCGAAGCCCGAGTACGTGTGGACCACGTACCATTTCTTGTCGATCTTGGTCGCACCCATGGCGGTCATCTTCTCTACAGACTCGGGTTCTGGATCTTGTCGGTGAGGAACTGCCAGCAGACGTCGAAGAGGCCCAGCAGCGCGGCGGCGATCAGGCTCGCGACGATCACCGCCACGGTCGCGGCGCGCGTCTCCGGCAGGCTGGGCCAGCTCACCTTCCGCAGCTCGGCCACGATGTCGATCGCCACGTCGCGCGTCTTCGGCGTGACCCACAGGTAGATGGCCGCCGCCACCGAGATGCCCAGCCCGATGAACGAGGACCAGGTCCAGTCGTTCCAGAGCGGGCGCGTGAGCGGCTGCGTGACGCTCCAGGCGCCGAAGCCCGCGAGCAGCACGTGCTCGAGGAAGAGGCCGGCGAGGATCGCCAGCACCACAAGTCCGATCTGCACGATCCGAGTGTTCGTCATCGTCTCTCTTCAGCTTCGAGCGGGTTGGCAGGCCAGGAGGGACTCGAACCCCCAACATGCGGTTTTGGAGACCGCCGCTCTACCATTGGAGCTACTGGCCTGGAGCTACTTGGTCTCCTTGTGGTCCGTGTGCTTGCGACACCGCGAACAGAACTTCGGCTTGACCAGCTTGTCGGTCATGGTCCGCTTGTTCTTGGTCGTCGTGTAGTTCCGCTCCTTGCACACGTTGCACTCGAGCGTGATGATCGTACGGTTCATCGGATACCCTTCTGGAAACCAGGTTGGAGCCCACCACCAGGATTGAACTGGTGACCTCGTCCTTACCAAGGACGTGCTCTACCAACTGAGCTAGGTGGGCCCGCATTCTCCTGTGACGTCCTTCGTGGAGCGGGAAACGGGATTCGAACCCGTGACATTCAGCTTGGAAGGCTGACGCTCTACCAGCTGAGCTATTCCCGCGGTCGAGTGGCGGAGTTGGTGGAGGGGGAAGGATTCGAACCTTCGAAGGCGTAAGCCGGCAGATTTACAGTCTGCTCCCTTTGGCCGCTCGGGAACCCCTCCGGTTTCTCAGCCCGTCCTCCGCATCCGTTTCGTGCGTCCTCCTCGTCGGGGCGGCGGGCTTTAGCCTCTGGAGCTGGCGGCGGGAGTCGAACCCGCGACCTTCTGCTTACAAGGCAGGTGCTCTGCCGGCTGAGCTACGCCAGCCTCAAGTCCCCGGAATCATTCATGTTCACTGCGCGCGCGCCTTCCCCGGACCCTGCGGGGACGAGGGGGTCTACAAGACCTTGCGCGCCTTGTCAAGGAGCCTTCCGCCGTGCGCGCCGCTGCCGGGCGACCTCGTACAACGCGATGGCGCCGGCCGCCGCCACGTTGAGCGATCCGACCAGTCCCGCCATCGGGATCCGGGCCGCGTGGTCGCACGTCTTGCGGACCAGCGGACGGACACCCCTGCCCTCGCTCCCCAGGACCAGCGCCGTGCCGGCGGTGAGGTCCACCTCGGGCAGGTCTCGCTCGGCGTCGGCGGCCAGCGCCACCGACCAGACCTGCGCGTCCTTCAGATCGTCGACAGCGCGAGAGAGATTCGTCACCCGGGCGACCGAGCAGTGCTCCAGGGCGCCCGCCGCGGCCTTGGAGACCGCCGGCGTGATGCCGGCGGCGCGGTCCTTCGGCAGCACCACTCCATGTGCGCCCAGCGCATGCGCGCTGCGGAGCAAAGCACCCAGGTTCTGCGGATCGGTGACGCCGTCGAGGAGCAGCAGGAAGGGAGGCTCGCCGCGGTCCCGCGCGGCATCGAGCAGGTCGGGCAGCTCGGCATAGCGGAACTCGGCCAGCTCGGCGCCCACGCCCTGGTGCACGCCGCCCCGGGACCTCCGCGCCAGATCGCCGTGCGGCGCATCCTCGACCCGGACGCCGGCCGCGGCTGCCGCCTCCGCGACGCGGTCGCCCCCGTGCGACCGGCGCCCGTCCCGGCCGCGCTCGAGCAACACGCGGACCACGTCCTGCGGATGGGCCTTGAGCGCTTCGAGGACCGGGTTCAGCCCGTAGACGAACCGGCTCACTCCACCACGACGGCGAGCGCCACCTCGCGCTTCTGCCGCTCGCAGAGCTTCTCGGTGCAGATGAAGAAGGTGATCTGCGCCTTCAGTTCGTCCTTCCCCGGCTGCTTGCCGACGAACGGGACTTCGAACTCGACGCCCTTGGCCTCGGTCGCCTTCGCATCCGGCCGTCCCAGCTTCTGCTTGGGAAGCTCCAACGCCGGGCCCGCGGAGACGGTCACCGAGAGCGGGGCCTCGGGCGAGACGTGCGCGTCGCTGCGCGGCACGACCGTCACCTTGGCTTGTCCCTTCTCACCTTTCTTGATCTTGAGAGACGACGGACTGGTCTCGATCTTGTACGCCTTCGCCGCATCCGCATGGGCATCCGTCTCCGCGATTGCCGGCGCCGCAATCAGGCAGGCCGCGACGAGGCTCGTCATCCAGGTCCGCATGCCTCTTAGACGCCAGAAACCCACGAATGTTGCAAGCTCGTTCAAGGAGCCTGTTTGCGGCGGGGCTGGGAACGGGCCAGTTCCTCGGCGCGGCCGATGATGGGGAGCGCCAGGTCCTTGCCGGTGGCGCGCTCCAGGCCCTTGAGGCCGGGGCTGGAGTTGACGTCGAAGACCATCGGGCCGCCATGGGTCTCGATCAGGTCGACGGCGGCCACTTCCAGGCCGACTACGCGCGCCGCTTCGACCGCGATGCGATCCACCGCCGCCGGTACCTTGACCGCCTTCAGCTGGGCCCCGCGGGCGAGCGTGTGCAGCAGCCGGCCCGGGCGCGGCCGGCGCTCCACCCAGGCGACGGCGCGTCCGCCGACGACCAGCGCGCGCAGGTCGCGCTCGCGCCGCCTCCGGACGTACCGCTGCACCAGCAGGTTGTGGCCCATCGAGAGCACGGCCTCCATGGCGGCTTCCATGGACTGGAGGCTCTCGCAAACCATCACTCCGGGCCGCTCGGCCGGCGTGAGCAGCTTGATGAGCACCGGGACCCCGCCGACCAGCTCGACCATCTCGCGCAGGTCCGACGCGGTGGCCGCCATCACCGTGGCGGGGACGGGAACACCGCTGGCCGCGAGCAGCTGCAGGGAACGCATCTTGTTGCGGCTGGAGGCGATGGCCGTGGCGTCGTTGAGCGTCGGCACGCCCATCATGCCGAAGTGGTTCACGACCGCCAGCCCGTAGGCCTGGATGGACGGCGCGATGCGCGGAACCACCACGTCGGTCGGGGGGAGCTTGCGCTGCCGGTAGAACGCCGCCGGCCGGTCGTCGAGGTGCATCTCCACCCCGAGTGGATCGAGCACGCGCACGCGGGCGCCGCGCAAGCGCGCTGCCTGGGCAAGCCGGCGCGTGGTGTAGATGGACAAACCGCGGCTGAGCAGGGTGACGTGCACTGAGGGGCGAAGGGTGACCCGGCGGGCAAGACCGGTCAAGCGACCCCCCACCCTGACCTCGACCTCGACCGGACCCGGGGCGCAGGCCGGGTTATGCTTCACGGCGTGCTGAACGTCGTCTCCTGGTCCACCGCTCGGAAGTCGCGCACGCCCATCGTGCAGCTGGTCGCGGACCACTTGCGACCGGAGCCGACGCTCTTCGCGCTTCTCGCCGATCGCTATACGAGCGAGTCCAGCCTCCGGCCGTTCGCGCCGCTCGCCGAGAAGCTCCGGGACCGGATGCACGTGCTGGTGCTCGCGGAATGGCCGCAAGCGGAGCGCGAGCGCGACGGAGAGACCCTGCTGCGCTCTCTCGGCGTCTCGCGAGAGGCGTGGCCGATGCTGCTTCGCGACGAGGACGACGCGCGGTTCGCCGTCGTGCTCCACCGAGGCCGTCCCGTGGCGCTCATCAACCTCTTCTTCCGCGAGCTGCCACAAGGCTCGGACAGCCCCGAGGACCAGATGCTGTGCGTCTGGGAGGACGAAGCGTTGCGCAAGCTCGAGGCGTTGCTCTTGCGCTTGTCGCCCTTGCCTCCAGACGCAGCTCCTCCACCCGAGCCGCGGCGCCAACCCGATCCGGCGCCGGCGCGGGACCGCTTCGAGCTGATCGAGCTGGATTGATGCGCATCGCGATCCTCGCAACCCTCCTGGCGGCCGCAACCTCCTCGACCCCGAGCTCGAAGGAGGAGCTTCGCCCCCTGGCCGTGCGGCCCGTCTCCGAGGCGGCCAGCCTGGCCCGCGAGGCGGGACATGGCCGTCCCGCCGTGCTCCACTTCTGGGCCACCTGGTGCGGCGCGTGCCGCGACGAGTTCCCGCGCATCCGCAAGCTCCTCAACCGGCTGCCGGCGCGGAACGTGGGCGTGCTGCTGGTCAGCATCGACCGGCCCGACAAGCTCGAGGAGGTGAAGCGCGACCTGCGGAAGTTCGGGGTCTCGCGGCTGCCCGCGGTCGTGCTCGATGCGCCCGACCCCGAGCCGGTCGTCAAGGCGGTCGGCGAGCCCGCCTGGGACGGCACGCTCCCTTCGACGTTCGTGTTCGACTCGCAGGGAAAGCTGATCAAGAGCTTCCTCGGACGCACCGATCCGGCCGCGCTGGAGCGGGCCGTGCGCGCAGTCCGTTAGTGGACATCGTGCTGGTCGCCCCCGCCTGACGAGCGACAGAGGGGGCACCTGCCTCTTGAGTCGGCCCCCCTGCAGGGTACAGGCTGCGCCCCATGCAGCGGGAGACGACGGACGGGCGGGTCCTCCTCCGCATCACCGGCAGGTTCGATCCCGCCAGCGCGCTCCTTCTCGAGCGCGAGTTGGTCAAGGAAGACGTGACCGAGGAAGTGGTCCTGGACTTCGCTTCGGTCGACGAGCTGGGCGACGCGAGCGTGGCGGTGCTCAGCCACGTCCTGCGCAGCGCGCACTCGCGCTCGCTGCGCGTGCGCGGTCTGCGCCGCCACCACGAGCGCCTGCTCCGGTACTTCGGCATCGAGCTGGACGAGCACGGCGGCGTCCGCGACGAGCCGGAGCCCCGACACTGAGTGTCCGATCCTGAGGATCGGATACCGATCACCGGATACTGGAGGGACGGAGCGGCGCTCAGCGTCGCCAGGAAGCGGCTTGCGCCGCAGTCGGGTTGACGTAAATCTCGCCGGAATCCGAGTCGAGCGCGAGGCGGGTCCCGTTCCCCACCGAGTCGAAGAGTTGCCGCACGCCGAAGGCCGAAGGCACTCCCAGCGCGGTCAGCACCGGCGCTCCGGTCGCGTCCTCCGCGACGCCCGCGCACAGCGCGCCCACCGCGCCGCTCGCCCAGGCGCGCAGCGCGGACAGTCCCGAGACGTGGACGGCGACGATCAGCTCGCCCCGGCGTACCCGGACGGGCTCCAGCCCGGCATGGCGGTGCGCCACCCCCCCGAGGAACGCCTCCACGTCGACCGCCCGCCGCGCGGCTGGACCGTGGCTCGCCAGCGTGCGCGCGAACTCGGCCGCGATGCGCTCCAGCGCAAGCGACGGAGGCAGGCCGGCCGAGAGGTGCTCGACGGCGCGCTCCTGCAGGCGCCTGTCCTCGGCCACGGTCGCGGCCTCCTCCAGCTCGCGGACGCGGTCGTGCAAGACCGATCGGGCGCGCTCTGCCAGCGCGCGGATCTCCTCGCGCTCCGCGGTGAAGGCATTCATCAGATCGCTGTGGGGGTCCTCGGAGGAGAGGTCCCCCGTGCGCTGGCGCCGGGGAAGCGCGCGGGAGAGCACCCGCGCCGCGCCCAGCACGCGCCCCCGGCCGTTGCCGGCGCCGTGCAGGAGGAGGTTCGCGCCCTGCGGGTGCTGCGCTTCCAGAACAGCGGTGATGGCGCGGCTGGCCGCGGTCGCGAGCAGCACGTCCGCTTCGGAGAACGGACCCTTCTCCCGCTGCAGCACCAGCACTCCGCGCGGCCTGGGGCCCGCGAGCAACGGCAGGGCGAGGAATGCCGGGTAGCGCTCCTCGGCGAGCTGCGGAAAGTACTCGAATTGCTCCACCACGCCCGCATCGTCGACCGTCATCGGCCGCATCGTCTCCAGCGCCGTGCCGGTGATCCCCTGCCCCACCTTGAGCCGGACCTCGCCGAGGACCGCGTCGGGGAAGCCATGGTTGCCGCGCAGCACCAGGTCGTCCCGGTCCTCCAGCACGTACACCGAGGCGACCGGGGACGCGCACAGCGCCGAAAGCTGCTGGCACAGGTAGCTCAACGTCGCGGAGACACTGCCTGCGCTCGGGCCGGCGGCGAGCCGAAGCGCCGCCTCCAGCCGCCGCGACGGCGCGATGAGCTGCAGAGGGACGCGAGGGGCGGTCACGCCACCAGATTAGCAGGAGCGGGACCGGCTTGCCGATCAGTGGACCTGCGGCTGCAGCTCCACCTTGATCCAGCCCGGCTGGCGCCGGTCGAATTCCTTGTACGCCTCGATGGCGTCCGACATCGGCGCCCTCTGGCTGAGCAGCCGGCTCGGATCGACGGCGCCGGCGCGCACGAGCTCGAGCAGCAGAGGGAGGTAAGCGCGGTGGTTGCAGTTCCCCATCTTGACGGTGAGGTTCTTGTTCATCGCCATGCCCAGCGGGAACACCTTCGATCCGGGCGGGTAGACCCCGATCACCGACAGCGTGCCCGCCTTGGCCAGCGCCATCACCGCCCAGCTGACCGCCAGCGAGGGCGCGTCGCCCGGGTGCCAGTTGTCGCCGTCCGGGTTCTGCTTGGGCGCGACCTTCTCCACCGCGTCCACGCCCACTGCGTCGATGGCGCGGTCGACGCCGATGCCGCCGGTGAGCTGCTTGAGGGCCGCGACCGGCTCCTCCTCGTCGAAGTTGATGACCTCCGCTCCTTGCGCCCTCGCGGCGTCGAGGCGCGACTCGATGCAGTCGATGGCGAAGATGCGCCCCGCCCGCATCAGCTTGGCCGAGGCGATGCAGAGCTGCCCGACCGGACCGCAACCGAAGACGGCCACCGTGTTTCCAGGTTTGATCTCAGCCAGCTCCGCGCCGAAGTACGCGGTGGGGAAGATGTCCGAGAGCACGATGGCCTGCTCGTCGCTCACCTCGTCGGGCAGGTCGAGCATGTTCACCGCGCCGAAGGGGATGCGGGCGTACTCCGCCTGCAGCCCGTCGAACGGGCCGCTCATCGCGGGTCCGCCGAAGAAGGCCGTTCCGGCGTCGCGCCCGTTCGGATTCGCGTTGTCGCACTGCGCGTAGTAGCCGGCCCGGCAATACGAGCAGTACCCGCAGCCGATGGTGGACGGGATGACCACCCGCTCGCCCACCTTGAAGTTTCGCACTTCCTTCCCCAGCTCTTCGATCACCCCCACGCCCTCGTGACCGAGGATGGTCCCGGGCTTCACTCCGGGCAGGGTTCCGCGGATGAGGTGCAGATCGGTGCCGCAGATCGCGCTGGCCGTCAGGCGCACGATCGCGTCGGTCTGCTCGCGGATCTTCGGCTCCTTCACCGTGTCGAGCCGGACGTCGCCGATCTCGTGGAACACGATCGCCTTCATGGGGGCCTCCTCGTTTGCCGTGACGGTGGAGATGGGCCCGCGCCGCCACAATGGGCGCTCGCTCCGGCTGGCCCGCGTGCGGTAGGACTGCGGGAAGATGGGCGAGGGCCCCCTCGATCGGGATGCGGCGCAGCTCCGGCGGCTCGGCTACGCGCAGCAGCTGCTCCGCGACATGGGCGGGTTCGCCAACTTCGCCATCAGCTTCTCCATCATCTCCATCCTCACCGGCGCGGTGACGCTCTACGGCCACGGCCTGAAGCACGGCGGCCCGCTGGAGATGACGCTCGGGTGGCCGCTGGTGTCGCTGCTCACGCTGCCCGTGGCCGCGTCTCTCGCGCAGCTCGCCTCGAGCTATCCCACCGCCGGCGCGCTCTACCACTGGGCGGCGCTGCTCGGCGGGCGCGGCGCCGGCTTCTTCACTGCCTGGCTCAACTGCATCGGCCAGTTCGCCATCACGGCGGGCATCGACTACGGCCTCGCGCAGTTCGTCGTCGCGCTGCTCGGGCTCGCCCCTCAGCGCACACTCGGGGTTTATGCGGCAGTCCTCGTCAGCCACGCCGTCATGAATCACCTCGGGGTGCGGCTCGTCGCCAGGCTGAACGACCTCTCCGCCTGGGTCCACATCGCCGGCGTGGCGGTGTTGGTCATCGGCCTCGTTGCCTTCGCGCCGCGTCAGCCGGTGCAGTTCCTGCTCACCCGCTTCACCGACGCTCCGCGCCCGTACTGGCTCGGGTTCCTCCTCGGACTCCTGCAGGCAGGGTGGACCTTCACCGGGTTCGATGCCAGCGCCCACGTCTCCGAGGAGACGCACGATCCGACGCGCAATGCGCCGTGGGGCATCTTCCTGTCCGTCGCCGTGAGCGCCCTCGCCGGCTGGGCGCTTCTCCTCGCGGTGACGCTCGCCATCGGAGACCTGCCCGCGACCGCCGCCGCCGAGAACCCGTTCATCCACGTCCTGCGCGGCGCTCTCGGGACTCGCGCCGGCGGCGCGCTGGTGTGGGTGGCAATTCTGGCGATGTGGTTCTGCGGGCTCTCCTCGGTGACCTCCAACTCGCGCATGCTGTTCGCCTTCGCGCGCGACGGCGGCCTGCCGTTCTCGCGGCAGGTGGCCGCCGTCTCCCAGCGTTACCGCTCTCCGCACGTGGCGGTCTGGATCTCCGCCGCGGCGGCGTTCGCGGTGGCTCTCTGGTCGCACGCCTACTCGGCGATGACCGCGCTC
>Ga0209690_1000789_pt1 | contig 17199 bp, 13 predicted proteins | sample GraSoiAngelo_150_FD_186164 | JGI IMG/M metagenome (GOLD analysis project Ga0209690, IMG submission 186164) | Grasslands soil microbial communities from the Angelo Coastal Reserve, California, USA - 14_1009_09_40cm (SPAdes) (version 2) | ecosystem: Environmental > Terrestrial > Soil > Grasslands ...
GCCTGATACCCAAAACGAAAGCCCGTTTTCAAAAGCGCAGTCCACGCGTACGCGGCCTACCTCACAATTGTCCTTTCCTGCGACGCTTAGCGGCATGGGATAACGATTGTTCTGCGGTTCATCAACCAGCTCGAGTCCCGGCGCCTTGGCCAAGACCTCGCGCGCATGTTCTACCGATACCGGGCGCTCGAATTCTGCGCTTACGGCGACCGAGTGCGCACGGTAAACGGGCACGCGCACACAGGTGACCGAAGCTCGAAATTCCGGCAGATGCATAATCTTGCGACCCTCGTCTTGAAACTTCATTTCCTCCTTGGTGTAACCGCTCTCGAGAAATGAATCGACATGCGGCAGAAGATTGAACGCGATCGGATGCGGATAAACTTGTGGTGTCGCTTGTCGATCCGTTCGGCTTCCGCTCACGAGGGGTTCTTGCGCTGCGTCTTTCACTTGCTGGGTCAATTCGTTGATTGCGCGCGCGCCGCTGCCGGAAACGGCTTGGTAACTTGCAGCGAAAGTGCGCCGCACGCCAAATGCACGGTGCAGGGGGTAAAGCGCCATCAGCGTGACCGCTGTCGTGCAATTTGGATTGGCAATCAGACCGCGGTGCCGTCGCGCATCCTCCGCATTGATTTCGGGAATGACCAGCGGCACGTGAGGTTCCATTCGAAAAACCGACGAGTTATCGATTGCGATTGCTTCCGCCTGGCAGGCAACAGGAACATATTTCCGCGAGATTTCGCCGCCAGCGCTGAAAAAGACGATGTCGGTCTTATCGAATGAGCCATCGGTGAGTTCTTGCACTGGAATGGATTGATCACGAAATCGAACCGATTTCCCGGCGGAACGCACCGAACCGATTACACGCAACGTCGAAACTGGAAAACTTCGCCGTTCGAGCACGCGCAAGAGTTCCTGACCGACCGCGCCAGTCGCGCCAACCACGACAATGTGATAAGCTTTCATCAGCAAACGGATTCTATCGCCGGCCTCATTCGATGCAAACGTCGCGAACAAATATCCACATCTCAATTCGCGATCAGCGGCTCACGCTGAAGGAAGGTGGGTTGCCAATCGGTAGTTACCCAGTGTCCACTTCGCGATTTGGAGTCGGAACCGAAGAAGGAAGCATGAAGACACCGACTGGGCGGTTCCGCGTGGCGAAAAAAATCGGCGAGGGACTGCCGAGCGACACTGTCTTTCAAAGTCGCGCACCGCTCCAACCCGGCGATCCGCTTCCTCCGACTGAGGACTTGGTGATGTCGCGCATTTTATGGCTTGATGGTCTGGACGAACACAACGCCAATACGCGCGACCGGTTCATCTATATACACGGCACAAAACATGAAGATAAAATCGGCATCCCAGACAGCCATGGATGCGTGCGGATGCGAAACACTGATGTCGTGGAGTTATTTGCGCTCGTTGATGAGGGTGTGCCGGTAATCATCGAGGAATGAAGTACACGGCTCTGAGATTTTAAAAAATGGAGAAAAAACCTTTGCGTGTGCGAAGTTCCCCGCCTAAAAGGCGGCAGCGGCAACCTGCTAGGAAAGGAGGCGAGAAACAGTGAAATTTTTGAAAGCGATTATGATTGTGGCCGTACTGGTCACTACTTTGGGATTAGGAGCCTGTGCTAAAAAACAGGAGACGATGACCACAAGTGCGGGCACGACCGGTTACTCGAAATAATCCGGCGGCGAATTTATTGTCTGCCGAACCACTTCCTCCGAAGGAAGATTTGGTCAGGTCGTGGATTTTATTTGTGCTTGTCGACAAGGGTACACACGTAATGACAGAGAAATAATGTTCGCAGCTCAGACACGCGAAAAAATGGAAAAAAGCGTTGCGCCTGCGAACTTCCCCACCTAGAACAGGGCAGCAACCCGCTCGGAAAGGAGGCGAAGAGGAATGAAATTTTTAAAAGCGATCATGATTGTGGCCATATTGGTCAGTGCTTTGGGGCTAGGGGCTTGTGCGCAACATAAGGAGGCAGTCGTTACGGCTCCGGCTCCGAAAGGGGGGAAATAAATCAGGCGTCTGAGCTCTTTTTCTGCGGATGGTTTTGCCTAAAGGCCAGGTCGCGTGCGACCTGGCCTTTTTCGTTGGCGTGATTTTCAGACGCGAATGGATTTTCCGTCTGCCGAACTGATTCTGCGTCACGAATCGTGAATTGACCGCTCCGCGGGCGATGTCGGATCTCAAGCCGCAAAGCCGCTCTAATTTGATCGCCGCGCGATTTTGTTTAGCTCGTGCGCGCCGCCTTCGCCCGGCTGCGGCGCGCCAAGGGGATCCCAAAGATCTGCCAGCGAACTGCTCCAGCTACAATTTATGCACAGATTTCCGCCTGCTTCCCATTTGCCTGAGTTCTAATTAAGATGTCCCAATGCAATTAAACGGCCAAACGCTGACACTAGCCGAGATTGTCACCGTAGCATTTGGAGATGCGCCCGTGCAAATTTCACCGTCAGCGCGCCCTCGCATTCTTGCTTCGCGCAAAGTCGTCGAAGATATCATTGCGCGCGGTACCGTCGTTTACGGTGTCAGCACGGGTTTTGGCAAACTCTCGGATGTTCGCATCCAGCATGATCATTTGGGCGAGCTTCAGCTTAATCTTGTTCGCAGTCACGCTTGCGGCATCGGCAATCCGCTTTCTGAACCGGAGGTGCGCGCGATGATGTTGTTACGCGCAAACGTGCTCGCTCTCGGGTTAAGTGGAATCCGGTTCGAGATCATCGAGATGCTTTGTAAAATGCTCAATCGCCGCGTCTGTCCGGTTGTTCCGGAAAAAGGCTCGGTCGGCGCCAGTGGCGATCTCGCCCCGCTAGCTCATCTCGCCTTAAGCCTGATTGGCGAAGGCGAGGCGTTTTTTCAAGGCGAACGAATGGAAAGCCGCGAAGCATTTCGTCTCGCTGGGCTTGAGCCGGTGGAGTTACAGGCGAAGGAGGGCCTCGCCCTGCTCAACGGCACGCAGGCGATGCACGCAGTCGGCGGGCTTGCACTTCTCCGGGCAAAACGGCTTTCTCGCGTCGCCGACGTTTCCGGCGCGATGAGCCTCGAGGCGCTCAAAGGAACTCCTGCCGCTTTCGATCCGCGTTTGCAAGACGCCAGACCGCATCCCGGTCAGAAAGCCGTGGCCAAACATCTGTTGTCGATTTTGGAAGGAAGCGAGATTCGACAATCACATCTGAAGGACGACCCGCGCATCCAGGACGCGTACAGTCTGCGCTGTATGCCGCAGGTGCACGGCGCAGTTCGCGACGCGCTCTCGCATTGCGAGAACGTGCTGCTGATCGAATCGGGTTCGGCCACTGATAATCCACTGGTTTTTTCCGAAAACGGCGACGTAATGTCCGGCGGCAATTTCCACGGCGCGCCCCTTGCGCTCGCATTCGATTACGCTGCCATCGCGCTGACAGATTTGATGAGTATCAGCGAGCGGCGGATCGAGCGGCTAATCAATCCCGACATGAACGAGGGTTTGCCCGCGTTCCTCGCCCGGCATCCGGGCATGGAATCCGGTTTTATGATCGCGCACGTCGCTGCCGCCGCTCTGCTCAACGAAGCAAAGGTGCTAGCGCACCCATCGAGCATCGACAATGTTCCTACATCGGGTGGAAAAGAAGACCACGTCGCGATGGGAATGACCGGCGCATTGAAACTCCGAGCGATTGTCGATCTTGCCGAAAATTTGCTGGCGATCGAGCTGCTCGCCGGGGCGGAGGCTTTGGAACATCGGCATCCATTGAAAGGGGGTGTTGGCGTGGAACGCGCTTTCGCCACCGTCAGAAAAATCGCGCTGCCGCTGATGCAGGATCGTTCGCTCTCCGGCGATATCGCGCGTGTTGCTGAAGCGATTCGCAGCGGCGATTTTGATAGCGGTTACGAAAAATCATGAGAGGAAAACGTATTATCCACGCACCGCGGGGCAAGGAACGAAGCTGCAAAGGCTGGCATCAGGAAGCGGCCATGCGGATGCTGATGAACAATCTTGATTCGGATGTGGCTGAAGATCCGGACCGACTCGTAGTTTACGGCGGAACGGGGCGCGCCGCGAGAAGCTGGGAAGCTTTCGATGCGATCGTCCGATCATTGCGCGGACTCGAAGACGACGAGACGCTCCTTGTGCAATCCGGCAAACCAGTGGGGAAATTCCGGACGCACGACGAAGCGCCGCGCGTGCTGATCGCGAATTCCAATCTGGTCGGCTACTGGTCGAACTACAGGGAATTCAATCGCCTCGAGCGAATGGGACTCACCATGTACGGACAAATGACCGCCGGTTCTTGGATTTACATCGGGAGCCAGGGAATAGTGCAGGGAACGTTCGAAACGTTCGCGGCTGCTGGCCGCAAACATTTTGCCGGATCACTCGAAGGAAAATTTGTTCTCACCGGCGGTCTCGGCGGAATGGGCGGCGCGCAACCGCTCGCGGCGACCATGAACGGCGCGCTTTTCTTGGGCGTCGAAGTCGATCCGGCGCGAATCGAGAAAAGACTGAAGAGTGGCTATTGCGACAAGATCGCGTGGTCGCTAGATGAAGCGCTCAAATTGATCGATCAGGCGCGCAAAGAAGGACATCCGATTTCAGTCGGTCTCGTCGGTAACTGCGCCGATGTCCTTCCTGAAATCGCCAAGCGTGGCGTCGTTCCTGATGTTCTGACTGACCAAACCAGCGCGCACGACGCGTTAAATGGGTACGTGCCGCACGGAATGTCACTCAAGGACGCACTCGCTTTGCGTGCAAAAAAACCCGAGGAGTACATCGATAAGGCGATGCACTCGATGGCCGTTCACGTCGATGCCATGCTCGCTCTGCAAGAGAAAGGCGCGGTCACTTTCGATTACGGGAACAATATCCGCGCGCAGGCGAAAAAGGCCGGTGTAGAGAATGCGTTCCATATACCCGGGTTTGTTCCCGAATATATTCGTCCGCTTTTTTGCGAAGGGCGCGGGCCATTTCGCTGGGTCGCATTGAGCGGCGACCCCGAAGATATCGCGCGCACCGATCAGCTCGCGCTCGAATTATTTCCGAAAAACCAAACGCTTGCGCGCTGGATGAAGCTCGCCCGTGAACGGATTCAGTTTCAGGGATTGCCCGCGCGGATTTGCTGGCTCGGTTACGGCGAGCGCGCCGAGTTCGGCGTTGCGATGAACGAGCTGGTGAAACGCGGTGAAATCAAAGCGCCAATTGTAATTGGACGCGATCATCTCGACGCAGGCTCAGTGGCGTCGCCTAATCGCGAAACCGAAGGGATGCTCGATGGCAGCGACGCGATTGCCGATTGGGCGCTGCTCAACGCGCTCATCAACACGGCCGCCGGCGCATCGTGGGTATCGATCCACAACGGCGGCGGTGTCGGTATCGGCTATTCGCAGCACGCCGGCATGGTCGTCGTCGCCGAGGGCACTGAAAATTCCAAACGCCGTCTCGAGCGCGTCCTTACCAGCGATCCGGGACTGGGGGTCCTTCGCCACGCCGACGCCGGTTACTCGCACGCCATCCAATTCGCCGCCGCGCATAAGATCGACATCCCGATAAAGCCGCAGGCGCGAGGTTGAATCATGCAAAAACTGATCGAATGCGTGCCGAATTTCTCGGAAGGGCGCGATCTGGATGTCATTCGACAGATAACGGGCACGATCGAATCGGTGGACGGCGTCTCTCTGCTCGATGTTGATCCTGGCGCGAGCACGAACCGGACGGTGGTGACTTTTGTCGGCGGCCCTGAAGCCACGGTGCAAGCCGCCTTTCGTGCGATTCAAAAAGCGGCCGAACTGATCGACATGCGCAAACACAAGGGGGCGCATCCACGCATGGGTGCGACCGATGTTTGCCCGTTTATTCCGGTGAGCAACGTCAGTTGGGAGGAAGCAATTGCTTGCGCAAAACAGTTGGGAAGACGCGTCGGCGAGGAGTTGAATATTCCGGTCTATCTCTACGAAAAAGCGGCGAAAGATAAGTCGCGCGCGAATCTCTCGGTGATTCGCGCGGGCGAATACGAAGGGTTTTTCGAGAAAATTAGACAGCGTGAGTGGAAACCGGATTTCGGTCCGGCCGTGTTCAACGAGGAATCGGGCGCAACGGTCATCGGCGCGCGCGATTTTTTGGTTGCCTACAACGTGAATTTGAACACGAAAGCGGTGCGAAGAGCGAACTCGGTCGCCTTCGATGTGCGCGAACAAGGTCGGGTCAAAACGGAAGACGGCACGCCTTCGGGAAAACCGGTTCTCGATGCAAACGGCGAGGCGGTCCGTATTCCCGGGATGTTGAAACACGTCAAGGCTATCGGTTGGTTTGTGAAAGAATACGGGATCGCTCAAGTTTCGATGAACCTGACGAACATTGAAGAAACACCGTTGCATGTGGCATTCGACGCCTGCGTCGAAGCGGCGAGTAAACGCGGCTTGCGCGTGACCGGGTCGGAGATCGTAGGCATGGTGCCAAAGAAATGTCTGGTCGACGCCGGCCGCTATTTTCTCAGAACACAGAAATGGTCGGCAGGCGCTTCCGAGGAAGAGCTGATCGACATGGCGGTCCGCTCGATGGGCCTGAGTGAATTGAAGCCTTTCGATCCGAAAGAGAAGGTGATTGAATTCAAAATTGAGTCCGATTCCAGGAAATCGCTTTTGAAAATGAATCTGCGCGAGTTTTGTAATGAAACCTTAAGCGATTCGCCCGCGCCGGGCGGCGGTTCGGTAGCGGCGTTGATGGGCGCTTTAGGGGTGTCGCTTGGCGGAATGGTGGCTAATCTTTCAGCGGGAAAACGTGGATGGGACGACAAAATCGAGTATTTCAGCGATTGGGCGGTCAAGGCGCAGCAACTCAAAGACGAATTGCTCGCACTTGTCGATGAAGACACAGCAGCGTTCAACAAGGTAATGGACGCATTCGGGTTGCCCAAGGAATCGGCTGAAGAGAAATCGGCGCGCTCGGTGGCCGTCGAACAGGCCACGAAATATGCGGCAGAGATTCCGTTGAAGGTAATGGAAATGGCCTCCCGGTCGTACGAACTGCTTTCGGAGATGGCTGAAAAGGGGAATCCAACTTCAATTTCAGACGTTGGGGTTGGCGCTCTGGCCACGCGCGCCTGTATAGGAGGGGCGGCAATGAACGTAAGAATTAATCTGGCTGGGCTGAAAGATGAGAAATTTAAGTCGTCTCTTTTGAAAAAAATCCAGCAGTTCAGTGCCGATTCCGACGCGCGGTTTAAAGAGATTGATCAGATTGTGGAAGCCAAGCTCGGCTGAACAACCTTAACAGAAGGAAACGAAGCAAACGAAGTTTTGTTATTTGCTACGCTGGAGAGAACAGCCTTTGTTTTCTTGGTTGCCTTCTGTTTGGAATCTCATCGGGCGGTTTTGAATTCGTGAGCTCCTTCGCCGTTCTTCACGCTTCGCAGCTCGTCACACTGGCGGGTTGGAAAAGACCGCGCGTTGGCGCTGAGATGTCGAAACTCGCTATCATTCCCAATGGCGGAATGCTCATTCATGATGGCAGGATCGACATCGTCGGTGCCAGTGACGAGATCGAGAAGAACGCGCGTGATGCCGAGGTTGTTGATGCTGGTGGACGGGTTGTCCTTCCGGGATTTGTCGATGCGCACACGCATTTGGTATTTGCCGGAACTCGACTGGACGATTTCGAACGGCGTGCACGCGGCGAAACGTACGAGCAAATCGCAGCCGCAGGGGGCGGAATTTGGTCAACCGTGGAAAAGACGCGCGCTGCAAGCGAGAGCGAGCTTCTAGATCAAGCCAAGAAGCACGTGTCTTGGTTTTTAAGGTGCGGAACGACAACTGTTGAAGCGAAATCAGGCTACGGACTGACGCTCGATGATGAGCTAAAAATTTTACGCGTGATTCGGCGGCTCAATCAAGAGACGCCGCTCGAAATTGTGCCCACGTTTCTCGGCGCGCACGCCATCCCACACGAAGATCGTCAATCGCCGCAGCGCTATGTTCGTCTGGTCATTAACGAAATGTTGCCGCGGGTTGCGTCAGAAAAGCTGGCCGAATTTTGCGACGTCTTCTGCGAGCACGGCTATTTCGATATTGAGCAATCGAGAGAGATTTTGACCGCGGCGAAGAACCTGGGGCTCAAGTTGCGAATTCATGCCGACCAGCTTACCAACTCGGGCGGCGCAAAGCTGGCGGCGGAATTAAGAGCAATGACCGCGGATCATTTGGAGAAAACTGACGAGAAGGGGATAGCGGCGATGAAAGCGGACGGCGTACAGCCGGTTTTACTGCCCGGTTCGGTTTACGCCCTTGGATTGACTGGCTATCCGCGCGCGCGGGAAATGATCGAAGCCGGTCTTCCTGTCGTCATTGCGACGGATTTTAATCCCGGATCGTCACCAAGCCCATCGATGCCGACGATACTTTCGCTGGCCTGCACGCAAATGAAAATGTCGCCGGCGGAAGCGATAACGGCATCGACAATCAATGCAGCCTACAGCCTTAACCGCGGCGACAAGATTGGTTCACTCGAACAAGGAAAACTTGCCAACTTTTCGATCTTCGACTGCGAAGATTTTCGCGAGATTGCGTATTGGTTTGGTTTCCCGCAAGCCCACTCGGTTTACATTCGCGGCGAGAGAGTTCACAAACTACCCGAAATGACGCAAAAATTCAATGAAGCGCCGACTTCAATTTACCGTTTTTCACATCTTTAGCGGATAACAAAAGTGAGGAACAACAATATGGAAGAAGAAATCTTGAGACTGGAAAAAGAATTCACCGAAGCGATTGTCAAAAAACGATGCCGAAGGGATTGGACGATTTCTTGCCGACGACTGGGTTATCATCGACGCCGACGGAGCAATCATTGACAAGGCACGTTTCCTTGGAGTGATCAAATCGGGCGATTTGAGCCACCAAATGATGGAGTCCGATGAGGTTTGCGTTCGTATCTACGGGGACACTGCCATTGTTACCGGGCTGACTGCGACGAATGGAAAATTCATCGGAGAAGAGTTCAGCACGCAGGAGCGAGGGACCGATGTTTTTGTGAAACAAGATGGACGATGGCGGTGTGTTTTTTCGCAGCTCACTCGATTCTGTAAACAGTAACTTCACTCGCAGCGCACCGCCGCTTTGTGGTTCTCTGGGGAGCGCAGGCTGCGGCCGTGCCCTGCCACCAATTTTTGGCGTCGTGGACTTGGCTTTCCTCACCATGGATTTTGGCATGGTTGGCGGACAAGATTTTGCGACGCTCATCGAGCGCCGCTACAGTAAGAGCATTCATGAAAGTCGAGGTTGAAACGCAGCCTGGATCTGTTTCCACGCTCCAGATCGAATTGCCGCCGGAAGAGGTCTCCAAGGAATGGGACTTCATTGCGAACAGCATCGCGCGCCTCGCCAAAATTCCAGGTTATCGCCCCGGGAAGGCGCCGCGCACGGTCATTGAAAAAAGGTTTCGCAAGCAAATCCAGGAAGAGCTTACCAAAAAACTCGTGTCGAAAAGTTATCACGAAGCAGTCGAACAACAGCAACTGCGCGTGGCCTCATTGGCCAATATTGAAGATGTCGAGCTGGGCGAGGACAAGTCGATGCGCTTTCGCGCGACGGTCGTAACCGCGCCAGAATTCGAGCTTCCGGAATACAAGAATATTTCCGTCCAGCTGCCGGATACCAAAGTGTCCGAGGCGGAGATCGATGCCGCGCTGGAACGGTTGCGCGATCAAGCCGCTGATTTTGTCGTTGTTCCAGAGCGTGAACTGCAAATGCGAGACTTTGCGGTGATCGACTTTGAAGGTCTGATCGACGGCAAGCCGATCGCCGAAATCGCACCGCAGGCAAGCAAGAATCTGCACGGCGGCAAAAAATTCTGGGTGCATCTCGCTCCCGATAATTTCCTTCCGAAGTTCTGCGAACAAATTGTCGGACAGAAACGCGGCGAAACGCGACAGATCACAATTGTATTTCCGGCGGATTTTCCGGTTAAAGAACTCGCAACCAAAGAGGCGAACTACGCGGTTACCTTGCAAGAGATCAGGGAGAAAGTTCTCCCCGCCCGCGACGACGCGTTGGCAAACAAGCTGATTCCCGGAAAGACGCTCGACGATCTTCGCGACATCATTCAACAAGATCTCGAGCAGGAAAAAGAGCACGGGGTCGAACGCGCGAAGGAAGAGCAGATCGTGAAGTACTTACATGAGCACATCAGTTTTGAGCTGCCGCCTGCTTTGTTGAAAAATGAAACGCGACGGGTTTTAGCAGAGCTCGTGCAACGAAATCGGGAACGCGGCATTCCTGATGAGATGTTGAAGGACAAAGAGAAGGATCTCATCGAGAGCGCCGCGGCCCTCGCCGCTCACCGGTTGAAGAGCAATTTCATTTTGCATCGGCTCGCTGAGCGCGAAAACATCGAAACCTCGCGTCAGGATATAGATGCACGAATCCGCGAGGAAGCCGCACGGTACAACGTTGCTGTGGAGAAAATGCGTCAGGAGCTGCAGGAGCATGAGGGCCTGAATACGCTCGCGGAACAGATTCTGCTTGGTAAGACTCTTGATTTCCTGAAGGCGAATGTTAGCGTCGAAAAGACTCAAGAACCAGCTGTGGTGAAAGAGAAATTATGAGCGTATCCAGTGAAAATCTATCGCAATCAGTGCTGATTCCGATGGTTGTGGAGCAGACCGGCCGGGGCGAGCGCAGCTACGACATTTACTCGCGGCTGCTCAAAGATCGCATCGTTTTCATCGGAACGCCGATGGACGATCACATCGCCAACCTTGTCATCGCCCAGTTGCTCTTTCTGCAAATGGAGGACTCGAAAAAGGATATCAACATTTATATCAATTCGCCGGGTGGATCGGTAACGGCAGGACTCGCAGTTTACGACACCATGCAGTTCCTCACGTGCGATGTGACGACTTATTGCCTCGGCATGGCTGCGAGCATGGCTGCGCTTTTGCTTTGCGCCGGCACAAAGGGTAAACGCTTTGCGCTCCCGAATTCAGATATCATGATCCATCAGGTTTCCGGAGGCGCGCAGGGGGCGGCGAGCGATGTCGAGCGTCAGGTCGATTACATGTTCAAGCTGAAAAAGCGCCTTATCAAAATCATCGCGCAGCATACCGGCAAGTCCGAGGAACAGGTGCGGATTGACTCGGACCGCGACTATTACATGTCCGCCCAAGAGGCGAAGACGTATGGTTTGGTGGACGAGGTGATCAAATCTCGCAAGGAAGTGAAGCTGCTTGACGGCGCGACACCTCCTTCCGGGGACCCATCGGTAGCCGTTGCCGAGGCTGCCTTACCGCGCAAGGCCGGGGGATAAGAACTCCTTTTTCTAACAAGCAAATATGGCCCGGGCTTCCAACCTCACCATGTGCTCGTTTTGTGGCAAGAGCCACGCCGAGGTGCGCAAATTAATCGCCGGGCCAGGCGTTTATATCTGTGACAGCTGCATAAACGTTTGCAAAAGCATCCTCGATAAGGAGCTCAATGAGGATGCTCGGCGCCAGTCGTCTAACATTCGCGTCCCAAAGCCGGCGGAAATCCGGCGCTCGCTCGACCAATATGTGGTCGGCCAGGACATCGCCAAAAAGACGCTGTCAGTGGCGGTCCACAATCATTACAAGCGAGTCCTGCAAACTTCGGCTCAGGCCGATGCGTCAGCGGCCTTCCAGCCGGATCCACTTGCAGAAGTTGAAATTGAGAAGAGCAACATTTTGCTAGTCGGGCCGACTGGCTCCGGCAAAACTTTGCTGGCCAAGACGCTGGCCAGGATTCTCGACGTCCCATTTTGCATCGCCGATGCGACGACGCTGACCGAAGCCGGCTATGTGGGCGAAGACGTCGAGAACATCATCCTGCGCTTGTTGCAAAATGCCGATTACGACGTGAAGCGGGCCGAGATCGGCATCGTTTACATCGACGAGATCGACAAGATCGGTCGCAAAACCGATAACGTGAGCATCACTCGCGATGTCTCCGGCGAAGGCGTTCAGCAGGCGCTTCTGAAAATTCTCGAAGGCAGCACGTGCAATGTTCCGCCGCAGGGCGGGCGCAAACATCCGCACCAGGAATATATCCAGGTCAACACTGAGAAAATCCTTTTCATTTGCGGTGGCGCCTTCATCGGGCTGGACAAAATTATCCAAAAACGCATCGGCCAGAAAGTGATGGGCTTTGGCAGCCCGACTCTCGAAGTCGAAGAAGCGTTGCGAAAGGAGGCCATCCGCCATGTTGAGCCGGAAGACTTGCTCGCTTTCGGGATGATTCCGGAGTTCATCGGGCGATTGCCGGTTGTCAGTTCTCTCGACGCCCTGACGGAGGAAGAAATGGTGGCGATTTTGACCGAGACGAAAAATGCGATGGTCAAGCAGTACACGAAGCTTTTCTCGATGGAAGGCGTGCGGTTGGCGGTGACAAAAGACGCCTTGCGCGCCCTGGCGGCGCAAGCGGTCACGAAGGGAACCGGGGCGCGCGCGTTGCGGTCGATGCTCGAACGGATCATGCTCGACATCATGTACGAGGTGCCGAGCCGCGAAGATATCGCCGAAGTCACGATCAATCGCGCAGTGGTGGAAGGCAAAAAGCTTCCGCTCATTCGTAAGAAGCAAGACAAAGACGCGGCGTAGCGGCCTGCGACCGGACGTTAAAAGGGTTAAAAGCTTTACAAGGTTAAAAAGGCCGTAGCGCGGGATCGGTAAGCAGGCGGCTATTCAGTTGTAACGTTGTAACTCTTTTACGGTTCACGTTCCCACATGCGCGTCGTCGTTTTAAATACCGGCACGGAGCTTTTGCTCGGTGATGTGCACGACGCGCATCTTGCGTTCATTGCGCGGGAGATTTTCCCTTTGGGTTTGCGCATCGAGGAGCGACGCACGGTTCCCGACGGCCAGGCGATTCGAGATACACTCGCGGAGCTATTTTCGAGCGCCGAAATTCTATTCGTGACCGGAGGGCTGGGTCCGACCACGGATGACATCACGCGGGAAATCGTCGCGGATGTACTTGGATTGGAGATGCATCAGAATCCGCAACTACTGGTTTCGCTTAGGCAGAGACTCGCAGCGCACGGAATCAAATGGACTTCGCGCATCGCCCGGCAGGCTCACGTTCCTGTAGGGGCGCAGATTCTTCCAAACGAAAACGGAAGCGCATCCGGATTGTATTTGAAGGCAAACATCAAGCGGCACATCTCTTCGCCGCACCTCTTTATCCTGCCGGGGCCGCCGCGCGAACTTCAGCCGATGTTTCGGGCGTCAGTAATGCCGATCCTGCGTTCGTTCGTGCAAGTTGCCGCCTCGATCGAACGGCGGCTCTACAAAATTGCCTGCACGGGTGAATCGACCGTCGAGGAAGCGATCGGTGAAAAAGTTCTCGCAATCCCGGGCATTGAACTCGGTTATTGTGCGCGTCCTGGAGAAGTCGATGTTCGGATTATCGGGAAATCTGACGCGGTGTCTCGCGCGGACGCGATCATCAAAAGCGAACTCGGACCTTCCATCTTTTCTGTCACCGACGAAACCCTCGAAGAAGTGATTGTGAAACTTCTCACAGCAAGAAACGAAACACTCGCTCTGGCAGAGTCGTGCACGGGCGGATTGCTTGCGAACCGGATCACGAATGTGCCAGGCGCCTCGACGGTGTTTGTTGCCGGCTACGTTTGTTACGCCAACCAAGCCAAGATCGACATATTAGATGTGGATCCAAAGTTAATCGAGAAGCACGGTGCGGCAAGCGAGGCAGTCGCGCGTGCGCTGGCCGAGCGTGCTCGCGCATGCGCAGCATCGACATATGCTCTTGCTACAACTGGAATTGCTGGGCCAACCGGTGGTTCGCCGGAAAAACCCGTTGGAACGGTTTACATTGCACTGGCTGGGCCGGACGACATCCTGGTGAAGAAGTTATTTTTCCCGAGCGATCGGGAGACGTTCAAGCAGCTTGCCGCGCAAGCAGCCTTTGATTTGCTGCGGCGGAAACTAATCCGATAATCCGCCAAGCAGGATGCCCGTTGACCCCACAGCCTGGAAGGCTGTGCTGCGTTAATAATCGCCTACGTCGACTAGCGTGCCAACCTTTACGTGATCGTAAAATAGCTTTGCGCCGTCGAGCGATTCGCGAATGCAGCCATGGGAGGCCGGATATCCCGGCAGAATGCCAATATGCATGCCGACGCCATCCTCGGTCAGCCGCAGAAACCATTTCATCGCGGCCCCAGAGAAATGGGTGCCACTCGGCGCCGAATCAATCCGCGCGCTAACGCCCGCGCGGACAACACGACCGGAGGAATCGACGAAGTCGCCGTAGAGATTGGAGTGATGATTGGGCTCTTTTTCCAACACTTTCAAGTGGCCGGTCGGCGAGCTGTGGCCGCGTTTGCCAGATGAAATGGGGCCATCAGCCGCGATTTGGTCGCCAACCGTTAAATAGGCGCGCTGTTTTGGAATCGACACCAGGATATGGACGTTGTCTGGCGTGACTTGTTTCAGGACCGATTGATTGATTTTTAGCGGCTCTTGCTTGTGAATAAGGTCAGCTGGCTTGCGCATTGTTTGGGGCGGGTTCGGCGCGGCATGGAAGAGACGGAGCTGACCGCTGACCGAAGACATTAGCCCAATCAGTAGCGCTGCGAAAAGGCGTATCGGGAACTTTGTCGGCATGAATCAGCCGCCACTGTAGCTGTGTACGCGCCGAATCCAACCCGATAACCATCGTGATTCGCGCCGTTCGGCGGGAGCGTTCTGCACGCGCCGAATCAAAACCGCCTTCGCGGAGCGAACGAATTCATCGACTTCGGTGGCACCGCCAGCCGTGCGATGCATACCTGCGAGGACCTGAAGCAAGCCCCAGCCTTGACCGTGATACCGCTCTGTGTGCAGGACTCCTTCCCCCTTGAAATTCACATAATCGACGAGGGCGTAGCAGCCCTGTGGCGTTCTCGCCATACGCTCAAATTGTTGCTCCAGGTTCGCGCGATCAGAAGGCGCCGCTTCATTCAACATTTTCGGCAGCGCGCTTTGCAGCCGGGCAAAAAGAAATTCTGTCTGAAGATCGACCGTGTCGGCAAGAAACTGACGTAACTGATTCATCTCTGCTGTGTGTTGGGCGCCAAGAAATTCAGGGCGTGAGTTCCACGGACACGGCTGTTCAGCGTCTCCCGAAAGCAATTTTGGCAATTTAGCGCCCCGGCTTGAGATGAAGCTTATGAGTCTTGGAAAACTTTCCTCGAACGGCCCACGCTGGTCCTTCGGGTACCAAATAAAATGGCCAATGCCGAGCGATGCGAAATTTTCGCCTTCGTTCCATGAGGTGAGACCGGCGACGGTTCCATTGCATTCGTTTTGCCAGATTCTTTTTCCGATCCTCAGCGCATCGCTGTGCGAAACGGTGACCGCCACAAGAGTCTGTAGCCCAGTGTAAATAGACGTGACAACGGCAAGAGAAAGAAGAACGCGCGTTCGACGGTTTTGCCGACAGCGCGGCTTTCTTGACGAATCACGTTTATCCATTAGCGTGCCACTTCCTGCGGCGCTTAATTTAAAGCAAACCCGCGTGGAAAATACCATTTTATGAAACATCTTATCCTCATTTTCGCCGCGGGCTCACTTGCGTTGCCTTTGTTCGGGCAAGAGAAATCGCCACAGCTCAAAGACCAGAAGGACAAGGTCAGCTATAGCATTGGCCTGAATATCGGATTCAACCTCAACCGACAAAATGTGCAGATCAACCCCGACGTGCTCGCCGCCGGCATAAAGGACGCCATCGCGGGCAAACCGCAACTTACGACCGATCAAGTCAAGGAGGTTATGACGACATTTGAAAAAGATATGCAGCAAAAACAGAAGGCAGCGGGAGAAAAGAACGCTTCGGAAGGTGCGAAGTTTATCGAGGAGAATAAAAAGAAAGAAGGAGTGAAGACGACGGCCAGTGGACTGCAGTACAAAGCCATTAAAGAGGGAACGGGAGCGCAGCCCAAAGCAACTGACACCGTGACGGTTAATTATCGCGGGACGCTTATCAATGGCACCGAGTTCGACAGCTCATACAAGCGCGGGCAACCTGCGACTTTCCCCCTTAACGGCGTAATCAAAGGTTGGACGGAAGGGCTCCAACTGATGAAAGTCGGATCAAAATATCAGTTCTTCGTTCCGCCGAATCTTGCGTATGGCGAGCGCAGCGTCGGTCCTGATATCGCTCCCAACTCGACGTTAATTTTTGAAGTGGAACTGCTGGACGCTAAACCGGCTCCGACGCCCGCGGCGCCAGTTTCGCCAAAAACCTCTCCTCCGGCTCCGGCATCGCCAAAGCCGTCGCCAAAATAGAGTAGAAGCGGTCAAGGCTTGTTGAGAATGGCCCCGCGCCTTTAGACTGGGTCTCGCCGCGAGATGAATCCGAGTCCGGGAAGGGAGGAGGGAGTCGGGTATGCCGTTTTACGGACTCGCTGAGGCGAGTTTGCGGAGCGGAAAGTTTCTTTCGTCCCTCTCGGGACTCAGCTTTTCTATACGAAAAACCCAGCGTTGAAATGCTGAGCTATTTCCAAAGCGACCACTCCAAGCTAAGACAGCTAGTCCCAAAAAGCGCCCTTTCGTGATCCAATCAGGGTGCGGGGGCCGTTTCCCAACGAATCAGCAGCGCGTCGCCCCAGAGATCTTCCAGACTGTAGAAGGCACGCTTGTCCCGGTGAAAGATGTGGGCCACTACTTGCAGATAATCGAGCACGATCCACTGGCTGGCTGGAAATCCGTCAATCGCCACGGGTCGAATGGAATGATCCTCCCGCAATCGTGTTTGGATTTCATCTGCGATGGCTTTTAACTGCGGCTCCGAGGCGGCCGAGCAAATCACAAAAAAATCCGTGAACGTCGAGATCGCGCGCAGGTCCAGGACAACAATCTCTTCCGCCTTTTTGTTCGAGGCGAGTTCCGCGCAGGTTCTTGCTAGGTCTTCCGGGATTATTTCGGTTGCTCCAGGTAAAGTTTTTCGCGCTGAATGATTTCTGCCACGGCCGGCGGTACGAAATAGCGAATAGACCTGCGAGAGGCAACTCTCTTTCTGATTTCCGTGGCGGAGATCTCGATTTTTCGCCGGATGACTTGATAGGAATGGCTGGGTCGTTGGCCGGTACGATCAAGAACAATAAAACGAACCATCTTTTCGAGCTCGGCGAAGCGATGCCATTTGGTGAGCTCGTCCACGTTGTCCTCACCGATGAGATAGTAAATTTCCGCGTTATTTTTG
>Ga0209690_1000791_pt1 | contig 17192 bp, 29 predicted proteins | sample GraSoiAngelo_150_FD_186164 | JGI IMG/M metagenome (GOLD analysis project Ga0209690, IMG submission 186164) | Grasslands soil microbial communities from the Angelo Coastal Reserve, California, USA - 14_1009_09_40cm (SPAdes) (version 2) | ecosystem: Environmental > Terrestrial > Soil > Grasslands ...
CCGGTCGTATCCGGCGGCGACGACCTCGATCGGCGCGGCGCGCGTGGCGATGCCGAGCGCCTTCATCTCGGCGCGGATCGCGAGCAGCTGCCGGCGCCGGTAGATCGCCGTCCCGATCCGGTCGTCGCGGAGGTCCGCGGCGATCTGCGCGCGCAGCCGCTTGGCCGTGCGCTGGTACATGCGGATTAGCTGCTGCTCGGCGGTCAGTGCCACGCCGCGGATCGTAGGGACGCGTGCGGCCGTTCTAAGCGGCGGAAGGCGCCAGACGGCCGGATGGTCGGATGCGCGGCGGGAAACCGCACAGCGCGCCCGCGGCGCCTGTCAGGCGGTCTCTAGCGTCAGGCGCGTGGTCTGCAGCTCTGCGTCGACGTCGTCGTCGTCGATCGCGCGTCGCTCGACGAGTCGCACGGCGATCGTCTCGTCGGCGGCGGCGCCCGTGCGGCGGATCGTCACGACGTCGCCCGATCGCCAGTCGACGCCGAGTGCGTTCTCGACGATCAGGACGCGGTCGACGGTGCGCGCGGCGCCGCCGGCGGTCTCGGCGCGATCGCGGCGCTCGCGGAGGTACGCGCTCGCATCGCCGGCCCACTTCTCCGGTCCGGCGCCGGCGGGTCCGTCGTATGCCTCGCCGGCGGCGGCGCCGGTCACGCGCTTGATCGTCGCGTTCGACTGGAGCAGCGTCATGCGGTCGCGCGGGCGCCCGTCGCGCGAAGGCCGGCGGCGGCGAGCAGAGACGCGGCGGCCTGCCGCGCGGTTCGCGCTGCGGGGTCGATGCCGCCGGCGACCGGCGACGACCGGCTGAAGTCCGGTCCCGAGACCGCTCCGAAGCGGACGCCGTCGAAGGCGCGAGGGTTGCGGTTGGCGACGACGGCGAGCTTGATCGTGGCGCGCGTGAGCTTCTGTCGCTGCCACTCCTCGAGCTGCGCCGGGATGAGTAGCCGGCCCGTGACCGTGTCGACGGGCGCGACGACGACCAGCTCGTCGATGCGGTCCTCGGCATCGGCGATCAGGCGTTCGGCGGCGGCGTCGGTCAGTCCGTCGTCGACGTCGGGTTCGGCCCGGAGCTGGTCAGCGGTCGCGTAGATCCCCATGCGCCGGATCGTAGCCGCGGCCAGAGACGACGAAGGCCCGCCGGGGTGGCGGGCCTTCGATGGCGTCCGTATGCCCGTGAGGGGCTAGCGGTCGACGCCGGCGCGGTCGGCGACGTCTGAGATCGCGCGGCCGATCGGCGACAGCGGGTCGGTCTCGACGCCGCCCTTCAGGCCGGCCGCGTCGCCGATGGTCTCCGTCCGCGGCTTCTGCGCGACGACCTCCGACGTCGGCGCGTAGTCGACCGTGACCTCGACGGCGCCCTTCGCGCCGGCCTCGGCCTCGGCGCCGGTCTCGCGATCGACCCAGCGCGTGACCGGGGCGCCGCCGCCGGCGATCGGCCGCGACTCGTGCGGATTGCCGGGGACGCGGTCGCGGTAGTCGCCGCGCTTCTCGCCGACGCCGAGCGCGTCCTCGGGCCCGACCGGCTCGGCCGGCGATCCCGGCAGGACCGGAACGCCGACGTCGGTCAGGTCGTCGCGCGTCGTGCGCCCGCCGGGGTCGGTCGAGTGCTCGAGGTCGGCGTTCGCCGCGGTGGACGCGACGCCGTCGTTGCCGTCGCTGCGCGGCTCGTCGCCGGCGCCCGTCGACGCGTCGCCGGCGTCGGCGACGTGCTCGGCGATCCGATCGCGGATCTGCGCCTCGGTCTCGTTGTCGGCGTCGACGGTCAGACCCAGGGCCTCGGCCTCGGCGATCGCCTGCTGCTTGCTGGTCATGACGGGACCTCCGAGGTCTCGATCTCGGCCGCGATCTCCGCGGCCCTCTGGTCGATGCCGGCGAGCGTCGCCGGCCACGGCTGCTCGATGACCGTCGACCCGCCGCACTCGACGCAGCGGATGACGGAGACGGGCGCGGCGGCGATGCCCTTCGACGGCTGCGCCGGTCGCGTCGCCTCGTAGCCCTCGACGCGACCGCCGGGGCAGTCGCGAAGGTGGTCGCGATCGTGCATCAGCGACCCGAGTGCGCGGTCGCGCACGGCCGCCGCGCGCTCGGCGTCGGAGACCTTCGCCGCAGCGACGGTCTCCTTCTCGCGCTCCAGCTCGAGCATGAGCGCGATCTTCGCCTCGGGCGTGAGGTCCGACAGCGTGACGCCGCCGGTCTTCGTCCCGTTGGTCTCGCCGCCGCCGTCGCCGCCGGTCAGCTCTGCCGCGATCGCCTCGCGGATCTTCGCCTCGGTGTCGTTCTCGTCGACGTTGAGACCGAGATCGCGCGCTTCGGCGATCGCCTTCTGCTTGGACGTCATGTTGTCGGGGTCTCCTTCCCGATCAGAGGTTCCGCAGACCCGAGCCACGGGCCGCGGCCTTGCCGCCGAAGACGCCGAGACCGCAGAAGAACTCGATCCGCGTCCGGAGCGACGGCTTCACCTGCTGCTCGCCGAGATCGCGCACGTCGACGCCGCCGTTCGTCAGGCCGGTGACAGCCTGGTCCGCCTCGGACTGGCCGAAGCGGACGGCGTAGATCGACGCGCAGTCGGTCGCCGTGCCCTGCGTCTCGGTCTGCGGGATGATCATCGTCCCGTCGCCGCGCAGACCGATGTCGATCAGCGGAATGCCGTTGTAGGTCGGCAGCTCCGCGTCCGGGATCGGCATCCCGACCGTCGAGACGCGCAGCGGCTCGGGCAGGCGGCCGACCGCCTCGACGTTGACGTTCGCGCGGCGCAGAGCCGAGAGGACCCGCATCCGCAGGAACGAGTTCATGATCAGCGCGCCGTTTCCGCCGGACAGCCCGGGGACCGACGCGATGAGACGGTCGAGGAAGTCGAGGAAGTCCTGGACGTCCGTCGTGCCGTTGCCGACGATCGGCAGGCCGTTCGTGCCGGCGGCGATGACCTGTCCGCCGGTGAGCCGCTTCTTCAGGCCGTCGAAGCCGTTCGGGTCGACCGAGACGTCGCCGTTGATGAACGCGTCCTGGAACTTGTACGCGGCGGCCTTGACCTTCAGCTGGTCCTGAACGGCGCGCTGGTCGTTGACGTTCGACCGGGTCTTCTGGACGAACGTGTCGACGTCGGCGTCGCCACCGAGGATGACCAGCTTCTCGGACTTCTGGTTGACCGTGCCGGTCGACTCGGAATAGGCCGAGTTGACGGCGCGGAACTCGACGCCGGGAAGCGTCGCCTCCTCGTCGTACGCGAACGAGTTGCCCTCGATCTCCATCAGCGGGATGCGATCGAGGATCGGCGACTCGATGACGAACGTCTCGAGGACGCCCTTCTGGAGCTCGTCCTGCGAGAGGAGAGCGGCCTGCGCGAGCGTGACGGCCATTGTGGTCTGTGGCTCCTTCGGTGGGTCTGCGGGTCTCAGCCCTTCGCGGCGTACGCGCGTGCCATGCGCGACGTTCCCGCGACCGGGGCCTCTTCGTTCGCCCCGCCGCCGTCGCCGCCGGAGACGTCGCGCTGCCGCGTCGCCTCCCCATCGGTGACGAGATAGGGCTTTTCCTTGGCGATCGCCTTCAGCTTCTTCTCGATGCTCGACTCGTCGCTGAGGTCGTCGTCCGAGAGGCGACCGATCACGTCGGTCGGATCGCGGAACTTCAGCCGCGACGCGACGCGCTCGACGCGCGTCTCGTTCCGGAGCTGGCGGGCCTCGGCCTCGGCCTCGTCCGCGCGCCTCTTCTCGGCCGCCGCGATCTTCTCATGCTCGCCCTTGTCCTCGGCCTCTTTGCGCTCGCGCTCTTCCTTCTCCTTCTTGAGCTGAGACGCGGTCGTCGTCGACTCGCGGAGCCGACGCTGTAGGTCGTCGTGCTCGGCCTTCGTGAGGGTGACCTTCTCGTCGCCCTCGGCCGCTGCCGCAGCTGCGGCCTCGGCTTCGGCCTGCTCGCGAGCGGCCTTCTCCTCCGGCGTCTCCTCGTTGCGGGGATGCCACGGCGGGATCTCGTCGTGGATCGCGTCCCACAGCGCGGGTCCGTCTGTCAGACGGAGCAGCTCGAGAACGTCGGCGGGGATGGCGGCCTGGGTGTGCATGATGCGGTGTCCTCTCGTTCCGCCGGGATTGGTTGTCCCTGCTCCGACGCAGGCGCCTAGGCGGTCTTGGCGAATCGGCTCGTTCAGTCCCCCGAGCCGGTGGGCGGATCTTCCTTGTGTCGCCGTCTACTCGGCGGGCGGAGATCCGAAGGTAGGCGGGATCGTAGCCGCCTGGTCAGCGAGAATGCGATCGCGCTCCTGGCCGTACCAGTCCTCTTCACGGTCTGGGTATCGCTCGCGCAGCGACGTCTCGATCGAGATCAGGTCGGCGGTCTTGAGGTCGGAGTGACGTCGTGCGACCTCGTTTTCGTCCTCGGGCAGCGGCGTGGCGCGCTCGACGGCGGGCACGCCGCCGGCGTTCGTCCACTCGTCGCGGCCGAACCCGCCGAGCGCGGCCGGCAGCGCCTCGAGCAGCGCGCCGCGCTGCGCGATCGCCGGCAGGCCGTCGCCTTCGTCCCATGGCCGGCCGCGCGAGTCGGCGGCGTTCGTCGTCGGCAGGAGACGGACCTTCAGGGCCGTGCCCGTGTTGCCCTGGCCGAAGTCGCCCGACCCGATGAACTGCGGAACGAGGTCGCAGCGCATACAGGCGGTCTCGACGACGTCCTGCTTGTACGCGATCAGCGACACGGCGTCGAAGCTGTATTCGAGGATCCGGAACGGCGGCGTCGCGTTGCTGCCCTCGTCGGCGTCGAGCGGGTCATGAACGAGGACGTCCTCGCCGGCGTCGAACGTCGGCCGCGACGCGACCGCTTCGAAGGATCCATCGCCGCGGTCTGCGCCGGCCTGGATGCCGTCGACGACGCGCGGCGCGCGCAGCGACGACGCGGGGATGACGGCGCGCTTCTTCGCGGTCAGCCGCATGTTCTCGCGCCCGATCGTCGTCGCCTCGTTCAGGGTGAGGAACTGCGTCCAGACGCCGGCGAAGATCGAGCGGCCAACGATCGGCCGGCGCCCCCAGCCGTTGACGATCCGGCCGGCGAGCATCGGCAGCCCGTGATCCCACCGATCGACGAGACCGGCGGTCTCGGGATGCCGCTCGAGACCGATCACGCGGCCGAGCGCGTTCTCTCGGCCGCGGAAGAGGAGGTTCCGAACCTCGCCCGGGCCGTGGACCTCGAGATGCCGATAGACGTCGCCGCGCTGCGCGCCGGCGAGCCGGTCGACGAACGCGACGGCGAGGACGTTCCGGCCGTGCAGGAGCGGGACGACGTCGGTCCGGCTGTGCCACGTCAGGACGGGATGCGGCGTCACGCCGTCGTTGGACAGGCGCCACCAGACCTCGCCTTCGGAGACGTTGGTCTCCTCGGCGCCGGGAAGTTCGCCGCCCCACGACTCGGTCATCGCCGCCATGGGTGCGGCGTCCTCCTCGGCCGCCGGCGCGAACGTCGGCGGTTGCCCGAAGAGCAGATCGCCGTACGCGCTGGCGATCTTCTCGGGAAGATTGTCGATGATCAGCGGCCGGTCGCGCGGCCACTTCATCAGCGCCCGGATGATCGTCTCGTCGGACTCGCGCAGCGCGGCCCACAGCGCGATCTGTCGGCGGACGGTCATCTCGGCAGGGATCGGCCAGACGCGTGCGGCGAGCAGCCGCGCGATCAGTCGCTCGAGCGGGTTCACGGGCGGTCACTCCTCCTGTTGCAGCTGGCGATGGATACGCGCGATCCGCTGCGCGCCGGCGACGAGGGAGTCGGGCCCGTGCTGGTCCTCGGCCTTCTTCCAAACGCCATCGGGTCCGGACTCTAGTCCCCGCAGCTGACGCGCCAGCTCAGGGCACGACGCCGAGATCGCGATGATCTGCGTCGTCTTGCCCTGGCCGGCGCGGCGAAACAGGCGACGGAGATAGCCGGCGGTCTCCTTCTTGAATTGGCCGAACGGGACCTTGCGCGACCGGACCTCGCCGGCGGCGTACTGGCTCGCGTAGCGCGACCGTGCGACGGCGAGGAACGTCCGCATCGACTGGATGCCGGCGGCGTCGTAGCGGGCTTCTCCGATCGGCGGCTCGACGCGGCCGGTCCGCGGCGAGACCGACTGGACGTCTAGCGCCGTCGCGTGGAACGCCTTCGCGAACTCGCCCGGCTCGGCGCCGGTCGTGACGGTCTCGGCGGCGACGTAGATCCCGCCGGACTCAAGCGGCCAGATGACGACGCCGTGTGACGCCTCGCCCCAGTCGATGCCGCCGTGGATCATCTCGCCGGCCGGCGGCGGCATCTCGTCGGTCCCCATCAGCGCGTCGAGCTCCGCGCCGAGACGCAGCGCCGCGGCGATCTCGGTCAGCGCGAAGAATCGGTCGCGGCCGGATCCGACGAGCGCGTCCTCGTCGGTCTCGGGGTGCTCGGATCGGAACTCCTCCTCGGTGTCGAACGCGTCGCGCCGGCGTGCGCGCCACGTCTTCGTCCGGCCGGGGCGCGTGCTGTCGGGCAGGAAGACCGGCGTCCACTCCGACTCGCCCTCTCGCGCCTTGACGTATGTCTGCGCGAAGTACTGGTGCCACCCCTCCTCGTCGGGCGGGCCGTCGCCCGACGAGATGAGGATGATCTGGCGGGCCGCCGGCAGGAGAGCGCGCGTCGTCGGGCCGGCCTGACCGTTGCGCACGAACGCCCATTCGTCGCCGATCGCGAGGTCGGCTTGCCACGACCGCGGCGCGCTCGGCGTGCCGGGAAGCGAGACGATCCGGCCGCGCCCGACGAACTTCGCTTCGGTCTTCGATCCGGCGGTCTCGCGGTCCTCGGCCAGCCGCAGGAACGGCGGCAGTAGATCGTTGATCTCGCGGGTCCGCTCGAGCAGCCGCTTCGCGTACCCGCCGTCTTGCGAGAGACCGAGGACCGTCGCGTTCGGCGTCTCGGGATCGAGGCCGAGCAGGTGAAAGCCGTAGTGCAGCGCGAGCCACGTTAGGCCGAGCTGCCGCGCCTTGAGGACGATCAGGAATAGCTCGACGAGAAACAGATCGAGGACCTCGCGCTGGTCACGCGCGCTGACCGCCGTCCTGGCCGCGTCGGGCTGGCGCGGCCAGAAGATGAACGGGACCGGCGGGCCGCCGGCCTCGTCGTCGTTCTCGGCCGGCGCGCGGACGTGGCCGTAGGCCTCGGTGAAGTACGCGACGTCGACGGACGCGCGGCGCCGCTCGCGCTCCTTCCATCGGGCGTCCAGCTCGTCGTCGGCGGCGAGCGCGAGACGCGCGTCGATCGACAGGCGACGGATCGCGGCGGGCAGCCACGGCCGGCCGTTGTCGTCGCCGGCGACGGACCGATGCCATCCCTCGAGGAGCACCTTCTCGGACCGGCGTAGCGCGGCGACCTCGGCCGATGCGAGGCCGGTCGGCAGCTCGATCCGGTGCCGAACGGCTTCGAAGGTCTGAACGGCGATCGCCACGCCCGGAGGCTAGTCGCGATCCCAGAGGCCGAGTGCGGACGGGTCGGGCCGGTGATCGGGATCGGTCGTGTGGCGCGGCCGCGCGACACGACGGATCGGGCCGAGACAACAGACGGTCCAGCACGCGGCGAGGAGTCGCCGGCCGCACTCGACGCAGACGCGCGGATCGGTCACAGCGACGGCCGCCGGCCGAGTGGTCCGAGTGAGTCGACGTCGTCGTCGGGCCCAGCCGACGCGTCTGCTCGAGCTGGCGGCGACGTCTCGGCGAGGTCGACGACCGATCCGCCGCGCTGGACGTGCCGGCGGCCGAAGAGGATCGCGAGCGCTTCGGAGAGGCAGTCGGCGCAGATCGACGTCGAGAACGTCGCGCCGTCTGCCGATCCGCCGGCGGCGGTCACGGCGAGACCGATCGGCGCCGTGTCGTCGACGCCTTCGGCGCCGCAGGACGCGCATCGCGGCTCGGGTGCGTGGCCGGCCAGCGTCAGCCGGCCGCCGCGTGTCTGGCGGCGGATCATCGGCGCCGTCGCGTGGTTATGACGGCGACGGTTCCGGCGCCGGCGAGCACGACGGCGAGAGGCAGCGCGGACCAGTCGCCGATCCTGACGCCGGCGATCGTCGCGACCGCGACCGCGACGACGCCGAGAACGATCGTCATCGCGTCGAGTAGGTCCTGACCGACGCGTCGCGCCGATCGCCGAGACGACGTGTCGGCCGTCGACGCGCTCCGACGCGTCATCGTGGCCGGTCCTGCCGGGTTGCCTCGGCGATGGTCTCCAGCGCGTCCGCTGCGCGTCTCAGGGCGCCGTAGATGGCGGGCGCGAACATCGCGACGACGATCGCGGAGATCTCGACGGCGATCATCGGCCGGCCTCGGCACGGATGCGCTGCCGCTGGTCGAGGATCCGGCGATGCGTGTCGACGGCCAGCGCCGCGGAGTCCTCGGCGAACGCGCGGCCGACCTCCTCCTTGATCGTCTGGATGCGCGGCAGATCGAGCGCGTGGAGATACCCACGGTCGAGCGGCGTCGCCTGCGCGAGCCGGATCTGCGCGGCGGCCGTGCGCAACGCCTCGTCGGCCTTCGACGACGCGCGCTCGGCGCGTCGGCCACTCCGATTCTGCGCGACCTTCGCGAGACGCTTCGCCTGCGCGAACACGACGTCGGCGGTCGTGACGAGCTGACGCCCGGTGTGGCCGCCGCCGCCGATGCGCTGGCGCTCGCGGATCGCGTCGGTCGAGAGGTCCGCGCCGGCGCCGCCGGCGGACGTGTCGCGCGGATCCACGCGCGACCGGCCGGCGCGCTTGACGGCGGTCTCGATCTCGGATGCGGTCGCCTTCGTCTGGATGCCTCGGGTCATCGTCACCAGTCCTTCCGTGTGCCGCGCCACGCGGCGACGGCGTCGTCGTTGGCCACGGTCGACGGATCGTCCATCGCGTGCAGATCGTCGATCAGGCGTCGGACCGTTCCGCGGCCGGTCCGGTCGGGTGGCGGGCCGGCGTCGATCGCGGCGAGGTCGATCTCGGGGAACGCGGCGGTCTTACTCGCCCAGCGGCGCCACGCGGCGCACGCGCCGCGGCAGGCCTGCCCGGTCCGCTTCTCGGTCGCCTTGACGCCGTCCGCGCAGCTGCCTTCGACGGTCGGCGGCCGGTCGCCGGGGTAGGTGGTCGCGCGGACGTGGCCGCGGCATCCCTCGGCGCGCAGCGGGCACTCCTTCCACGCTCGCGTCTCGCCGGCGGCGTGGATCTCGGCGACGTCAGCCACGCGACGCCCGTTCCCTTTCCGCTTCGATGCCACAGATCAGGATTGTGGCGGCCATGCCGTAGAACCTGCCGGCGACGCGCTGAACGAGCGCGACCTTCCTCGCGTGACGACCGGGCAGGAGGTCGATCGCGGTCGCGACGAACGTCGGGATGACGGCGGCCTTCAGCGTCTCGGCGTCGAGGCCGGGGACGTGCAGGCTGTTGACGGCGGCGTCGACGTTGCCACGGGCGCGCTCGAGACGCGCCTCGGCGGCGGCGGCGCCGGGGAGTTGGAGCGTGGTCATAGCGTCGGCATCTCGCGGTCTTGCTGCCAGACGACGCCGGCCAAGAAGAACTGCAGGCCGGCGGCGATCGCTAGGAGACGCATCGTCTCGACGACGTCGTCGCCGCGCTCGACGCGCACGGCCATGACGTCGCACGGTCCCTCGATCCGTGGCGCGATCTCGCCGCGGACCTCGTCGAGGGTGACGCCGGCGCGCTCGGCGAGCCGTTCGAACATCGGCAGCATGGCGGCGCCCGCCTGCGCGATCGCCTCGTCGTCGATCAGGCGTTCGGCCGATGCCGGCGTGGCGAGCGCGTCGACACGGTCGAAGAAGTCGGCGAGCGTGGTCACGCCGCGGTCTCGAGGTCGCGCGGCTCGCGGCCTTCGACGGCGGCGATCGCGTTCTCGACGGCCTGCTGGTGACGATCGACGGCGCCGTCGTAGCCGCGCAGACGCTCGCGCCAGAAGCGATAGACGTCGCGCTGCAGGTCGTTCGGGACGCGCCGCCAGTGCGGCCCGCACATCGCGTGCTCAGCGGGCCGCGTGTTGCGGCATCCGTCGACGGGGCAGGGGAGTTTCATGCGCCGCCCGCCCCGCAGTCGTCGTCGGCGTTCGGCGGGCGATCGCGCGCGGCGCGCAACCACTCGACGGGGTCGCCGCCGAAGCAGTCGTCGAGCACGGCCAGCCGCGCGTCCTGGTTGGCCGTGACGCGGGCGATGGTCTCGACGCGATCGCGGAGATCGTCGAGGCGCGTCTCGGTCTCGGCGACGAGGCTGCGCATCGTCGCGTCTGCCGCTTCGAACGCGTGGTCCGTGGCGATGGTCTCCTCGTTGATCCGGCGCTCGGTGCCGGCGGCGTGGACGCGCGAGAGGTAGATCGAGAGCGCGACCGTGGCGACGGTCGACGTGCGCCGGCGAGAGATGCCTACGATCATCGCGAAGAAGAGCGCGAGGATCGCGGTCGCGGCGTGGTCGGTCTCGGCGTCGGCGGGCTGGCAGAACTCGCGGATCGCGTCCTCGGCCGCGGCGCGCGTCTCGTCGCGGCGCGTCACGACAGCACCTTCCGCACGGCGCCGGCGGCGACGTCGGCGATCGCCGACGCAGCGAATCCGTCCTGCGTGGCGAACCCGGGGAAGTGCTCGCCGATGACGTCGGGTTCCTGCGCGGCGTGCCAGACGTCGCCGGCCAGCCTCTCGACGTTGATCGGCGGCTGACCGCCGGGGCCGACGAGCTGCGGTCGCCGCGCGTCGATCTCGTCGGCGTGCGCCGCGGCGGCGAGCAGCGACTCGATCAGGACGGCGGTCGGCGCGATCGACGTCAGAGCCGTGTCGGTCAGCATGCGATCGACCTCCTGCGCGGCGGCGGCCTGGAGCGCGTCGCGGATCTGCGCCGGCTCGGCGTTCTCGGGCATGACCCGCGGCGCGATGATCGCGTCGACGACGTCGACGGGGACCTCGATCGTCTCTGCGTCGCCTGCGGTCGCTCGGCCTGCGCGGATGGCGGCCAGCGTCTCGACGGCGCCGGCGTAGGTGTAGGTCATCCGTTCTCCCTTCCCATGGCCGACGTGCGCGCCGGCCGGATCGTTAGACGACGCGCATCATGGCGCCGGCGGCGGACGACGCGTCGCCGGCCTGCAGACGAGACGCGTTCGGGGTCTACGTGCCGAGCGCGGCGGCGCGGCGACGCACGCGCGCGAGGGTCGCCTCGGCGTCGGCGAGGAGGTTCGCGCGGTGGGCGATGTAGCGGGCGCGCTGCCGACGAGATCCGCGGCGGTTGCCGGCGCGCGCGAGCTGCAGATCGCGATGCGCGACGAGACGTTCCAGCTCGAGGATCTTCACGCCGAGACGCCGTCGCTCGCGTGCGATCTCGACGAGCTCTGCGCGCCGCTCGCGGTGGGCGCGCTCGAGACGCGGCGCGACCGCGGCGAAGAGCGCGCGATCGGTCACGCCGCGGCGTTGGCCGACGCGTCGCCGGCGACGTCGACGGTCGCGTCGACGTAGCGGCGCCATGCCTCCGAGACGGCGCCACTGCCGGGGTACAGGTCGGCGAGCGTGTCGCCGACGCGCGGGTCCGCGCCGAGCGACCGGAAGACCCAGAAGGAGAACGCGCTCGGCTTGATCCCGGTCACGCGGCCCGTCTGTCGGCCGACGCCGGCGCTCGGCCAGTCGCGCGGCTGCGCGGCGTGGACCCAGTCGACGAGATGCGGCGCGTCGTCGGGTCGCGGCCGGCCGCCGCGGAAGACGACAGGTTCCCATGCGCTCTTCGCGCGGCGCGACGTCGACGGCGGCGCCGGCTTCGTCCAGATGCCGATCCGATAGTCGCGCCACCACTCCAGCCCGCGGTCCTCGAGGATCGTCGCGACGTAGAACGTCGACCGCGGCGACGTCGAGAGCGCCCAGCCGTCGTAGTCGCGTTCCAGCGCGTCGATCAGCTCGACGTGATCGACCTCGCCGGCGAACTCGGGATGGTCTCGGTAGTGCCGCGCACTCATGCCGGGGTATGGCGGATCTGCGTACGCGAGACGCAGCGGCTCGCCGGCGGCGACGACGTCGGCGCCCTCCTGGCCGAAGCGCCATGACGCTTGCCGGCAGGCCTTCCCGCAGAACTTCGCGGGCCGCTTCTTGCGGCCGGTCTCGGACGTGGCGGGGATGACGCCGCCGCACCAGCCGCACAGCGGGACGTTCTCGAGTAGGGAGATCGCGCCGGGACCGGGCGTCGGCAGCTCGACGCCCGTCACGCGAGGCCGCGTCGCTCGAGATCGCGCAGCTCGGCCACGACGCGCGACGCGTGGTCGTCGCGTGCGATCTCTGCGGCGAGATCAGCCGGCAGCGTCGCGTCGACGATCTCGATCCCGGACCCGCGCGTTCCGGGCATCGGCGGCGTGGAGTGCTTGGCGCCGACGTCGGCCTTGCCGGCGTAGTAGCCGACGAGCGTCGGATTCGGCACGACGACGCGTGGCCGGCGGCGGGCGCGCAGAAGCCGCGCGAAGTCCCGCAGGATCCGTGCGACGCCGACGCGCATCGCGCGACCGAGACGCGCCATCAGCCGAACGGCGCCGCCGGCGGTCTCGGCGCTCACGACGCCTTCGCCTTGTGGATGCGCTCCATGCCGATAACGCGGCCCTTCTCCTTGATCCGGCGGAACCCGACGCCGTCGATCTCGGTCGACGCCTGCGCCACGACGACGCCGTCCGCGTCGGTCACGACGACGGTCAGCTTCTCGCCCGGCTGGAGGTCGTGCGGAAGGTTCAGCTCGTCGCCGATCTTCAGCGTCGCGGCGAGGTAGCCGTCTGGCTCGTCGTCGCGGTCGGGGTCTCCCTTCGGGACGACGTCGAAGGTGATCGGGAACTCGTCTTGGTCGCCGGCGCGGCGTGCGTCTATTGGCATGCGTCGCACCGTAGCCCGCGGCGACGACAGACCGACGTGTCGCTCGTCGACCGGCGACGTGACGCCGGCGGCCGGCCGCGGCGTCTGACCGGGGAGGTTGGTCGGAGACGGCGCGGTTCTCCGGGTTGGGGCATCGGCCGCCGGCGCGGCGTCGACGCTATCGGGCCGGCGCCGGGTGACGCCGGCCCGGTGGCATCGCCGGCCAGTAGAGCGCGACGTCGCGCTCGAGATCCCCGTGAAACCCATCGAAGGGCGCCGAGATCGGCAGCTCGATCCCGGCACGACGCGCGAGGTCGTCCCATGACGTGCCTGCGTCGTCGTCGAGACCGTCGATCGCGCGCCATCGCGCCGCGGCCGTCATCGCGACACGAACCCGACGACGACGATCGCCGCGACGCGTCCGCACGACGGGCAGCGCATCGCCTCGTCGTAGCTGGTCAGGACGATGGAGATCCGCGCCTTCCGCGCGTGGCCGCACCCGAATCGGCATCGCACCTTCGCCACGTTGCGCGGCCGGATCTTCGCGAGCTGGCCGCGCTTCATGCGTCGCCCGCAGCTCGAGCGCGACTCGCCGCCCGCCGGCGCTCGCGCGCCGCGGCGAGTTCGTCGACGCCCGACAGCGCGGCGTCCAGCTCCTCGTCACTCATGCGCCGCGCGATCTCCTCGGCCTGCGCGCGCGGCATCGGCTCGCCGCCCTGGTCGGTCGTCAGACCGAGTGCGAGACGTTCGGTCACGACAGCGCGGTTGTGCATCCGGCCAAGCGTCGCCTCGAGCTGCAGAAGACGGTCTATGTCGAGACCCTTCAGTTCGTCCTGCGCCTCGGTCGGGTCGGCCAGCCGGCGCAGAACCTCGCGCGCCACGGTCAACGACGCCTCGCCGTGAAGCTCCGCGATCTGCGCCTGCCGCCGCGCCCTCTTCGCCAACGCGTCCAGATGCGCCGTGTCGATCTCGCGCGTCGCCTCCGACTCGAACTCGCGGACGCGCTGGACCCATCCATGCGTCGACGACCAGCGGTCGATCAGAGTTTTGGACTTGCCCAACGCCTGCGCGACCTTCGCTGTACTTCGTGAGGGGCCCATCTCGAGGTATCGGCGGAACGCTTCGAACGCGACGTCGGTCTCTTTGGTCTGGCGCTCGGCGGGTCCTGGGGACGCGTCGTCGTTCCTCGAGGTGCGACGCGTGGTCATCTCAGAACGGGTTCCCGGTCTCGCACGTCGGCGGGCATGGGTCGCCGGGTTCGGTCTGGCACTCGGCGCAGGCGTGGACGCCGGCGATGAAGTCGGCGCGGTCGACGGGCGGCAGGACGAAGATCGCCGGGGCGCCGGTGTCGTCGTAGTAGTCGCCGACGCGGATCTCGTCACTCATGCCGGCGGGTCCTCGGCGTGCTCGGCGGCGACGGCGACGTCCTCGACGGCGCGGCGCAGGCGTGAGACGACGTCGCGGCGGGTGGCGCCCTGGGCCATGACGGCGCGGCCGTGTGCGGTCGTGCGGATCATCAGGCCGGTCCCGTCGCCTCCGGGGATCGAGTCGACGTCGAACGTCGTGCCGTCGCCGACGAGGCGCGCGATCTCGCCGCGGAACGCGGCGGCCGTGAGGTCTCCGGTCTCGTCTGTGTCGGGGTCTGGCGGCGGCGCGTCGGGGTCGCCGGCGCCGCCGGCCTCGGCGGGGCGCGTCGCGTTGACGGCCTGCGTCCAGAGGTCGACGAACTCGGCCGGTTCGCCGAGCGTCGAGAGCGTCGGCAGAGCGGCGCATGATCCCTCGGCGCGTTCCTTCAGGAGTGCGTAGAGCGCGCCGACTGCACGGTCGACGTGGCCGCGGTCGATCAGCTCGCGCTCGGGCACGACGGCGCGCGTGACGCCGACGCTGACCGGCGGGTGACCTGGGCCGCGGATCGTGAGCTCTACGCAGGCGCCGGCCTCGAGAGCGCGCGCTTCGGCGTCGTCGGGCTGCCAGATCGTGACCCAGCCGACCGCGGCGTCTTCCTGGGTCTCGCCGAGCGTCGTGTCGTAGAGGAGCGCCCGCGTGGCGGGCAGATCGTTGTCCTGCGTGCCTCCGGGCAGCGTCAGCGTGACGTTGCTCTCAGGTGTGCGGACTGGCTTCATCGTGTCGTCTCCTTCTTGCGCCGGCGTCGGCGCGGTCGTGTGGCTTTGCGGCCGGTCAGGGTCTCCCACCGTTCGATGGCGACGTCGCAGAATCCGGGGTCGATCTCGGCCATGACGGCGCGGCGTTCGCGCTGCTCGGCGACGAGCGCGACGGTTCCGGCGCCGGCGAACGGGTCGGCGATGACCTCTCCGGGCGCGGTCAGGTGGACGGCGAACGGCGCGACGAGCTGCGCCGGGAACGGTGCCGGGTGCTTCTTGCGCGATCGCGTCTTGAGGCCTTGCGACTGCTTGGCGCCGGTCCGGCCGCCGGTCTCGTCGTCGGGCACGTCACGCGTCGCGGCGGCCTGGCTGACGCTGAAGACGTCGTGTTGTGCGGTCTCGTCGATCGCGTCCAGTGGCGGGCCGAGCGCGATCGGTCCCTTGCTGAAGACGTAGACGAGTTCGTGGATCGGGTTCGGCGTGAAGCGGCGCGCGACCGGCGCGCGCGTCGTGACGTGCCACTTCGGCAGCGGGACGCCGACCTTTTTCCAGACCAGCTCGCGAACGTACGTCAGGCCGAGTTCCTCGAGCATGACCGATTGCCGGTGAGGGTGGACGCTCGCGGTCGATCCGATGTTCCAGCACAGCATCCGGCCGGCGGCGAGATGCGGCAGCCACGCGCCGACGACGGCCTCGAGCATGGCGCGGTACTCGGGCCACGGCTTCGTCTCGTCGCTGGTCTCGTCGCCGTAGTCGACGCGGACGTTGTAAGGCGGCGACGTGAAGACGAGGTCGACGGGCGCGCCGATCGCGTCGACGGCGGTCTGGACGACGGCGGCGTCGCTTGAGTCGCCGCAGACGAGGACGTGATCGCCGAGACGGATGACGTCACCCTTGCGCGTGGTCGGTCGTGCCGGCGTCGGCGGCGTGTCGACGTCGGCGAGGTTGCCGAGTGCGCGGCCGGCGTCGGCGGCGGCGATCGCGGCGGCCTCGACGTGGATCTCGCCGATGCGGACGGGGTCGAGCAGCGTCGCGTCGATCTCGATCCCGTCGCCCTTGAGGATCTCCGACAACAGACCGACGTTCCACGTCGCCTCGTCGGACGCGACGTTGTCGGCGATCGCGAGCGCCTCGGCCTCGGCGTCGCTCGAGATCGAGCGACGGACGATCGCGACGACGTCGGCGCCCTCTGCCTTCAGCGCGGCGTGTGTGTGGTTGCCCTTGACGATCTCGCCGGTCTCGGCGCGGACGATGATCGGGACGTACTGGCCCCAGCGGCGGATCGAGGCGCGGACGCGGTCGACGTCGCCGACGCGCGGGTTGCGACGCAGCGGGCGGACGTCGTCGATCGGCACCATCTCGACGCGCAGCTCGGCGGGCACCTTCGCCGGCCGCGGTGTCCTCGTTCTCGGGGTCATGCGTCTGCGTCTCCTTCGGCGGCTTCGGCTACGGTCTCGGCCGCCCCGCCGGCTGGCCGCCTAGTCGCCGGCGGGGTGCTTTCGTCAGTGGAGACGAGATCGCAGAGCCTACGCGCGACCTCGGCGATCGCCGGCGGCTCGGCGAAGACGAAGACCCGCATCGGTCGGCCGGCGAGCGCCGACGCGCACGTCTCGAGCACGCCGCCGAAGCGGTCAGAGATCCATCGCACGCGCTCGGCCGGCGCGGCGACGAAGATCCGGTCGTCGACGACGTCGGCGACGACGCACGGGCCCAGCCAGAGATCGAAGGCGCCGGCGTCGACGTAGCGGCGCGCCTCGTCGGCGAGGCGGCGAGCGGTCGGCGTGAGCTGGTCGAGACGCGTCGCTCGATCGACCGGCGACCGCTGCGGCAGCTGCGGCGGGATCTCGGCCGGCGTCGTCGCGCCGCTCCAGCGATGGCCGCACGACGGGCACTCATGCGGGCCGTCCGCGGCGGCCAGAAGCGCCGTGACGTCGGCGTGGCCCTGCTGCTGGATCTCGCGCTTGGTGCGCCGCCGGCGGCGGCGGTCGTTGCCGTTCATCCGGTCTTCTTCTTCTTCGTGTTCGCCGGTCGGTCCGCGCGCGCAGCGTCCAGATCGAAGAGCGAGATCACTGCGTCGTTTGACGAGTTGGGCGTCTCTGTGGACGTGCTGTCTGACGTGTCGTCGGCGGATCCCGCCGGACCGGAACGGCGGGGTTTGCCGGACCGACCGGCGGGCTTTGCCGGACCATCGGCGGTTCGGCGAGATCCGCCGGATCGCTCCGGGTCCGGCGGGATCTGCCGCTCGCCCGGTCCGGCGAGATCCGCCGGATCGAGCGCGCGGCCGTCGCG